>Ga0247825_10001231_pt1 | contig 16777 bp, 23 predicted proteins | sample 13C_Vanillin_Day_FD_194413 | JGI IMG/M metagenome (GOLD analysis project Ga0247825, IMG submission 194413) | Soil microbial communities from agricultural site in Penn Yan, New York, United States - 13C_Vanillin_Day48 | ecosystem: Environmental > Terrestrial > Soil > Agricultural land | place... | reverse complement strand
CAGGGTCGAAGCCGTCGAGGCGCTCGCCGCGGACCTGGGCAGGCTCCCGGGGGTCGCGCAAGTGCAGGCCGACGCGGCGTGGGCACGCCGCCTCGCCGCGCTCGAGCGCATCGGCCGGGTCGGCCTCGCGCTGCTCGCCGGGCTGCTCGGCGCCGCGCTCGTCGCCGTGACCTTCAACACCATCCGGCTGCAGATCCTCACCCAGCGCGAGGAGATCGAGGTGTCGAAGCTGATCGGCGCCACCGATGCCTTCATCCGGCGCCCTTTCTATTACTTCGGGCTGCTCCAGGGCCTCACCGGGGGCGTGTTCGCGCTCGCGATCGTCGCCGGCGCTCTGGCGCTCCTCAACCGCGAAGTGCAGCCGCTCGCCGCCTCCTACGGCTCGGCCTTCCACTTCGCCTTCCCGGCGCCGGGCGACGCGCTCGCCATCGTGGCGTTCGCCGCCGCCCTGGGGTGGCTCGGCGCGCAGCTCTCCGTCAGCCGGCACCTGCGCGACATCGAACCGGCGTAGCCCGCGCTGGTCAAAACTGCTGGTCTGGCAACAAGTTAGAAGTGTTAGGACACACTTACGCCAAACCATGCCATTTGAAACATTCCAAGGCCTTAGCACTCTAATATCTCGAGTGCTAAGATTAATCTTCAAGGAGGAATGCGAATGAATGCGCAGGCGACGATGCCCTTCGCCGGGTCGGCTCCGGTGCCGATGCCGACGGGAAGCCTGGAGGCATACATCCAGACCGTCAGCCGCTTCCCGATCCTCAGCCTCGAGGAGGAACGCTCGCTCGCGCGCCGCTGGCGCGACGAGGGCGACCTCGATGCGGCCCGCAACCTGGTCCTTTCGCACCTGCGGCTGGTGGTGGCGGTGGCGCGCGGCTATCTCGGCTACGGCCTCGCGCACGCGGACCTGATCCAGGAAGGCAACATCGGCCTGATGAAGGCCGTCAAGCGCTTCGACCCGGAGCGGGGCGTGCGCCTGGTGTCCTTCGCCATCCACTGGATCAAGGCCGAGATCCACGAGTACATCCTGCGCAACTGGCGGCTGGTGAAAGTCGCCACCACCAAGGCGCAGCGCAAGCTCTTCTTCAACCTGCGCTCGATGAAGAGCGACCTCGCACCCATGAGCGGCGAGGACATCGAGCGCGTCGCGAGCGAGCTGCGCGTCAAGCCCGAGGAAGTGGTGGAGATGGAGACGCGCCTTTCCGGGCAGGAGATCGCCTTCGAGGGCGAGCGCGACGACGAGGAAGCGTTTGCGCCCGCCGACTACCTCGCCGACAGCGCCGCCGAGCCCTACCAGGTCCTGGAGGCGAAAGAAGAGGAAAGCAGCAAGGTCGAGAACCTGAAGTCGGCGCTCGCCGTCCTCGACCCGCGCAGCCGCCGCATCATCCAGGCGCGCTGGCTGAAGGAGAAGAACGCCGCCACGCTGCACGACCTCGCCGCGGAGTTCAAGGTCTCCGCCGAGCGCATCCGCCAGCTCGAGGCGAAGGCGCTGCAGAAGATGCGCAAGGCCCTGCCCTCGCCCCTCTAGGGGCGAAGCAGGGTCCTCAGGTCGTCGGCCAGGTCCTGCGCGATCCGCTCGTGCCGCACCAGCAGGCGCAGGCGCCCCTGCGGGTCAATGACGTAGGTCTGGCCGCTGTGGTCGACGGTATAGCCGTCGCCCTGCTTGCGCTTCTCGTAGTAGATCTTGAACTCCTTCGCGACGCGCTGCGTCTGCGCCGCGTCGCCGCGCAGTGCGACGAAGCGCGGATCGAAGGCCCCCACGTACTCGGCCAGCGCCTTGGGCGTATCGCGCTCGGGGTCGACGCTGACGAACAGCACCTGCACGCGGTCCGCATCCGCGCCAAGTTTTTTCAAACTGCTCGCAATATCGGCAAGCGTGGTCGGGCAGACGTCCGGGCACTGGGTGAAGCCGAAAAAGAGCACCACCGCCTTGCCGCGAAAGTCCTCCAAGGTACGTGCGCGGCCGGTGTGGTCGGTGAGCTCGAGCTTCGCGCCGTACTCCACACCGGTGATGTCGGTGCTCTTGAACTTCGGCTCCTCGGCGCAGGCCGCGAGCAGAAGGCTACAGGTGATGATCGACCAGAAGCGCGGCAAAGAGGAGCGCCAGGTAGGCAATGGAGTAGCGGAAGGTCTTCTGCGCGACGGCGTCGGTATACGCGAAATGGATGCGCAGGGCGTGGGCGAGGAAGATGGCGCCGAGGATCGTCGCCGCGGCGAGGTAGAGCGCGCCGCTCATGCGGATCACGTAAGGCAGCAGGCTGGCCGCGAACAGGATCAGCGTGTAGAGCAGCACCTGCAGGCGCGTGTAGCGCTTGCCGTGCGTCACCGGCAGCATCGGCACGCCGGCGCGCGCGTAGTCCTCGGTGCGGTACAGCGCGAGCGACCAGAAGTGCGGCGGCGTCCAGGCGAAGATGATGAGGAAAAGAACCATCGCCTCGATGCCGACCTCGCCGGTCACGGCCGCCCAGCCCAGCACCGGCGGCATCGCCCCCGAGGCGCCGCCGATGACGATGTTCTGCGGCGTGGCCGGCTTCAGGATCACGGTATAGACGACGGCGTAGCCGACGAAGGTCGCCACCGTGAGCCACATCGTCAGCGCATTGACGAAATGCAGCAGCACCCAGAGCCCGGCGCCGCCGAGGGCGCCGGCGAACACCAGCGTCTGCAGCGGCGAGAGCTCGCCGCGCGGCAGGGGGCGCCAGCGCGTGCGCTGCATCAGGGCGTCGATCTTCTGCTCGACCAGGCAGTTCACCGCCGCGGCGGCGCCCGCCACCATCGCGATGCCGAGCGTGCCGGCGAGCAGCACCTGCGGCTCGACCATGCCGGGCGCCGCCAAGAACATGCCGATCACCGCGGTGAACACGATGAGGGAGACGACGCGCGGCTTCGTCAGCGCATAGAAAGCCCGGATTCGCTGCGCGATGCCGGCGGAAAGTACGTGCGTGGTCAAGAAAAAAATTTTAACACGCGCTCACCCGCTCCTCGAGTAGCGCAGCAGCCGCTGCAGGTCCTTGATCATCCGCGACGGATCGGGGTCGCGCGGAAAGCGCAGCATCAGGTTGCCGAGCGGGTCCACCAGGTAGATATGCTCGCGGGTGAAGGCCGGGTCCTCCAGCGCGACCACGCGCGTGCCCTCGATCGCCGCCAGCAGCTCGGCACGCGGCGCCCCCGCGCCGCTCACCAGCCAGAGCCGCTCGATGCGCTCCATGTCCTTGCCCTGCGCGCGCCGCACCTGGCGCATGAAGTAGAGCTTCTTCTCGCAGTAGGCGTCGCAGGCGGCGGCGTCGGCGCTCACCAGCACCCACTTGCCGCGCAGCGCGGCGAACGGCGCCGCCGAGACGGCGCGGGGCGGGACCAGCTCGCCGTAGTTGCCCGGCTTGCCCGGCGACCAGCCGAGCAGGTAGGCAGCCGTGCCGAGCACGAGCGGCGCGGCGCAGACGAGCGCGATCAGGACGAGCTTGCTCTTCACTTCTTCCTGAAAGACAGCACGATGAGCAGCACGACGGCGAGGGCGGCGAGGGAATACCACTGCAGCGAATACATCTCGTTCTTCTCCGGGCCCGGGGCGGCGCGCGGCCATTCGCGCAGCAGGCCGTCCTCGGCCGGCGAGTGCTGCTCGATCACGAAGGGCAGCAGCGCGAGCCCGGTCTCAGCGGCGAAGTCCTCCACCGCGAGGTTCTGGCGCACCTTGCCGCGCTGCGCGGGCCCGGCCTGCAGCACGCGCGGCAGGTGCTCGCGCACGATGCCTTCGACCTTCGTTTCACCGGGCGGTGTGCGGATTTCCGGCAGCTCGTCGCGCGTGGCGCCCGCAGCGATCCAGCCGCGGTTCACCAGCACGTGCATCTGCTGCGCGCCGGCGAGCCGCAGCGGCGTGACCACCTCATAGCCCGCGCGGCCGCGGCGCAGCTTGTTGTCGAGGAGCACGGTGCGCTCCGGCAGGAACTCGCCGCGCACGCTGATGCGCTCGATGCGGGCCTCGGTCTTGCGCTTTTCCTCCGCGCGGCCCGCCTGCCACACGCCGAGTGCGATGCCGCCGGCGCACGCCGCCGCCGCGAGCGCGAGCGCCCAGAGGCGCGGACGGAAAGAGTATCCTGCGGGCATGCGCTACGTCGTGATTGCCATGCTCATCGCCATCGTGGTCAGCCTCGGCTCGGGGGCGGTGTTCATGCTACGCAGCCGCGGCGACTCCACGCGCATGGCGAAGGCGCTCACGTGGCGAGTCGGCCTTTCGGTGGCGCTGTTCCTGCTCCTGATGATCGGGTACTGGCTCGGCTTCTTCCAGCCGGGAAAGTTATAGCCAGTAAACGAAGATAAAGAGGCCCAGCCACACCACGTCGACGAAGTGCCAGTACCAGGCCACGCCCTCGAAGGCGAAGTGGTGGTCGGGCTTGAAGTGGCCTTTCAGGCAGCGGAACCAGATCACCGTCAGCATGATGGCGCCAAGGGTGACGTGGAAGCCGTGGAAGCCGGTGAGCATGAAGAACGTCGAGCCGTACACGCCGGTGGAGAGCTTCAGGTTCAGGTCGCTGTACGCGTGGCCGTACTCGTAGGCCTGCACGCCGAGGAACGTCGCGCCCAGAAGGATGGTCAGCCCCAGCCAGACGAGCAGCTTCGGGCGGTCGTTGCGGATGAGCGCCCAGTGTGCAAAGGTGACGGTGACCCCCGAGGTGAGCAGCAGCGCCGTGTTGATCGCGGGGAGCCCCCAAGCACCCATTGTTTGGAATTTCTCCAGAAATGCCGGCCCCGCCGAGGGCCAGTGCGCACCGAACCCCGGCCACACCAGCGCGTTGCTCTCTATGGCGGCGAGGTCCGGCACCGAAATCACGCGCACCCAGAACAGCGCACCGAAGAACGCCGCGAAGAACATCACTTCCGAGAAGATGAACAGGCTCATGCCCCAGCGGAACGACACGTCCTCCCAGCCGCCGTACTTGCCGCCCTCGGACTCGGCGATGACTTCGCCGAACCAGCGCACCATCATGTAGATGAGCAGCAGGAAGCCGGCGCCGATCGACGCCCAGCCGCCCAGCATGCCGTTGAAGACGAACACCGCGCCCAGCGCCATCAGGAACAGCGACGTCGAGCCCATGATCGGCCAGGGCATCGGCGCGGGCACGGCGTAGTGCGGCTGGCGGTCGGAACTCGATGCGCTATGCGCCATTTTTGCTTTCCCCCTTCAGCTGGTGACGATGCGGACCACCGTCACCAGGGTCAGTATGAACAGAGCGACGAAGATCACCGCGCCGACGATCAGGTGCACCGGCTTGAGCGGCGTGCGCTCGTGGTCCGCCTTGCGCCGGATGCCCAGGGCTCCCCACAGGACGGTCTTCATGGTGTCGAGGAAGGAGCCTTGTTTCATGACCCGCCACCATCAGCTCTTTCCTCCCCGGCCCGCCACCTCGAAGAAGGTGTAGGACACGGCGATGCTGTTGATATCGCGCGGCAGCTTCGGGTCGACGACGAAGGTGACCGGCATGCGCCGCGTCTCGCCGGCGGCGAGCGTCTGCTGGGTGAAGCAGAAGCAGTCGAGCTTCCTGAAGTACTCGCCCGCGTGCTGCGGCCCGTAGCTCGGCACGGCCTGGCCGGTGACCGCGGCCTCGCGCACGTTCACCACTTCGTACTCCACCGTGGTGAGCTCGCCCGGATGCACGGTGACGTGGTTGACGAGCGGACGGAAGCGCCACGGCAGGTCGTGGGTGTTCGAATCCAGCTCGATGGTGACGGTCCGGGTGGAATCGATCTGGCTGTTCAGAGGCTCGCTTGCCGCCAGGATGGAATTTACCCCTAGTGCCGCGCAGATCTGGTTGTAGAACGGCACCAGCGCGAAGCCGAAGCCGAACATCGCCACCGCCACGATGGCGAGGCGCGTCGAGAGGCGCCGGTTCTCTTGCCGCATTTGTGCCTTGTCGACGCTCATCCGTTCAGCAGCCAGTACTTGGCGATGATGCCGAGGAAGAAGGCAAGAGCGATCGAGGCGAGCACGAGGGCGGTTTTGCCGTTGCGGGTCACTTAGATCGGGTTCCTGCTCACTTCACGACCGGGGGGGTCTCGAAGGTGTGGTAGGGCACGGGCGTTGGCAAGTGCGTCCACTCGAGCGAGTCGGCGCCCTCCCAGGGCTTCTGCGGCGCCGGGGCGCCCTTGCGGATGCAATCGATCACGATGTACAGGAACAGCAGCTGCGCGAGCCCCATGCCGAACGCGCCGAGCGAAGAGATCTTGTTCCAGGTCTCGAACATGAGCGGGTAATCGGGGATGCGCCGCGGCATGCCGGCCATGCCGAGGAAGTGCTGCACGAAGAAGATCATGTTGAAGAAGATCAGCGTCAGCCAGAAGTGGATCTGGCCGAGCGTCTCGTTGTACATGCGGCCGGTCCACTTCGGGATCCAGAAGTAGATGCCGGCGAAGGCGGCGAAGAGGGCGCCCGCCACCATCACGTAGTGGAAGTGCGCCACCACGTAGTACGTGTCGTGCATCTGGATGTCGATCGGCACGATCGCCAGCACCAGGCCGGTGAAGCCGCCGAGCGTGAACATGAACAGGAAGCCGAGCGCGAACAGCATCGGCGTCTCGAAGGTGAGCGAGCCCTTCCACATCGTCGCCACCCAGTTGAACACCTTCACGCCCGTGGGCACCGCGACCAGCATGGTCGCGTACATGAAGAAGAGCTGGCCGGTCACCGGCATGCCCACGGTGTACATGTGGTGCGCCCAGACGATGAACGAGATGATGGCGATCGCGGAGGTGGCGTAGACCATCGAGGCGTAGCCGAACAGCGGCTTCCTCGAGAACGCCGGGATCACCTGCGAGATCACGCCGAACCCGGGCAGGGCGATGATGTACACCTCGGGGTGGCCGAAGAACCAGAACACGTGCTGGTAGAGCACCGGGTCGCCGCCGCCGGCGGCGTTGAAGAAGGTGGTGCCGAAATGCCGGTCGGTGAGGGTCATGGTCACCGCGCCCGCGAGCACCGGCATCGCCGCCACCAGCAGGTAGGCGGTGATCAGCCAGGTCCACACGAACAGCGGCATCTTCATCAGCGTCATCCCCGGCGCGCGCATGTTGAGGATGGTGGTGATGATGTTGATCGAGCCGAGGATCGAGCTCATGCCCAGGATGTGCACGGCGAAGATGGTGAGGTCCATGCCGATGCCCATCTGCACGGTGAGCGGCGCGTACATCGTCCAGCCCACCCCGGGGGCGCCGCCGGGCATGAAGAAGGAGAGCACCAGCAGCGTCGCCGCGAAGGGCAGCAGCCAGAACGACCAGTTGTTGAGCCGCGCGAATGCCATGTCGGGCGCGCCGATCATCATCGGGATCTGCCAGTTCGCGAAGCCGACGAACACCGGCATGATGGCGCCGAACACCATGATCAGGCCGTGCATGGTGGTGAGCTGGTTGAAGAAGTCCGGGTCGGTGAACTGCAGCCCCGGCGAGAACAGCTCCATGCGGATGCCCACCGCCATCAGGCCGCCGACCGAGAACATGATGAAGCTGAACCACAGGTACAGCGTGCCGATGTCCTTGTGGTTGGTGGTGGTGATCCAGCGCATGATGCCGCTGTAGCCGCCGTGATGGTCGCCATGCCCGTGGGCGTGATCGTGGCCGTGGTCGTGTACGACTGCGCTCATGAGTTATTTCCTTCTTGCCTTGACTTCGGCGGGCTGCACGTCGCTCGCCTTGTTGCCCCAGGACTTGCGCGTATAGGTGATCACCGCCGCGATGTCGGTGTCGGAAAGCTGCTTGCCGAACGCCTGCATCGCCGTGTTCGGCTTGCCGTTCAGCACGATGTCGATCTGCCCCTGCTCGGGCCCGTTGACCACCTTCGACCCGGCGAGCGCGGGGAACGTCGGCGGCATGCCGCGCCCGGTCCCCTGGTGGCAGGCGACGCAGTTGGCGGCGTAGACCTTCTCGCCGCGCTGCGCGAGCTCCTCCGGCTGCCAGGCCTTGCTCGGGTCATCGGCGGCGGCAGCCATGGTCTTCTTGCGCTCGCCCACCCACTTGGAATAGTCCTCGGCCGAGACCACGCGCACCACGATGGGCATGTAGCCGTGCTCCTTGCCGCAGAGCTCGGTGCACTGGCCGCGGTAGGTGCCGGGCTCGTTGGCGCGGAACCAGGTATCGCGCAGGAAACCGGGGATGGCGTCCTGCTTGGCGCCGAAAGCCGGGATCCACCACGCGTGGATCACGTCGGCCGCCGTCACGAGGACGCGGACCTTCTTGCCCACCGGCACTACCACCTCGTTGTCGACCTCGAGAAGGTAGTTCTCGCCTTTCGGCGCGTTGCCCTCGATCTGCTCGCGCGGGGTGCTGAGCATCGAGACGAAGCTGATGCCCTCGCCCTCGCCCTTGATGTAGTCGTAGCCCCATTTCCACTGGTAGCCGGTCACCTTGATGGTGAGGTCCGGGGCCGAGGTGTCCTTCTGCGCGATCACCGTCTTGGTCACCGGCCAGGCGATGATCACCAGGATCAGCGCCGGGATCACCGTCCACAGGATCTCGACCGTCGTGTTCTCGTGGAACTGCTCGGCGACGTGGCCCTTCGACTTGCGGTGCGCGTAGACCGACCAGAACATGAAGCCGAACACGCCGACGAAAATGACGATGATCAGCCACATGATCACCTGGTGCAGCTGGTCGATGTCGCGCGCCAGGTTCGAGGCGGGCGCCTGGAAGTACCAGGCGATGGCGTGCGCCGCGCCGGTGTTGGCGAGGCCCAGCAGGCCCGCCAGGACTGCAACGACTCTCGTACCCCTCATGTGCATCGTTCCCCGAAATCAGATCCGCAGTCTTCTCTCGAGCTCGGCGGCAAGCCTGATGCGCGTCTGCGCGTCAAGGTTGCGCCCGACCTCGAGCTCTTGTTCTGCCGCCCGCAGCACCGTGCGCACGGCGCGCCCCCTCTCGAGGCACACCCGCACCTGCCGCGGGTCGAGCTCGTAGCGCGCCGAGCGCCCGCCCTCGGCGATCTCGACGCTGAGCCGGCCGGAGCCGAGCTCGATGCGCTCGTAATCGGCGGCCCGGCGCGCATACGCCACGAACGCGGCGCCGAGCAGCAGCACTTCCAGTCCGGCGAATGGCAGCACCAGCCAGGCGCCCGCCGCCGCAAACCCCGCACCGATCGCGAGTGCCGCAACCGCGAGCGCGCCGCATGCGCATGCGAAGCCGGCCGGGGAATTCGAGCAGTTGCGCTTGAGGGTCAGGCTGAAACCGCCGCGTTCATCCAGGAACGCCAGCTCGCGCCGCGGAATGTCCTGACTCCCGTCCACCGAAGCGGCGTAACTTACCACAGGAGAATGCGCCGCCTCAAGGAATGCGCTTGAAAACACGAACGGTTTTCACCTGCTCGCGCTTCCACGCGTGGCCGTACACCACCTCGAAGGTGGCGCGCGGCACAAGTTGCGCGCGCAGCCGCGCCTCGAAGCCCCGGCCGGCCAGCCCGCGCGCGCGGTCGGCGCGCGCGCTGGTCTGCCCGCTCGCGCGCAGGTCCGTCAGAAGATCCTTGTTTTGCCTGTATTCCACTTCGATCATCTCCATGTCCATGACGGGGGCGGCGAAGCCGGCGGCGACGAGCATGTCGCCCACGTCGTGCATGTCGGCGAAGGCGTGCACGCGCGCCGCGCCGGCCGCGGCGCGCAGCTCCTTGAGCGTGTCGGGGCCGAGCGTGCTGAACATCAGCAGCCCCTTGGGGGCCAGCACGCGCTCGAACTCGCGCAGCGCGGCTGCCGGGTTGGCCACCCAGTGCAGCGCCATGTTCGACCAGAGGAGATCGATGCTGCCGTCGGCGAGCGGAAGCTGCACTATATCGCCGCAGAGCAAGATTCTCTTGTCCCAAAAACGACGTCGCAGCATCGGCAGCGCGAAATCAAGCGCGAGCAGCTCGGCCTTCGGATAGCGGCGAGCGAGCGCCTTCGCCTCGCGGCCCAGGCCGCTGCCGGCGTCGAGGATGCGCCGCGGCGCGAGCTTCACATAGTCGAGGCGCTCGAGCATGCGCGCGCCGACTTCGGCCTCCATGCGCGAGGCGCCGGCGTAGCTCGATGCGGCTCGTTCGAAGCGGCGCCGCGCGGCGCGCGGGTCAATCGCGGGAAAGGGCTCTTTCAACCGCAGCCGCCACCGCGAGGATGCGCCGGTCGCTCATCGCCGGGCCGCAGACCGCGAAGCCGACCGGCGCCGCGCCCGGCGCATGGCACGGGAGCGTCGCCGCGCAGCCGTCGAGGAAGTTGACGAATGCCGGGTTGCGCAGGATGCGCAGGTTCCAGCGCGCATAGTCCTCGTCGTTCGCACCGGCTTCGGCGATCGTCGGCGCGGCGCAGGCGACCGTCGGCATGACCAGCGCGTCGAACGGGGCCGCCAGCGCCTCGAACTCGCGCACCGCCGCGCCGCGCTGCTCGCGCAGGGCGACATAGTCCGACGCCGGGAAGTCCTTGCCGAGGTGGATGCGCGCGCTCACGCGCGGGTCGCATTCGCCCAGGCGCGCGAGGTGGGGGCGGTGCACGTGATAGGCCTCCGCCGCGGCAAAGCCGCCGCGGGCGAAATACTCGCTGCGCCGGTCGAAGACCGGCGCCGGGCGCTCCTCGACGATCGCCCCGGCTTTTCGCAGCCGCTCGATCGCCGCCCCGAAGGTCCGCTCGACCGCCCCGTCCAGGTCCGAGAGCAGGGACGAGCGCGGCAGCACGAATCTCAGTCCTTTCACACTGAATTCAGGTAATGAGGCTGGCTCCCCGCTCAGCACCGCGTCGTAGGCCGCGCAGCAGCCGATGCTGCTCGCGAGCGGCCCGATCGAGTCGAGGGTGAACGAAAGCGGAAACGCGCCTTCGAGCGGCACCCGGCGCGCCGTCGGCTTGAAGCCGGCGAGGCCGCACAGCGCCGCCGGAATGCGCACCGAGCCGCCCGTGTCGGAGCCCAGCGCCATCACGCACATGCCGTCGGCCTGGGCGACCGCCGCGCCCGAGGAGGAGCCGCCGGGCACGCGGCCGGCCTTGCGCTCCCACGGGTTCCTCGGCGTGCCGTAGTGCGGGTTCAGGCCGACCCCGCCGAAGGCGAACTCCACCATATTGGTACGGCCGATGAAGACCGCGCCTGCGGCGCGCAGCCGGGCGACGGCAGCGGCATCGGTTCTCTTTGCCTGGGATTTTTCGAGAATCCTGGAACCGGCGCGTGTCACTTCCCCGGCGACGTCGAAGAGATCCTTGAGGGAGACGGGCAGGCCGTCGATGGGCGAGCGGCGGACGCCTTTCTTTCTCAACCGATCCGAATAGTCCGCCGCTTCGCGGGCGCCTTCGGCGTTGACCTGCAGGAAGGCGCGCGATCCCTCGCCGTCCTTGTCGGCGATGCGCCCGAGCGCCTGCTCGACCAGATCGCGGCTCGAGGTCCGGCCCGCCGCCAGGTCCGCGCCGAGCTGCGCTACAGTCCACATCGGGGAAAAGATAGCATGCGCGCACGCCTCGCGAGCCTGCTTTTCGGCGGCAGCTGCTTCCTGTGCCGCGGCGCCGCGTCGGCGCTGCTGTGCGACGCCTGCGACGCCGAGCTGCCGCGCCTGCAGCCGCCGCTGTGCCCGCGCTGCGCGCTGCCTTCGCCGCGCGGCGAGGCCTGCGGCCGCTGCCTCGCCGCGCCGCCGCACTACGACGCCACCGTGGCCGCCCTCGCGTACGCCTTCCCCGCCGACGCGCTCATCCAGGCGCTCAAGTTCCGCGGCGAGCTCTCGCTCGCGCCGCTTCTTGGGGGTTTTCTTTCCGCACAAATCACTTCGAGCGTTGATCTCGTCATCCCCGTTCCGCTTTCGCGCCAGCGCCTGAAGGAGCGCGGCTACAACCAGGCGGTCGAGATCGCGCGCCACCTCGGCCACGGCAAGCTGCTCGTCTCGGCGTGCGAGCGCAGCCGCGACACCCCGCCGCAGCTCGATTTGCCGTTCGAGGAGCGGCATCGCAACGTCAAAGGTTGTTTCATCACCGATCAAACCTTCAAGGATGCCGTCGTGGCCGTGGTCGACGACGTGATGACGACCGGTGCTACGCTCGACGAGATGGCGAAGACGCTCAAGCGCGCGGGCGCCGCGCGCGTGGTCAACTGGGTCGTTGCACGCACGCTGCTCGATGCTTGACCTCGTTCTCGTGCACCCGGAGATCCCGCCCAACGCCGGGAACGCGATCCGCCTCGCCGCCAATACCGGCGCCCGCCTGCACCTCGTCGAGCCGCTCGGCTTCTCGATGGACGACAGGCAGCTCAGGCGCGCCGGCCTCGACTATCACGAACTGGCGAACGTCACCGTGCACCCGAGCTGGCAGGCCTGCCGCGCGAAGTTCGCCGATCGGCGGAGGTACTGTTTCTCGACTCATGCCTTGCGCCTTTACACGGACGTGCAATACGAAGCGGACGACGTGCTCGTCTTCGGCGCAGAGACCTCCGGCCTGCCGCGGAGCGTGCTCGACGAGTTTGCCGCGCAGATGCGCCTGAAGCTGCCGATGCGTCCGGGCAACCGCAGCCTCAACCTGTCGAATGCCGTCGCGGTGGTCGCCTTCGAGGCCTGGCGCCAGCTCGGCTTTCCCGGCTCGAGCTAGCTGCGCTCCTGCTTGGCATCGCGCGAGAGAAGGCGCTCCACGGCGGCGCCGGGCGCGAGGCGCCCGTCGAGGACGGCGGCGACGGCGTCGCTCACCGGCATCTCGACGCCTTCGGACTGCGCGAGGCGCAGCACCTCCTTCGCCGAGCGCACGCCTTCCGCCACATGGCCGAGATCATCGAGGATCTTCTTGAGCGGAAGGCCCTTGGCGAGCCCGAGGCCGACGCGGCGGTTGCGCGAGAGATCGCCCGTACAGGTGAGGATGAGATCGCCGGCGCCGGCAAGGCCGAAGAAGGTCTCGGGCTTGCCGCCGAGCGCCGCGCCCAGGCGCGCGATCTCGGCCAGTCCACGCGTGATGAGCGCGGCGCGCGCGTTCTGGCCGAGGCCGAGGCCGTCGGAGATGCCGGCGGCGATCGCCATCACGTTCTTCACCGCGCCGCCGATCTCGACGCCGACGAGGTCGGCGCTGTAGTAGACGCGCAGCCGCCCGCCGTGCAGGAGCGCGGCGGCGTCGCGGGCGAAGCCCTCGTCGCGCGAGGCGAGGGTCAGCGCACAGGGCAGGCCGCGCGCGACCTCGTCGGCGAAGGAAGGCCCGGACAACGCGCCGGAGCGCTTTTGCGCGACGAGCTGGTGCGGCAGCAGGCCGGTGCCTTCCTCGAAGCCCTTGCACAGCCACACCAGGGGCGCATCGGCGGGAAGCTTGTGCGCGATCTCGCGTAGACCGGCGACGGGCGTGGCTGCGAGGATCAGCGCAGCGCCATTTATCGCCTTCTCGAACTGCGGGGTAATGCCCAGAGCATCGGGCAACTCGATTCCCGGAAGGTACCTCTCGTTGCGCCGCGAGCTCGCGAGGCGCCCTGCCTGCACCGGGTCGCGCGCCCACAAGGTCACTTCGAGCCGCGAGGACAGCACGGCGCCGATCGCGGTGCCCCACGCGCCTGCGCCGAGCACCGCGACGCGGCTCATCGTCCTAGTCGCCCCAGGCCGCCGAGGCGCGCAGGTAGCCGTCGGCGCCGTCGGCGTGGCGCACGTGCACCCAGCCGCCGGGCGCCGCCTCGAGGAACTCGAGCGCCACGTTCTGCGCCGCGACGAAGGCGACCGGGGCGCCTTCCTCCGGACGCAGGTGCACCTGCGTGGCGGGCGCAGTGACAAGGACGGCGCGCTTCTCGGTGAGCGCGCTTTTCTGCACCCAGGTGATCGCGCCGGCGTGGTCGCGCACCTTCGCCCAGGCCTCGAGCTCGACGATCACCTCGAGCGGGTAAAGCGCCGTGACTACGTAGAGCGGCGTCGCCTGCGCCGAAGGCGCGTCGTAGAGCAGCGCGCCCGCCTCGCCCACCGTGCGCCAGTCGGCCGCCGTGGCGGCGCCGGCGAAAAGCATGGCGGCGAGCACGGTCCCGCGCATCAGCGCGCGATTTCGATCCGCGGACCGGCGCCCTGCCCCTGGCCCGACTGCTGCTCCTGCTGCAGGCGCTGCACGTAGAGCGCCTCGAAGGAGATCGGCGCGAGCTGCACCGGCGGGAAGCCGCCGCGCAGGACGAGGTCGGAAATGGTCTCGCGCAGGTAAGGGAAGAGAATCGTCGGGCAGCCGATGCCGAGCAGCGGCCCGAGCTCCTCCTCCGGCACGTTGCGCAACTGGAAGATGCCCGCCTGCACCGCCTCGGCGAGGAACAGCGTCTTCTCGCCGGTTTTCGCCGTCACGGTCGCGGTCACCGTCACCTCGTAGTACGGATCGGAGAACTTGGCCGCGGTGGTGTTGATCTGCACCTCGAGCTGCGGCTGCACCTGCTCCGTGAACACCTGCGGCGCGTTCGGGATCTCCAGGGACAGGTCCTTGACGTAGATCTTTTCGATTTGAAACGTCGTTTGCTGCGCTTGTTCGCTCATGTCGAAGCCTCGAGTAAGGGGTCCAGCTTGCCCTCGGCGTCGAGAGCGTAGAGATCGTCGCAGCCGCCGACATGGCGGCTGCCGATCCAGATCTGCGGCACGGTGCGGCGGCCGCTCTTTTGCATCATCTCGGCGCGCCGCGCCGGCTCGAGGTCGACGCGGACCTTGTCGATTTTCGCGCCTTTCTCGAGCAGCAGGCGCTCCGCCGACCGGCAGAAGGGGCAGGCGGCCGTGCAGTACATCAGGACCGGCGCCCTCATTCCGCTATTTCTCGACCGGCAGACCCGCCGCCTGCCACGCGCCCAGCCCGCCCGAGAGGTTGACGACCTGCGTGTATCCCTGCTGCCGCAGCGCCGCCGCCGCCTTGGAGGAGCGCGCGCCGCTGTCGCAGTAGACGATGAGCGGCCGGTCCTTGCGCTTGCCCAAGTCAGCCTTCTCGTCGATGCGAGCGACCGGAAGGTTGCGCGCGCCGAGGATGTGCCCCGCGCCGTACTCGCCGGGGTCGCGCACGTCGATCACCAGCGCGTCCTCGCGGTTGATGAGCTGCGTCGCGCGGGCCGGGTCGACGTGAGGCCCGCCGGTGCTGCGGCGCACGAGCGGCCAGATCAGCATCGCGCCGGAAACGAACGCGACGGCGATCAGCAGGAGGTTGTTGCGGATGAATTCCACGAAGGGTCGGACATTATAATTGACCTCGATGCCGAATCCCCCACTGCGGCTCGTGCTGCTTCGCCACGGCGAGTCGGACTGGAACCGCGAGAACCGCTTCACCGGCTGGACCGACGTCGATCTGTCGGCGAAGGGCGTCGAGGAAGCGCGCGCCGGCGGCCGCGCCCTGGCCGCGGACGGCTACCGCTTCGATCTCGCCTTCACCTCGGTGCTCCGGCGCGCCATCCGCACGCTGTGGATCGCGCTCGACGAGCTCGACCAGATGTGGCTGCCGGTGGAGAAGAGCTGGCGCCTGAACGAGCGCCACTACGGCAGCCTGCAGGGCCTGAACAAGGCGGAGATGGCGGCGAAGTTCGGCGAGCAGCAGGTGCTCGCCTGGCGGCGCAGCTACGACACGCCGCCGCCGGCGCTGGACCCCGTCGATCCGCGCTACGAGGGAAGCGACCCGCGCTACGCCGGCATCGAGGTGCCGCGCACCGAGTGCCTCAAGGACACCGTGGCGCGCGTCATCCCGTACTGGGAGAGCGCCATCGCGCCCGCGGTGCGCGCCGGCCGGCGCGTGCTCGTCGCCGCGCACGGCAACTCGCTTCGCGCCTTGGTGAAATATCTCGATGGAATTTCGGATGAAGCAATCGTGAGGGAGAACATTCCCACGGGCATTCCGCTCGTGTACGAGCTGGACGAGGGTCTGACGCCGTCCCGGCACTACTATCTCGGCGACCCCGGCGAGGTGGCGCGCCGCATCGCCGCGGTCTCGGCGCAGGGGAAAGCCAAGGTCTGAAGCGCCTTCTCGCCGCCGTCGCGCTCGCCCTTGCCGCCCAAGGGACCGCGGCGCAGCCGGCGTCCCGGGACGAGGAGCTCGCCAGGCTGCGCAGCCGCATCGAGGCGCTGCGCGACGAGCTCGAAGAGAAGGAAAGCGTGCGGCGCGAGGCGCGCGACACCCTGCGCGACTCGGAGCGCGCCATCTCGGACGCCAACCGCAAGCTCGCCCGCGCCACGGCCGACGCTCGGCGGCTGCGCGCGCAGGCAGCCCACATCGCCGAGCGGCGCCGGGCGCTGGAGCGGCTCGCCGCCGAGCGCCAGGGCGCGGTGGAGCGCATGCTCGCGGCGCGCCACGCGGCCGGCGCGCCCGACCCGCTGCGCGTGGCGCTTTCCGGCGACGACCCGGCGTCGCTTGGCCGCACCCTGCAGTACGTCGGCTACGTGTCGCAGGCCGCCGCCGCCCTGATCGGCAGCTACCGCGAGGCGATCGCCGAGCTCGCCGAGCTGGCGCGCGCCGCGGCCGAGCGCGAGGCGGAGCTGCGCTCGGTCGAGCAGGCGAGCCGCGCCGAGCGTGAAAAAATCCTCAAGGAGCGCGCCAGCCGCCGGCGGGTGCTCGAGCGGCTGGCGGGCGATATCCGCAAGAACCGCAAGCAGCTCGGCGTGCTGCGGGCCGACGAGTCCCGCCTCGCGCGCCTGGTGCAGCGCCTCGCCCGCATCGTCGAGAGCGTTCCTGAGCCTGGCGGCGCCGGCGAGCCCTTCTCCAGGCTGCGCGGCAGCCTGCGCCTGCCCGTGCGCGGGGAACTGGCCGGGCGCTTCGGCGCTCCAAGGGGAGCGGTGGGGATCGAGGCGAAGGGGGTATTCATCCGCGCCCCCGAGGGGCAGCCCGTCCGCGCCGTGGCGCGCGGCCAGGTCGTC
>Ga0247825_10001230_pt1 | contig 16783 bp, 13 predicted proteins | sample 13C_Vanillin_Day_FD_194413 | JGI IMG/M metagenome (GOLD analysis project Ga0247825, IMG submission 194413) | Soil microbial communities from agricultural site in Penn Yan, New York, United States - 13C_Vanillin_Day48 | ecosystem: Environmental > Terrestrial > Soil > Agricultural land | place... | reverse complement strand
GAGAAGGGGGCCCCGTTCGGGTTGTGGCGGGTCACCCTCCCGGCGGCGCAGACGTTGTCGCTGCCGGAGAGGCTGCCGCCCCCGCACCCGCACATGCTCGCCGATCAGCCGGTGCAGACCTGGGTCACTACGGTCAGCCTGGACGGGTTGTGCGCACCGGTGGCGGATGGGGGGATCGGCGCCGACATCGATGATCTGGATGTCACCGAGGCCTGGGTGTATCCGCAGCAGGGCCGGGTGCTGGACAAGTGGGCGAAGATTTTGCGGGAGGCGCGGAAGGTGTCGGTGGACACCGAGGATGCGGCGACGAAACGATTCCTCGGGTCCTGCTACAAGGGCTACATCGGGCGGATGGTGAACCCGGACATGTGGACCGCGACCCGGATGGCCCATCACCACCAACCTTTGTGGCGGGCGGCGATCATCGCGCACTGCCGGTGGCGGGGCCGGCGGGTGGCGATGCGGATCGGCCGCGAGCGGGGGCGGTGGCCGATCCGGACGGTCACCGACTCCTGGGTGTACCTGCTCGCCGAGGGGGAGGATATCGCCGATCCGAGTGCGGCGTTGGGGAAGATGTCGGTGGAGAAGGACACCCCCCTCACCGACCCACTCCTGACCGCGTTGGCGTCGGCTCAGGATGTGCACGAGGTGAATCTGGCGATCCGGGCGGCCTTCGCCGACGACGACTTCGCCGACGACGAAGGGGAGGGGGCGCTCTGATGGCCCTGCACTTGCCGAAGCCGCGCACCACGAAACCGGCGCAGCAGGCGGTCGGTCTCGACGGCCTCAAGGTGTCCGTCGCCAACGCCGCGACCAGCGGTGTCGAGAAATCCAAGCAGGTCAAGAGCGGGGGTTTGGCCGGGCTGACCAGCAAGGTCTCGGTCACGCAGCTGCGGAAGGAGCTCGGCAACGAGGGTTTGCGGCAGGCGGCGATCGATGCCGGCCGCACACCCCCATCCGCGCGCACACTGCGCCGGTGGGCGCAACAGGGCCGCATCCCGCACCCGGACATCCTCGAGCGTGCCCAGCGCCGTGCGGCGATCGAACGATTGGGTGGCGTCGATGCGGTGGCCGCGAAGATCGGCCGGTCTCGCTCCGCCGTCTCTCGGTATCGGTCGGGGGAGACGAACGAGTTGCGGGCCGATGCCAGCAAGAAACTCAAAACCGTGAAGGCGCAGGACATCATGAAACGGGCCGGGGTGTTGCGGCCCGACGGAACCCCGAAACGGGCAGTCATCCGGGTCAGGGGCGGTGTCATGGTCCGCAACGGCGCCGACGAGGGCTACGACTACCGGGTCCGCACCCTGGACTTCGCGAACTCCGACACACCCTTCACCAGTGACGAGTCCCGCGAACTCGCCGCCGCGCTGGCCAACGACGATCACGCCCGGGTCGTCGCCTTGCTGGAGCGGCACGCCACCCTCGATTACCCGGAGAACAAGGGCTTCGACAAATACAGCGACCAGTTCGGGTTCCACTTCGACCACATCGATTCCGTCCACATCGACTGGATCTGACCACCGGACGGACCCAATCGCCAGCGGAGAAGTCGTTTCCGCAGGTCAGGTTACGGAAGGCGCTGCTATTGCGGCTAGCGTTTCCTGTGTTCCGCGCAATACGCGCGAACGGCAATATCAGTGCGGCACCGCTGTCCGGTTCAGCGATTCACGCTGCGATAGGCGACGCGCAGCCCTCGCGGGCTATTCGGATGAGGTGGTCAGCAGGGTCGGGGGTCAGTCGTTGAGGGCCGGCGCTGCTGCAGAGCGTCTACTCGATAGTTCGCATTTGTCGTGATCCACTGGCACTTTGCGGGCTGGGGTCACGCCTGGTGTTGCGCAAGCAAGTGAACCAGCTTTTGCCCGAGGGTAGTCTTCATGGCGACACAGACCCTCCGAGGCGTGATTGGCGGCCGCGGATTGCCTAACCTTGAGCAGTGACCAACGGCCAGACGGAATTCACAGGCGGGCAGAATGTTTCCGCCCTGTTCGGCGATAAGGATCAGGGTTCGGGCCATCGATACGACTGGGCGTTGTTCGCTGATTGGTGCGCAGCGTTCCAGGCATCTGCATTGCCCGCAGATCCTCTCGCTCTTGCGAGCTTCCTCGACGAAAATCCTGTACGTGGGCGAGGGTAGACCTCGGCTAGCCTCCGCACGGATTGCGCGGCGCACTTCATGTCCGAGACTGCCTTCCAGAGTCGGACAGAGAATTGGGAAGCCGACATGCCGAAATGCAGAAATATCTCGGCGTTTGGTGCCCCACCGTATGGGATCCACATCTGGGCGAAGCCGACAATTTCCTCGGTTTCCCGCGGGACACGACGACGAGTTCTCTCAGCTGTGACGGCCTGGAGCCTTCGGCGGCGCGCTTGCTTGTACGCGCGAATCTGAGTCGCGAGCGCGGGACCTCTGTCTGTTGGACGCCCATTATCGCCGTTGGATTGATGTAGGGGAGGGATGGTGGTCATCAGTCGTCCTCATGAATGGGATCCGAGAAGTGAACCGCTCACCGGTGTACACGATGCACAAGCGCGGACTGCGAGAGTAGGGACAGCGGGGTGCGCACCAAATTCCTGGCGAACGGCGTGACCGTTTGCCGGCCGTTCATCGACACCTGCGGGCCTGACGAAGCGATCCATCGTCCGTCGGAGCTGTTCGGCCTCGAGTGGCCGTCGTCTATTCCTACCACCGGTCGATGCAGAATGCATTTAGCATTGACTGGGTGACTTGAGGCACTTACGCTTCTATCTGTCCGGGCTGTCTCAGTCCGCTGGCACTTCAAAACCCCACGTCATGGGTTATGCACAAGGAGCTTTGCATGACAGCGATAACCAACTCAGAGTCCGGGCACGTCGGGCGCAGGGTCGATCCCTCGAAGCGCCGGAAGGCAATCGTCGGCGCCTATCAGGGGTTACTGGTCGACTTCATCGACATATACCTCCCCGTGATCGCCCTGGTTCCCGCGATCATCTACTTTCAGCCGGCCGACTTGTCACCGGCGATGAAGTCGACGATCTACTTCGTGACGTTCGCGGCCACACTCCTCGGCCGCCCGATCGGCGCACTCCTTTTCGGTTCGATGGCCGACCGAATCGGACGTCGTCGGATCACGATGATCTCGGTCGCGGGCTTCTCGGTGTGCACTCTCCTGATCGCTTTTCTGCCGGGGTACCAGACAGTGGGCATGTGGTCGATCGTTCTGTTGGTGGGGCTCCGGTTCATCGATGGCATTTTTCTCGGTGGTGAGTACACCGCGGCCGTTCCGCTTGCCTACGAATATTGCGACCGCGAGAAGCGAGGCCTGGTGGGAGGGATTTTGGCCGGTGCCTATTGCGCAGCGTTCGTGATCATTTCGCTCGTCACACTCGTGATGCTGAGGGTTGCACCTGCTGGTGGGCTGGACTCTCCGTACGTGCAGTGGGGCTGGAGAATCGCGTTCTTGTTCGGTGCTGCATGCGGATTCGCGTTCCTGGTGTACCGGAGGAAGCATCTTCCCGAGTCGGACCTTTGGGAAGAGTCCGCCAAGGCTAAGTCACCGCTACGGCAGGTGATGTTCGGGTCGGAGAAGCGCTCGTTTTGGCAGGTGTTCGTGCTGATGACAGGACTGTGGCTGACGTCGTCGATGGTGGCCTCCGTGGTGCCCGACAAGCTGAAGAACTTTCACAAGATCGATGCGACGACGGTGACGTGGGCGCTGCTGGTCACGAATGTTGTGTTGTACGCAGGATTCGTGGCGGCAGGCGTGACGAGCCAGCGGGTCGGTCGACGCAAGTTTCTCACCGTGATGGGGTTCGTTATCGCCGTTGTCGGAAGTGCGGCGTACTACATCTTCATGTCGGACTTGATCGAAGGAACGCTCGGTATCATCGCTGCTTCCATCGTGGTTCAGGTTGTGATCAGTTCGGTGTTCGGTGTTGCGACCGTGTATGTCAACGAGCGGTTCGGTACCAGTGTTCGCTCGTCGGGTTTCGCGATGGGATACAGTCTTTCCCTGTTGATTCCGAGTTTTTACAGCTTCTATCTGTTGGGGTTGGCTACATTCCTGCCCGAAACGGTGACGGCGATTCCGCTGATTGTCGTCGGAGGGGCTCTCATTGTCATCGGGGCGCTGTGGGGTCCGGAGACGAAGGATCTCGAGTTTCGGCCGACGGGTCGGGTCGAGTACGCAGCTGAGTGAGCGGCATCGGCTCTGTTGCGGCATTTGTCGGCAGGGCCTCAATTTCCAAGCACAGAATGCATCCTGCATTATAGGAGGTGAGATGGCACTCGATACGGCGACGCAGAAGTTGCTCGCGACAATCGCAGCTCTCGGAGAGAAGCCACTGCACTGCATGACCCTCGACGAGGCACGTGCGTTTCCGACCCGCCTGGCCCGTGGAAAGGGCACCTTGCCTGCTGATCGGCGGCAAATGTCGTCGGTATCCGACCACATGATCGTGGTGCCGGGCGGCGGCGTGCGTGTGCGAATGCTGGTTCCGCGCGGGGTGGTTCGCGCCGTGGTGGTGTACTACCACGGCGGCGGCTGGGTGCTCGGAGGAATTGAACAGTCGGAGCTTCTCGGCCGCTTCCTGGCGGATACGACCGGTTGTGTTGTCGCGCTCGTCGACTACCGGCTTGCTCCCGAGCACCGCTTCCCGACCGCGGTAAACGATGCGTGGGCGGCGCTACTGTGGGTGCACGAGCACATCGAACAGTTCGCGGGATCGTCTGTGCCCCTGATAGTGGGTGGCGACAGCGCCGGCGGGACCCTCGCTGCCGTCGTCACACATCGTGCCCGGAACGCAGGATTCCCACGCATAGCTCTTCAAATATTGGTCTACCCTGCAACCGATTCCGACTTCGACCGGGATTCGTACCTGAAGAGCGAGAACCAACTTCTCGTCACCCGCGAAACCCTGATGTGGTTCTGGAATAACTACGACCCAACCCAATCGGCCCGGTCCGACACCGAGGCCGTCCCCCTGCATGAGCCGAATCTCGCCGAGCTTCCACCCGCGATCGTGGTCACCGCCGAACACGATCCGCTCCGCGACGAGGCGATCGAGTATGCCGACCGACTGAGGAGGGCAGGTGTGCCGGTGGTATCTCGACATTTCGAGGACCAGATGCACGGCTTCTTCACCCTTTTCGGGGCTCTCCCCGCCAGCAGGATCGCGCTCGAATTCGTTGCAGACGAAATAGCTCACTTCCTCACCACTACCGCGAAAGAGATCTCCCGATGACTCTCCTCGACACTTCGACGTCACCCACGAACCATTACGCCCCGAAAGCGTTCGATGCAGTGATTGTGGGTGCCGGGTTCTCCGGCATGTACATGCTGCATCGGCTGCGTGGAATGGGCTTGACTGTGCGCGTGTACGAACGCGGTGCGGACGTGGGCGGCACCTGGTATTGGAACCGGTACCCGGGCGCGCGGTGCGACATCGAGAGCGTCGACTATTCCTACTCTTTCTCGACCGAGTTGGAGCAGGAGTGGCGGTGGTCCGAGCGCTTCGCAACTCAGCCGGAGATCCTTCGATACGCCAACCACGTCGCGGACCGATTTGGTTTGCGTACCGATGTCGAATTCGACACGCAGGTGCTGTCGGCCGTCTTCGACGAACACGACGAAACATGGAGGATCACCACCGATTCCGAGGAGGAAGTGACGGCGACATATTTTGTTCTCGCGACAGGATGCCTGTCGGTCGGGAACGTCCCGGCAATCCCCGGGATCGACGCCTTCTCGGGGCCGACGTACCACACCGGGGCCTGGCCGCACGGCGGGGTCGATTTCACCGGGCAGCATGTGGCGGTCATCGGCACGGGATCGTCCGGTATTCAGTCCATCCCTCTCATAGCGGAACAGGCCTCCCGAACCACTGTCTTTCAGCGAACTCCGAACTTCAGCCTCCCGGCGCGCAACCGACTGCTCGACGACGACTTCGTGCGCGACGTGAAGGCGAACTACCCAGATCGCCGACGTGTCGCCCGCTACAACTCCGGCGGGGTATTCCGGATCGACAACACAGAGAACGCGATCGACGTCCCCGGGGATCGTCGACGCGCGCGGTACGAACTACTGTGGGAGGAGGGCGGTCTGAACTTCGCCAACGCCTACTCGGACTTGAAGACGAACCTCGAGTCGAACGAGACAGCAGCAGATTTCATCCGCGAGAAGATCCGTGCGATCGTGTCGGACTCGGCCGTCGCTGCGGCCCTGACGCCCACAAGCTACCCTTTCGCGACGAAGCGGCCGTGTGTGGACACCGGGTATTACGCAACGTTCAACCGCGATGACGTCGAACTCGTGGACATTCGAACCGATCCCATCGACACCATCACCGAGCGTGGGGTGCGTACCGCCACCACTGAGTTCGAGGTCGATGCGATCGTCTTCGCCACCGGTTTCGACGCGATGACCGGAGCGATCAACAACATCGGCGTCGTCGGGCGAGGTGGTGAGGTCTTGCGTCAGACGTGGGCGGCGGGCCCGCGAAGCTACCTCGGTGTCGCGTGCGCGGGGTTCCCGAACATGTTCACCATCGCGACCGCCGGTAGTCCGTCGGTCATGAGCAACATGATGACGTCGATCGAGCAGCACGTGGAGTGGATATCCGACCTGGTCGAGCGCTCGATTGCGGACGGTGTGGGAATGATCGAGCCCACCCGAGAGGCTCAGGACGGCTGGGTCGACCATCTGCGCGAACTTGCAGACGACACCCTGTTCCCCATGGCGGCGTCGTGGTACATGGGCGCGAACATTCCGGGCAAACCGCGCGTCTTTCTGCCGTACGTGGGCGGCGTCGGTACCTACCGCGAATTGTGCGACTCGGTGGCTACCGAGGGGTACCGCGGGTTCAGCCGTGTGAGGCAGTCCGTTGCGCACTGAACGAGCGACTGGCCGGACCCCGGTCGTAGCAGCGTCAAGGGTTTGCCGGGGAGTTGGAGCTGGGTGCACCCAGGATGTACCCGTGGGCTTCGGGCCCCAGCGTCGTCTCCCGGATCGTGGTGGCCATTTCACGCACCCGTCGTCCGGCCAGGTCCGCGTCACGCTTCTGGACGGCGGCGAAGACTTCGGTGAATCCGTCGAGCCAGAGCTGCCACAGGTTGCTCGTCGCGGTCAGTCCCATGAAGCGCCGGCCCCGGCCGAAGACGAGATTCCACACGCCCGACAGTTCGGCGTTTCCGGCGCGGGCGATGGTGAGTTCGAAGAACTGGGCGACCGCCTTCGCGGTGCTGGCGGGTTCGCCGTCAGCAATTGCGCGGCGCATCTCGGCCACGTTCGCTTCGAGTTGTACGACGTCTTCGTCGGTGAACTGGGGGACCGCACGTTCGACGGCGCCGCCGAAGAGGATGAATTGAATGTCGATCGTGGCGACGGCCTGTTCGAGGGTCATCTCCGCAACTCGCCGCCATCGGTTGGGCGAGACCTCGACGAGTCCTTCTCTGGCGAGTTCTGCGATCGCCTCCCGTACCGGGGTGATGCTCACGCCCAGGCGGGTGGCCAGTTCGGCGTCTTTGAGTATCTCCCCGGGGGCGAGTACGCCACCGACGATTTCGGCTCGCAGCTGGTCGAGGACTGCGGCGGCACGTGTCGGGGGTGGGGCGAAAGACATAGCCCGATGCTACAGACCGCAGGATGCATTCTGTCCGGGCAGGTCGATGCATTTCGGAACATTCTTCGGAGCCACGCATGACCTACAGAAGTGAATACGAACTCAGCACCACCGACCCCATCGCATTCTGGTCGGGAGCTGCCCGTGCGATCGAGTGGGCCCGCCCGCCCGCAGTGACACTCGACGACCGCACCGCTCCGCTCTATCGCTGGTTCCCGGACGGTGTGCTCAACACCTGTTTCAACGCTCTCGATCGGCACGTGCGTGCTGGGTATGGCCCACGAGATGCCCTGATCTACGACTCGCCGGTCACCGGATCGAAGAGGTCGTTCACCTATGCAGAGCTGACGACCCTGACCGCGAAGTTTGCGGGAGTCCTTCGGCACCTGGGTGTGGGCCAGGGCGATCGCGTTCTGCTGTACATGCCGATGATCCCTGAGACTGTCGTGGCGATGCTGGCTTGCGCGCGTATCGGTGCAGTGCACTCGGTCGTCTTCGGCGGATTCGCCGCCCCCGAGCTTGCGGCGCGGATCGACGACGCGGAACCACATGTGATCGTGACGGCGTCGTGCGGCATCGAGCCCAATCGGATTGTCGAATACAAGCCACTGCTCGATGCCGCCCTCGACCTGGCCGGGCACGCGCCTGCACGGAGTGTGGTGGTGCAGCGCCCGCTGTGCGAGGCGCGGATGAGTGATCGTGACGTCGACTACACCGAGTTGATGAACTCGCAGATCGAGCCTGCGGCGTGTGTCCCCGTCGCAGCGACCGATCCGTTGTACATCCTCTACACGTCGGGCACCACGGGAAATCCCAAGGGCGTCGTCCGCGACAACGGGGGCCATGCCGTCGCCCTCGCCTGGTCGATGGCGAATGTGTACGACATCGGGCCCGGAGATGTGATGCTCACGGCGAGTGACGTCGGGTGGATAGTCGGACACTCCTACATTGTGTATGGGCCCTTGCTGGTCGGTGCGACAACGATTCTGTACGAGGGGAAACCGGTTGGAACACCGGACGCGGGGGCGTTCTGGCGGGTCGTCGAGGAACATCGCGTCCGGGCTGTGTTCACCGCCCCCACCGCGATCAGGGCACTGAAGCGGACCGACCCGAGCGGTGAGTATTTTCAGAGGTACGACACCTCCAGCCTGAATAACCTGTTCCTCGCTGGCGAACGGCTCGATCCCGACACGTACAACTGGGCGACAACAATATTCGATGTCGACGTGACCGACCATTGGTGGCAGACCGAGACCGGGTGGCCGATCGCTGCCAATCCTCGCGGGCTCGAGTCCCTCCCGAGCAAACCCGGGTCGGCCGCTGTGCCGCTACCCGGCTATGCAGTGCACATACTCGATGACAGCGGTGACAGGCTCGGTGCTGACCACGAGGGAGCGATCTGCTTGCGTTTGCCGTTGCCCCCGGGAACGCTGACCGGCATTTGGGGTGACGAGGCCCGATACATCGATGGCTACCTCAACCGGTTTCCGGGCTACTACCTCACCGGCGACGGGGGTTACCTCGATCGCGACGGTTACCTGTTCGTGCTCGGCCGCACCGACGACGTGATGAACGTTGCCGGTCATCGACTCTCCTCGGGGCAGATCGAAGCCGCGATCGCCTCCCATCCGGCAGTTGCCGAATGCGCCGTCATCGGCGAGCGCGATCCGCTCAAAGGACAAGTGCCACGGGCGTTGGTGGTGACGAAGGTCGGCCACGACACCACCGGGCTGTCGGAGGAAATTTTGCACCTTGTCCGCACCAGGGTGGGTGCGATCGCGTCGCTGTCACGGGTCGATGTGGTCGGCGGCCTGCCGAAAACACGGTCCGGAAAAATCCTGCGCCGCACACTGCGGCAACTCGTCGATGGGGAGTCGGCCTCCATTCCGTCGACCATCGAAGATGCCGGCGTCCTCGACGAACTCGGCACGATCCTCGCCGACCGATCTCCACACGAATCCGCATGCCCTGACCAAGGAGTAGTACGACCGTGACCTCAACCGTTGCCATCGACAATCAGCTTCTTCCTTCCGTCCGCAACTTTCTGGGCCAGCCGAAAAGGCTACTGATCGGAGGGGACTGGGTAGATCCCGCCGCCGGAGAAACGTTCCCCACTGTCGACCCCGCGACTGGCGGTGTGCTGTGTCAGGTACCTCGTGGACGTGCGATCGACATCGACCGCGCCGTGCACGCGGCACGAGTGGCATTCGAGACCGGACCGTGGACGACGATGCGCCCGAACGAGCGCGAACGTCTGCTGTGGCGCATTGCCGACGCAATCACCGCCCGTGCCGACGAGTTCGCCCAGATCGAATCCCTCGATAACGGCAAACCGGCCTCGATCGCCAAGGTCTCGGACGTCGCTCGCACCGCGGATCTGTTCCGCTATTACGCGGGATGGGCCACGAAACTCGAGGGCAGCACCGTCAATGTGTCGATGACCAGAGTCCCGGATGGCGAGTTCCACGCATACACGCTGCGCGAGGCGATCGGTGTCTGCGGACAGATCATTCCCTGGAATTTCCCCATGCTGATGGCCGCGTTCAAACTGGCGCCTGCCCTCGCCGCCGGTAATACCGTAGTGCTCAAGCCTGCTGAGCAGACCCCCCTGACGGCGCTGCTGCTCGGGGAGGTGTTCCTCGACGCCGGTCTGCCACCCGGCGTGGTCAACATCATCACCGGGTTCGGTGATGCGGGTGCGGCACTGGCCGCCCACGACGATGTCGACAAGATTGCCTTCACAGGTTCTACCGAGGTTGGAAGGAAGATCGTCGACGCGGCCAAGGGCAACCTGAAAAAGGTCTCCCTCGAACTCGGCGGCAAGAGTCCCAATATTGTGTTCGCGGACGCTGATCTCGACAAAGCGGTGCCCGGATCGGTCAACGCGTGGCTCAGCAACCAGGGCCAGGCATGTGTCGCCGGCACCCGGCTGTTCGTCGAGGACTCCATTTTCGACGAGTTCACCCGAGCGGTTGCCGAGCACGTCGCGAGGACGAAGATCGGGCCTGGGCTCGACCCGGACACACAGATGGGCCCGCTCGTCTCGCAGGAACAGTTGGACCGGGTCACGGGGTACATCGACCAGGGAATCGCGGATGGCGCCCGCGTCCTCACCGGTGGGAAGCGTTGGGGCACCGAAGGGTACTTCGTCGAACCCACAGTCCTCGTCGACGTGCATCCCGACTTCAGCGTGGTGCGTGAGGAAATCTTCGGCCCGGTCGTCGCAGCTATGCCCTTCTCTGCGGCCGATGGCGTGGACGAAGTCATTGCACACGCCAACGACACGATCTACGGGCTCGCGGCGGGTGTCTGGACGACCGATCTATCCAACGCGCATCGTGTCGCCAAGCGCATCAAGGCTGGATCGGTCTGGGTCAACCAATACAACGCCAGCGACCTGGCGCTGCCCTTCGGGGGCTACAAGCAGTCAGGTTGGGGCCGGGAGCTGGGAGCAGACGGCATAGCCCTCTACACCCAGGTCAAGGCCGTCAACATCGCATTGTGAACCGAATCGAGACGACGAGATGAAGACCAAAGCAGCCGTCCTCACGGCATTGAACACACCATTCGAGATCATGGAACTCGACCTGGACGGGCCACGAGAGGGTGAGGTGCTCATCCGATACGAGGCATCGGGAATGTGCCACTCGGATCTGCACCTGACCGACGGCACCATCGGCACCCGATTTCCGATCGTTCCCGGACACGAAGGTGCCGGCGTGGTCGAGGACATCGGACCAGGAGTCACACGGGTGCGTCCCGGGGACCACGTCGTGTGCAGCTTCACCCCGAGTTGCGGCCGTTGTCGCTACTGCGCGACCGGGCACCAGAATCTCTGCGATTCCGGGGCACGCGCAACCGAGGGCTGTATGCCCGATGGCACCTTCCGCCTCCACCGCTCGGGAACGGACGTCGGCGCGATGTGCGCCCTGGGCACCTTCGCCGAATACGGAGTAGTACGCGAGAACTCCGTCGTCAAGATCGATGAGTACCTCCCACTCGACAGTGCCGTGCTCGTCAGCTGCGGTGTACCGACCGGATGGGGAGCGGCGGTCTACGCCGGGAACGTCCGCCCGGGCGACACCGTCGTTGTGTATGGAGCCGGCGGAATCGGCATCAACGCCGTCCAAGGCGCCGCCCTCACTGGTGCCAAGAACATCGTCGTGGTCGATCCGGTGTCGTTCAAACGGAACACCGCACTCAAGCTCGGCGCTACTCACGTCTTCGAAGCTGCCGACCAGGCACACGCCGCGGTCATCGACATGACCTGGGGGCAGGGAGCAGATCAGGCATTGGTCGCCGTCGGTGTGGTGGACGAGGACACGGTTGCGCATGCCTTCGACGCGATCGGCAAGGGAGGCACGGTCGTCCTCGTCGGCCTGTCGGGTCGCGAGGACCTCAACGTCAAGATTCCCGGCGCCATGATGGTGGTCCTGGAGAAGACCATCAAGGGCACCATGTTCGGTTCGGCCAATCCCCAGTACGACATCCCCCGCCTACTGGGCCTCTACCAGTCCGGCGACCTCAAGCTGGACGAGCTCATCACCACGCGTTACACCCTCGAGCAGATCAATCAGGGATATCACGACCTGCTGGAAGGGAAGAACATTCGAGGAATTGTCCTGCCTCACGGGTCATGACTGCACTGGTTTCACGGAACGAGGAACACATGGAAGATCAACACATACCGGACAGCAGCCTCGAGGTTCGACTCGCCTCACGCCCGGCGGGGTGGCCGCTGCCGGAGAACTTCGACATCGTCGAAACGCCGATCGTGCAGCCGTCCGACGGCCAGATCCTGGTCCGCAACCAGATCATGAGCGTCGACCCCTACATGCGGGGTCGGATGAACGACACGAAGTCCTACGTACCCCCATACGAGATCGGGCGGGCACTCGACGGTGCCGTCGTCGGAGAAGTCGTCGCCAGCCGCGCGCAGGGGATCCCCGTAGGCACGACAGTCCAGCACCGGTTGGGTTGGCGCGAGTACGCCGTGCTCGACCACGCTGCGGCTACGATCATCCGCGACACCGAGGTACCGATCAGCACCCACCTCGGGGTGCTGGGAATGACGGGATTGAGTGCCTACGTCGGGCTCTTCGACAAGGCGTCGTTCACGCCGCGAGACACCGTGTTCGTCTCAGGTGCGGCAGGTGCCGTCGGCTCACTGGTTGGTCAGATGGCGAAGTTGCGTGGCGCTCCGCGGGTCATCGGCAGCGCCGGCTCAGCGGAAAAGGTTCGCTACCTCATCGACGACCTCGGATTCGACGCAGCATTCAACTACAAGGACGGGTCGGTGCTCGAGCAACTGCGAGACGCTGCACCGCATGGCATCGATGTCTATTTCGACAACGTGGGCGCAGAACACCTCGAAGCCGCGATCGCGGTCCTCAACGTCGGTGGACGCATCGCGGCATGCGGAGCCGTCGCTCAGTACAACTCCGAGGGGCCGGTAACGGGACCGAGCAACCTGTTCCAGGTGGTCACCAAGCGCCTCATCATGCGGGGATTCATCGTCAGTGACAGCCTCGACCGCCGTCCCGACTTCCACCGCGAGGTCGGCAAGTGGGTCCGGGAAGGGCGACTGCGCTACGACGAGACCGTTGTCCACGGCATCACGAACGCACCTGTCGCCTTCCTGGACATGCTGCGCGGCAGGAACACCGGGAAGATGCTCGTCACTCTCGACAACAAGAACGGAACCGAAAATGGTTGAGGACACTGTCTCCTACGAGTCGGTCGACAACATCGCAATCATCACGATCAATCGGCCGGGCAAGAAGAACGCCGTGAACAGCGTGGCCGCGGTCGGGCTGGAGGACGCGTGGCTGCGTTTCGACCGGAGTGAGGACCGCGTCGCTGTCCTGACCGGTTCGGAGGGCAACTTCACGGTCGGCGTCGATGTCACCGACCCGCCGACCACATCGGCGTGGGCGCCGCACCTGGGTCCGTCAACGAACAAGCCGATCATCGCGGCGATCGATGGTTGGTGTGTCGGCGCAGGAATGATCTTGCTTCAGCAGGCCGATCTGAGTGTGGCAACGACGAACGCGAAGTTCAGGTATCCCGAAGCGCGACTGGGTCTGTCCCGCGGTCTGGCCGCTGGGTTGGCCACGAAGATCCCGCACAAGCTGGCGATGGAGATTCTCCTTCTCGGGCATGTACTCGGACCCGACACCCTGTTTCGGGCAGGGTTGGTAAACAAGGTCGTCGGCCCGGGTGAGGTCCTCGACGTTGCACTGGGGTGGGCAGGGGAGATCGCAGCAGCAGATGCGGACGCGGTGCGGTTCATCAAGGAGGGAGTTCTCGCCACGGTGCCGAGAGGAGCCGGCGAACACGGGGAGCATGCTCGGTGGCTGGCCGCGCAGTTGCCCGGCAACCAACGGTTGATGGGCGGCGGACTGTCGCTCGCCGAGCTGAAGGGACTGTGAGCGATGGCAATCCATGACCCCGCCCATGCGGCGTCGCAGCAGCTACCGTTGACCGGCTTGAAAGTCTTGGACCTGTCGCATTTCCTCGCGGGACCATACGCGACGATGCTGCTCGGCGACCTCGGTGCCGAGATCATCAAAATCGAGCCCCCGACAGGCGATCCCGTTCGGGGCATCCCTCCTCACGAGATCGACGGCGCCAGCACCTTCTTCTTCAGCGTCAACCGCAACAAGCAGAGCGTCGTCCTCGATTTGAAAGCACCGGAGGGCAGAGAAGCGTTTCTCGGTCTCGTCGAATCGGCGGACGTCGTATGTCACAACTTCCGGCCGGGCGTCCTCGAACGACTCGGTATCGACTTCACATCGCTGCACGCCCGAAACCCGGCCATTGTGTTGTGTTCGATCTACGGATTCGACAACGAGGGGCGGTTCGCGGACTACCCAGCGGTGGACAGCTTGGTACAAGCACTCAGCGGGGTCATGGCCCTGACCGGCGAGGCCGACGGCCCGCCGGCGCGGGTCGGATATCAAATCGGCGACACCGCCGGAGGTCTGTTCGCGGCCGTCGCGATCCTCGCCGGAGTCCACGGACGACGCATCGATGGGCAGGGCCGCCACGTCGAGATCTCCCTGCTCGATGCCCAACTGAGCCTGCTCGTGTGGCAAGCGCAGGACTACCTCACCCACGACATCGTCTACGAAAGAATGGGGACCCGGCACGCGACCTTGCCGCCGAGCCAGGCATTCGAGTGCGGCGACGGCCGCTACGTATACGCCACCCCCAGCGCCATCCCACGATGGTGGACCGGCTATTGCCGAGCGATCGGGGAACCGTGGCTCGAAACAGACCCACGATTCGCGGATCTCGCTTCCCGCCAGACAAACAGGAAACAACTCGAGGAGATTCTCGGTAAGAAGTTCCTCTCCGAAACGTCCGAGCATTGGGTGACTGAATTCCACAGTCAGGGTGTGCCGGTCGCGCTGGTGCAGTCGATCGCAGAAGCCTTCGACTTCCCAACTGTGAGGCGGCGGGACATGGTTGTCGAGGTCGACCTCGCCGATGGATCCACCGCCAGAATGGTCGGCAACCCCATCAAGACAGGTGCCGCGGGCATCTTCCGGGCACCCCCTCGTCTCGGGGAGCACACCGCTGACGTACTCGGTGCCACCACGTCCACAACTGAAGAGGCAATCGGATGACACACATCGATCACACTGACCTCGTCCACTATGAACGAGCGGGCAAGGTCGTGACCATCACGCTCAATCGGCCCGAAGTACGCAACGCACAGAACGGAAAACTCCTCTACGCACTGGATGAGGCATTCCAGCGATTCGCCTATGACGACGAGGCCGCCGTCGCGATCCTGGCCGGCAACGGACCGCACTTTTCCTCCGGCCACGACCTCGGACCGACCGGCGACCGTGATACGAGTTTCGACAGGCGCACCCTGTGGTGGGATCACGTCGGACAGGCAGGAGTAGAGAATCGATTCGCACGGGAGTCGGAACTGTATGTGGGACTGTGCCGTCGCTGGCGAGAACTGCCCAAGCCGACGATCGCTGCCGTTCAAGGCGCTTGCATCATGGGCGGGCTGATGGTGGCGTGGTCGTGCGACTTGATCGTCGCCAGCAGCGACGCGTATTTCGCCGACGCTGCCGTCGACTTCGGAATTCCCGGTGTGGAGATGTTCGGACATCCGTGGGAGCTCGGTCCCCGGCGGGCGAAGGAATTTCTCTTCACCGCCGAGCGATTGACCGCGGTCGAGGCCCACAAACTCGGTATGGTCAGTCGTGTCGTCGAACGAGACGACTTGATGGATACCGCTATGACCTTGGCGCACCGGATTGCGCAGCGACCCCGCCTCGGCCTCGCGCTCGCGAAGCAAGCGGTCAACCAGTGTGAAGACCTGATGGGCTACCGCAGCGGAACCGACTCGGTCTTCGGACTGCACCAACTCGCCCATGCGCACAATGCCGAGACCAGCGGAGATTTCAACGGTGGCGGCTCCCCCCAGATCGTCAAACGAGCTCTTGCGGGCGAGACCGCGGGGACCGCATCGTGACGACAGGTACGCGGTACATCCAGAATCGATCACATCACCGGAAGATTGCACTCATGACAGGACGACCTACGCCGTGACCACCTTGCACCAGATCGCGGTGATACCGGGTGACGGTATCGGCCGCGAAGTCATCGAGCCGGCAATGGAAGTACTCGAGCAAGCAGCTCGGCAGTGGGACTTCAGCTTGGCTTGGACCACATACCCGTGGAGCTGCGCGTACTACACCGAGCACGGGCACATGATGCCCGGTGACGGGCTCGATCGACTTGCCGAAAGCGACGCCATCTTCCTGGGCGCCGTCGGCGATCCCTCCGTCGCCGACGACGTCTCGCTGTGGGGACTGCTCATCCCGATCCGGCGAGCGTTCGATCAATACGTGAACTTGCGGCCCCTGCGCCTGCTCCGAGGTATCGACAGTCCCCTCGAGAGCCTCGGCGGTGCCGTCGACCTCCTTGTCGTGCGCGAGAACAGCGAGGGGGAGTACTCCGAAGCCGGCGGTCGACTCTTCGCCGGCACGTCGATGGAAACCGCGATCCAGGAATCGGTGTTTACCCGCCGCGGCATCGAACGCATCATGCGCTATGCGTTCGATCGAGCCGAGGAGAGAACGGGGCGGCTCGTTTCGGCGACGAAATCGAACGGCATCATTCACACGATGCCGCTGTGGGATCAGATCTGTGGCGAAATTGG
>Ga0247825_10001229_pt1 | contig 16788 bp, 18 predicted proteins | sample 13C_Vanillin_Day_FD_194413 | JGI IMG/M metagenome (GOLD analysis project Ga0247825, IMG submission 194413) | Soil microbial communities from agricultural site in Penn Yan, New York, United States - 13C_Vanillin_Day48 | ecosystem: Environmental > Terrestrial > Soil > Agricultural land | place... | reverse complement strand
GTATTCCGAGAAGCAGCCGCGCGCGCGACCGAGAATGGCGTCGCCGGGCTCGAATTTCGTGACGCCCTCGCCCACCGCCTCGACCTCGCCCGAGCAGTCGCCGCCGGCCGGACGCGGCTCGTCCGCGCGGTGCAGGCTGATGCTCGCCAGAATCTCGCCGCGGTTCAGCGAAGCCGCGCGCACTTTCACGAGGAGCTCGCCTTTCTTCGGTTGCGGCTTGGGCAGCTCGCGGAGCTCGTACTCCGTGCCGCCGGCGGGTTTTTCCTTGACGTAGTAGCTCTTCATTTTTTCTCCTTAACTGCGTCCCAGATGAAGCGTCCCAGGTGAGGCGTCCCAGGTGAAGCGTCCCAGATAAAGCGAGCTTTTAAGACGTATTACTTTAAGACGCAGTACCTGAGACGCCTTATCTGGGACGTAGTATCTGGGACGCTTCATCTGGGACGCATTATTTGCCGCGACGAAAGTCCTCGACCGAACGGGCGAGGCTCCCGTCCGCGCGCCGCAGGGCGCGCGTGACGGCTTTTGTCGCACCAAAGGTGTTGATGACGGCCGAATGATTGCCCGCGCCGCCGATGACCACGATGAGAAGATCCTCCGCGCGCCGCACCATCGGCACCGGCGCATCGAGGCCGGCGCTGCCGAGCGTGTCCTTCCAGGTCACGCGCAGGCGGCGCTCGATGTTCTCCTTCGAGAAGCGGCCCATCGGCAAGTGGGCGCGCTCGCAGATGAAGCGCTTGGCGTCAGCCTTGCTGAATCCGCCCGCGGCCACCGTCTTCGCGTGCTCGGGACCCATGACGACCATCGGTTGCGCATCGTAGAAAACGTCATTGGTACCGGTGTCGAGCATAGTGCCGGCGATGGTGGTGAGAATGCCTTCGGCAGTGATGCTCTCGTGGTCGTTAACGTTGTGCGGACATTCGGCGCCGACCACCGTCACCGCGCTCGCCTCACGCGGCAGCCCGCGCTCGACGTGCAGCGGCTGCCACGGGCTTTCCGCCTCATTCTCCGCCGCGAGATAGCTGAACTTGGACGGCGCGCCGAACGTGGACATGTCGCCGGAGCCGGGAATCGCACCACCGATGTTGACCAGCGCCAACCGGATCGCGCGGCCGATGGTGGCGTTTGCCTGCCAGCCCGGCCCGAACGCGTTGTGTCCCGCGTTGATGTCGAGCTCGTTCACGATCGGACCGTTCACCACCACCAGCGGCGCGCACAGGTGCGTCGTCGCCTGGATCGCGTAGAGGTTGAACGGCTCCTCGCACATCGCCTCGATAGCGAGCACGAGCAGCGGAAAATACTCGGGCCGGCAGCCCGCCATCACCGCGTTGGCGGCGAGCCGCAACGGCGTTGCCTCGCCGTAACGCGGCGCCATCTTCGCCACCGGCTCGTCCCACGGCCGGTCGCAGTACGCGAGCATCCGCTGCACCCGCTGCGCGGTCGGCGGAATCATCGGCAGACCATCGCTCCAGCCGCGCTCGCGCATCAACGCGTTCACCGCGTCGAAGTCGTCCTCCGCCTCGACCGCGGCTCCTTCACGCTTCAGCAATTCGGAAAGCATGGAAGTCATTTCTGGGGAATGGGGAATCGGGAATCGGGAATCGGGAATCGGGAATCGGGAATCGGGAATCGGGAATCGGGATGAGAATGGAGAATGGGGAATCCCAGGTCAATACCTATTCCCTATTCCCTATTCCCCATTCCCTATTCTCTATTTCCCAACTGTTCCTTGATGATGCTGACCACCTGCGGTATCGCATGCTGCGCGCGGCCCTTGACGCCGTCGAGATCGAGCCCGCCGAGCGGGTGCGGGATCAGCAGCAGCGGCAGATCTGGCACGCCGAACACGCGCGACTGGTTCTTCCCCAGCTTGAGGAAGGGCTCGGAGAGAATGACCGCGGTGACGAGGCCGCGCTTCCGGAGCTCGCACATGTCGTGGACACTCCACGACGTGCACGAACCTCAATCGGCCATCGCGCTGACGACGAAGTCCGCTTCCCGGGTAAGTTGGTCGAGCACTTCGCCCGGTGCCGGCAGGCTCACACTGCCCTTCCGCGTCATCACGACGGAGGCGACCGGCAGCGCCGCCTTCACGCCTTCGACGATGAAGCGCAGCAGGTGATCGGCATTGCCCTTGCTGTTGTCGAGCACGCCCAGGCGCAAGCCGCCGCTCGCGGCCTTGCGCCGCCCGGCGGTTGCCGCCGCCTGCGGTACCGGCGCTTCGGGCACCACTAACGTCACTTTGGTCATCGAATGCTCCTCTCCCTCGAATACTAGCAGGACGGCGGCCCAGGGATGAGGGCGGAGGGATGAGGGATGACCCCCCGCTTCGCGTGCAGGCTTAAGGAGTCCCTCCCTTCCACTAGGAGTCCCTCCCTTCCACTAACGTCCGGTCGGAAACTTATTTCAACTGACCGGAGTTTTCGGTGAGTGTCTGGCCGAAGGAAACGGGAGGCCGGGACTTGTTGTTATCGCGGCGGAAGGAGCGACGGTCATCCCTCCGCCCTCCGCCCTCATCCCTTGTCATTCCGCGTTACGCGGAATGACGATCTGCGTCTGCGTCACGATCGCCGCCACCTTGCCGTCGGGATTACGAATCGTGGTCTGCCACACCATGGTGGTGCGGCCGATGTGCAGCGGGATCGAAACAGCCTTCATCACCGGGCCTTCGCCGGCGCGGAAGAAATTGGTCTTCGACTCGAGCGTGCCGGTGCGGTGGCCGCGCGGCAGATTCGCCACGGTGCCGCACGCGCCCATTACGTCCGCGAAAGCCATCAGCGCGCCGCCATTCACACGTCCGGATCGGTTGATGTGGATCGGCATCACCCGCATCTCGGCCACCACCTTCTTCTTGCTGAGCGAAACGAGCCGCACACCGAGGGCGCGCGGCATGCCGCTCTTCAGTACCCAGGGAGCCGCCTCGAGGCCCGTTCCCAGCGCCCGGGCGGGCATTTTTTTCCTTGCGGAAGCCATTACTCATCACCCATCGCGTGTTCTGAAGGAGGGCGATTATCCGTGGCCGCAGCGCCAGTAGCAACGAGCAAAGGAGCCTGCCGGCATCCTCCATACTATGGACTGCGCTGGGACTGGAGTTGGGCGGGTGCCGACGCCCCTGTCGAAACGCCACTATTTCCGCCACGCCATGGCCAAGCCCGGGACTGTCCACGTCACGCGGCCCTATCTTTCGCTCGCGACTGCGGCTCTCTGCGTGACGGTTTCCATCGCGATCCAGGCGGAAGGCGGTCGGCGCGTGCTGGGCGGCGATCTCCACTGGAACGAGAGGCCCGCCGCCGGCGACCGCTCGATCGACACGGTCCTCCGCAGCAAGCAGGGCTGACGCCGCGCGTCGCTCCGGTTTCCCCCCGCGCGCCGCGGGGAAGTCGCTTGACGCAGGTGGGGTTTCCTTCAAGAATGCCGCGATGGCGGGCAAGGGCGCGATCCAGATTACGAAGAACACGCAGCTCACTCGCGAGCGCGTGAACGCGCAGGAGTGGCAGCTGCGCTGCGAGCTGGCGGCGGCGCACCGCCTGATTGCGCACTTCGTATTCGTGGACATGACCTACAACCACGTCTCGGTGCGCCTGCCGGAGAGCCCGGACCATTTCCTGGTCAAAGCCGACAACGTGTTCATGGAGCAGGTCACTGCGTCCAACCTCGTCAAATACGACGTTGACGGCAAGCAGGTGCTGGCCTCCGACTACAAGGCAAGCCCGGCCGCCTACAACCTTCACGCCGCCGTGCTGAAGGCGCGCCCGGACATCATGGCCGCCGCGCACACCCATTCTCCGGCCAATCTCGCGGTGTCCGCCCAGAAGCGCGGGCTGCTGCCGATCACCCAGCAGGCGATGCGCTTCTACAATCGCATCGCCTACTACCCGAACGAGGTGGACGACACCACGCGCGAGGGCGCGGATCGGCTCGCTGCGGCGCTCGGCGACAAGTGGGCGATGATCCTGGAGAACCACGGCGCGCTGATCTGCGGCACGACGCTGCCGGAAGCCTACATCTACCATCACTTCTTCGAGCTGGCGTGCCGCGCGCAGGTCGGTGCCGGCAGCGCGGAGCTGATCGTGCCCGATGCGAAAGCGTGCGAAGAGCGCGTGAAGAAATTCGGACGCGTCGGCGTCTACAATTCCAGCAGCCGCGACTGGGTGGCCAGCATGGCGCTGGCGGAAAAGCTGTTCCCTGACTACAAAGAGTAGCCAGGGAACGAGGGATGAGGGCGGAGGGATGATGGATGAAGAGTTCCGCGCTTCGCGCGATGTAGTGCATCCCACCACCCGTCAATCGTCACCCATCACTCGTCACGACTTAAACAAGGAGAGCAGCTAGATGGCGATTTATTCGGAACTGAAGGGCCGCGTTGCAGTCGTCACCGGCGCGGCACAAGGCATCGGCGCCGCCACCGCGCGTGCATTCGCGAAGCAAGGTGCGCACGTTGCGCTGCTCGATATCGACGGCGCCGGCGCGAAGAAAGTCGCAGACGCGATTGCCGGGGGCAAGGGACGCGCGGTGCCGATCCACGTTGACGTGACCGATGAAGCCTCGGTCGGCCGCGCCATCGCCGCCGTGATCACGGAATTCGGGGGGCTCGACGTGCTCATCAACTGCGCGGGCGGTTACGGCCGCCTGGCGACCGTCGAGGACATGCCGATCGAGGAATGGGATCACACCATTGCGCTCAACCTGCGCAGCGTGTTCCTGGTATCGAAGGCCGCGATTCCGCACCTGAAGGAATCGAAAGCCGGACGCATCATCACCGTCTCGTCCATTTCCGGGCGACAGGTGACGGTCGCGTCCTCGCCGGCATACGCCGCCTCCAAAGCGGCAGTTATCCAGCTGTCGCGCTTTCTCGCGCATACGCTGGGGCCGCACGGCATCACCTCCAACTCCATCTGCCCCATCACCACGCTCACGCCACGCGTTGCTGCGCTGCGCACCGAGGCCGAAGTCGAGCGCATCTCGGCGCTGGTGCCGCTGAAGCGTCTCGCCGAGCCCGAAGACCACGCCGAGGCGATGCTGTTTCTCGCCTCCGACACCGCGTCCTACCTGAACGGCGTTACGCTCGATGTAAATGGCGGACGGGTGATGATGTAGGGATGAGGGCGGAGGGATGAGGGATGACCGTCGCTCCTGCCGCCGCGACAACAGCAGGTCCCGGCCTCCCGTGTCCTTCGACCGGAGAAAGCTCTGACCGGACGATAGTGAAAGAGAGGGACTCTGAAGCACTCGCGCAGCGGGGGATCATCCCTCATCCCTCCGCCTTCATCCTTGATATTCCGCGCCAGGCTCCTATCATGAGGCCATCGTGACTATCCGCTCTCTCCAGCACATCGCCCTCACGGTGCCGGACGCCACCGTCGGCAAGAAGTTCTACGGCGATTTCGGACTCGAGGGCCGTGACGACGGCAAGCGGGTCGTCATGCGCTGCCACGGCCGCGACCAGGACCAGGTAGTCCTCGTCGAAGGTCCGAAGAAGCGGATGCACCATATCTGTTTCGGCGCGCGAGCGGACGCGGTCGCGGGGCTGAAGCAGCGGCTGGAAAAAGAGGGTGTCGCGCTGCTGGACGCGCCGAGGGAAACGCCGGGCGACGGGCTGTGGTTCCACGACCACGACGGCCTGCTGGTCAACGTGCGCGCGACCGAGCCCGCGCCTTGGCTGCCCGCGCCGGAGTGGAAGATCAACAATCCGGGAAACCTGAACCGCGCGGGAGTCGCCGGCCATCCGAAGCGCGACCTACCTGTGCGGCCGCGACGGCTCGGCCACACGCTGCGCTTCTCCCCGAATATCGACAAGCAAGTCGATTTCTACACTCGTGTCGTTGGCATGCGGCTCTCCGACCGCTCGCAGGACATCGTCGCGTTCATGCGCAGCGGCGACGGTGGCAGTGACCACCATGTGCTCGGCTTCATCAAGTCCGACCGGCCCGGCTACCACCACGCAAGCTTCGAGGTCGCCGATATCGACGAAATCGGCGTTGGCGCGTGCCGCCTGATCGAGAAAGGCTACCGCAACGGCTGGGGCTTCGGCCGCCACGTGATCGGATCTAACTTCTTCCACTACATCCGCGACCCCTGGGGCAGCCTGGTGGAGTATTTCTGCGACATCGACTACATCCCGGGCGACGCGGACTGGCAGCCAACCAACTACCCGCCCGAGGACTCCCTCTACGTCTGGGGACCCGGTGTTCCGGACGATTTCGGCAGGAACTTCGAGGCGGCCGACTAGAAGAACGACCGCTTGCCCCTCATCCCCGCCCTTCTCCCGAGCGGAGAAGGGAGAAAGCATCGCCAGGAATGCGATTCCCTCTCCCCTTGGGAGAGGGTTGTGGTGAAGGAGCTGCCGATTGACAGCCCGGGCGGCCGGGTACCAATATGCATCCGCGGTTCGACAAGGAGGAGAAAACAATGAAACTCATCCGTGCACTGGCGGCACTCGTGGCAGCGGCGCTGATTGCGATTTCGGGCGCGGCACTCGCCCAGCAGACGAAGCCGCCGCTCAAGATCGGCTTCGGCATGAGCCTGACCGGCCCGCTCGCGGGCAACGGCAAGGCGGCGCTGATCGCGATGGAAATCTGGCGCGACGACGTCAACGCCAAGGGCGGCATCCTCGGACGCAAGGTCGAGTTCGTCTATTACGACGACCAGACCAGCCCCGCCACGGTGCCCAGCATCTACGCCAAGCTGCTCGACGTGGACAAGGTGGACCTGATCGTCTCGGGATACGGCACCAACGTCATCGCGCCGACGATGCCGATCGCGATGCAGCGCAAGCTCCTGCTGATGGGGCTGTTCGGCCTGAACGTCAATTCGAAGTTCAAGTACGACCGCTACTTCCAGATCATGCCGGCCGGCCCCGAGCCCGCGATCGGCTGGTCGCAGGGATTCTTCGACGCCGCGATGGGCATGAACCCGAAACCGAAGACCATCGCCCTCGTGGGCGCGGACGCGGAATATCCGGCGATGGCACTCCAGGGCGCGCGCGCGCACGCCAAGAAGAACGGCCTGAAGGTCGTCTACGACAAGACCTACCCACCGAAGACGGTGGACTACGCGCCGATCGTGCGCGCGATCCAGGCGACCAATCCCGATCTCGTTTTCGTCGCGTCCTACCCGCCCGACTCCGCGGGCATGGTGCGTGCCGCCAACGAAGTCGGCCTGAAGACCCGCATGTTCGGCGGCGGCCTGGTCGGTCCGCAGTTCGCGGCGCTGAAGACGCAGCTGGGCCCGATGCTGAACGGCGTGGTGAACTACGAGTTCTTCGTGCCCGACCTCTCCAAGCAGTTCCCGTTCCTCGAAAGTTTCCTCAAGAAGTACCAGGACCGCGCCGCGAAGGAAGGGGTGGACCCGCTCGGCTTCTACCTGCCGCCCTACGCCTACGCGATGATGCAGGTGCTCGAGCAGGCCATCGCGAAGGTCGGCAGCCTCGACCAGGACAAGCTTGCCGCCCACATCCACAAGGCCGAGTTCGACACCTTCGTCGGCAAGGTGCGCTTCGCCAAGAACGGCGAATGGGCGAAGTCCCGCGTGATGATGACGCAGTACCACAGTATCGCGGGCAACAGCGCCGACCAGTTCAAGAAGCCCGGCAAGGTCACGGTGCTCTATCCGAAGGAATACAAGACCGGAGACCTGAAGGCGCCCTACCACGAGAACAAGAAGTAGCGCGACGACACCGGCGGGGCGATCCGCCGGTGTGAAGCATGGAATTCTCGTCGGGGCTGTTTCTCAACGCCATCATCGCCGGGCTGCTGCTCGGCGGCTTCTACGCGGCCGTCAGCGTCGGCATCTCGATCTCCTTCGGCATGCTCGACGTGGTGAACATCGCCCACCCCGGCTTCGTCATCCTCGGCGCCTACATCGCCTACATCGTCAACAGCCTGTTCGGGTTCGACCCGATCGTCGTGGCGCTTGCGCTCTCGCCGCTGTTCTTCCTGCTGGGCATGGCGCTCTACCGCATTTACTACGTCTGCTTCGAGATGCGCGGGCAGGACTCGCTGCGCGGGCTCGCGTTCTTCTTCGGAATCCTGTTCATCACCGAAGTCACGCTGATCCTCACCTTCGGCGTGGACTACCGCACCGTGCAAACTATTTATTCCGACACGACGTGGAGGCTCGGGGAGCTCGATTTCCCATTGCGCCTGGTGGTGCCGTTCGCGGTGTCGATGGCGATGCTGGGAGGACTGCACCTGCTCTTCACGCGGACGTTCTTCGGGCGCGCCGTGCTCGCCGTGGCGCAGGACCAGCTCGCCCTGCGGCTGATGGGCGTGGACCCGATCCGCATCAAGACGTTCGCCTTCGCGCTCTCGATCGCCACCGCCGGCGTCGCGGGCGCGTTCCTGATCGTGATCCAGCCAGTGGAGCCCTCGATAGGGCGCGAATACATCGGCCTGGCGTTCGCGGTCTGCGTGCTGGGCGGCCTGGGCTCGCTGACCGGCACGCTGGTGGGCGCGTTTGTGCTGGGGCTCGCCGAGTCGTTCACCGCCACGTTCTTCGGACCGTCCTGGGCGCCGGCGGTGTCCTTCGGCTTGCTGCTCCTCGCCCTCGCCTTCCGGCCGGCTGGGTTGTTTGGCAGATGACGGTGACGCGATGAAACAGCGGATGAGCAACCGGACTTTCGCCGTTGTCGCCTTCGTGGTCGCCATCGCGCTCGCGGCAGTTTGCCAATTGATTCCCAACGAGTTTTTCTTCTCAGCAGCATACACGGTGCTGCTCTACGTGATCCTCGCCACCGCGTGGAACATCCTCGGCGGTTATACCGGCTACGTGAATTTCGGCTCCGCGGCGTTCTTCGCGATCGGCGCCTACACCACGGTCGCGCTCTACTACGCGGTCAAGGCGCCGCTGCTGGTCACCGTCCCCGTGGGCATGGCGGTCGCGGGGCTGGCGGGGCTGGGGCTGGGCTATCTCACCCTGCGGCTGCGCGGCGTGTTCTTCGCGATCGCCTCGCTCGCGCTGGCGGTGGTGCTCTTCACCTTCGTGGTCAACTGGGATTTCGTTGGCGGGGCGCGCGGGGCCTACGTGCTGCAGCCCACCGAGGTGCCGTTCGGGCTGAAGAACTTCATCCACCTCCTGTTCTCGGTCCAGTTGCTGATGGCGGCGGGGGCGCTGGTCGTCGCCCGCTCGATCGAGACCTCGACGATCGGGCGCGGCCTGGCGGCGATACGCGATGACGAGCTGGCTGCAGAAGCCGCCGGCGTGCCTACGCTCCGGTTGAAGATACTCTCCGCCGCCATCAGCGGAGCGCTGATGGGAATGGCGGGAACGACCTTTCCCTACTACCTCTCCTACATCGAGCCGAGCTCGGCATTCAGCCTCTCCTACAGCGTGAACAGCATTGCCATGCCGCTCATCGGCGGCATGATGAGCTGGATGGGGCCACTGATCGGCGCGGTGCTGCTCGGCACGGTGCAGCAGATCGTCCAGGTGACGATCTCCTCGGCGTGGAACCTGCTCATTGTCGGCGTACTGCTGGTGCTGTTCGTGACGCTCGCGCCGAACGGCATCATGGGCTGGGTCGAGGCGTGGCGCCAGCGCCACCGCAAGTGACGGGTGACGAGTGATGAGCGACGAGTTCCTGCTGGAAGTCAAAAGCGTAACGAAGCGGTTCGGCGGCTTTACCGCGCTCGACGACGTCGACCTCGCGGTGCGGCCGGGAGAGCGGCTGGGTCTGATCGGGCCGAACGGGTCCGGGAAGACGACCCTCATCAACTGCGTGTCGGGCACGCTGCGCAATGAAAGCGGTTCCATCCGCTTCGCGGGCGAGGAAATCGGGGCTCTGCCGGCCTATCAACGCACGCGGCGCGGAATTGCGCGCAGCTTCCAGATCCCGCGCCCGTTCACGAGCATGTCGGTGCTGGAAAATCTGGTCGTGCCGATCGAGTACGTCGCCCACCGCGCCTTGCTGCATGCAGGGGATACCCGCCCCGAAGCGATGGCGATTCTGGAGAAGATCGGCCTCGCCGAAAAGGCAGGCACGCCCTCGAACAGGTTGTCGCAAGTCGAGTTGAGAAAGCTCGAGCTCGCACGCGCCATGGCGGCGAAACCGAAACTGCTGATCTCGGACGAGGCCATGGCGGGGCTCGCTGGAAACGAAGTCGACGAGGTTCTCGACATCCTGTTCCGGCTGAACGAAGCGGGCATCACTATCATCATGATCGAGCACATCATGCAGGCGGTAATGCGCTTCTCGCAGCGAGTAGTCTGTCTCGACGCGGGAAAGATCATCTGCGAGGGCGCACCGGCATCCATCGTCCGCGATCCCAACGTGCAGAGGGCCTACCTTGGCGCTTGAGCTGACCATTCGCGACGTCGACGCCGGCTACGGAGCGGTACGCGCGCTCCACGGCGTCTCAATTGACGTCCGCCAGGGCGAGACCGTTACGCTGCTCGGAACCAACGGCAACGGCAAGAGCACGCTGCTGAAATGCGTGATGGGCATGGTGCGCCCGGAACGGGGAACGGTCACGCTTGAGATGGATGGCGCACGCCATGACCTCACGCGCCTCTCCACCGAGGAAATCGTGAACCTCGGCGTCGCCATGGTTCCGGAAGGACGGCGATTGTTTCCCAGGCTTTCGGTTGAGGAGAACCTGCTGCTGGGGGCTTACCGTCCCCTCGCCCGCGCCGCGATCTCGAAGAACTCGGAGTTCTGCTATGAAATCTTCCCCCTGCTCAAGGAGCGCCGGCGGCAGCTTGCGGGCTCGCTATCGGGCGGCCAGCAGCAGATGCTCGCCATCGCCCGTGCGTTGATGTCGTCGCCCAAGCTGCTGGTGGTGGACGAGCCGTCGGTCGGACTCGCACCCATCCTGGTGTCGCACACCATCACCCAGATTCGCGAGCTGAAGGAGCGCTACGGCCTGACCGTGCTGATGGCCGAGCAGAACTTCCACCAGGCCGTGCGAATCGCCGACCGCGGCTACATCATCGTGCACGGCGAAATCGTGTTCGAGGGGAAAAACGTCGCCGAGCTCGAGGGCAACGACCTCGTAAAGAATTACTACCTCGGCTCGGCGGCGTAGCGCTTTCTAGAACATCAGGCCGGGCAGCCAGGTTGCCGTCTTGGGGAAGACGGCCACACAGATGGTCACCACGAGCAGCGCGAGCCAGTACGGAATGGCGCCGCGGAACATCTCGCCCACCGTCATGCTCTCCTCCGGCAGGGCCGCCTTCACGGTGAACACGAGGATGCCGAACGGCGGCGTCAGCAGCCCCGCCTCGATCGCCAGTATTCCCACGATGGCGAATGCCAGCGGGTCCAGCCCGATCGCCACGGCAATCGGGACGAATACCGGGACCGTGATCAGCATGATCGAGATCGAGTCGATGATGCAGCCGAGCACGAACCAGATCAGTACCATCAGCGACAGGATCGCCCAGGGCGGGAGCCCGGAATCCACGAACAGCGCTTGGGTGGCGCCTGTCACGCCGGTCATCGAGAGCACGCGCGCGTAAAGCTGCGCGCACACCAGCAGGAGCAGCAGCGGCGCGGAAGTGCGTCCGACCGAGAGGATCACCTCGAAGATTCCGCGCAGGCGGAGTCCCTTGATCACAGCGAGCACCAGCGAGGCGGCGGCGCCCACCCCCGCGCCCTCGGTCGGGGTAAAAGCGCCGAGCCAGATGCCGGCCAGCACGCCGAGGACGAGCCCGATCACGAGGAACGTACCCCAGAGCGTGCGCAGGAGCTCGCGGTCGGCGAGCAGGGAGTACGGCTGTCCGGCTCGCGCCGCCGCCTCCTCCCGGTCGCGGCCGGCGCCCACGTCCTCGGGGCGCACGATCGCGACGTACAGGATGTAGACGATGAACGCACCCGACAGCATGAATCCCGGGATGATCCCCGCCATGAAAAGCTGCCCGATCGACTGCTCGGTCAATATGCCCCACACGATCATCAGCACCGACGGCGGGATCAGCATGCCGAGGCAGGCGCTGCCGGCGATGCATCCGACCGCGAAGCGCTTGTTGTAGCCGCGCTGGACCATCTCCGGGTAGGCAATGCGCGAGAAGGCCGCGGCGGCCGCGATGCTCACCCCGGTCACGAACGCGAACAGGGCGTTCGAGAGCACCGTCGCTACCGCCAGCCGGCCCGGCACGATCCGCGTCAAGCGATTGACGAGGCGGTAGAGGTCGCCCGCCGCCCCGCACTTGGCGAGAAACTCGCCCATCAGCATGAACAGGGGAATCACCGCGAACACATAATCGCGTATGGCCTCGTATCCCGTCTGGGCGACGAAGCTGTAGACGACCGCCAGGTCGGGGCGCATCAAGTAGATGCCGAGCGCGGCGGTGATGCCAAGCGCCACCGCGATGTGCACGCCGAGAAACACCAGCAGCAGCAGCGCGCTGATGAGGATCACCATGTCGGTGATGGAGAACATGCCCCTAGCTCCGCATCAGAGCAGCTGCTCCGGCGGGGGCGGCGGCGGAGCCCCCCTCCCCAGCATGCGAAGCAGCGACTGGTACGCCAGCAGCAGGTAGTTGAGGATCGCGAGTGCCGCGCCCAGGATCATGATGAAGCGCGCCGGCCACACCGGCACCCGCAGCGCGCCCTCGCCTTCGAACTCGTCGGAGGTCCAGGAGTAGACGGCGGGGTCGTACGCCCCCCACACGATCAGCCCGAAGAACGCCGCGCCGAGCAGCGCCCCGGCGACGTCGAGCGCTCCGCGCACCGGCGCCGGCAGCAAGGTGACGACAGCATCCACCCGCAGCATGCCGCCGCTGCGGATGGCGTAGGCGGCCTGGAGATAGCAGATGATGACGATGGAGATCGAAACGATCTCGGGCGTGCCCTTCACCGGGCTGTTGAAGAGCACCCTACCCGTGACGTCGGCCACCACCAGGAAGGAAAGCAGGAAGGCGAGCGTCGCCGCGATCACGAGCAGCGCGTTCGTGATCCACTCGTTGATGCGGATCAGCACTGGCAAAACAGGGATGAGGGTGGAGGGATGAGGGATGAGGAACTACGCCCCATCACTCATCACCGTCACTCGTCACTTTACGTTGTAACGAACTGGCCACTTGTGCCCGAGCTTCTCGGCCTCCTGCAGCGCGAGCTTGAGGACCTGGCTCGCCGGCAGCCCCTGCTTGTCGAGCTCGGTCGCCTTCTCCTGCGGCCAGCCCTTCAGCGAGTTGGCCCAGTCCACGCGCACGGAGTCGGGCAGCTGCTTGACGATGGTGCCGTGCTTCTTCAGCTCCTCGAGCTGCTTCGGATAGGCTTCCTTGTTGACGGTGCCGGTCCGCGCCTCGTACTCGCGCCCGACCTCGGCGATGATCGCCTGCACGTCCTTCGGCAGCTTCTTCCATGCCGCCTGGTTGATCGTGAGGCCGTGCCAGGTGATCGCGCCGAAGCCGATCTCGTTGTAGTGCTTGCCGACCTCGTAGAGCTTGAAGTTGAGGTAGCCCGACGGGAACATGATCCAGCCGTTGTAGACCCCCGTCTTCATCGACTGGTAGGAATCCACCAACGAGGACTGCACCGGCGTGACCCCGGCGAACTCGAGCCATTTGAGGTTGAGCCCGGCGCCGGCGATCTTCTGCCCCTTCAGGTCGGCGACCTTGTTCCACTCGAACGTGGTGCCTAGGTTGTAGCCGTTGTCGGCAATCAGCCCGATCAGCTTCTGGTTGAATTTCTTCTCGAACACCTGCGACATATACGGCACCTTGTCGTACACCGCGCGCGCGAGTTTGACGCTCACGTCCGGGTCCATGGTGCCGAAGGGCAGCATGATCTGGAACGCGTGCAGTGGCAGGTTAGACGGCTCGAAGCAGAAGCAGAAGCCGCCGATATCGATGATGCCGGACTGGACGCCTTCGAGCGTGTCGGCGACCTTCACCATCGCGCCGCCGTAGCCCTCGATGAACTCGACTTTGTGCTTGGTGCGGGCGGCGACGCGCTTGGTCACCTCCGGCACGAAGAAATTCTGCATCAGGTTGACGTAGGTGTTCGCGGGCGGATGGCCCGAAGCGATGCGCAGCTTGATGTCCGCGGCGCTCGCGGCGCCGCCTCCGAACGTGATCGCCAGCGCGGCCGCGCCAGCGGCCAATACGAATCTTTTCATGTCCCCCTCCCGAAGTGATATGAATCGAACTGCCCGGCGGGATGCTCGCTTGTATGCCAACCGGTGTCAAGCCAATCAAAGAGAAGGATGAGGGATGAAGGATGAGGGATGATTCCCCGCTTCGCGTGTCGTTTAAGAGTCCCTCCCTTTCACTATCGTCCGGTCGGCGTGGACTGCGCTAAAATCTTTCCGATCGAAGGTAACGGGAGATCGGGACCTGGGTTTGTCGCACGAAGTGCGAGGGTCTGCCCGATTCGCTGCATCGAATCGGGCGTTCGCGGGCTCGGATGTGCGCAGGCACATCCTTCGAAACCCCCGCTCACTCCGCTCATCCCTCCGCCCTCATCCCTGAATTTAGCGGAGCGACCACATGCCCATCGGCAAGCTCGACCACTATTCGATCCGCACGCTCGACATCGAGGCCTCGCGCCGGTTCTACACCGAGGTGATGGGCTTCGAAGTCGGCTTCCGCCCGCAGTTCAATTTTCCCGGCCTGTGGCTCTACAACGAGAAAAAGTACCCGGACTCTTACGGCGTCGTGCACATCATCGGCGTCGACCTGAACGATCCGGCCGGCCTCAAGGAATATCTCGGCGACAAGGATCTCTCCACGCTGAACGGCACCGGCACCGTTGACCACATGGCGTTCGCGGCGACCGGCCTCGCGGATATGCGCGGCAGGCTCAAGAAGCTCAACATCCCCCACCGCGAGCGCACCGTCCCCTCGCTCGGTCTGCACCAGGTGTTTTTCGAGGATCCGAGCCAGGTCACCATTGAGCTCAACTATCCTGCCGCGGAAGCCGCGGCGTGGTGACGCAGTGACGCGGTGACGAAGTGACGGCCCGCAAGCCGCGCGCCGGTATGCTTCGCGTCGCCGTCGTCGGCGGCTCGATGGGCGGCTTGACTGCCGCGCTGCTGCTGCGCGATCTCGGCCACGACGTCGACGTGTTCGAGCGGGCGACCGGCGAGCTGACCGGCTTCGGAGCGGGCATCGCGGCGCACGAAGTGAGCGTCCGTTACTTCGTGGAGCGAACGGCGGCCTCGCTCGCCAGCATGACGGTCCCCGTCCACACCTACCGGCTGCTCGACGCTACCGGGGCCCTGCTCTGCGAGGAACCCGTCGACTACCGCTTCGTGTCCTGGGGCAGCCAGTACCGCGTGCTGCTCGGCGAGTTAGGCCATGACCGCTATCACCAGGGCGCGGCGCTCGTCGGCTTCGAGCAGGATTCACGCGGCGTTGATGTCCGCTTTGCGTCGGGCAAGCAATTGCGTTACGACCTGCTCGTGCTCGCCGATGGCGTACAGTCCACCGGCCGTCAGCGGCTGTTTCCCGGCGTCGAGCCCGCCTATGCCGGCTACGTCGCCTGGCGCGGCACTATTGCCGAGGCAGATATTCCCGCGCGTATCCGCGACCGCCTGGACGACACGATCACCTACGGGCTCATCCCGAACAGCCATGTGCTGGTTTATCCGATTCCCGGCACCGACGGCCGCGTGGACCGCGGTCACCGGCTGTGGAATTTCGTGTGGTACCGCAACGTCGAGCAAGGCGCGGCGTTCGACGAACTGATGACCGATCGCGACGGCGTGCCGCACCCGGTTTCGCTGCGGCCGGGCCGCGTCCAGGACCGCTACGTGCGCGAGCTCAGGGGTTTCGCCGCTGCCGCCCTGCCCGAAGAAATCTCCGTCGTCGTCGCGGCCGCCGAGCAACCGTTCATCCAGGCGATCGTGGACGTCGCCTCGCCCGCCATGGCCGTCGGGCGCGTCTGCATCATCGGCGATGCAGCGTTTGCGGTCCGCCCGCACGCCGCGGTCGGCACGGCCAAGGCTGCCGAGAATGCGTGGACGCTTGCCGAAGCGATCGAGAACTGCGGCGACGATCTCCCCGGCGCGCTGCAGAAGTGGTCGGCGCACCAGACGGCTCTTGGTCTGAACCTGTTGCAGCGCACCCGGCATCTCGGGAACGGCTCACAGTTCCGCTGCGATTGGCGTCCCGGCGATCCGGCGCATCGCTTCGGCCTCTACGAGCCGGGCGATTCGTCCGTCTGGACGCGCCGGCGGTGATGGGTGATGGGGGATGAGTGACGGGAGCTACAGCTTTACCGCCAGGCCTGTCCTGAGTGAGTCGAAGGGGAAATCAGTTAGTTACCGATGGTTGATCTTGGGGCCCCTGCTCGCCACCCGAGCAGCAGAGAAACCAACCACCGGTTGATTTCTCGAAGGATGAAGGATGAACGTGGAAGGGTGAGCCGGGAATTCGAAGAACGTGCCTGCGCACGTTCGAGTCGGCGAACGCCCGACGCGATGCAGCGCGGCGGGCCGGGGTCACTGATCATCCCCGCTGGCGCGCGCAGATTTAAGAGGCCCTTCGTTTCGCTCAGCCCGGTCGGGGTTTTGATCTCGGCATGCCGTTCGCCGCGCTCGCACTCGACGCCATAAGCTTGTAATGTGGCCCCACAACTTGGGGAGCCGTCATGACTTTCAGCATCCTGCGTTACTCGACCAGCATCGCCTTGTTTCTTTCGGCCCTGGCCCTCGTTCCGACTATTGTCGCCGCACAGGAGATCAGGGTGACGTTGCTCGGAACCGGGTCTCCTCCGCCCGTCATGAACCGGTTCGGCCCCAGCATTCTCGTCGAAGCCGGCAAACAGAAGCTGCTGTTCGACGCGGGCCGCGGCGCGCTGCAGCGGCTCGCGCAACTCAAGATCCGCTGGCAGAGCATTGACGGCGTCTT
>Ga0247825_10001228_pt1 | contig 16795 bp, 28 predicted proteins | sample 13C_Vanillin_Day_FD_194413 | JGI IMG/M metagenome (GOLD analysis project Ga0247825, IMG submission 194413) | Soil microbial communities from agricultural site in Penn Yan, New York, United States - 13C_Vanillin_Day48 | ecosystem: Environmental > Terrestrial > Soil > Agricultural land | place... | reverse complement strand
CTAGCTGTACGACGGGGCAAGGGTGAGATCGTGGCCCGGTTGCAGGAAACGCCCAATGGAAGAGCTGTGCAAGACGGTCGATCTGAATCGCCATGGCCGAAGCCGTCCTGCGCATCCGCTAACGGCACGCTCACACACGCTTGTGACCATGACGAAGGTGCTGGAAATCCGGCCCCAGGTGGCTATCAGTTCCTATTTTGCGAGTCAATCGAACAAGTTGGAAGGTCTTATGCGCGAACCGCACGCTGCGATGGGTAAAACACGAGTGACACAACGTGTTCCGCTCGCCGAATTAGTCAGGAATGGTGACAAGCCCATCGGGTCGATGGTGTTCTCAACCGATCCTGCGGTGACGGCATTGCTCGGTTCGATCGGCTACACGTTTGTGGTCATAGACCAAGAGCACGCTCCTAATGACACCCAATCGACTCTGAACCACATCCGCGCCGCCGAGGCCAATGGGATCATTCCCCTGGTACGGGTCAGCGAGAACCGTCCCAAATTGATCTCTGCGGCGTTGGATATGGGAGCGCACGGAATCATCGTTCCGATGATCGGTTCCGCGGACGAAGCCCGCGCGGCGTTACGTGCATCTCAGTACACTCCCGGCGGGCGGGGCATGTGCACGGCGGTCGAGGGGGCGCGATGGGCGGACTTCGAAGACTGGGCAGAACACTGTGAGGCGTCGAATAACAACATTTGTCTGATACCACTGATCGAGACTCGAGCCGGCGTAGAAAATTTGGGCGAGATCGTGGCCGTCGATGGAATCGATCTCGTTTTCTTCGGGATGGCAGATCTCGCCCAGGACCTGGGAGTGGACTTCCACACCGAAAAGGCCAAAATTCAGGAGATCTGGCGGGCAGCGGTTGACACCGCCCACGAGGCGGGGGGCTTCTTGGGCGCGCCCGCAGGCCGCGGATTCGACGAGGCAGACTTCAGCACCATCAGGAACGATCTAACGCTGCTCAAGATCGCTGCTACACAACAATTGGCAGAGGTCACGGCGGCTAGACGGTTTTGCGGTCGAGGCTCAGTTTCCTGCTGATCGCCGAGATCGTCATCACGCCGTCCGCTTGACGGCTTCTGAGGATGTGAACTACGCTACTTGAAACCCTGTTCATGATAGTCAGCGACAGGGCGATTAACCCCGTGATGGGCGGGTGCATTCGCGCTAGGCGAATCCATCGATGCCCACCAAGACTGGATGGGACTTCAAATGTCAGTTGTTGGAGCTTCGGTCGACCGCACACCGGAGGGTTCGGACTACCTGGAGCGGGCTCGAGGGCTGGTGAAGCTCATTGAAAGCGAGGCCGAAGAGGGTGAGCGCACGCGCACCGTCACAGACAAGGTTGCGCATGCGCTTCGCGAATCCGGCTTGCCCTGGATGCTCGTCCCGAAGAGCATGGGAGGCGGTGGCCTCAAAATCTTCGAAGCCGTCGAGGTTACTGAACAGATCGCCGCGGCGGATACTTCTGCAGGTTGGATTCTTCAGGCGTACGTGTGGGGAGGCGGACTGCACGCTGGCATGCTCCCACCGTCAGGGGCAAAGCGCCTTTTCCTCGGCGGCAACAAGCAGACCATCTGCGGTTCGTTCGCGCCGCCGGGTCGCGGGTTCATCGTGGACGGCGGGTTGAAAATTACCGGACGCTGGGCTTTCGGCAGCGGGGCGAAGCACGCGGACTATATCGGAGGCGGAGTCAAGGTCTACGACGACGAAGGCAATGTACGCCGCAACGCGGATGGCGGTCCCGACATCAGATTCGCTCTGATGCGAAAGGATCAGGTGACTCTTGAGGGTAACTGGGACGTCTCTGGTCTCGTCGGTACTGACAGTCAGGATTATTCTGCGGACGGGGTTGTCGTCCCCGATGAATTGATAGGAAATATCTCCACAGCTGTGGAGCCAAACCTGCCAGACGGTATGTACAGGATGGGTACTTACACCATCACCGTTGCCGGCCACGCGTCTATGGCTCTCGGATTGATGCGGCGGGCCTTGAAAGAGGTCGCTGAGCTGACCAGGGGCAAAGAGCGACTGGGATACCCAGTGCCAGTGGATGAGTATCCGCTTTTTCTGTCCGAGTTCGCAAAGCACGAGGCTATGTACCAGGCTGCGCGCCTTTATGTGCTGGATGCGCTTCGCGAGGCGCAGGCTTACGCCGACCGGGAGAGATCGATCACTCCGGAACTAGCAGGTCGGGTCCGCCAGGCCTCGACGTGGGCTCACCAGGTTGCAGAGCCAGTCATCACCTTCGCGCGTGTATGGGCGGGCACAAAGGGCTTCCGTGAGCCATCGGCGCTCGCCCGCGTGGGCCGAGACGTCGCCGTGGCCGTGACACATGTGCAGGTTGATCCGATCACCCTCGTCGATTCCGCGCCGGCTCTCCTGGACGCGTGGCGAAGTATCTGAGCTCTGGTCTCGTGAATCGCATTCTTTTCGACGTAATCGGAAGAAGGACTTCCATGACGGCCACCATTTCACACGTTGAGGACACCACCGCCCAAGCCTCGATCTTTCGTGCGCCCAGTTGAACTGGAGGTATTTACAGATCGGTTTGCTCGTAAGCTCGTCGTCGCTTGCCGGCCTGGGCCGCCAACGCCGACACCGCGCTCTCCGCAATCGGACGACGGACAGTCGACGAGGGCACGGTCATTCAGTAGGACTCCCAGGCAGGGGTTCAGGTGCTCCGTATCGATCACGTCGCCGGGATACCGGTGGCATCCGCAGATCGTCGAGACCGCCCGCCATTGCGGCAGGGCCGTGCACACCTGCATCCCCTACGATCCGGAATCGAAGGGCGGTGCCGAATCGACGTGAAGATCGCCAAAGCGGAGCTGGTGCCCACCGACGCGAACCTGCTGCCGGACTACACCTCGTTCGCCGACCTCGAGGCCGCCTGCGAACGTTCTTTGCCACCGTGAATGCGCGTCGGCACCGCGAAAGCGCCCGCATCCCGAACGAGACACTGGCGGAGGAACGCGCCCGCCTGCACACCCTGCCGTCGGCCCGCACACCCTGGCGTTGGGCACGACCCGCAGCGTCGGCACCGATCAGACGATACGGTTCGGGTCGGTGCGGTATTCGACGCCGCCGGGTTTGGTCGGCTCCGAAGTGTGGGTGCGCGCTGCCGGCAGCGACCTGGTGGTCGTCACCGATCTCGATGCGCTGCCCCGGAACTCAGAGTGGGCTGAGGATAGGCGGGGTTTGAGTGGGGTTGCCCGGCATCGGCTTTCAACGCCGGGGAATCCGCGGATCGATCCGGCGCACTACCCCGGTCACCCGCAGGAACTGGGCGGTGCCCCGAAGCCGTCGGTCCCGAAGGCCCGTTCCGCGGCTGAGGCCCGGTTCCTCGACTTCGGGCCCGGGGCGCACGCCTGGTTGATCGCGGCGTCGGTGGCCGGCACGGTCCGGATCGGGCGAAGATGACCGCTGCGGTCGAGTTGGCGGCGTTCGTCGGCGCCGCCACCGCCACCGTCGACGCGGCGTTGACCGCCGCGGCCGTGGCTGGCCGCGCCGAGCGGGATCTGTCGGCGATCGTGGCGCACAACACCGACACTGTCGGTGCGACTGAAGGCGTCGTCGCCGACGAGACGCATTCGGTCCAACCCGGCACGGGCGCCTAAGCCGGATTAGGCACCGCAGCAGCAGGAGCGGGTTCGTAAACCCACGCCGCCCCGGCTTGCCCGAGGATCTGGTGGCTGTCCTCAAACGGATGCGGCTGCCCTACCTTCGGGCTGCTGCGCCGGAGGTGCTGGCGACCGCGAAGGCGCAGCGGTGGGATCCGCCCGAGGTCCTCAAGGAGCTGCTCGATGAGGAGGTTCCATACAGACACGATCACCGTCACCACGGGAGATGGCATACCGGACAAACGCACCGCGTCGCATCTCGTACACGCCCACTGTTTTCACCGCGGCACTGGGGCGGACTTCCTGTGAGTTTTTTTGGCTTGCTTGAGCCGGTTGCCCGGAAATCGGGCACGGCCGGTTCTGAGGGGTGGGGCGCGGTAACGCGTCCCACTACCCGACGAGATCTACTGGGTGCTGGTGCGGGCCGATTCGGCGTTCTACGGGCACAAGATGGTGTCCGCGGCGATCCGGGCCGGGGTGGATGTGTCGGTCACCGTGCGGATGACGGCGAAGGTGAAAGCTGCCATCGCCGCCATCGACGAGACGGCGTGTACACCGATCGAGTACACCGACGCCGTCTACGACGAACCGAGCGGCCGGTGGATCTCCCGGGCCGAGGTCGCCGAGATCGACTTCACCGCCTTCACTCGACTCGCGTCCGAACGGACACCGGGACGGTTGGTGGTGCGCCGCATCCCTGACCTCAATCCCCAGGCCGGGGACGGGCAGAGCGCCTTGTTCGATACCTGGCGGTTCCACGCGTTCTTCACCACTACCGACCCGGCGATGCTGGACACGGTGACCGCCGACAAGGTTCACCGCGGGCACGCGATCATCGAGCAGGTCCACGCCGACCTGAAGAATTCCGCGCTCGCGCACCTGCCCTCGGGACGGTTCGCCGCCAACAGTGCCTGGCTGGTACTGGCGGTGATGGCGTTCAATCTCACCCGCGCCGCCGCCGCCATCACCGGCGCACGGCTGGCCAAGGCGACCACCGCCACCATCCGCAGGACCCTGATATCTGTCCCGGCCCGGATCGCGTCCTCGGCCCGAACGTTGACCCTGCATCTCCCACAGCGGTGGCCCTGGGAAAACGAGTGGTCACGACTGTTCGCATCCACGCAGCGACGAAAACCGCAGGCCATCTAGTCCGCCCCGCCGCCTCCGGCCCGACCCGAAAGACCCAGTGGAACAATCCGACACATCGGTCGGGCGATCACCCACGCCCCGACAGCCCATCAACGGCCAGAACCGAACCCATCACCCGACCCGCACCACATCGGTGGATCCGGGCTTAGACAAGTCGAATTATCTCAGGTCGGAGCACGGATCTGGTCTGCGGCGCACGCCGTGCCCGGGTCCATCCGATCGGGATGGACCCGCGCGCGGCATAACGCGTCCGGTCACGCGAAAGGGTGCGAGACCCGGTCGAGTCCGGCGATCTCGGCGGGCGTGAGCACCAGGTCCCGTGCGGCCAGGAGCGCGGGCAGCTGGTCCGGACGCGACGCCGACGCGATCGGCGCCGTGACCCCCTTGGCAAGCAGCCATGCCAGGGCGACGGTCGCGGGCACGACTCCGCGTGCCTGCGCGATGGTCACCAGCGCGTCGACCACCACGAGCCCGTCCTCGGTCAGATAACCGGAGGCGAGGTCCTTGCGAGCCGAGTCTTCAAAATCCCTGGCGGTGCGGTATTTTCCGGTGAGGAAGCCGGACGCAAGGGTGTAATAGGGGAAGACCGCCACCTCGAACTCACGGGCGATGGGCGCATAGCCATCTTCGTAGTCCTTACGGCTGACGAGGTTGTACTGGGGTTGGATCGCGACCGGCACGGTCAGCCCGTCCCGCTGGGCCACCTCGAACCATTCCCGCATGCGTGCGGGGGTGTAGTTCGACAGACCGATGTGCCGGACACGGCCCGAGACCACCAGATCGTGTGCGGTCCGGACCTGCTCCCCGATGGACACCGCGTCATCATCGACATGGTTGTAGTAGAGGTCCACATAGTCGGTCTGCAGACGCTTCAACGATTCGTCGAGCGCGCGCTCGACGTTCTCGCGCGCCAGCCCGCGGCGAGTGGGCAAAGCTCCGACCTTGGTGGCGATCACGACGTCGGGGCGGTTGCCGCGTGCGGCCATCCATTCCCCCAGCACCGTCTCGGATTCGCCGCCGGTGTGGCCGTCGATCCACGCGGAATACGCGTCCGCCGTATCGATGAAGTTGCCGCCGGCCGCGACGAAGGCGTCGAGCACGGCGAAGGACATCTCCCGATCGGAGGTCCAACCGAAGGTGTTGCCCCCCATATTCAGGGGGAAGACATCGATGTCGGTACGGGGAATACGCGTCACGAAGAACTCCTACTATCGATCATCTGCTCAGGGAGTCGCACTAGCGGAAACACTTCCGGAAGGGTCGCCGACAAGGGGGTAGACGAAGGTTTTCAAGGTCAATGCGTTGCAATGAACGAGAACTCTCCAGACCGAACCCTACATCCTCAGCCACGACCAGTCACACCGGGTGGAAACCGACCGACATACCGACATCGGTGATCGTGCTGCCCCACGCAGACAACTAATTTGTGCCGTTCTCCAGGCGACCCGGCGGGTCGGTGTCCAATGACTCGGATCCGTGCAGATAGTCAACCGCGGCTGCGGACAGGCGGATTCGTGATGCTTTCGACCGATCCTGTTCAATGCAATCCGCGCCACGATTGTGTCACGTCACGCGCCGACTGACGCGGCGATTCGATGGCTGCACCTGCACGATCACGACGTGCTCACGCCGGCTCGGCAGCCACCTACGCCGAGCACCTGGCGCTGTCGGCCAACTGAGTCACTCGTGCTTCGACCGCCGTCGACTTCCTCTCGCCGACTACTCATTTGCCGCTGTGCGTCATTTCCCGACCGTTGCGTGGACGAGTCGAGTATCGCTGCGAATGGGATTCGGCTGCAAATGATTCCATGACGAAGCGGTCAGGAGCTGATGACGTGGGAGATCCGCCCGCCAGGCCACTATCTCGTCGACAAGGAGTCGAATATCGGTTGGGTTCCCTACTTCCTCCAGCGCCTAGATATGCTGTGGGATAATGGCCGAGAATACAACGGTCTGGGGGAGCGCCTCAAGAAGCGGTCGAGCTTCTTTAGCGACGAATTCGGCACAAAGAACCTCGACGAGATCGGCGTGGACAACGCTATCTTCGAGACCGACTATCCGCATGGTGGCTCCACATGGCCGAACTGCTTGCAGGTCGGGATGGATCAGACTGCTCACCTGGATCCGGTGGTTCGCGAAAAGGTGCTACGAGGTAGTGCCCGTAGGCTGTTCGGCCTCGACTGAACGACCGCAGAAGCCCGCTATGTCGCTGACGTCAGCGACATAGCGGGGTCTATTCGAGTTCGCAACGCGAGAGTCTCGACGCCCAGGGACTCGCTGGTAAGGTAGTTCGATTCTTGTGACCACGAAGACTGAACGAACGGTGTGTTCGAGAGAAGTCGCGGATCCATCCAACGATTAGGCTGCCAGTCAGCCGGCTGCGGAGGGCACGTGCAAACCGCGGACTTCGAATGCGGAACTAGCGTAGGAAGAGTCCCTCGGGCCGACCTATCGAGTCCGCCGCCGCTCAATTCAGATCGCGTCCCAGGAGATGGGTTCTGTAAGGGCCTCGGGGAATTTACGAGTGACATAGTCGACGTATTCGCGCATATGACGCGTCATGGCTTCCTCTGAGCCGTCTCCGTCATTGCGATCGATCGCCTCGTAAATGGCAACGTGCGCCTTGAGTATCGCCGCACGCCGCTTTGCGGGGTAGCTCACGCCCGCATGGGTTCCGTCTGCAATATCCAGTAGCGCATCAAGAACAAGTCCGAATACGGGGTTCCCCGACGCCCAGGCGATGACCTGGTGAAAAGTTCTGTTTGCCACCAAAAAGATTTCAAGATCGTCAATCGACGTTCGCATCAGTTCCACGGACTGCCCGAGCTTTTTCACACCGTCCGGCTCCATACGTGATGCTGCCAATCGGGCCATGAGCGGATCCAAAGCAGTGCGCGCTTCCAGTACAGACGAGAAGCACGCGTTCTCGAATTGTAGGAGCAGGAGAAGTGTTGTAGCCAGGTTGGATGCATCAGGCTTCTGGACGGTGGGACCGCCGCCGCGGCCCGGCTTGAGGGAAATCACACCTTGAAGCTCCAGGAAGCGAAGAGACTCGCGTAAAGTCCCACGCCCGACCTGGTAGTGCTCAATCATCGATGCCTCGGCAGGAAGGCGGTCCCCAACTGAGTTCGCATTTCGGCGAATGTCGCCGACGATCCGGCGTGCAACGAGCAATGCCGTCTTCTCCGGTCGGCCGTTCGATGTCATCAATTAACCTTAGTCTTTCCGCGTGGGCGATCGCCACGCGTAGGCAGCTATCTCTGTCATGGCGTCCCTACCTCTCGGTAACCTCGTAAGGTCCCTCGCTGCCCCGAACGGGACTCGGAGTACATCTGCTCGCGCTCAAAGGGTATCATTGTAATCATGGTCTCGGCGCCCATATAGTGGGACAGCTCAGAGGCAGTTCCGCAAATCCGCCGAAGTAGCCGGCGGCGTAGGGCCACTGCAGAAACTCGCGAGATTTTGCAGAACGTGGTTCACGGAATCGCGCCGATTGCCGCGTGGGAAGGTTGCACCCAAGTTGCGCTCTTCCCGGTTGCTGATTCCATCCAACCGAGAAGTGCATATCGAGAAAGAGGCAGACTATGCGTGTTGGGGTTGTCCACATGACCACTGCTGAGAGTTCTGTCGGCTATCGCGATATGATTGAGATGAACCTCGAGCGGGTGAAGGCCCCTGGGTCTCAGCTCGATCATCGCTACGTCAAGCACCTGCGGCGTGCCACTCGGCAAAGTCGTTCCCCATGATGCTCAACCAAAGCGATATCGTCGCGGAGGTAATCGCCCTCGCATGCGATGGCGCGGACGCAGTCCTGATCGCATGCTCAGGCGATCCAGCTGTGGCCGAAGCCCGATCAGCAGTTTCGATCCCTGTCGTGGGCCCCATGGAGGCCGGCATCGGCCTGGCTCTCGGGTACGGCTGGAAGTTCGGTCTGGTGACCGTCCAGGATCGCACCTGGTCGACCCATCTCGATCAGATCGTCCACGCCTACAGTTGCGAGCCGCGCTACGTGGGCATGCGCAAGATGCACACACCCACTCGCGAGATTTTCACACGTGGTTTTGACGAGCCGTCGTTTGTCGTCGCGGACTTGGTAGCTCGGACCGGCGAGCTCGTCGACGATGGTGCGGACGTCGTGCTCATCGGCAGCGGCGGCTTGTGCACATTCGCCAGTTATCATGGCGTTTCCCAACTCGACTCGCTCGACGTCCCCATCATCGACACGGTGGCGGTCGGACTGAAGTTTGCGGAGATGCGTGCGTCCCTGGCGACCAGTCTAGGGATTCCGGCGGTTAGTCGCGCGGGCTGGTATGAGCGCTTCGGCTATGACGACGTAGATCGCGTCACGCGGCTTTTCAGCCACTGATCGGTAGTTGAGATTCCCCCGCTTCTCCGGAGACTTTTCTATCTGGCTCCGGTGAGCTCTGCGTGGATGATATCTGCCTCCTGAAGGTCGGATCGGTCGTGGTGGGCGAGTTCGTACTAACGAGGTCACCTGCATCGAATCCAATTGCTGCACAGATGAATCAACGGGGTCCGGTAGCCAGGACCGGAACTTCCTCGCTTGCTTGCCGTAACACCACACTGACGCCGCGGACAAGCCCCGCTCCCGTTCGAGCCATAAACGAAAATCGGCAACAATCGCATCCGCCGCGGCAATCGGCGCCGCGTTGTCCATACTCATAACCATCTCCTGTCTCGCGATCCCCCTCAACTCACCCCGACAGGAACGACCCTCGAAAACAACCCCGGATTGTGCCGACCACACCACCGACTCAACCCCGCTGACCTGCACCGTCACGCTCAGATCGGCATAATTCGGCGGTCGGCATAAGCGGACGATTTCGTCATCATGGTGGGCGGGACCAAAGCGCATGCGGACGCACTCTGGGAGAGGTCGCGGACGTGATAGGCCCGCTGGGGCTGCGGTTGTCCGCCGAAAAGTCCCGGGTATGTCACCTGGCCCTGTTGACTGAACTAACTGCGGACTTTCGGCAGGTAGTCGGTGGTGCGCGGTGGAGGCCCGCTAGCGTGCTCGCGTGATCGTGACAAGGGTGCAGGGCGGGATGTGGCGGGTCTGGTTGTGCCGAGGATCGGCAGGTTGGTCGAGACGACCGTGACGGGTGAGCCGTATCGCTTGCTGGATGCGAGCGGGCTGGAGGTGGAGCCGGTCGGTGTGTTCTTCCGTGAGCTGTTGGCATCGGGACGCTCGGTTGCGACGGTTCGGTCGTATGGGATGGATTTGTTGCGGATGGTGGCGGTTCCTCGCTGCGGTTGACGTGGTGTGGGACCGGGCGAGCCGGATCGAGGCGCGGGATTTCAGTTGCTGGATCCAGGCGACCGCGAAACCCCGCCGGTCCAATGCGACCTCGTCGGCGAGCGGAAAGGCTGCCGGGGCCGCGAATCCGGTCACGGGGAAGCCGTCGCCGGACACACGTTATGCGGTGGCGACCGTCGCCCATTCAAACGGTATTTCTTTGATGTCGGCGCCGGCTGCGAAGGCGCGGTCGGAGCCGGTGATGAGGATGGCGCCGATGTTGCTGTCGGTGTCGAGTTCTTCGACGGCGGTGACGATTTCGCGTAGAAGCTGGGTGTTCAACGCGTTGAGTGCTTTCGGGCGGTTGAGGGTGCTGATTCCGACTCGGCCTTTGCGGTCGAGGAGGATGGTGTCGTAGTCGGCGGCGCGGGCGCCGGCAGTCTCCGGCACAACGGACTTCGAGCTCGGCATGGTCAACGGCAAGGTTTCAGCACTGCGTGGGGTCCTTGGCAGCGAAGGGGACGTCCTCGATACCTAGCACGGCCAACCATCGCTCGTTGCGGCGCGGTTCGAGGTCTGGAGCCGGCCACCTCGACCCCCGACCTCCGCCTCGCCGATTGACGAGTAGGTTCCTATTCGTGCCAGCGGCACCATCATTCGGTCTGTTTGGGGTGCGCCGTGCCCGCATACTTCAGCCACAACGTGCGGTGCTCGACGTCCACCACGTACCAGACCCGCCCGCCGGCGGTGACCTCGTACTGCCACTGCTCCATCTCCACCCCGTTGTGCACCCCGGTCGCGAGCCTGCCCTTCAACCGGTGATGACGCGTCGTCGACTCCCCCGCGACCGCGCGGCGACGTAGTTCCTCGTACGCCACCAGCGTGTTCGCCGGCGCCTGCCGGCACAGCTCGTCCCACCCTTTCGCCGCATCACTGGTTGCGAACCGCAGGTCCCACAGCTCCCCAGCCGCCGGCGGCGCGACCCGATCGCCCCGCTTCGGGCTCACAGCTCCGGCACCGGCACGACCCCGAAGTCACCGCCGGACGGCGCCGACAGGATCCGGGCAAGATCCGGATCGGCATACACCTCCGCCGTGTGCCGCCACGTCTCGATCGTGCGGGCCGGTGGAGCCGGATTATCCAGCGACGACCCCGCCCGCAGCGACGCGATCAGCTCGTCGACGAAGTCGGCGACCTCCTCACCCGACAAGTAGCTCACCCACGGAAACGCCGCCGCCACCACCTTGCGGACCAGAACACGATCATCCGAATGCAGCAGGGCGTCGACCATCGCCGTCGCCGCCGCCAGCACCTCCCGCTCCTGATCCGCCCGCACCGCCGTCATCAACACCAAATCCTCATCGTCACGGCGCGTCACCCGCAACGGCCGCGCCCCCGACCGCTGCCACTCCGCCAACGTCGCCTTCCCCTTGTTCTGAATATCCGAGAACGGCACCTCACCCACAGACATACTTTCAATCTACTTTCAAAGTACCCGATCGGCAAGGCGGCAACGCCACAACCTGCACCAGGCCGCCCCATACGCGGGGCACACCAGTTTCCGGCACCAGCGATCGGATACAACCCGTGGAACGTCTACGAGCGACCAGCTTGATGGCTTTCGTGCCACCGATACCCGGCAGCACCCACAGGGGCGATTTCCAGGCCCCAGGCAGGCCGCCCGGGGCCGAGCAGGTCCGATTCGTCAACGAAAATCCCGATCCGAGCCCCCGCCCGCAGAAGAGTGTTCAGTGGCTCCGCCCCGGGTACCCAGGATCGCCCCCGCCGCCTCGGTAAGACCTGCACCGACAAACACAAGACCGCGACCAGATCACAGGACCCGACCAACCAGTGACCGGCACAACGAAAGACCCGCCGATACCTCGCAGTACGGCCGGGAAATTCCAGGCCGCACTGCGACATTGGTAAAGCGGCGGCAATGGAGCTCGGCTTCTTCATCCATGCTCTGCCCTGCCACATCGGCAAGGAGGAAAGGCCGACCCGCCGCATCCGGCCATATTCAGGAAAGCGGAATGGTGACACAACCGCAAGTCGACACCCCGATCAGCATCGCGCCGATCAGAATTTGTCTTCGCCGTCAGGTCATCCCTGAAAGGGTGGGGTCCTGTCAACCCCTGGCCGACCTGCCGTTTTGCTCGTTTTCGGCCTCCGAGCGGGCAGCGCTGGGTGAGGGCCCTTTCGGTCAGGACGGAGCGCCCGCAGCGCAGTGAGGACGAACGGTCTTGACCGTGGTCCGGCCCGGCGCAGACTGGTCATCGGCCCCGGAAGCGATGAATTCGGTTGTGGGAGTGAACGGTCTCCAATGTGATGCGGGTGGTAGGGGCAGGCCGGGTTTCCTCGGCTGTCGGTCATCCCTTCGCCCGGGGGGTGCGGGCATGGGGCGGTGCGCTGGCAATACGCGGGGTCATTCAGATCCGCGACCACGCCGTTGACACGGGGGTCAGCCGCTGACGGCCAGGATGCGAGCGAACATCTGATAGACCGATCTGGGGTGGAAGGCGCGCTTGTCTCCACCAACGGTGCGCTGAAACAGTAGTCCCATCGGTGGCATCCATGTCTTCTCGGAGTAGTCGTAGGCGGGGACGAGCGGAACGGCTCCACTCGGCATCCGGATGCGGCAGATGATCGTGGACAAGACGTCGGCAAGCTCCGGATCTACCAGCAGTAGCCGCTCGACATCGGTCTTGGAGGGAGCGATCTGCAGCAGCGGCACCAGTTCTCCGGTAGAGGGCAGCCGAAAGGGTGATGGACTGGTGGGTCAACTCGAGCATCTCCTCTATCCGGCACCCGGTCCTGGACAACACTTCGAATGCGGCCCAGGCCCAGAACGCGTCGCTTTCCTCCAAGGTCAGGTCCCGGCGCACGCCCGTGATCCCGTCCTCGGCCCAGACTTTCGCGTTGGTGGGCCGATACATGACTGGGATGCGTAGTGTCTGCCCGCCAACGGTGACTGTGTCACCGGGGGTGGCCCGCCTGGCCGCGGTAAGCCGCCCGGCGGCGACCTTGCGAAGTTCGTTCGCGGTGCGGAGCAGGGTCGGCAGGACCGGAAGGCATTCGCGGGTGCGTTGGTCCATGCGGGCTTTGACCGCGAGTTTCTCCTTCCTGATGCTCAGCTCGGTTGCTTTGACCGGGCACGGGCTGCCCAGGGGCCCATCGGGCGGGTTCTTCCAGCGCCTGAGAATGACAACCCCATTTGGCCCCACTGTGCTGCGGCGGATTCCAGTGAACGTCGCAACACCGACACACATCGGAGGTTGCGATGCACGACTCAACACAGCGCGACACAGGACACCCCGGCGTTGCTCTGACGGAGAAGCGGGAACAGTTCACTCGACTGATCCGGCTAGGGGTGAGCAACTCTGAGGCGTGCCGCCGTGTCGGAATCAACCGCCGGACCGGGACACGATGGCGGTTCGGCCGCCGCGGTGCACTGCCCGGACGATCGTGTCCACGACATGCTCGACAGCTTCCGTTGCCAGACGTGGGGCGGTGCGACCTACGACGTGGCGCACAATCACCAACATCGCCGGCGAGCCGGTGCACTATCCACCAGTGACTACCGACCTTGGCATGCGGCCTCGCTCACCCCGCTACCTGTCCCTCGACGAACGGATCATGATTGCAGATCTCCGCCGGGCCGGCTGTGGTGTCCGCGCGATCGCATCCGAGCTGAACAGATCACCGTCGACGATCAGCCGGGAGCTGCGTAACAACGCCACCGACAACGAGTACCGTCCGCACGCTGCCCAGCGGCTGGCCGTGCAACGGGTCGGGCGCCCTCGGGCCCGCCGCCTCGATACCGACGCCGTCTTGGGCGCGCACGTTGCACAGTTGCTCAGCGATCTGAAGTTCAGCCCGGAACAAGTCGCGTATCAGCTCCGTGTTGATTTCCCTGGCGAACGAAACCGACATTTGTGCCCGGAGAGTATTTACCAGGCGATTTATGACCGACGGTGCGGCCTGTCCCGGCCTGCTAAACGATCATTGCGGACAGGGAGATACCGGCGTCGCCGTCGCCTGTCGGGCTTGGAGCGTCGCGGGCGGTTGACGAATATGACGATTATCGACGAGCGTCCCGACGAGGCAGCCGACCGCAGGGTGCCCGGTTATTGGGAGGGTGATTGCATCATGGGAGCGGAGAACAAGACGGCGATCGGCACGCTGGTCGAACGGCGAAGCCGGTACTGCATGCTGATTCATCTTCCCGGCCGCAACCATGCTCAGGAACTTCGCGACGGCATCGCGGCGGCGATGGCAGCATTGCCGCCGCAGCTTCGGAAGACCCTGACCTGGGATCAGGGCAAGGAGATGGCGTTGCACCAGCAGATCTCCGCTGAGACCGGCCTGGACGTGTTCTTCTGTGACGCCCACTCGCCGTGGCAGCGCGGCAGTAAGGAGAACCTCAACGGGCTTCTGCGTCAGTACTTTCCCAAGAGCAGCGACCTCAGCATCCATACGCCAGAGCGTCTGGCCGAGGTTGCCTCGCAGTTGAATAGTCGACCTCGCAAAACCCTGGAGTGGGCAACTCCGGTTTCGCTCCTTACTGAGATACCGTCATCCCACGACAAGCCCGACTGTTGCGACGTTCGCTAGATTCTGCCTTGGCACACTCAAGCGGCCAATGGGCGATGTCGAGATAGAACGCGCGGACCGTCGACAACGCTCCCGCGGCGGAGTTCCGGGGAGTGGTGACCGTGCGCCTGTTACCGGTGCTCGGGTCGCGGTGACGGTTCGGGTCTTGGTCTTCAGCCGTTCCTTCCATCCGGTGGCGACTTCCGGTGACAGGTGCAGAGAGGCGATTCCGGGGTGGTGGTGTTCGAGGTCCGCCCAGAACAGTCCGGCCAGATCCAGAGCCATTCGGTTGAGGGTGCTGTAGTCGAGGCTGGGCCGGCGTTCGGTGAGGTAGTCGATGATCAGATCCCGGATCGGTCCGGGCCGAAGCTGGTAGCGATCGACGAGTTCGGTGGTCGACAACTGCCCCTGAGCACTTCCGCATAGCGCTCGCAGGGTCGCGGGAGCGTCCGCGCCGAACACACCCAATCGGTGCAGCAGCACATAGAACAGCGTCTTCCCCGGTGCGCCCTGCGGTCGGACATCCGAGCGCGCATCGTAGAACTCCACGCAGTCGCCGACGGCGATGTCGGCGATGCGGCCACCTTTGCTGGCCAGGATGACCGCGATCCGCGCCTTCGCCGGCTGGGCGTTGGCGTTGATGATCGCGGGATCGGCGGCGATCTGCCGATCCAGCGCGGCGAATCCGTCGATATCGCGATACTGGCCCATGCCGGTGGTTAGCGTGCACGAGCCCCTGGTGATCAACCAGACCATGCTGGGGCGGATCACGTCCGCGCAGATCAACATCATCAGCCCGGAACCCAGGATGCCTCGGTTGGCCGACTCGCCCCGGGTGAGCAGCCACTCGGTCGGCGATCGAGCCCAGTCTGACCCCGAGGATTGTTCCTGACCGCTGGCCAGCCACCGTTGCTGCCACGTGTCGCCCGGAAATGAGGCCAGCCGGTCCAGGAACTTCCCGACGCCGCGCATACGTGGCACGTGTGTTTTGCGCAGCTGCGCGCGAAACGGGGCAATATCCAAGCGGTGCAACACTTCTTGCCGTGACTGCCGGGTTCGTGGCCACGATGTCTCGGGTATCCGCGGTGGGAATCGACGCCGCATCGCCTCGACACCCACCCGATCCGGCGCAGCACCGACGTCCCCGTCCGAGGACAGGTGGCCACCGTCACGACGCCGGACCACATCCAGCCCGGTCACGTCCGCCCGGTCCTCACCTGGGGTCGCGGTCACCCCTGCGCACCCGGCCGTCCCAACAAGATCGCCAGCGACCGCGGGTCGTAGGCGGGTCCGGAACGTGGTGACGGTGGCCGCTCCCGGCGCTCGGCCTGCCGGGCATGGTGCGCGCGAACCTGCTCGATCACCTCGTCCCGGCCGGGGGTCATGTACCGCTGTGTCGTTGTCAACGCGGCGTGACCGAGCACGGCCTGCACGTGCGTCAGCGGCAACTCCGGGTCCGCAGCCATTCGGTGCGCTGCACTGTGCCGCAGGTCATGCAGTGTCCAGTCCGCCCCGAGCGAGGCGTTGACCCGCTCGAACATGCGGTGCGCTGCGTGATAGGTCAGCGGCCGGTAGGGACGCCGCAGCGTCCACCACAGCGGCTGTGTGCGCCCGGACGGCACCAAGCCTCGCATCGACTGCTGATAGATGCGCAAGTGCACGAACGCATCCGACGACGCCGGAACCTGCTGCACCGCAAGGGTTCCCTTGCGCACCACGGTGATGACTTGCTGGCCGGGATCAACATCGGCGACTCGCATCCCCAGCAACTCCGCGGCGCGGACACCGGCGGACACCCAGAATGCGACCAAGGCACGGTCCCGATCCGAGCGCAGGCCCGCGAAGATCTCACTGAACTTCTCATCCGGAATCCCGCGCGGAACGCGCTGCGGAACCCGCGGTCGGTAACGGCCCACCCGGTCTCGACGGAACTCGCTCATCGGGTTGTGATGGGCATTCGCCCTGCCCGAACGCCGAGACCAGTCCAGCGGAAACGGATTGATGATCGGCCCGGCTCCGGCCTCGAGATGGAACTCGTAGAACCCACGCATACCGTTTGAATGGGCGACGGTCGCCACCGCATAACGTGTGTCCGGCGACGGCTTCCCCGTGACCGGATTCGCGGCCCCGGCAGCCTTTCCGCTCGCCGACGAGGTCGCATTGGAC
>Ga0247825_10001227_pt1 | contig 16796 bp, 16 predicted proteins | sample 13C_Vanillin_Day_FD_194413 | JGI IMG/M metagenome (GOLD analysis project Ga0247825, IMG submission 194413) | Soil microbial communities from agricultural site in Penn Yan, New York, United States - 13C_Vanillin_Day48 | ecosystem: Environmental > Terrestrial > Soil > Agricultural land | place... | reverse complement strand
CGCAACGAACTCCTGCAGCGATTTCGCCGGCACGTCGGGATGCACCACCATAACCACCGGCGCGTTGGCAATTAGGCCGATCGCCGTGAAGTCCGTGGTCGGGTCATAGCCCGCATTGGTGTAGAAGGCCGGGCCCTGCGCCAAGGTGCCGGTGTTGCCGAGGCCCAGCGTGTAGCCGTCCGGCGCACTTTTCGCGATCTGACGCGTGGCGGTGGTGCCGCCCGCGCCGGGCCGGTTCTCGACCACGATCTGCTGGCCGAGCGTCCGGCTCATCCGCTCGCCGATCACGCGGGCCATGATGTCGTTGCCGCCGCCGGCCGCGGTCGAAACCACGATGGTGATCGGTCGCGACGGATAGTCCTGCGCGCCGGCGGCCCAGGCCGTGAGAGACAGGAGCAGGGCGGCGATGAATGCCCGCGGTGCCATGGTCCCTCCCGGCCTCATTCGATGACGTCGTCCGCGCGGGCGAGCAGGGGACCGGGCACGGTCACTCCGATCTCGCGCGCGGTCTTGAGGTTGATCACCAGCTCGAACTTGGTGGCCTGCTCCAGCGGAATATCCGCGGGCTTCTGGCCCTGCAGGATCTTCTGCACGAACTTCGCCGCCTGCCGGAACAGGACCGGGCCGTGCGAGCCGTACGACATCAGCCCGCCGATCTCGGCGAAAGCGCGGATGCTGGTGCCGGCGGGCAGGCGGTTGGCCAGCGCCAGTTCCGCCACCCGTTTGGTCGGCAGGCTTGCCTGGAACACGACGGCGTCCGACGTGCCGCGCGCGGCGGCAAACGCCGCCTCCAGCTCCTGCACGTTGTTCACGCCGACGATCGGCACATCGAGGCCGATACCCGCCCGGACTCGCTCGACGTGCTCGATGAACGACTTTGCGAACAGCGGGTCGGCCGCGTTTGCGAACACCGAAATGCGCCGCGGCGACGGCAGCATGTCGCGAAAGATCTCGATGCATTTGCTGTGCGTTTCGGCGGCGACCTGGGATATGCCGGTGAGGTTGCCGCCGGGCCGTGCCAGGCTCTCCACCAGGCCCGTGCCGACCGGATCGCCCGCCAGGATGACGATCGGGATGTCGCGGGTCGCGCCCTTGGCGGCGAAGGCGCAGGGCGTGAACAGCGCGACGATCACGTCGACGCGGGCGCTGACCAGCTCGCGCGCGAGTTCGGGGAGACGGGCGAGTTGTCCTTCGGCGGAGCGAAGTTCGAGCACGTAGTTGCGCCCCTCGTCGAAACCGAGCTCCGCCAGTCCTTCCTGAAGCTGTTTCGAGAACGACGCTGCGTCCGCGTTGCCGATCACCAGCGCTCCGATCCGTCTGATGCGCGCCGGTTGGGCGAAGCCGGATGCCGGCCACAGGGCCGCGCTGCCGGCCATTCCTGCAATAAAACGTCGTCGGTCCAACTTGAGCCCCCACGGTGCGTTTTTCGACGCGCGATCATAGCACGGGGCCGCAACGCCGGGGGAGCGGCTGCGCCAGGGGGAAGCAACCAATCCGGGGCGATTGCGTTGATCCTGCGCCATGAAAGACCATGTTGTTGCGCTGCTGGAGGCGGTCCGGCGCTCGCAGGACGAGCTCGCGGCCTATATCGACGACGAGAAAGAGGGTGCCGCGTCGCCGCGCGAAACCGTGCGCCGGCTTTGCGGCATTTTGGGCGATCAGGCGGTGATCGACGCCATGATCGAGCTCACCGGCGCGCTGGACGTGCCGCTTGTCGATCCCGACGCTCCCGTAGTTCCATCGCGCGCAAGACATTGAGCCAAGACAGTGAGCTATGAGGCACTGACTGATGGAGCACACCATGCCCTATGACGCCAACCTCGAACGATGCATTCGCGAGCGCGCCTTCCAGATCTGGATCGAGGAAGGCCAGCCCGTCGGCCGTGATCGGGAGCACTGGCTGATGGCCGAAGCCGAACTCGTGCCGCGGACGTCGCCGCCGCTGCAGCCTGACGAGCCGATCGGAGAAATTGCGGCGGCGCAGCAGCAGGCACAGCAGACCGGCGCCTATCGGCAAGCGCCGTCGATCGAGGGCGGGACGAATCCCGATGATGTGACGCGCTGACGCACGGCGCTCGACGGCGGCCTTCAGCACCGGCCCTTTTTGGCTTGGCCATCGGCGCATCGGCGCGTGCATGGTTGCTCAAATCTTGTGGCCCATAAGCGCGGACGTGGGCGGCATAACGGGACATAGCGGAAAACGGCAGCGGCGGACGCTCGCGGAGCCGGCTCGTACAATTCGCCAGCAATTTGAAATGATCGGCTTCACGCCTCTTTAGCTGGCGCAACGACATTCGCTGGACCGCTCTCCGGGACATCCGCATAGGAGGTCCCATGAGCAGTACAGCGTTCGTCTGGTTGCGAAGGTTCGCGCGGCATGCGTGGCAGGCCAATGGTGCAAACGTCACGGTGACATTTGCGCTGGCCACGGTGCCTCTGGTCGGCTTCGTCGGAGCCGCCGTCGATTTCAGCCACGCAAGCTCGGTCAGGGTTGCCATGCAGGCGGCGGTCGACGGCACCGCGCTCATGCTGTCGAAGCAGGCAGCGTCGCTCAACCAGACCGATCTTCAGCCCAAGGCCGATGCCTACTTCAAGTCGCTGTTCAACCGCCCCGAAGCCACCGGCGTCACCGTCAGCGCCAATTATACGACGGAGGGGGGCAGCAAGGTCGTCATCGCGGCCACCGCGACCGTGAAGGCGGATTTCATGGGTTTGATGGGTGTCAAGCAGGTGACGCTGGGCGCCCAGTCGATCGCGAAGTGGGGCAACACCCGGCTCCGCGTCGCGCTCGCCCTCGATACCACAGGGTCGATGTGGGACGACGGCAAGATGGAAGCGCTCAAGCCCGCGACCAAAAGCCTGCTGAAGCAGCTCAAGGCCGCTGCGGCGAAGGACGGCGACGTCTACGTCTCGATCATTCCGTTCAGCAAGGACGTCAAATTCGGCAAGAGCCACTATCAGTCCGACTGGATCCGCTGGGACCTATGGGACGAGAAAAACGGCTCGTGCAGCAATGACGACTACGACACGAAATCCCAATGCGAGAACAAAGGAAAGACGTGGACGGTCCGCGACCACAAGGACTGGAACGGCTGCGTCACCGATCGCGACCAGGACTACGACACCAAGAACACGGCGCCGGACATCAACCTGAAAGCCACCCTGTTTCCGGCGGAGCAATACGGCTCATGCCCGGCTCAACTGCTGCCCTTGTCCTACGACTGGACCGCGCTCGACGAGAAGGTCGACGGTCTCTATCCCAACGGCAACACCAACCAGGGCATCGGCATCGCCTGGGCCTACCAGTCGCTGACGGCGTTGCCGTTCACGATTCCCGCCAAGGACGCGAATTTCAAATACACCGAGGTCATCATCCTGATGTCCGACGGCTTGAACACCCAGAACCGGTTCTCGCACAACCAGGCGGACATCGACGCGCGGGAATTGATCACCTGCACCAATGCGAAGAATGCGGGGATCGTCATTTACACGGTGCAGGTCAACACCGGAGGCGATCCGACGCAGGACGTCATGAAAAAGTGCGCGAGTTCGCCGGACAAGTTCACCGAGATCAAGAAGGCGAACCAGCTGGTCAGCACCTTCTCGTCGATCGGCACGGCGCTGTCCAACCTGCGGCTGGCGCAATAAACAGCAGCCCGATAAACAGCCGCCTGCGTCGCATCTCATGGCGGCTGCACCTGGCCCCGGAGCGCGTCGCCGGGGCTTTTTTGGCGTTTGCCGCCGTGAGATACTCGGTTGTCTGGAGTCGGTGCTCGTCCGCCCCGGGGATCGGGAGGTGACGGATGCGTGATTTCGAGTTTCCGCTGGTGGCCACCGAGATCATCGGACACCCCCCGTGCTCCGAATGCCGCACCCCGATGTGGCTCGCGGCCATCGAGCCTGCCACAAAGCCCGACCACGACCTGCGCCTGTTCGAGTGCCCGCGCTGCCAGCACTCCGTCCGTGTCGAGGTCAGGTTCCGCTAGCCTGTGGCGTGTTCCGCAGGCTGTCAACTTCGTGCCGCTCGGCAAGCTCACGCCAGGCCTGTGCCATCTGCAAAAGGCGGGCGCGGTCTTCGGTGGTCCGGGCCTTCTGCGCCAGCGCCACGCATTCGGCGGCATGGGTCCGATACATCTCGGCGAGAGTCATGCGAAGTCGTTCCCCCGATTGAGCCTAAACCCACAACTTCCCTCCGGGTTCCAGCGCGCATGTCGCGCCTGCGCTTCGCAACCAGAGTTCCGATTCGGCGGTTAGCTGTCCCAGAACGGATGACGTTGAGGACGGCCATGAACAGCGCCAGGCAATATCGGCAGAACGCGGCAGATTGCCGCCGCATCGCCGAGACCATGAAAGACGAGGACAGGCAAACGCTGCTCAAGATCGCCGAGGCCTGGGAGAAACAGGCGCAGGAAGCCGAGCGGCGCGAGCGGAAAGGGGTCAAACCACAACTTAACTAGAGCCATGCTCGTTTTGGATTGAATCAACTCGCGCCGCGTCAACGTCAATTCATCTGGAACCCGGTCTTCTGCACGATCGGAACCCAGACCTTCATGTCGTCGGTGATGAGCGCTGCGAAATCCTCCGGTGCGCCGCCATGCGGCTCGAAGCCGATGCGCCGGATCGCCGCGGCGATGTCGGCGGCCTTCAGGCTTTCGTTAATGGCGGCATTGATGCGGCGCACCGCGCCGTCCGGCGTGCCGCCGGGCGCGAACAGGCCGTAGTAGGTCACCGACGCGACCTCGGGCAGTCCGCCCTCCGCCATGGTCGGCACGTCCGGCAGCTCCGGATTGCGTTTTGCGCTGGTGACGGCGAGCGCGCGCAGCTTTCCTTCGCGAACCAGCGGCGCGAGCGTCGAGATGGTGCCGATGTTCATCTGCACCCGGCCGCCGAGCATGTCGGTCACCGCCTGCGCGCCGCCCTTGTAGGGAATGTTGGCGATCTGCGCGCCGGTCGCGTGCTTGAACATCTCGCCGACCAGCTGCGGCAGCGTGCCCTGGCCGAAGCCGAAGTTGAGCTTGCCGGGATTGGCTTTGGCATAGGCGACGAATTCCTGGAGCGTTGTCGCCGGCACCTGCGGCGCGATCACCAGCATCAGCCCGCCGCTCGCAATGGTGCCGACCGGCGTAAAATCCTTCAGCGGATCGTAGGTGAAGGTCTTGTTGACCAGCGGCGCGATGAAATGCGTCGGGCTGTTGGAGACGAGCAGCGTCAGGCCGTCCGGCTCCGCGGTCATCGCGGCCTTGACGCCGATCGTGGTGCCGCCGCCCGGCCGGTTGTCGACCACGACCGATTGCCCGAGACGCATGCCGAGCGGTGTCGCGATCAGGCGGGCGACCACGTCGTTGGGCGAGCCCGGCGTGAACGGCGCGATGATGCGGATCGTGCGGTCGGGCGTGGGCTGGGCGAGGGCCGGCAGCGCGGACGCGAACACGCCAAGGCATGCGAGCCAGACGGCCGTCATTCGCAGTTGGGTGTTTCGTTCTGTCATCGTCGGTTACTTCGACGGCTCGGCCATCTGCTTCGCCACCATCTCGGCGACCGGCCGCCAGGTGCGCTGCTGCTCCTGGCTGAAGGCGGTGACCTCCTCGGGAGTCATATCACGAAGATAAGAGCCCAACGACGCGAGCCGGTCGCGCAGGGCGGCATCGTCGAGAGCCTTGCGCAAATCGGCATTGGCCTTGCGGATGATTGCGTCGGGAGTGCCGATCGGTGCCAGCAGCACGTTCCATCCGCCGGCGAGGAAGCCGGGCAAAGTCTCAGCCACGGTCGGCAGGTAATTGTGGCCCGGCAGCCGTTCATGCGCCGCGATCGCAATGCCCTTGATGGTCCCGCTGGTGACCGCGCCGGCAAGACCCGAATAGCCTTCGACCACGATCTGCACGCGGCCGGTCGCGAGGTCTCCCATCGCCGCGTGCGGTCCGCCGCTATAGGGAATCATCTGCAGTTTGATTCCGGCGCGGCTTTGCAGAAGCTCCATGGTGAGGTGGGTGATGCGCCCGCGTCCGGTGGTGGCATAAGAGAGCTCGCCGGGCTTTTGCTTCGCACGCGCGATCAATTCCGGCAGCGTGCTCACCCCGAGCGAAGGAGCGACTGCGATATACATCGGCTGCTGCGTCATGAAGCCGATCGAGGTGAAGTCGCGGGGAAGCTCGATCGGAAAATTCGGCGCGACACCCGGCGCGCCCTTGACCGCGGTAAACACCGACGCGGCGCCCACATAGAGTGTATAGCCGTCCGGCTCTGCCTGCGACGCCGCGCGCGCGGCGATCGAGCCGCCGGCACCGGGGCGGTTGTCGACGATCGCCTGCTGGTTCCACACCCGCGACAGCCGCTCGGCCATCAGCCGCGCCGCGACGTCGGTCGCGCTGCCCGGCGCGGAGTCGACGATGATCCTGACCGGCTTGTTCGGATAGGGTTCGGTCTGCGCTTGCGTGTCCGAACCAGCTATTCCCAGCGCAATGACACCCAGTGCGATTGTGGCCGGCCATTTCACCATCGCGCCCTCCCGGTCTTCTAGGTCGTCACGTCAGATGCACGGCACTTCCCTTCGACGCCCGCGGTCGCGAGCCGATCACGCAATCTTGCCGGTCAGCGTAACATCATTGGCGTCGGCGCGGGAGCGGCTCACGGGCTTGTTCACCGGCCACCAGGAATCGACGGTGCCCGCCAGGATGGCAGCGCTCGTTCCGGAATTGCCATGAAATGTCGCCTATGATGTCGTTGGACGCTTGCCACTCCAATGGGAGGAACCATGGGACGATCTTTGCGCTGTGCGGCGATGCTGCTCCTGGCCCTGATGTCGTCGCGCGCGACTGCACAGGACGTGCCTGGTCTCGAAACCTGCACTGCCGAAAGGCAGATGGAGCGCCGCACCGGGTGCCTTCAAAGCAATGACGATTTTCTCGCGCAAACGATAGCGAAGCTGGCGCGCGAGACGCGAGCCAGCATTGCCGCCTCCGGCCGCGAACTGGCCGCCGCGAGAGCCGAAATTACGGCCCTCAAGTCGATGGTCGAAAAATTGAATGGCGAGTTGACGCAAATGAAGGAGAAGGTTGCATCCACCGGCAAGAAGTAAAGACAACGGAACGCCCTGATGACGTCGCGCCGTCTTGTTCGTCGCTGTCCGGGCGAGCGGTCAGCATCGGCGGAATTTCGATCCCGAACGCCTTGCGAACGCTCGGAGCAAAAAAGCCGGTTCCGCTTGAACCTGGCGCGCGACGCGGTCGCACCGTCCGGAACATCCTCAGGCCGATCCTGGTTGTGTTCCCAAGAGAGGAACCGCCAGGAGATCTCGCCATGACAAACCTGGAAAATCCCAACATGCCGCCGCGTCGGTTCCGGCGGATCAAAACAACGATAAGCGCTGGGTCCTGTGGTCCTTCGTGGCGCTTGTCGCCGTCTTCGGCTTTTTCCTCGCGGCCGGGCGCGTCGACTTCTCGGCGCTCACTGCAAGCGACAAATCGAGCCCGCAAGCCGAGACGACCGGTCAAGCCAGAAGTGGCGGCTCGGCAACTCTGCCGAAGGGTCCCGAGAGCCGTTAGGCGGCGTTGGTGCCCGCATTGAACGAAGTGTAGTGCGAGGGCATCTTAACGAGGCAGTTCCGGATCGCTTCATCCGGCGGCGCGCGTCACTCGCTCTTGATGCCCGCGGCCTTCACCACCGGCCACCACCGATCGATTTCCGCCTGTTGCTGCGCCGCGAGCGCCGCCGGGTTCTGCTGCGCCGCCGGCCAGATTTCCTGACCGATGTCGGCGAGCCGTTTCTTCACCGCGTCGTCGGCGAGCGTCTCGACCAAGGCGGCGTTGAGCCTCGCGATAATTTCCTTCGGCGTGCCCTTCGGCACCCACAGTCCGTGCCAGAACGACGAGTAAAGCCCGGTCACGCCGGCTTCGTCCATGGTCGGCACGTTGGGAGCGGCCCACCATCGCTTCTGCGACAGCACCGCAAAGGGCTTGAGCTGGCCGCTGCGGGCCTGGCCGAGATAATTCGCCGCCTGACCGAAGGTGAAGTCGATCTGGCCGGCCAGCATGTCCTGGATGAGCGGCGCTCCGCCACGATAGGGCGCGAGCTGGAAGCTGGTTCCGGTCGCCTTCTGGAAATAGGCCGCGGCGAGATCGGTCGGGCCGCCGACCCCGACCGCGCCGCCGGTGGCCTTGCCGTCCTGCGCCTTGAGCCAGGCGATGAAGCCTTTCACGTCGCTGGCCGGAATGCTTGGCCGCCCGATCAGCCATTGCGGCGTGTCGGCGATCAGGCTCACCGGCTCGAAGTCCTTCACCACGTCGTATTGCAGATTTTGCGTCGCGGCATTGATGACGTGCGTCTGCACGTGTCCCAGCGCCAGCGTGTAGCCGTCGGGCGCCGCGCGGGCGACGCGCCCGGTGCCGATGCTGCCGCCGGCGCCGGTGACGTTCTCGATGATGACGGTCTGGCCGAGCGCGGTCTTCATCCGCTCGGCGATCACGCGGGCCAGCGTGTCGGACGGACCGCCCGCGGGGTAGGGGACCACCATCGTGATCGAACGGGCCGGATAAGTTTGCGCGGTTGCGCTGCACACACCGGCAACGGCGTGCAACAAAAAGAGAATGGCGATGCTGACGATCGCCGCCTTTGCGGATCGCATCCCGTTCCTCCGACGCACCTTGGTGCCGGTTCTTCTGGAGACGCCGGTTCAGCCTTCCGCCGCATCCTAATTGGTATAAGATCGTCCCGACAACGGGGTAGCAGCCGTAAAAACAACAACCCCAGATTTTATGGGCCGGAATTCACAGGGAGGACGACCGATGAACCTCAAACAGGTTCTCTATTCCACAGTGGCGGTTGCTGGAATTGCTGCGCTGAGCGCTGCGGTGCTCGCGCCGGCGAACGCGCAACCGAAGCCGCGCACCGCTTCGATCACCGCGGCGGTCGCGATCGACGCCGACGACATCGGCGGCGTGGTCAAGGCGCCGAACGGCAAGCCGGAAGCCGGCGTCTGGGTGGTTGCCGAGACCACCGACCTGCCGACCCGCTTCACCCGCAGCGTCGTCACCGACGACCAGGGCCGTTATGTCATTCCCGACCTGCCGGTCGCCAACTATCAGATCTGGGTGCGCGGCTATGGCTTGGTCGACTCGCCGAAGATGCGCGCCAAGCCTGGCCAGCAGCTCAACCACACCTCTGTACCCGCGCCGAACGCGGCCGCGGCCGCGCATTATTATCCGGCGATCTACTGGTACGTGATGATGAAGCTTCCGCCGGAGAAGGACTTCGGCGGCTCGACCGACATTCCGAAGAACATCACGCGCGACACCTGGCGTCAGCGCATGAACAACGTCGACTGCATCGGCTGCCATCAACTCGGCCAGGAAGCGACGCGCACCATCCCGGCGCAGTTCGGCAAGTTCGAGTCGAGTGCTGAGGCATGGCAGCGCCGCGTCCAGGCCGGCCAGTCGGGCGAGATGATGACCAACCGCATCGCCGGCCAGCTCGGCGGCGCGCCCTACAAATATTTCGGCGACTGGACCGACCGTATCGCCAAGGGCGAATTGCCCAAAAGCAAACCGGCGCGTCCCACGGGCCTCGAGCGCAATCTCGTCGTTACCACCTGGGACTGGTCGAAGCCCGACAAGTACCTGCACGATCTGATTTCGTCGGACCGGAGGAAACCCACGGTGAATGCCGGCGGTCCGCTCTATGGCGCGCCGGAATATTCCACCGACGAGATGCCGATCCTTGACCCCAAGACCCACAAGGTCTCGACCTTCAAGATGCCGGTCGCCGATCCCAGCATGCCGGTGTCGCTCGGACCGGGCCATGCCGGCGCGGTGAAGCCCACGACGCCGTCAGCTTACTGGGGCGACACCGTTCTTTGGGACACCAAGGCGAACCAGCACAACGCCATGTTCGACGACAAGGGCCGCGTCTGGCTCGCCGCGAACATCCGCGGCCTCGACAATCCGGCCTGGTGCAAGAAGGGCTCCGAGCATCCGTCGGCGAAGGTCGTCCCGATCGACCGCTCGTCGCGGCAGGCGGCGGTCTATGACCCCAAGACCAAGGAGTACAAGTTCATCGACACCTGCTTCGGCACCCACCATCCGCAGTTCGGCTACGACGCCGACAACACGCTGTGGATGTCGGGCACCGGGCCGGTGGCCGGCTGGATCAACACCAAGGTGTTCGACGAGACCGGCAGCTCCGAGAAGGCGGTCGGCTGGTTCCCGTTCGTGCTCGACACCAACGGCAACGGCAAGCTCGACGAGTTCGGCGACAAGCCGGAGGAGGGTAAGGACACCCGCTATAATCCGGGCTCCGGGCCTTACGCCGTGATGCCGCATCCGACCGACGGGTCGATCTGGTACACCTCGGGCGTGTTCGGCGGACGGCCGGGCTTCCTGCGCTTCGATCCGAAGACCAAGCTCAGCGAGTTCTATGAAGTCCCGAAGGAAGCGATCGGTCTGCGCGGCGGAGACATCGGCAAGGACGGCGTGCTGTACGGCTCGGGCTCGGCCGGTCACCTGATCGCGTTCGACCGCAGCAAGTGCAAGCAGCCGCTCAACGGGCCGAACGCCAACGGCCAGCACTGCCCGGAGGGCTTCACGCTGCACAAGTATCCGGGTCCCGGCTTCGACGACGTGCCGAATTCGAGCGCGGAGGCGAGCTACTACACCTGGGTCGATCACCACAACGCGGTGGGGCTCGGCGAGAACGTGCCGATCTCGACCGCGAATCTGCAGGACGGCTTTGCCGCCCTCGTCAACGGCAAGATGGTCCTGATGCGCGTGCCGTACCCGATGGGCTACTACGCCAAGGGTCTGGATGCGCGGATCGACGATCCGAACGCCGGCTGGAAGGGCCGCGGGCTGTGGAGCGCCACCGGCGACCGCACGCCCTGGCTCAACGAACTCGGCAAGGGCGCCTATCCGATGGCCGTGCACATCCAGGTGCGGCCCGATCCGCTGGCGAAGTAGCAGGAAGCAATAAGAAGCAAGGAGACTGATACCTGCAAAAGTTTCATTGGGGCTGTGCTCACGCACGGCCCCAATGCGCACCACCCCGACTGAGTTTGGCGACGGCAGGAGGGCGATATGGCGTTGCGAAGCGGTCTCTTGGACGGCGCGGCCGCGCTTGCTCTTACTTGCATTCTTGCGCTTTCGACGCCGGCTTTGCTTCCGGCAAGCGCGCAGCAGGCTGCAGTTCAGGTCGGCGCAAGCGACATCGGCGGCACGGTGTCCGGCCCCAACGGGCCCGAGGCCGGCGTCTGGGTGATCGCCGAGACGTCTGACCTTCCGACCCGCTTCATCAAGAGCGTCGTCACCGACGAGCAGGGCCGCTACCTGATCCCCGAACTGCCGAAGGCGAGCTACCAGGTGTTCGCGCGCGGCTACGGCCTCGTCGATTCCGCCAAGCTTGCAGGCGAACCCGGCAAGACCGTGAACATCACCGCGGTGGCCGCGCCGTCGCCCAAGGCCGCCGCCGAGTACTATCCGGCGATCTACTGGTACGCGATGCTGAAGACGCCGGCGGCGAGCGAATTTCCGGTCGGCAACGTCAAGAGCCAGGCCGAATGGCTCAACGTCACCAAGACCAACGGCTGCTTCACCTGCCACGCGCTCGGCAACAAGGCGACGCGCACCATCCCGCCGATGTTCTCCGACATGAAGCCGGAGGATGCCTGGGCGCGGCGCATTCTCTCCGGGCAGGCCATGACCAGCATGGCGAACTCGATCGGCCGGATCGAGACGCCGCGGGCGCTGAAGCTGTTCGCCGACTGGACCGATCGGATCGCCGCGGGCGAGCTTCCCGCCGCAAAGCCGCGGCGCCCGCAAGGACGCGAGCGCAACGTCGTCATCACGCAATGGGACTTTTCCGATCCCAGGCACTACCTGCATGACGTGACCTCGACCGACAAGCGCAAACCAACGGTCAACGCCAACGGCAAGATCTACGGCGCGGTGGAAAATTCCACCGACAAGATCCCGGTGCTTGATCCGGTGAAGCACGTGGCCTCGTCGTTCACGATGCCGGTACGCGACCCGAAGACGCACAATTTCAAGAACGATCCGATGTCGCCGTCGCCCTATTGGGGCGATGAGGTGCTGTGGGACGGCCAGTCCACCACGCACAATCCGATGTTCGATGAGAAAGGCCGCGTCTGGTACACCTCGCGCGTCGGCCCGCCGCCCAATCCGGACTTCTGCAAGAAGGGTTCGAGCCATCCGTCCGCGAAGGTGTTCCCGCTGGAAACCTCGACGCGGCATCTGGCGATGTTCGATCCGGCGACCGAGAAGGTCACGCTGCTTCGCACCTGCTATCCGACCCACCATCTCGTGTTCGCCGAAGACGCCAACAACACGCTGTGGATGAGCGCCGGCGGGCCGGGCTCGGGGGTGCTCGGCTGGCTCGACCGGAACGTGTTCGAGGAGACCGGCGACGAGGCCAAGGCGCAGGGCTGGACGCCGATCGTCCTCGACACCAACGGCAACGGCAAGCGCGATGACTACACCGAGCCGAACCAGCCGCTCGATCCGGCCAAGGACCGCCGCGTGACAGGCGCGCTCTACGGCATCGGCGTCAATCCCAAGGACGGCTCGGTCTGGGGCTCGGTGCTGACGTTTCCGGGCTACGTGATCCGCGTCGAGCCGGGCGGCAATCCGTCGGAGACCGCGCTTGCGGAAATCTACGAGCCGCCGCTGCCGGGCTACGGACCGCGCGGGTTCGACATCGACCGCGAGGGGATCGCCTGGGTGCCGCTAGCAAGCGGCCATATGGGCAAGTTCGACCGGAGCAAGTGCAAGGTGCTCAAGGGGCCACAGACCGCGAACGGCAAGCACTGCCCGGAGGGCTGGACGCTCTATCCGTTCCCCGGCCCGCAGCTTGCGGGCATCGAGGGAAGCGGCAGCGCGGAGGCGAGCTACTACACGTGGGTCGATCAGTTCGACACGTTCGGGCTGGGCCGGAACGTGCCATGGGCGACCGGCAACGCCAACGAGTCGCTGATGGCGCTGGTGGACGGCCAATGGCTCAATTTCGTCGTGCCTTATCCGCTCGGCTTCTACGCCAAGTGGATGGACGGACGCATCGACGATCCGAACGCCGGCTGGAAGGGCAGGGGTGTCTGGGCGACCTATGGCACCCGCACGCCGTTCCATCTGGAGACCGGCAAGGGCACCCGGCCGAAGGTGGTGAAATTCCAGCTTCGGCCCGATCCGCTGGCGAGGTAGACTGAGGCAAACAACAAGAGAAGAGGGCGGAACGTACCTTCAAGGTTTCGTTGGGGCGGTGCTCAAGCAGGGCCCCAACGGCTACCCAGAAAAAAGCTTGGCGACTGCAGGAGGATCCCATGAAATTGCGAAGATTGCTTTTGGCGAGTGCGGCGGCCATCGGGCTTGCCGCGATCGGTATCGGCGCGCCCAACGTCGTGAGCGCGCAGCAGGCGGCCGCGGTCGCCATCGACAATGATGACATCGGCGGCGTGGTGCGCGGACCGGGCGGGCCGGAAGCGGGCGTCTGGGTGATCGCGGAAACCCGCGACCTGCCGGTGCGCTTCATCAGAAGCGTCGTCACCGACGATCAGGGCCGCTACGTGATCCCCGACCTGCCGAAGGCCAATTACGACATCTGGGTGCGCGGCTACGGTCTCGTCGACTCGCCGAAGGTGAAGAGCGAGCCCGGCAAGCAGCTCAATCTCACCGCGGTGCCGGCCCCGAACGACAAGGAGGCCGCGAAGTATTATCCGGCGATCTACTGGTTCGCGATGATGAAGCTGCCGGATGCCGAGTTCTTCGGCAGCAAGGACGCGCCGCCGAACCTGAAGATGACCGGCTATCTCAACGGCATGAAGAACAACGGCTGCGTCGGCTGCCATCAGCTCGGCCAGGAATCGACCCGCACCATCCCCGAGTTTCACCTGAAGGCGTCGAAGAACCATGAGGAGGCCTGGGTGAAGCGCGTCCAGGCGGGGCAGGCCGGCGAGAATATGGTCAACATCATCGCGGGCCAGCTCGGCGGCGTGCCGTTCAAGTATCTCGCCGACTGGACCGAACGCGTCCAGAAGGGCGAGTTGCCGTTCGCCAAGCCCACGCGTCCGGAAGGCGTCGAGCGCAACATCGTCGTGACGTTGCGCGACTGGCACAACGACAAGCAGTACCTGCACGACCTGATCGCCAGCGACCGCCGCTATCCGACGGTCAATGCCTACGGGCCGGTGTACGGGCAGTGCGAGCACGCCTGCGACGACATGCCGATCCTCGATCCGGTGAAGAACGTCGCGACCAACTTCGTGCTGCCGACCACGCCGGACATGCCGCTCGCGCTCGGGCCCGGCAACGCGGGCTCGGTCAAGATCCTCGGGCCTTCGGCCTATTGGGGCGAGGAGAACATCTGGAACAGCCGGGCGAACAATCACAACTCGATGCTCGACCGGAAGGGCCGCGTCTGGCTCGCCGCGACCGGCCACGTGCCGGACAATCCGGCGTTCTGCAAGAAGGGCTCGAGCCATCCGTCGGCCGTCGAGTTTCCGCTCGACCGCACCAACCGCCGGGTGACGATGTACGATCCCAAGACCAAAAAATACACCGCATACCAGACCTGCTTCGGCTCGCATCATCTGCAGTTCGGCTACGACGCCAACGAGACGGTGTGGATGTCGACCGGCGGCGGCGGCGGCAATGTCGGCTGGATCAACACCAAGATGCTCGATGAAACGGGAGACATTGAAAAGTCGCAGGGCTGGACCGCACTGGTGCTCGACACCAACGGCAACGGCCAGCGCGACGAATACACCGAGCCCGGCAAGCCGCAGGAGCCGGGCAAGGACATGCGGATCGGCCCGACGTTCTACTCCGTGATGCCGAGCCCGACCGACGGCTCGGTGTGGGGAACGCTGCGCGGCAATCCGGGCGCGATCGTGCGCGTCGATCCGGGCAAGAATCCGCATCGCGCCTTGTCGGAAATGTACAACGTGCCGCTTCCGGGCTTCGGCCCGCGCGGCGGCGACATCGACAAGCAGGGCCGCGTGTGGGTTTCGCTCGCGAGCGGCCACATGGGCGTGTTCGACCGCCGCCTGTGCAAGGGTCCGCTCAACGGCCCGAAGGCGACCGGCGACCACTGCCCGGAGGGCTGGGCGTTCCACCAGTATCCCGGCCCGGGCTTCAAGGGCATCGGCGAGAACAGCGCGGAGTCGAGCTACTACTCGTGGGTCGATCAGCACAACACCTTCGGGCTCGGTGAAGACATCCCGATGTCGACAGCGAACCTGGAGGACGGCCTCGTCGCGCTGAAGGACGGCAAGATGATCCGGATCCGTGTGCCGTATCCGCTCGGCTTCTATGCCAAGGGGTTCGACGGACGCATCGACGATCCGAATGCCGGCTGGAAGGGCCGCGGCCTCTGGGCCGCCAACGGCGATCGCACGCCGTGGCTGATCGAAGGCGGCAAGGGCACCAAGCCGCTCGCGGCGCACTTCCAGCTCCGGCCGGATCCGCTGGCAAAGTGATGGTGAAATAAGAAACGACTGATGACATGCGGGCGGTGATCTCCCTCTCCCTGTGGGAGAGGGAGAACTGCCCGTGCTGCTAGGTTGGAGGAATCGATGGGCCTGGTACCTGACTTCATCCTGGATTTTATCGACGTCAGCACCTTCTGGACGATCCTGTTCACCTTCCACGCGCTGCTCGCCGTCGCGCTGCTCGGCGCGCTGACGCATCAGGCGGCTTCAGTGCTGATGCCGGTGCGGCAGGTTGTGGGCGCCGGCGGTGCGGGCTTCGTCACGCGCTTCCGCGCCGTGCACGGGCCGGGCTATGCGGTCGCGGTCTGCGTGCTGTGGATCATCACCTTCTTCTTCGGCGCGTGGATCTACACCAAGTACCGGATGTATGTGCGCATCCCGATCGAGCAGCAGGGGTTCTGGAAGACGCAAGGCGTGTTCGAACTGAAGGAGCACCTTGCCGTGATCGGGCTGGGTCTCCTGCCGATCTACTGGCTGTTCTGGAAGGACGCGCGCAATCCGGACTACGAAAGCGCGCGCAAATGGCTGACCGTCCTGCTGGCCGCGATGGTCTGGTTCATGTTCCTGGCCGGCCACATCGTCAACAACGTCCGGGGGTTCGGGTCATGAGCACCACAGTTCAGGACGCGCCGCGCGCGCAATCCGCCGCAACCTCCACCACCTTCCGCACCTTCGCGACCGTGTTCGCGATCGCGACGCCGGTGATCTACACCGCCTGCGAGATGCAGAACTGGCCCCTGTTCACCTACCATCCAGGCACCAACGACGTGAACCTCGGCTGGGCTCCCGCGGTGCGCAACCAGGGCCCGGCGATGCACTGGTATGGCTGGACCGCGACGACGTTGCTCGCCTCGGGCGTGCTCGGCATCCTCGCCACGCTCCTGCCGCAGCACGTGGTGCGGAAAATCCCGCTGGCGCTTGTCTGGATCGTGCCGCTCGCGGTGATCCCGATCCTGATCTATGCGCTGCGGTTCTTCTGGCGCTGGTGAGGGCGGCGGTTCCGCCGCTTCAAGATGCCATCCGCTTGCGCTAGAGTGGGAAGGCTTGAATCGGAGGCTTCCATGTCCATCCTGATCCGGACCCTTGCAAGCGCAGCCGCGGCTCTGGCGCTCGGCGCAACCGCCTTCGCCGGAGGCGACGACTACGATGCGATGAACGACACCGAGGGCGCAGGTCCCGCCTATTTCGGTTTCGTGCGCGATCATCGCGGCTCGCCGGTGTCGGAAGCGCAGGTGTTCCTGCGCCCCAAGTCGGGTGAGCCGGTGGCGCTCAAGACCAATGTGCTTGGCCTCTACCGCAGCCACATCAACAA
>Ga0247825_10001226_pt1 | contig 16813 bp, 22 predicted proteins | sample 13C_Vanillin_Day_FD_194413 | JGI IMG/M metagenome (GOLD analysis project Ga0247825, IMG submission 194413) | Soil microbial communities from agricultural site in Penn Yan, New York, United States - 13C_Vanillin_Day48 | ecosystem: Environmental > Terrestrial > Soil > Agricultural land | place... | reverse complement strand
CATCTGCATCTATACGAATCAGCAACGATCGATCGAGGTCCTGGAATGAGCGGCATGACGCCGCAGGAGATCGTGCACGAGCTCGACAAGTACATCGTCGGGCAGGCGCGGGCGAAGCGCGCGGTCGCCATTGCGCTCCGGAACCGCTGGCGGCGCCAGCAGGTGGCCGAGCCGATGCGCACCGAGATCACGCCGAAGAACATCCTGATGATCGGCCCCACCGGCGTCGGCAAGACCGAGATCGCGCGCCGGCTCGCGCGCCTCGCCGACGCGCCGTTCATCAAGGTCGAGGCCACCAAGTTCACCGAGGTCGGCTACGTCGGGCGCGACGTCGACACCATCGTGCGCGACCTGGTCGAGATCAGCGTCAAGCAGACGCGCGAGCAGGCCACGCGCCGCGTGCGCGCGCGCGCGCAGGATGCGGCGGAAGAGCGCATTCTCGATGTGCTGGTGGGTACCCAGGACACGGAAGAGAGCCCGACGCGGCAGAAATTCCGCAAGAAGCTGCGCGAGAACGAGCTCGACGACAAGGAAATCGACATCGAGGTCGCCGCCACCCAGCCGCAGATGGAGATCCTGGCGCCGCCGGGGATGGAGGAGCTCACCTCGCAGATCCAGGGCATGCTCTCCGGCCTGGGCAGCGGGCGCCGGCGCCTGCGCAAGATGAAGGTGCGCGAAGCGCTGCAGGCCATCACCGAGGAGGAAGCCGGGCGCCTGGTGAACGACGACGAGCTCAAGGCGAAGGCGCTGGCGAACGCGGAGCAGAACGGCATCGTGTTCCTGGACGAGATCGACAAGATCACCAGCCGCAGCGAGCTCGCGGGCGCGGACGTCTCGCGCCAGGGCGTGCAGCGCGACCTGCTGCCGCTGGTCGAAGGCACCACGGTGTCGACACGCTACGGCATGGTGAAGACCGACCACATCCTGTTCATCGCCTCGGGCGCGTTCCACATGGCCAAGCCCTCCGACCTGATCCCGGAGCTGCAGGGCCGCTTCCCGATCCGGGTCGAGCTCGATCCGCTGTCGGTCGACGACTTCGAGCGCATCCTGGTGGGGACCGACGCGAGCCAGGTGAAGCAATACCAGGCGCTGCTTGCCACCGAGGGCGTGACGCTCGACTTCCGCCCCGACGCGATCCGCCGCCTCGCCGAGCTCGCGTTCCAGGTGAACGAGAAGACCGAGAACATCGGCGCGCGGCGGCTCTCCACCGTGCTCGAACGCTTACTGGAGGAAATTTCCTTCGACGCCGGCAAGCGCGGCTCGGGTTCGGTGACGATCGACGCGGCTTACGTCGACGCCAGGCTCGCCGACCTGGCGAAGAACGAGGACCTGGCTAGGTTCGTTCTATAGCGTTAGCGCAAGCGTCCGGCGCTGCGCAGGTGGTACGCGTACCACACGACTCCACCCCAAACGACGTAGCTGATTGCCATGGTTGCTATCCCGGGTGTCCCGAGTGCCGCCACCATATTCTTTGTAGCGAAGCTGTAGGCGGCGCCCGCAACGCTCATTACCAATGATGCGGTCAAGAAAGCCGTTGCTCGTGCGCGCATTTGAAACAGCAGAATGAGACCGCACAGAGAGAGACTCGAATTGATGAGTGGAATTACTACGTCACCAACGCTCAATCGGTTCCATGTGAAGCCACCCTCTGCGTACATAGGGATAGCGTTTGTCAGGACCAGCAACATCCAGACGATGGACCACGCCGTGCCAATGCCAAAAACAATCGTTATTAACCACACCCAAACCGGCCGGCCCCCGGACCTGAGGATCGCAACGTCATCGACCGACGCGTCGGGTGGGGCATAAGGATTGGACGGACCGGGAGTGGCACCGCCGTAGCGCTGCCGCAAGCTCTGCTTCTCCTCGCGCGACTCGCCGATTGGCTTCCACTGCGAGCTATCGCCGAAAACTGTTAGACAAATCCGGCATTCCGGCGCATCCCACGCGATCTCGGTGTCACACGTGGGACACTTGGCCATCGGTTTCCAGCTTCAGACAATTTGGGCAGAGGCAGGTACGACCGGGAATAGGAGTGAGCGGCGGCAGCTCGGAGCACCAGCACCGGTCGTCGCGATTCTTCGCGCCGCAGCGGAACGGCGCGCCGCAGCGCGCGCACTTGTCAGGGCTTGGGAGATTCGTCTGCAAGCTTGGCCATCGCTGCGCGCAGGAATGCCATCTGGTCGCGGAAGTTGGTGCAACCGTCGCAGATGCCGAGGTGAACGCGCAGGCGCACGCGCTCGCTGAAGCTCAGCTTCCGGTCCAGCCCCTGCGACACGATCCGCGTCACTTCCCTGCACGACAGCATCATTTTCCGAACCACTCTTTCGTGAGGCACTCGCGCAACGCCATTCGGGCGCGATACAGCAGCACCCAGCAATGCGTCGCGGTGATGGCGAGTTCCTTACAGATCTCGTCAGTTTCCAGGCCCATGTGCTCGCGCATCATGAAGGTCTGGGCGGTCTTCGCCGGGAGCCGCGACAGGCACAGCTCGAGCGCGGCGAAGAAGCGTTTCTGGTCGAGCGAGGCGTCGGGGTCGGACCAGGCGGCGGGCATCTCGATCCAGTGGCCGCGCTCGTCGAACAGGGCTTCGAACTCGTCCGCGCCGGCGGCCGGCGCTTCGCGGCTCGCCTTCCGGACGGCGTCGATGATCTTGTGCTTGAGGATGCCGGTGAGCCAGGTGCGCAGGCTGGCGCGCTGGCCGAAGCCGGCTTCGCCGGCGAGCGCGGCGAGCAGGGTCTCCTGCACCGCGTCCTCGGCGGCCTGCGTGTCGCGCAGCTGGAGGCTGGCGTAGCGCAGCAGGTAGGGGCGTTCCCCCTCGACGCGAGACCGAAAGTCGTTCATAGGGGCGATTGCCGATTTTACAAGCCCCTTGAAACCGGGCGGACCGACCCTACTTCACGGGTACCGACTCAGGAAAGGAACGCAACCATGGCAAACATTACCCGCTTCGACCCGTTCAACGAGCTGGTCGACGACCTGTTCAAAGGTTTTCTGGTACGCCCCGTCGCCTACGACGGTCGCGCCAACGGCGCGCTGGCGCGAGTGAAGGTCGATGTCGCGGAGAAGAGCGACGCCTACACCGTCACCGCCGAGCTGCCCGGGGTCAAGAAGGACGACATCCAGGTCACCATCGACGGCGCCGAGGTCACCCTGACCGCGGAAGTGAAGCGCGAGAAGGAAGTGACCCAGGACGAGCGCGTGCTGCACACCGAGCGCACCTTCGGCAAGGTGACGCGCAGCTTCACGCTGCCGCAGGAAGTGGACGAGGCCAAGGCCGAAGCCAAGTTCCGCGACGGCGTGCTCGAGCTGACGCTGCCGAAGAAGGCCGCGGCGCAGCGCAAGCAAGTCACGATCCAGTAGGTTTTTCTGTAGTATCGGGGGGCGCGATGAACGCCCCCCTCATCTCTCCTTCGGCTCACAGTCCCCAGGCCGCGGAGAAGGCCCGCATCCTCGGCGAGGCGCTGCCGTACATCCAGCGCTTCCACGGCAAGACCATCGTCGTCAAGTTCGGCGGCAACGCCATGACCGACGAAGAGCTGAAGAGCTCCTTCGCGCGCGACGTGGTGCTGCTGAAACTCGTCGGCATGAACCCGGTGGTGGTGCACGGCGGCGGCCCGCAGATCGAGCAGCTGCTCACCAGGCTCGGCAAGAAGGGCGAGTTCATCCAGGGCATGCGCGTCACCGACGCGGAGACCATGGACGTGGTCGAGATGGTGCTCGGCGGCCAGGTGAACAAGGAAGTGGTCGAGCTCATCAACCAGGCCGGCGGCAAGGCGGTCGGCCTCACCGGCCAGGACGGCGCCTTCATCCACGCGCGCAAGCTGGTCCTGCCCGCAGGCAAGGAGAAGGGCACCAACGGCAACGTCGACCTCGGCCAGGTGGGCGAGGTGGAGTCGATCGATCCTGCGGTGATCCAGGCGCTCGAAGCCGGCGGCTTCATCCCGGTGGTGGCGCCGATCGGCACCGGCCGCGACGGCACCACCTACAACATCAACGCCGACCTGGTGGCCGGCAAGCTCGCCGAGGTGCTGCGCGCCGAGAAGCTGGTGGTGCTCACCAACACGCCGGGCGTGCTCGACAAGGACGGCAAGCTGCTCACCGGGCTCACGCCGAAGAAGATCGACGACCTGGTGGCGAAGGGCGTGATCTCCGGCGGCATGCTGCCCAAGATCGGCTCGGCGCTCGACGCCGCGCGCAGCGGCGTGAAAAGCGTGCACATCATCGATGGCCGTGTCCCCCACGCCGTGCTGCTCGAAGTCCTGACCGACCAAGGGGTCGGTACTCTCATCCGCAGCAAATAAGGGTGCGGATTTCGCGGCTGCCGCCGTCGCGGCGCGTCTGGCTTTTCGACCTCGACAACACCCTGCACGACGCGCGCGCGCGCATCTTTCCCGCGATGCACGACCAGATCAACGCCTTTCTGCGCCGTCACTTCGGCGTCGACCAGGCCGGCGCCAACGCCATGCGCGAGAAGTTCTGGCGCACCTACGGCACCACGCTCGACGGGCTGGTGCGCCACCACGGCGTCCACCCCCGGCAATACCTGGCCGAGACCCACGTCTTCCCCGAGCTCGCTGACATGGTGGTGCACGAGAACGCGGTCAAGCACGCGCTGCTGCGCCTGGGCGGAACGCGCCTGGTGTTTTCCAACGCGCCGCGCCATTACGTGGAAGAGGTCCTCCGCGCCATCGGCCTCGCGCGCTACTTCGACGCGGTCTACACCATCGAGGACACCGGCTACCGCGGCAAGCCGCACCGGTGGAGCTTCCACCGCCTGCTGCGCGAGCACCGCCTCGACCCGCACCGCTGCGCGCTGATCGACGACATGCTGGGCAACCTGCGCACCGCGCACCAGCTCGGCATGTCGACGGTATGGGTAAGCCCGGTGGGCCGGCGCGTGCCGTACGTCGACATGCGTATCTCGTCGGTGACGGAACTGCCGCGTAGAATTCGTACGTGAGGATTAGACGCTAGATGCCCCGCGCCAAGGGCGAACGCCGCCTGGAGATCCTGAAGGCCCTCGCGGAAATGCTCGAGGCGCCGAAATGGGAGCGCATCACCACCGCCGCGCTGGCCGCGAAGCTCGACGTCTCCGAGGCCGCGCTCTACCGCCACTTCGCCTCCAAGGCGCAGATGTACGAAGGCCTGATCGAGTTCATCGAGAGCTCGGTGTTTACCCTGGCCAACAAGATCAGCGAGGACGAGGCCGACGGCCACCGCCAGTGCGAGAAGCTGGTCGAGATGCTGCTCGCCTTCGCCGAGAAGAACCCCGGCATGGTGCGCGTGATGACCGGCGACGCGCTGGTGGGCGAGCACGAGCGCCTGCAGACGCGCATGAACCAGTTCTTCGAGCGCTTCGAGTCGACCCTGAAGCAGTCGCTGCGCGTGGGCTCGGACGGCGACGCCGCCGGGCGCGCGGGCGCGTTATCGCGCTACGTGCTCGGCTGCCTGCACCAGTACGCGAAGAGCGGCTTCGCCAAGAAGCCGGGCGAGAACTTCAGCGCGCAGCGGCGTTACCTGCTCGCGTAGCGCCACAGACGGCGCACGCAGGATCCTTCCTTACGCGCACGCTGCGCCATTCCGCGCTCTTCGCGTCGAGTATCTGAAGACTCGGGGGGGCCCCGATGCCGGCGACGAGCTTGAGCGCCTCCATCGCCTGCAGGGCGCCGATCACGCCGGTCAGCGGCGCCAACACGCCCATGGTCGAGCACTGCACCTCCTCGACCTGCGCGTCCTCGGGAAACAGGCACGCGTAGCACGCCGAAGCCGGGCTGCGCAGATCGAACACCATGAGCTGGGCGTCGAAGCGGATCGCCGCGCCGGACACCAGCGGCTTGCGGTGCTTTACGCAGGCGCGGTTGATGGCGTGGCGCGTGGCGAAGTTGTCGGTGCAGTCGAGCACCACGTCGGCGCTGCCGACCACGGTGAAGTCCTCCAGCCGCTTGTGCACGGCGACCACACTGACATCCGGGTTGACGGCATTGAGCGCCGTGCGCGCGGCATCCACCTTGACGGCGCCGACGACTTCGCTCCGATACAGGATCTGCCGCTGCAGGTTGGTGAGGTCGACCTTGTCGGAGTCGACCAGCGTGAGGCGGCCGATGCCGGCCGCGGTGAGGTAGAGCGCTGCGGGGCAACCCAGCCCGCCCGCGCCGACGATCAGCGCGTGGGCGGCGCGCAGCTTCTCCTGTCCTTCGATCCCGATCTCCGGCAGCAGGATGTGCCGGCTGTAGCGGAGAAGCTGCTGGTCGTCCAGGGGTCCTAGTTCGGCTTGGCTTGCGGCTTCGGCGTGTCGCTCTGCGCAACGGTCGGCGACGAGGTCTTCACCGGCTCGCCCTTGAGGAAAGCCAGCGCCTGCGAAAGCTGGAAGTCATCCTTCGAGCCGAGCTCGGTCGGCTTGAGGTCGGCGCGCTCCGGCACGGGCTTGACGCGGGCGCCGGAGTTACCCGACGGCGGCGCCGCCGGATCCTTCTTCTCCGGCACGCGGCCGTTTTCCAGGTGGCGCTGCAGGTCGGCCTCGCGCACGCGCGTGAGCGTGTCGGTCGGGTCCTCGACCACGATGTCCGGCGTGATGCCGAGCGCCTGGATCGAGCGTCCGCCCGGCGTGTAGTAGCGCGCGGTGGTGAGCTTGATCGCGGTATTGTTGCCGAGCGGCATGATGGTCTGCACCGAGCCCTTGCCGAAGGTCTGCGTGCCGATCACCTTGGCGCGCTTGTGGTCCTGCAGCGCGCCGGCGACGATTTCCGACGCCGAGGCCGAGCCGCCGTTCACCAGCACCACCATCGGCACCGTCTTCGCCGCCGCCGACAGCGTCTTGAGCACATCGTCGCCGCGCCGCGCGTAATCCTCGGGGCTGGCGTAGAACTTCTTGCGCGCATCCTCGGCGCGCCCGTCGGTCGACACCACCAGCGACTTCTGCGGCAGGAACGCCGACGAGATCGCCACCGCGCCGAACAGCAGGCCGCCCGGGTCGTTGCGCAGGTCGAGCACCAGGCCCTTCACTTGCCCTTCCTTGAACAGGCCGTTCAGGTGTCTGACCAGGTGCTCGGCCGTGGCTTCCTGGAACTGCGAGATGCGCACCCAGGCGAAGCCGGGCTCGATCATCTTCGACTTGACGCTCTGCACGCGGATCACGGCGCGCGTCAGGGTGACGGTGAGCGGCGCGGTCTCGCCCTTGCGCGTGATGGTGAGCGTGATCGACGTGTTCGGCTTGCCGCGCATCTTCTTCACGGCGTCGTTCAGCGTCATGCCCTTCACCGGGGTTTCGTCGAGCTTGATGATCAGGTCGCCGGGCTTGATGCCGGCCTTGTGCGCCGGCGTGTCCTCGATCGGCGAGATCACCTTGACGAAGCCGTCTTCCATGCCGACCTCGATGCCGAGGCCGCCGAACTGGCCCTGGGTGCCGACCTGCAGCTCGCGGAACGCCTCCGCGTCGAGGTAGGACGAGTGCGGGTCGAGGCCGGTCAGCATGCCGTTGATGGCCTCGGTGATCAGCTTCTTGTCTTCCACCGGCTCGACGTAGTTGGTCTTGATCGCGCCGAACACCTCGGTGAACGCGCGCAGCTCTTCGATCGGCAGCGACGTGCGCGTCGCGCGGTCGGCGAAGACCTGGAAGTTGAGGCTGATGAGAACGCCGGCGACGGCGCCGACGATCATGAAGCCGATGCTGCGAAGCCTGGTGTGCATGACGCTCGCTTTATTTCAGCTTGACCCAGGACAGCGGGTCAAAGGCGCGGCCCAAGTGCCGCATTTCAAAGTATAAGCCCGTTTCCTCGTTGCCACCGCTCGATCCGGTAGTGGCGATCGGCTCACCCGGCGCCACCGCGTCGCCCGGTTCCTTCAGCAGGCTTTCGTTGTTGGCGTAGATCGACAGGTAGCTTTCCCCATGGTCCAGGATCAGCAGGTTGCCGAAGCCGCGCATCCAGTCGGCGTAGACCACCTGGCCGCGGGCAATGGCCCTGACCGGCTGCCCCCCGGGCGCGCGGATGAACACGCCTTTCGCCACCATACCCGCCGCTCCCCTTGGAGCGCCGTAGCGCCCGGTCAGTTCCCCGCGCACCGGCAGGCGCAGCTTGCCGCGCAGCGCGGAAAATGGCTCGGCCATGGTGCTTGCCGCGGCGCGCGCCAGCGCCTCGACTACGCGCGCAAGGCGCGCCTCGTCGGCCTTCAGCGCCTGGATTTCCCTCCGGTTCCTGCGGATATCGGCGCCCAGGGTCGCCAGCACGCGCTGGCGCTCGCGCCGCTCGGCGAGGACTTTGTCACGCTCGGCGCGGCTCGCCTGCTCGATCGCGCGCAGCCGCTCGGCGCGCAGCCGGGCTTCGCCGCCGAGGCGCTCGAGCTCGGCGAGCGCCGCGCGCTGCTCGGCGACCAGCGCCGCCGCGGCGCGCGAGATCGCGCCGAGATAGTGCAGCTTGCGGCCGAGGTCGGCCGGATCATCGCCGGAAAGCACCACGCGTAACGCGTCCGGCGCGCCGGAGGCCGACCACGCCACCAGCATGCGCTCGATGGCGGCCTCTCGTTTCGATATCTGAGCTTGCAGAGAATCACGTCGTTCCCGGATCCGGCCGGCCTCGGCGCGCACCTGGCGCGCTTCCGCCGCGGAGCGCGCCAGCGCGCGGTTGGCGTTCGAGATCGCGCGCTCGGAGTCGCGCAGCGCATCGCGCGATTCGCGTTGAGAGAGCTCGCTGCGACGGACTTCTTCCGCCAGCTTCTCGATGCGCCCGCGCAGCGCCTTGAGGTCTTCTTCCTTGGGTGATGCACTCTGGGCTGGCCAGCAGGCCAGGAACAGCGACAGCGCGAGAACGCGCCTCAGACCTTCGCTTTCCCTTGCGCCGCGACCGAGGCGACGCGGCGCGCGACCTCGTCGGGATCGCCGAGGTAGTAGTGCTTGAGCGGCTTCAGGCGCTCGTCGAGCTCGTACACCAGCGGGATGCCGGTGGGAATGTTGAGCTTGACGATGGCGTCGTCGGCGATGCCGTCCAGATGCTTCACCAGCGCGCGCAGCGAATTGCCGTGCGCCGCGATCAGCACGCGCTTGCCCGAGCGCACCGAGGGCGCGATCGTCGACTCCCAGTACGGCACCACGCGCGCCACCGTGTCCTTGAGGCATTCGGTGAGCGGCACCTTGACGCCCGCGTAGCGCGCGTCGCGTCCCTCGTACCGTTGGTCGGAAGAATCCAGTGGCGGCGGCGGCGTGTCGTAGCTCCGCCGCCAGACCAGCACCTGCGCGTCGCCGTATTTCGAGGCCATCTCCGCCTTGTTGAGGCCTTGCAACCCGCCGTAGTGGCGCTCGTTCAGGCGCCAGTCCTTCACCACGGGCAGCCACATCTGGCCGAGCTCGTCGAGCGCGATCCACAGCGTGCGGATCGCGCGCTTCAGCACCGAGGTGTAGGCGAGATCGAAGGCGTAGCCCTCGGCCTTGAGCAACCGGCCGCCGGCGCGCGCCTCGGCGATGCCGGCTTCCGACAGGTCGACGTCGGTCCAGCCGGTGAAGCGGTTCTCGCGGTTCCACTGCGATTCGCCATGACGCAGGAGGACGAGCTTCGAACGCACGGGCTGGGGCATCGCGCGATTATAATGTCGCCCCTCGTGCAGTTCGTCCAAAACAACCTGCTGCTGATCGTGGTCGCCTTCGTTTCCGGCGCGATGCTGCTCTGGCCTCTGGTCCGGCGCAGCTCCGGCGGCCCGTGGGTGACGCCGGCGCAGGCCACGCACATGATCAACCGCGAGGACGCGCTGGTGGTGGACGTGCGCGATCCGGGCGAATACGGCGCCGGGCACATCCTCGGCGCAAGGAACGTGCCGCTCGCCCGCATCGAGGAAGGCGCGAACGACCTTGCCAAGCGCAAGGAGCGCCCGCTGGTCGTCTATTGCGACACCGGCACCAACCGCGCGGCGAAGGCCATCGCCGCGCTGAAGAAGCAGGGCTTCGCGAAAGTGGTGAACCTGAACGGCGGCATCGGCGCCTGGCAGCAAGCCGGCTTGCCGGTCGAAAAATGAGCCGGCCCAGGGTGCTGATGTACGCGACCGCGGCGTGCCCGTTCTGCCAGTCGGCCGAGCGGCTGCTGCTCGCGAAAGGCGCGCAGATAGAGAAGATCCGCGTCGACCTGCGCCCGGAGCTGCGCTCCGAGATGACGCAGAAGGCCGGCGGACGGCGCACCGTGCCGCAGATCTGGATCGGCGAGCGCCACGTCGGCGGCTGCGACGATCTCCATGCCCTGGACCGCCAGGGCGAGCTCGACCCGTTACTCGAAGGAACCAAATGAGGAACACGCCGTGAGCGAACCTACCGCGCAGCCGCAGGGCGCGACCTTCCAGATCGAGAAGATCTACGTGAAGGACCTGTCGCTCGAGATTCCCAACGCGCCGCAGATCTTCATGCAGCCGGCGCAGCCGCAGCTCGAAGTGCAGATCGACACCGGGGCGCAGCCCTTCGCCGAGGGCTACTACGAGGCCACGGTGAGCGCCACCGTCACCGCCAAGGTCGGCGACAAGACGCTATTCCTCGCCGAGGCGGTGCAGGCCGGCGTGTTCCAGATGCGCAACGTGCCGGAGGCGGATCTGAACCCGCTGCTCGGCATCGCCTGCCCGACCATCCTCTTTCCCTACCTGCGCGAGGCGATCTCCGACCTGGTGATCCGCGGCGGCTTCCCGCCGGTGCTGCTCGCGCCGGTGTCGTTCGAGGCGCTGTTCCTGCAGCGCCAGCAGCAACAGCAACAGCAGCCAGGGCCCGCGGGCAGCGGACCGAAGATCGAACTCGCCCGGTGACCCGCGTCGCGGTCCTCGGCGCCGGCGCCTGGGGTACCGCGATCGCGTCGGTGCTCGCCGCGCGGCTCGACGTGACGCTGTGGGCGCGCGACCCGGCGCGGGCCGAGGCGATGGCGCGCACGCGCCGCAACGAGCGCTACCTGCCGAAAGTCGAAATCCCGGCCGCGGTGAAGGTGAGCGCGGACTTTCCGGCCAGCGCCGATCTTTTCCTGGCGGCGACTCCGGTCGCCGGCCTGAGGGACGTCGTCAAGCACAAGCCCTCGCCGCTGATCTGGCTGTGCAAGGGCTTCGAGCAGGGCACCGGCTCGCTGCCGCACCAGATCGTCGAGCCGCTGATCCCCCGCTGCGGCGCGCTGTCGGGCCCCTCGTTCGCCGACGAAGTGGCGCGCGGCCTGCCCTGCGCGCTCACGCTCGCGTCACGCGATGCGGCGTTCGCGCGCGAAGCCGCCGCGCTCGTGCACGGCGGCCGCGTGCGGGTGTACTACAGCAACGACCTGGTCGGCGTCGAGATCGGCGGCGCGGTGAAGAACGTGATGGCGATCGCCGCCGGCATCTCGGACGGCCTCGGCCTGGGCTACAACGCGCGCGCCGCGCTGATCACGCGCGGGCTCGCCGAGATCGCGCGCCTCGGCGCGGCGCTGGGCGCCTCGACCGAGACCATCTTCGGCCTGACCGGCGCCGGCGACCTGATCCTCACCGCGACCGGCGACCTTTCGCGCAACCGGCGCGTCGGCCTGCAGCTCGCCCAGGGAGCGTCGCTGCCGAAAATCCTCGAGCAGCTCGGCCACGTCGCCGAGGGCGTCTACACCGCGCGCGAGGTGGCGAAGCTGGCGCGCGCCAAGGGCGTCGAAATGCCCGTCACCGATGCGGTGAACGCGGTGCTCGAGGGGAAGCTGGCGCCGAAAGCCGCGGTCGAGCAGCTCCTGTCGCGCGATCCAAAGCAGGAGCGCTAGGCCGAGCCGAGAAATCCGATCTGGCGCCAGGCTTCGAACACGACCACGGCGACGGTGTTGGAGAGATTGATGCTGCGGTTGCCGGCGAGCATCGGCAGCCGCAGCCGGGACTCGGGCGCGAACTCCTCGAGCAGCGCATTCGGCAGCCCCTTGGTCTCGGCGCCGAACACGAACGCATCGCCGACGCGGAACTCGACCTCGGCGTAGCCGCGCGCGCCGCGCGCGGAGAACGCGAACAGGCGCCGCTCGCCGAGCGCCGCGCGGCACGTTTCCCAGTCGCGGTGCACTTCCACGCGCGCCATGTCGTGATAGTCGAGGCCGGCGCGCCGCAGCTGGCGGTCCTCCAGCGTGAAGCCGAGCGGCTCGACCAGGTGCAGGCGCGAGCCGGTGTTGGCCGCGAGGCGGATCACGTTGCCCGCGTTCGGCGGGATCTCGGGATGGACCAGGACGATGTTGAACATCAGTCAGGTGCAAATGTACGGGCGACGACCCAGTTGACGACGCGCCTCGCCCCCGCCGCCTTGAGGACCCGGGCGATTTCGTCAAGCGTGGCGCCGGTCGTCATCACGTCGTCGACCACGGCGACGCTGCCGCCCAGGATCGCGCGCGTGCAGCGGAAGGCGCCGCGCACGTTGCGGCGGCGCTCGGCGTACGGCAGGTCCATCTGCGCCGGCGTGTCGCGTTCGCGCACGCAAAGCTCGAGGTCCAGCTTCTTCGGGTCGAGCGCGCGGGCAATCTCCACCGACTGGTTGTAGCCGCGGCCGCGCAGGCGGCCGGCCGAGAGCGGAACCGCGATCACGCTATCCACGCTGGCGTCTTCCAGGCACCGGCCGAGTATGCCAGCCAGGTATTCCGCCAAGGCGAGCTCGCCGCGAAACTTGAGCGCGTGCACCAGCGCGTCGGCGGGAAATTCGTAGGCCAGCGCGGCGACGGTGGCGTCGTACTGCGGCGGCTCGGCGAGGCAGCGACCGCAGAGGTCGCCGCGCGGCGAGTCGAGCGCGCAGCGCGGGCAGCGCGGCCCGGCCAGGCGCGGCAGGTCGGCGTCGCACGCAGCGCACAGCACGGCTTCGGTCGCGCCCCGGCACAGGAAACAGCTCCCGCCAAACCACCTTGCCAGGAAATTGCGCATAAACTTTGGGTTCCATGTGGACTGTAGCGCAGCTCGCCGCCGACCTCGCCGCCGGTCGCACCACCAGCCGCCGTCTCACCGAGCAAGCCCTCGAGCGCATCGCCGATCCGAAAGGCGAGGGCGCGCGGGCCTTCATCAAGGTGTACGCCGAAAGCGCGCTGGCCGAGGCCGATTTCTCCGACCGGCTGCGCAAGGGCGGCGTGCGCCGCTCGCCGGTGGACGGGCTGCCGGTGTCGCTCAAGGACCTGTTCGACGTCGCAGGCGATGTCACCAGGGCGGGTTCCAAGGTCCATGCGGTGCAGGCGCAAGCCGATGCGCCAGCCGTCGCCCGCCTGCGCGCGGCAGGGGCGGTGTTCGTCGGGCGCACCAATATGGTGGAGTTCGCGTTCGGCACCACCGGCATCAACCCGCATTACGGCACGCCGAAGAATCCCTGGGACCGTTCCACCGGTCGGGTGCCCGGCGGGTCGTCCTCCGGTGCAGGAGTGGCGCAGGCCGACGGCATGTGCGCCATGGCGCTCGGCACCGATACGCGCGGCTCGATCCGCATTCCGTCCGCGCTGTGCGGCGTCACCGGCTTCAAGCCCACCGCGCGCCGCGTGCCGCGCGAGGGCGCGTTCCCGCTCTCCTACACGCTCGATTCGATCGGGCCGCTCGCCAATTCGGTGGCCTGCTGCGCGGTCTACGACGCGCTGCTCGCGGGCGAGTCGCCGCAGCCGCTGCCGGCGCTGCCGGTCAAGGGTCTGCGCTTCCTGCTGCCGAAGAGCGAGGTGCGCGACGGGCTCGATCGCGAGGTTGCAGCCAGTTTCGAGAAAGCGATCGAACAGCTGAAACGCGCAGGCGCCAGCGTCACGGAAAAGCCGGTTCCGGTGTTCGACCGCAGCGCCGACTACTTCAAGGGCGGCGGCTACGCCGGCGCCGAGGCCTATGCGATCCATCGCAAGAACGCCGATCGCCTCGGCGACTACGATCCGCGCGTCGCGAAGCGCGTGCTGCTCGGCAAGGACCTGAGCGCCGCCGACTATGTCGACTTCAATCTGATGCGCGCGCAGTTCCAGCGCGAGGTCGAGGCGCTGATGGCGCCGTTCGACGCCTTCCTCCTGCCGACGGTGCCGTGCCTCGCGCCGCCGATCGCCGAGGTCAACGCGAGCGACGAGTCCTATTTCCGCTGGAACGGCCGCCTCCTGCGCCTGGTCGGCCTGGTGAATTTCCTCGACGGCTGCGCGGTCTCGCTGCCCTGCCAGCCGCGGGGCGACGGGCCCGTCGGCCTGATGGTGAGCGGCCCGCCGATGAGCGACCGGCGCATCCTCGCGGTCGCGGCGGCGGTGGAAGGCGCGCTTGCCCGGGATTGACCGGCGCACCGCGCGGCGCCGTTTCGACAGGGCAGCACCGACGTACAGCGAGGCCGCCCGCCTGGAGGCGGAAGTCGCGACTCGCATGCTCGAGCGCCTCGACTACCTCAGGCTCGCGCCGCGGCGCATCCTCGACGCGGCCAGCGGGCCGCCCGCTCGCGCGCTCGGCAAGCGCTACCCCGGCGCGCAGGTCATCGCGCTGGATTTTGCTTTGCAGATGTTGAAGCCGCGCGGGTTCCAATGGTTCCGGAGAAGCCCCCTGCTCGTGTGCGCGGAACTGGAGCGCCTGCCGCTCGCCGCCGAGGCGATCGATTTCACATGGTGCAACATGGCGCTGCACTGGGTCACGGATCCGTTGCCGGCGCTGCGCGAGTTCGCGCGCGTGCTGGTGCCCGAGGGCCTGCTCATGTTCTCGACGCTCGGGCCGGATACGCTGAAGGAACTGCGCGCCGCCGCGGGCGCCTCGCGCGTGCATTCCTTTACCGACATGCACGATCTCGGCGACATGCTGGTCGCGGCGGGCTTTACCGCGCCGGTGATGGACATGGAAATGCTGGATATTGCATATCGCGATCCGGCAGCGCTGCTCGCCGACCTGCGCGCGAGCGGGCAGACCTCGGCGCGCGCCGATCGGCCGCGCGGCCTGACCGGCCGCCGATACGGCGAGGCGCTGCGCGCGAAGCTCGGGCCCAAGGCCACATTCGAAGTGGTCTACGGTCACGCGTGGAAAGCGGGAAGGAAAGACCCGGACGTCGAACCTGCGCAGAAAACCGTGCGTGTTTTCAAGCGCATGCCTTGAGACTGGCTCTCCGGATGTGATACTTTCGCGTACCCCGTGAAGCGCAATTGCTCGATGTCTCCGGCTGGCCTGGCGAAGGTGTTTGCGGCGCTGGCGGCCGTGGTGCTGGCGATCGGCGCGGGGTTCGCAGCGGTGGGCGCATGGCTGGTGCTGCCGTTCGCGGGACTCGAAGTGCTGCTGCTGGTCGCGGCCTATCTGGCGTACGCGAGGCAGTTCGGCACGGAAGAAAAACAGGCCGACAGACTTATTCGGGGACTGGGACATGAAGGCAAGTAGGCTCATCTCGACGCTCATCGCGCTTTCCACCGGAGTGATGGCTGCCGCCGCGTCCGGCTCGGCGCACGCCATCGCCTGGTACTTCCAGACGCCGGCGTCGAAGATGGCGGCGGAGATCGACTGGCTGCACCAGGTGGTGATGTGGATCATCCTGGTGATCTTCGTCGGCGTGTTCGGCTTCATGTTCTACGCCTGCTACGCGCACCGCCGCTCGGTGGGCCACAAGGCCGAGCAGTTCCACGAGAACACCACGGTCGAGATCCTCTGGACCGTGATCCCGGCGCTGATCCTGATCGTGATCGCCTGGCCGGTGACCAAGACCGTGATCGCGCAGAAGGACACCTCCGCGCCCGACCTGACCATCAAGGTCACCGGCTACCAGTGGAAATGGGGCTACGACTACCTGAAGGGCGAAGGCGAGGGCATCAGCTTCGTCTCCACGCTGTCCACGCCGCGCGAGCAGATCGAGGGCAAGGAGCCGAAGGGCGAGAACTACCTGCTCGAAGTGGACAACGAGGTGGTGGTGCCGGTGGGCAAGAAGGTGCGCGTGATCGCCACCGCCGCCGACGTGATCCACGCCTGGTGGATCCCCGCGCTCGGCGCCAAGCAGGACGCGATCCCGGGCTTCCTGCGCGACATCTGGTTCCGCGCCGAGCAGACCGGCACCTTCCGCGGCCAGTGCACCGAGCTGTGCGGCAAGGAGCACGCGTTCATGCCGATCGTGGTGCGGGTGGTGTCGCCGGAGGACTATTCGAAGTGGGTGGGCGAGAAGAAGCAGGCGCTGTCGGCCGCGGCGGACGATCCGGCCAAGCAATGGGACCTGAAGGAGCTGGTGGCGCGCGGCGAGAAGGTCTACGCCAGCAACTGCGTCGCCTGCCACCAGGCCCAGGGCCAGGGCACGCCGGCGATGAAGGCGCCCGCGCTCGCCGGCAACAAGAACCTGACCGGCCAGGAAGCCACGCCGATCGACACCGTGCTGAACGGCCGCCCGAACACCGCGATGCAGGCGTTCAAGCAGCAGCTCTCCGATACCGAAATTGCCGCCGTCATCACCTACGCGCGCAATTCCTGGGGGAACAAGGCAAGCGACGTGCAGCCCGCCGAAGTGAAGGCGCGGCGCAAATAGAAAAGGGACACGCAACATGAGCGCAGTCGTTCACGATCACGGTCACGCCCACGACGATCATGGCCACGGCCATCACGGCCCGTACGGCGGGATCATGCGGTGGATCACGACCACCAACCACAAGGACATCGGCACGCTGTACCTGTGGTTCAGCTTCATCATGTTCTCGATCGGCGGGCTGATGGCGGTCGGCATCCGGCTCGAGCTGTTCTCGCCCGGGCTGCAGTTCACCGACCCGGACTTCTTCAACCAGCTCACCACCATGCACGGCCTGATCATGGTGTTCGGCGCGATCATGCCGGTGTTCGTCGGCTTCGCGAACTGGCAGATCCCGATGATGATCGGCGCGCCCGACATGGCGTTCGCGCGCCTCAACAACTGGTCGTTCTGGCTGCTGCCGTTCGCCGC
>Ga0247825_10001225_pt1 | contig 16817 bp, 16 predicted proteins | sample 13C_Vanillin_Day_FD_194413 | JGI IMG/M metagenome (GOLD analysis project Ga0247825, IMG submission 194413) | Soil microbial communities from agricultural site in Penn Yan, New York, United States - 13C_Vanillin_Day48 | ecosystem: Environmental > Terrestrial > Soil > Agricultural land | place... | reverse complement strand
TCGCCAGACAAAACGATCGTGATCTCGCTGTGCGCGGCGCTACCGATGGCCGGCACAATCTCAACCGTCGTCGGCTTCGCCGTCACTTCGATGCTGTCGGGCTCCGCAGCACAGAACACCCAGAAGGAGAGCACGTTAATGCCGTCATTCTGGTCGTCTGTCTGAGAGATCGTGATTTCGGTGAGACCTGCCTCATCTTCGCAGGCCCAGAACAGGAGGACATCTTCGTCGTCGCCGGAGCAGTTGCTCAGAGCGCCGTCGTCACCACAAGGGATCTCGATGTCGTCGTTGGTGATGCCAACGGTCTCGCACTCGTCATCCGGGATCTCGAAGTCGTCGCCGTCGCCGTCTTCGTTGCCACAGATGGCCTGGATCCAGTTGCCGTAGTCGTCAGAGTCCGCACTGATTACGTCACCAGGCTCGTTGCTGTCGACGTCGACACAGATCGCGAGGAACGTGTCAACCGGGATAACGAATGGGCTGTCCTCGTCGTAGCCGTCGATGCCGTCAAAGTAGGTCTCGTCGCAGTCGTCGTCGTCGTTCAAGAACGTGGCGGCGACTATTTCGGCGTAGACGGCGTCGGCTTCGGCGGACTTGGTCTGGCTACCGAAGGCGAACATCGCGAAGACCGCGAGGATCGCCAGAGCGGGGAGCCATGCCTTTCCTATGATTGAAGTCAACTTGTTTCCTCCCTTGCTTGCGCAAGTGCTTTCAAATCTTTCTGCAGGCTTCCCTGCGCGTTCTTCCTTCTTCTTCTTCCCCGGGGGTGTTCGGCCTTACTGCCTCTGCGTCGCCCTCGGCCGAGAATCGCAGCTGCGACGCCGAGGAGCCTGAACCGCTTCATCCCTGGTGGTCCCTGCCCTTGCTCCCTTCTTAGTCCGCCCAACGGCAAACGCTCCGCCCCTCCCATGAAGAGGCTCTAAGCTCTATAACGCGGCTGCATAGCAAGGGGTTAACGAAGATCGCACAGAATTACAGGAATTCTGCGCAGCGTGTCCCGCCCGGTGACCGCCGTGCTACCGGCGCATCGTAGCCCACGCAGGCGTTATGCACGAACCATTATGTCTGCTAGTGACCAGCCAATGATGCAGAGAAGCCTCCGCGAGTGAACAACACACGAAATTTTTGGCGAATCTGTGCCTGAGACTATTGACTCAAATCATGAACCTCGGTAGAAATCGACTACCCGCTACTAACCCCGTTGCTAATGGCCCCTCGTAGGGATTAGTAGAGGAGTCTCAACTTGAAGCTCAAGCGTTTCATCGTGCCGGGCATAATAGCTGGCGCCATTGCTGTCGCCCTGACGATGCCCATCGGGGCAGACGACAACATCTCCGTAAGCGTGACGCCGCTAGTGCTCAGTGTCAGCGCTAATATCGAAACGGTGGACTACGGGACTCTCCCCTACAGCCCGGCCAACGACGACCGAAGCACCGACGAGAGCTCCGCAATTACCGTTACCAACAATGGCAGCGTACCCACACACATCGACCTGCGCGGTGCGAACGCAGAGGCACTGGTCGACGGGCAGGACGACTGGACACTTAGCTGCGACCCGAACGGCCTCGGAACGGTCGGAAACAACCTATTTGTGCACAAGTTTGGAGCAGGAAGCTCCGTTGACTTCAACGGCAGTGGAATATTCACGCTTTGTTCCGATAGCTCGAAGCGATTGGCTTCGAATGTGGCACTCGCAGGTGAGGCAATGTTCGTCCTGCAATTCGCGATGCCCACCGGAACAAACGGCTTCGGGCCAAGGTCATCGTCCGTTACAGTCATCGCCGTCGCACCGTGACCTGGGCACGAGGCCTAAGTGCCGCGTTGCTCGCAACAGTCGCCTTTCTCGGCGCCGCCGCCACTTCCGCCGATAAGGGCGTCGGCGTTACCCTGGGCGAGATCGTGGTAGAGGAGCGCCTGGCGCCGGGTGGGTCGTGGGAGCTCCCGAGGCTGGGCGTGCTCAATACGGGCGATGAGGCGGGCGCGTACGAGGTGACGGTCAGCTACGCGGAGGGCGCCAGCGGAAAGCGCCCGCCTGCGGGCTGGTTCACGTTCTCGCCGGCGCGCTTCGACCTGACCGCGGGCAACTCGCGCATGGTCGACGTGCGTCTGACCCTGCCCACCGGCGCCGAGGCGGGGGAGTACTTCGCCTACCTCGAGGCGCATCCGGTGACGAGCGCGGAGGGGGTGTCAGTCAGCGTGGCGGCGGCGACGAAGGTGTCGTTCACCGTCAAGGACGCGAGCTGGTTGGCGGCGCAGCGCACGCGGGTGAACCGGTGGATCGATGACAACCAGTTGTTAATCGGGGGAGTACTCGCCGTCGGCGTGATCGTCCTTCTATATATGAAGCGCCACCTGATTCCGTTCGAGGTCCGGCGGAAGTAGCTCGACCAGGAACGTCGCAGTTAAAGGAAGGCCGTCCCAAGACGGCCTTCTTGGTTACGAGCCGCCGAGATGGGACATCTCGGCTACGCTGACGGTGGGTCTTCTGACTTTTCCTCTACGGGCTCAGTCTTCTTGCCGCCGATGTTGACCTCGTCGACGATGAGCGAGTCTTCGTGGACCATGAGGCTGACACCGCCCATCTTCTGGGTGGAGGCGTCCATCTGGAGGAACGAGCAGAGCTTGCCGCGCGGGTAGTCGCTGCGCACCCAGTCCGTGGTGTGGGGGCCGGACTGGAAGCTGTCTGGGCCTTCTGTAAATACGGTAATCGGGCCCATCTGGACGCGGATCTCTGAAAGCATCGACGCCGGGATGTGCCCGGGGTAAGACGGGATCACCCACACGGCCGACCCGTAGGATTTGTGCTCGTCGAACTTGAGGATGATTGGGTAGCCATCGAGGTCGTGCATCGAACCTCCGGGCATGCCGTTGAGGATCACCTGGATCGTTGCCATGAGGGAGCCCCTTTCGCCCGGCGCTAACCGGACGCGCTCATTGTGCGCCTGATTCGCGGAGTCGTATATGGGCGAAGTACGGCATACGGGCAGGTTGCCGGCCGAGCCAGCTACGGCTCGCGGATGAATTTGGCGCCTCTAGCAAGGCGGAGCGGCTTCACGTCCGCGTCTGAGACGAGGGCGATCACATCGAAGGCGGCGGCGAGGGTGGGATCGAATCCGCGCAGGGAGGAGCCGGCGATCTCGCCCTCGATGTAGTCGAACGCGCCAACAAGCACGACGATCCGAGAGCCGCCGTGAGCGCCGCGCAGCTTCTCGTTCGCATCCGCGAGGTGACGGCGCAGAAGACGGCGTGTCTGGCCGCCATCGAAAGGCTCGAAGCCGGGAGGACAGCCGGCGATCGCCCAGCCGTCCGTCATGTCCTCACCTGCAGCACCACGGGTCAAGCGCTGGATGTTCCAGGCGTCCTCGTGCTCGAACTCAACGACGTCGCCGAGCTTCAGGCCCTGGCTGAGCAGGCCGATGTGGTCGAACAGCTGCGTACGTTCGTCGTCGTCACGGCTGAGCCGGTTGAGACCGCGGCTGTCCAGGTAAAAGCTGCCGGTGAGCCGGCCGGAGATATCTGGCCAGTGGCGGCCGAGGCCTCCGGTAACGCTGGCATAACCACCCTCTTCGCGCACCTTGCCGAGGGCCATGCGCACGGGAAGGCGCACCTCGCCATTGCGCCCGGACGCCAGCTTCGAGGCGCCAAGGACGACACGGCGCACCCACTCCGATTCGTCGGGCTCTCCGTCAGGGAGCTTGCCACCGGGGGGTACCCAGAGCAGGTAGGAGCCGGGGCGGGTGTCGTTCAGGCGCTGCTCAAGCTCCGCCGCCCTCTCGAACCAGGCGTCGTCGCCTTCGTACAGGAGGTCGGTGGCAATGGCGAGGTCACCGGCTTCGGGGTCGGTCGCGCGCCACGTACCGTCGTCCGCGAGCACGGGCTTGAACTCGCGGCGGTAGCGCTCGTTCAGCCAGTGGAGGAAGAGGCGGGTGGCGTATTCGGGAACGCGGCTCATGGTTAGAGGGTGGAGGGGCAAGGGTCAAGGGTCAAGGGCATTAGGGCATAGGGCACAGGGCAGGGTAAGAGCGTTACGGCTCCTACCCTCGCGAAGGCCTTCCGGCCCGCAATTCCGGACGGAGTGAGGGATATCGCCTTTCATCAAAACGCCAGGGATTCCGACCTCCAGTGCCCGACGGCGAGATTCTTTGCTGGCGCTCAGCAAGACAGACGCACTCCAGTTCCTGAGCCGGGCCCGTTGTCGCGGTCTAGATATTCGACCTGGACTGGCCGCCGTCAACGTTCAAGGCTACGCCGGTGATCCAGCTAGCGGCGGGCGAGCAGAGGAAGACGACGGCGTTGGCGATCTCTTCGGGGGTGCCGAATCGGCCGGAGGGGATGTTCTGCTTGACGAACTCGGCCATGCCGTCCGGGTCCTGCTGCACGCGGCGGTCCCAGCCACCGCCGGGGAAGCGGATGGAGCCCGGGGCGACGGAGTTGACACGAATGCCTTCGGGGGCCAGCTGGAGAGCGCTGTTCTTGGCGTGCGAGGTCATCGCGGATTTGACGGCGTTATATATAGGAGGGCCACCGCCTTCGCGACCCCAGATCGAAGTGATATTGACGACGGCGCCGCCACCCGCCGCGCGCATGTGGGGCACGACGGCGCGGGTTGCGCGCACGGCGGCCATCAGGTTGAGGTCGATGGCTTTGAGCCAGGCGGCGTCGTCGTCGCCCGGGACGTTGCCGCCGGCGTTGTTGACGAGGGCGTCGACGCGGCCGAGGTCGATCGCTACCCGCTCGACAAAGGCTTCGAGCGCATTCGCGTCCGTCACGTCCACCGGCTCCGCGACGACCTTGACGCCCCTGGCCCGCAGCTCCGCCTCGGTCTCGCGCAGTTTCTCTTCGCCGCGAGCGCAGATCGCCACGTGACAGCCCTCTTCGGCGAACTGCAGGGCGATGCTGCGGCCGATGCCGCGACTGCCACCGGTGACGATGGCGACCTTATGTTTAAGACCGAGGTCCATGGAGAGTCCTTTCGGCGATGGGGCAAAGGTCATGGCCGATGGGCAGAAAATCTGCCGAGCCTTGAGCCCGATTCAGACGCTCGCCGATTCTAGCACCGCCGCCCGGCCCGGGGTTTAGACATAAGAATCCGGTTGCGCTCAAGAGGGCGTGTGCTAACCTCATCACAATCTTTCCAGGCTGCTGCGGCCCACATTCGTACCCCGTCCAACATAGTGAATGACAAAATCGGTTTGACGCTGACCATAGACCGCCCCTATATTGGGCAAACCCCGCCCCGAAATATGGGAGAGCTTGGCAACACGCTGTCACGGGCGCGGCGGGCCCGAGCCATCACTCTCGAAGATGTCGAGCGTGATACTCACGTCTCTAAGCGCTACCTGGCCGCCCTTGAGAACGAGGACTTCTCGATCTTCCCGGCGCCGGTCTATGCCCGCGGCTTCCTTCGTACATATTCGCGATACCTCGGCCTGAACCCGGACGAGCTGATCCGCGTCTTCCCCAACGGCGACCTCACGGTCGATATCACGCCGCTGCCCACCGTCACGCGACCGCCGGAGCAGCTGATCAACGTCAACTGGATGGTCGCCGGCCTCGTCGCCATCTTCCTGCTCGGCGCCGGCGCCCTGCTGCTGCGTGGCGGCGACGACCCGTCGACGCTGGGCCCAGGTCCGCTGGGCAACACGACGATCGCCCAGGGCGCAACGACCTCCCAGGGAGGCGCTGTGCAGGCGCCGCCGGTAACGAACACGGGCGGACCAGTGCAGGGCAAGGCGATTTCGCCGATCCGGCCGGGCCAGTATCCGGACTTCGTGGGCGCCGACCTCGTAAGCTCCCTCTCCGTTCTGCGCGACAACGACATGCGCTACGTGATCATGGAGGTCTTCCACGACAGCGTCGCCAAGGGCCTCGTGATTAGCCAGTCACCCTCGGCGGGTGGCGCGGCCAGCGCGAACAGCGCGATCACGCTCGTGGTCAGCCGCGGGCCGAACACAACCGCGACAGCCGGCCGGTAGCCAAGGGCTCCGCGAGAACCACGAACGACTCACCACAAACCAGGGTTCCCAGGACGGTAGTGTGCCCGCGCTACCATTCGACAGGCCTACTGGCGCTGCACGATTACGGTGCAGCCATTGGGATTGCCGCAAACGGCAATGACTCCCGCGCGCGACATGTCGATGTGGTTGGGCCCACAGCCGGGGCAGGAGTCTGCGCGCAGGGCGATGAGGCAACCGGCAGGACCGCAAACTTGCAACAGGGTCCCGCAGGGCCACTCGAAGTGGCGAGCTGGGCCGACCGCGACGATCAGCGGGTTGTCCGGGTCGTAGGTGCCGTATTGGGTGCAGCCGAGGGAGTTGCCTTCGAGGCTGTCGGCGTAGCGTGTCACGGAGAACTGGTCTGGCGAGGGAGTTGCCGTATTACCGGGGCGAGGGGTGCGCGTTGGCGTCGGACTCGGCGCGGGCGTGTTTGTGGCGGTTGGGATCGGGGTCGGCGTCTCGGTGGGCGGGACGTGTGTTGGCGTCGGCGGCACCGGTGTGTCTGTCGGTGGGACAGGCGTCTCGGTGGGCTCTGATTCGGGTTCCGGCGTGTCCCGGACCTGGACTTCGACCTCTGCTTCTTCATCAACCACAGGCTCAGGAGTTTCGGTGGGGGGTAGGGGCGTCTCGGTTGGCTCAGGTGTGGGCGTCCCTGGCGCCGGCGTGGCGGTAATGAAGTCGGCGAGGGCGTTCGAGCCAGCCGAGGAGCTGAGGATGCTGCTGCGACCGAGGTTGGAGGATGTAGGCGTGCTCGTGACCCTGGTGACCGTCTGTCCATCCGACGGAGAGTCAAGGTCATCGATCGCGAAGGTCGCGAGGCCGAAGACTGCGGCGACGAGGAGCCCCAGCGTCAGACTGCTGAGGCCAAGGAGCTTAGGCCAGCCCAGGGTGCTTACCCATGTTCATGCCTCCGTACGCACCCGCCATGCGATGAGCCATGATACCAGCCGTCGGTTTGAGGAGTTTCGGTGGCCGAGATGGACATCCCGCAGACGAATCCGACGTGGGCCGGCGGTGGGGCCGTGCGCTAATATCGCCCCATGCCAGCCAAACACAAACTCGGCAACCTTGACCTTGCCATCCTGTCCGATGGCGACTTCTACATCGACGCCGGCGCCACCTTCGGCATCGTGCCGCGCGTGATGTGGGAGCCGTTCGCGGGCGAACTGGACAACCGCCATCGTGTCACGCTGGGCCTCAACTCGGTGCTCCTGCGGTCGCAGGGCAAGCTCATACTGCTGGAGACCGGGGTCGGCGATAAGCCCAGCGGCTGGCGGCGTCAGTCCAGCCCGGCTGCCCAGGGCACCCTGATGACCGAGCTGGATTCCCTCGGGGTGAAGCCCGAGGAGATCGATGTCGTCATCAACACCCACCTGCACGCCGACCACTGCGGTTGGAACACGCGTATGGTCGATGGCGTCGCCGTGCCGACGTTCCCACGCGCCGAATACATGCTCGTACGTGAGGAGTGGGAGGCTGCGATCGCGCCTAACGAGCGCACGCGCGCGACCTACATCGAGGACAACTTGCTCCCGGTCGAAGCGGCGGGACAGCTGAAGCTGGTCGATGGCGAGACAAAGGTGACGGATGAGGTGACGATCGTGCCGACACCAGGGCACTCGCCGGGGCACTGCTCGATTGTCCTGTCGTCGGGCGGCGAGACCGGCATCTACATCGGTGACATCGCCCAGATCGCCGTGCAGTTGGAGCGGACGGCGTGGGTGTCGTCGTTCGACATTTTGCCGCTCGTGTCGATGGAGACGAAGAAGCGCGTGGTCGAGGACGCAATCAACACGGGATCACTGATCCTTGCCGTGCACGCGCCGTTCCCGGGCCTTGGGCGCATGACGCGGAAGGAGCAGGGGCATCGCCATTGGGAGACGGTGGGTGCGTCGGGATGAACTGCCCGAACCGTCTGATGGCGTGGACGCCGAGGTGATCTAAAAGCCTGACCGACGCGTGCCTGGCGAAGCGCCGGCGTGCCTAGCATGCTAGGCACCTACTATGGCCACCCTGGATCCGGGTCCCTCTTGTCCCTCGTTCCTTGTTCCTGCGTCGACGCATCCCTTGCGCCAGGCCGGGACGTTTCTAGAATAGACAGCACCCCGTTACTCTTTCGCCCCAGGAGGCGTGTCCATGGAAGATGGTGGTCCTGCACTACCGAATACGTATTTTCGTCCCCGCGAATCCGAGCGCAGCATCTACACCGAGAAGCGCATCGGCGACGAGTGGACGGCGCTCTGGGAGACGGCGAGCCTGCCGGACGACGCCATCGTCACGCACGTCACGCTGATCCCGTATCGGGGCGAGCGCGCGGTCGTGGCCTACAGGAACGGGCAGAACTTCTTGCCCGAGGGCGACGTGCAGGACGGCGAGACGGTCGTCGACGCACTGAAGCGTGTCGCGCTGGAGCAGGCCGGCATCTCGCACGCGCGTTCCCGCCACATCGGTCACTTCACGTACACGGCGGGCAACCGCAATCCGGACTACCCCTTCGGCGCCAAGACCTACCGTGCCCTCTACGTTCTGGAAGTGACAGAACTGGCGGATGGCCCGGCGGATGAGAGCTTCGAACGCCGGATCATCTTGCAGCGCGACCTCAACACGATCCTGCGGACGAACCACGTCGAGATGCGCCGTGAGTACGCCGACGCGCTGGACGAGTGGTTGCTTGAGCGCCTGAAGGCGAACGCAATTAACACGTAACAGGTAACAAGGGCCGGGGCAACAAGCAACAGGCAACGAGCTCCACGAGATGACATCTCGTGGAGCTCGTTGCCTGTTGCTTGTTGCCTGTGCTACTCCACCACCGGCACCGTCATCTGAGCGTGCGGTAGGACGAGGACTGAACCGTCGCGGCCGGCCGCGCGCGCGGTCGCGATGAGCGCGTAGAGGGTGTCCTGAGGGTCGGTGACGTGGGTGACGTGCGCGGTGCGCGACTGCTCCGGTGACATCATCGAGTAGACGTGGACGTCTGCCTTGATCTGGACCATCGCCTGGCACTGGACCTGCCACTGGTCGTGGCGCGGCTCTTCGGTGTGCAGGATGCGTTCGAGGAGCGCAGCAGGGGTCGCGGCCGCCTGGAGGCCGTGGATGTAGTCGTGGCTGCCGATGCCCTCCTCACAACCGGCAACCAGGAGGATGGCGCCACCCTCTCGCACGCCTTCCGCCGCGACCGACAGGCCTTTGACGGCCTGGTAGAAGGTCGTGTCGGCGGGGTAGCCCATGTTCGTCACGACCACGACGTCGTAGGGATGGCGGACCGGCAGGAGGTATTGGGCGCGCGCCTGGGCAATCGCTGCCTCGTGCGACGGTGTCATGTCGCCGGCGAAGACGCCGGTGACGCCGCGGGCGCTGTCGAGGGTGACGTTGAGGAGGAAGTGCGGCGGGCACATCGCCACGATGGCGTCGATTTCGTCCCAGACAGGGTTGCCGCGGGTGACGCCCCAGCGGGCTTTCGGGTGCGCGAGGTTGGGCGCGCCGTGGTTGCTCATGACAATGTCGGCGCCGGCGACGCCCGGCATCACGCCCTTGGGGCCGCCGGAGTATCCCGCGAAGAGGTGCGGCTCCACGAAGCCGGTGACGATGCGCACATCCGCCTCGACATACGCCCGGCATAGCTCCGCGACGACGCCCTTGCTACGACCGACCTCGACCACGGTCGAGCGGTCGCGCGCCACGTGCTGGACGATGCGATACCGTCGCGCAATCTCGGCGCCGAGCATCTCCTCCAGCTCTTCGGGCGTGTTCTCCCGATGGAGGCCGGTGCCGTTGATGATGTAGATGTCGTCTTCAGCCACGCCCGCAGCTTTGAGCTCCGCGAACACCGGCGGCAGGAGCAGCGGGTTGGGCACGGGACGTGTGAGGTCACTGACCACGATGGCGACCTTCTGGCCGGGCCGCACGCGGTCTCGCAGCGGCGGCCCGGCGATCGGCGCGCGCAGGGCTTCGAGCGTCGCGGCGGGCACGCCGGCGATCGCCTGCGTAGGGTTTGGGTAGAGGACGGTGGCATTGTCGGGCACGTCGAGAGCGATGGTCTTACGGCTGAAAGGCAGGTCTACGCGCATATTGCTCATGCTACGACGAGGCGGTATCGCAGCCAAGGCGAAGACCGCCCCGGCTATGTCGGGACGGCTCTCCTGGAGCAGGCGCTCCAGAAGAGTCGTTGCTTGAGCAATGTCGCGATCGTCGCGTGTAAATGTGAAATGCGTGAGCAGCAGCCTCACGAGAGTGATGTGCTCGAATTCGCGCAGATAGCTGAGAGCATCGCCAGGCGTGAGAGCCTGCTGTAGCGCCCACGTGGTTGCCTCCGCAAGCCTACCTTGAGCGATCAGGAGGGGTTGTTGTCGCCGGAGTCCAACGACAGCCACGCCACCGATGCCGTGGCCCGAGATGCAGCCAGTCGGCCAGCAGGGTTGTCTTGCCGAAGCCCGGCGGCGCGGAGATGAGGGTCAGACTGGAAGTGACGCCTCGGTTGACGCAATCTACCAGCCTCGGCCTGGCCACGAGCCCGTCGCGTCGTTTGGGAAGATAGAGCTTTGCCTCTAACGGCGGAATTGCCATCGCGAGGTCAGGATAGCCATCAACGGACCGGTCCAAGCATCCAAAACGAGGGCGTCCGAGGCGCAATCGAAGCCGAGGCGCTAGACTCGGGAGCATGACCTTCGAAGCCCTGCTTACCGGCGCAAGAGCCGTCGTCATGGGCGCGGACAAGCCTGTCGCTGCCGCAATCGCGCTGGCGCTGGCAGAGAACGGCGCCGACGTCGCATGCACGAGCACGACCGGCGACGCGGAGGAGGCGTTCGCGTTACGGCCGCTGCGACGCAAAATCGAGGCCCTCGGGCGGCAGGCAATCGCGGACATCGCCGACCTCGGTAACGGCGCCAGCGTCCAGATCGCCGTGCGACAGATCGCGAAGCAGTTTGGTGACATTCACCTGCTTGTGCTCCTACCCCAGGACGTGATGCTGAAGCCGGCGGAGCGGATGTCCGACGCGGAGTGGACGCGCGCACTCGGCTTCAACCTGGACGCCTACTTCTACGCCGCGCGCGCCTTCGCCCGCGAGGTGGCAGACAACCCAACATCGCCCAAGGGCCGCATCATGGCGATCTTGCCAGCAGTCGACGCCACGAATGGCTCCGCGGCGCTCGAGGCGTCACGAGCGGGCGCTGAAGGGCTCATCGTGGCGCTGGCGCGCGAGTGGTCGCCGGACGTGCTCGTGAACGCCATCACGTTGCCTGCCGGTGGAGACGAGGAGTGGGTGACGAAGCGCGCAGTCGCGGAGGCACTGCGCTTCGCGCTGGGCGACGCGTCAGGGGAGATCGTGGCGATTTCGTAGACCCTTGCCTCGCCCTTCATCCTGTGAAATGGAAGTCACGCTTCAGAGAACGGCTTCCGTTGGGAGAACCGTCCAATCGGGGCCGCGACGGTCAGATTACGGCTACGAAGATGAAGCCTACGATCATCAGAATCGTCCCGAGGCTGAACGCTGAGGCCTGTAGGGGCTTATCCCCCATGGTGGGGCCGGCGCCCATGCCGAACGCCAGGATATACACGACAAGACCGACAGCCATCATCACCCAACCCGCGATTAGCATGCGATCATGGTACTAACGCGAGCACTCAGGCAGAAGGAGCGGGCATGGCGGGCTATCTGACGGGCAAGGTTGTAGTGCTGTTCGGGGCCGGCAACGATGCCCATCGCGGCGTGGCGGTTGCCCTGGCTGAGGCCGGGGCCGACCTGGCGATCGCTGGCCTGGCGCCGGAGCTGAGCGACGAGGCGGCGCTGCACTCGATCGCCAATGAGATATGGGCCCTTGGCCGTCGCTCCACCGTAGTTGCGCTCCCGAAGGACGACGCGCTTTCCTTCGCCGGAGCCGTCCAGAAGGCAACATCAGAGCTCGGGCGCGCCGACCTTGTCGTACGCACCAGCGCCATCCTGAACGCCTAGCGCAACTCTGTAGCGGTGGCGTTCAGGTCGCCAGAGACCCGGCGCCGGGATGAGCGGGAATATCTATCCACGCACCGAAGGTGGCGACTCGAAGGTCGCCGGCAACTCAGGTTGCGGCGGCGATGCCGTTCGTTGCCTTGAAGTGTTGCCAGTACGGGTCCCAGATGTCCTCTAGCGACTCTTCGCTCGTCACGAGGTCCATCGGGACGGCGCGGAAACGCCCGGGATCCAACAGGATCGCCGGCTCGATTCCCTGCTGGAGTTGACGTGCGAGGGTTATCAGCTCCCTGCGCATGTGGATCACCGCCACGTCCGTCGTGCCGAGGTGCTCCTTGCTGCGGTCGTAGATCGGCCCCATCGATTCCGTGACGGCAGCGTCCTGGATGCGGTTGCCCGGCAGCCCTGTGAAGTTGAGGGTTCGCTGCAGGTCGCGGTCGATGCCGTAGTCGTTGTCCTTGTTGCGGATGTGCCGGAAGGTGCCCGGCATCAGCCCCAACGTCGACTGGTCGAACTGGGAGATGTATGCGAAGGGTCCGCTGCGAGCATCGAGGGCGCGGCCGGTGCGCTCGCCCTGGCTCTCCGGCGCCGGCGGCTGCACGCTGAACCACCAGCTGTGCTCGTCGTCGCAGGGCAAGACGAAGATGCCGCCGCCGTTCGTCGAGGTGCTGGCGATCGAGGTGAAGGTCGGGAACACGTACGCGGTGACGCGCCAGTAGAAATCGTCGTCGGGCGTGCGACGACGCGCGCCGTATACGAAGCCGAACTCCGTCTCGCGTGACTCCGTCGTCTCGGGCGCGGAGTACGGGATGCCCCGGAGGAACTCTTCGGCGCCGAAGACGCGGTGCAGGAAGGTGACGTGCGCGCTATCGATATTGCCTTCGAGGCCCTGCGTGTAGTTCGAGTCCTGCAGGTGCTTGCTGACGCGGCTGTTCTCGGCGCCCGGCTGCAGCGTCCACTGGTATTGCGGCAACGGCGGCTGCTTCTCCGCCGGTCCCATGTATATCCAGACCAGGCCTCCGAACTCAGCAGACGGGTACGCCCGGACGCGGACTTTCGTCTTGAAGTTGCTCTCTGCGGGCTCGGAGGGCATGTCGACGCAGGCGCCGGTGGTGTCGAACTTCCAGCCGTGGTAGACGCAGCGCAGGCCGGCCTCCTCGTTGCGACCGAAGAACAGCGAGGCGCCACGATGGGGACAGGCCTGCGCGAAGAAACCGACGGCGCCGTTGGAATCGCGGAAGGCGACAAGGTCCTCGCCCAGGAGGCGGAAACGAATCGGAGCGCAATCCGGCTCCGGCAGCTCCGACGGCAGGAGCGCGGGCAGCCAGAACCGGCGAAACAGCTCGCCCATTGGCGTCCCAGCGTCCGTGCGAGTCAGGAGTTCGTTGTCGGCGGCGCTAAGCATGAACCTCACCCCCGGCCCCTCTCCTTCAGAGGGGAGAAAGGACGCGAATCCTATCGTAGCGCGAGCGATGGCCGGAACCCAAAGACTACGGAACAGGCTGAAGGAGACTGACTGCGAATTCCAACTGAGCGTCATGACCCCGGCTCAACTCAAGAGCGTCTAGCTCCACTGTGTGGTCTGGCATGACGCCTATCCGCTCGATGTCGAGCGCGGCGGGTCCGATCTTGACTCGCGCGACAGTCACTAGGAGTGTGCCGTCGCCGACCGAGATGGGGATTGCGAGCTCGACGGCGCCAGGTGTCCTGGTGCCGACGATCACGGCACCTACACTCTGGCGCAATGACTCGGCCACTATCTCACTACAGGAAGTACTGCCTTCATCGACGAGAATGACGACTGGGCGAGGGTCCTCGAGCGGCTGAGGCCATACGGTCTGAGCGATAGCTCTGGATCGTCCTTCACTGATGAAAGGCCGCTCGATGGGATAGCCGGACTTCGCGAACAGCCCAGTAATGAATGCGCATGTATCCTGGGCGCCGCCGAAATTGCTTCTGAGATCCAGGATCCACCCGCGCGGACGGTTCGCGTTTAGGTCATGGATAGCCTTTGAGAGGGTCACACCAAATGAAGGTCCATCTTCCTCCTGCTTCTGCATCGGGACAAAGGCACGAATTCTCGCGTAGGCAATGCTTCCTGGCAGCAGGTCTGTCTCAATAGCACCATGAGACTCCTCCGTCCACCTCACCTCAATCTCCAAAGGCCCGACGTTAGGACGCACCAGTTGGAGGTTCACGACTTCGTCGAGAGATTGAACACCATCCCACTCTTTGACTGCTACTCCATTGACTGACCCGATTACATCACCAGGGCGAAGACCCGCAAGATGTGCGCCAGTGCCTGTGGGCACTTCCCAGACCAGCCATGAGTCACCCTGATTCACCTTGTGGAAGCCCAATGTGCGTTCTTGGAGTTCCGCATCGGGGAAAGGAATGAATACAGTGTGCGAGTGCCCTGTTGTACGCGCGATAGCAACGTTGGTTGCAATGAGTAGCTCGGATTGATCCACTCGACCTTTAGTGATCGCGCTCTGAAAGACCGTCTCTAGTTCATCCATGGTGTCGACGGCCTCGCAACGAATTTCCACGGAGTCGCCATGTCCTTCAACGAATGCCAAGACTGCGTCGCAGGCGGGCATCACCAGTTCAGCTTCGGATATTGGATCGACCAAGTGCTGCTGGATCGTGGTGATCACCGTACGGACGTGCGTGTAGTCAAACCGAGCTTCGTGTTCGTCTCTACAGGCAGTCCCAAGCAGGACAAGGCAGCCGAGCAAAAGGACGCGCATTACCAAAGAAGATCGGCACATCCTGCCCAGACCAACACTGGTCCGGCTTCCACAGCCCGTTCTTCTCGGGGAGCTCTCACACCATACACATGGCCGGTGTGCCGCATCGCGTCTTTGCAGAGTGGGCGACGGCCTTCGCCGTTGTCTCCATCGGTTCGGCGGTGATGAGGGCGACGTTTGCCTGGAGTGAAAGTAGCTAGAGTTTTCTCATCCCTTCGGAAGCTTTGCCAGGAATGCGAACCGCGAACGTTGGCTGCCCGGGTATTACCATAGTTGTAGACATGACTGAAGCTGAACTGAACATCCACAACATGGTCGGCGGCCTCCCCACCTTCGAGAAGCTGGTCGACCACTTCTACGACGCGGTCGAGCGCGACCCCCTTCTGCGTCCGATGTACCCGGAGGACCTCACCGACTCGCGTCGCCATCTGGCACTGTTCTTGTCGCAATTCTTCGGCGGGCCGCCCGAATACTCGATCATGCGCGGCCACCCCCGCCTGCGAGCCCGACACCTGCCCTTCGTCATCGGCCCGAAGGAACGCAACGCCTGGGTGCGTCACATGCTCGCGGCGGTGGACCTCACCGGCATCCAGGAGCCGAGCAAGAGCCACCTCACGCGGTACTTCGAAGAAGCAGCGACGTTCATGATCAATCAGTAGGGTGCAGGTTTACGGTTGGGCGGTTCACGGGTTACTGCTTGCGTCGCAGTCGCACGCTGTCAGCGGCCGAAGACCTACGGTCGAAACGGTCACCGAGAACTGGGAACTGGGAACCATGAACTGTAAACTAGAACCCCGGGCGATTAGCTCAGTTGGCCAGAGCGTCTGTTTTACACACAGAAGGTCACAGGTTCGAGCCCTGTATCGCCCACCATTTCTAGATTCGCCTTGCTACAAGAAGAGACCCTCGGCATTCGTCCGAGGGTCTCTTTGACACCAATCTGACACCAACGCCGGATTGGCAAATCTGGGGAATTCTCCCTTACATCGAAGTCTCCTTGCTAACGGGAAATTAGCGCATCGAGCGCCATCGCTGCTTCTTTCTGGAGAGTCGGAGTCACGTGGCTGTAGAGGTCCAGCGTGATGCCGACCCGGCTATGACCCAGGCGTTCCGATACGACCTTCGGATGAGTCCCCTGCCTCATTAGCAGTGTGGCAGCGCTGTGCCGGAGGTCATGAAAGCGGATCCGTGGCAAGCCAGCCCTCTCCAGCAGCGGTTGGAATGAACGACGACGCAGGTTGCTCGCTTCGATGGGTTTGCCCACCTCGTTAGCGAATACGAGGTCGTTATCCTCCCACGTCGGGGCTTTAAGGCGCTCGGCAGTTTGGCTCGCACGGTGGCGGCGAAGTGCTTCGACCGCAATGGTGCCCAGGTAAACCTGCCGTCTGCTGCCAGCCGTCTTTGGCTCCGCAGCAGTGAGACCGTCTAGGGAACGGGAAAGGCTGGCCCGAACACTCAAGGTCGCATTCTCTAGCTCCACATCTTTCCAGCGGAGCGCCAGCAGTTCACCCTGGCGCATCCCCGTCGTGAGGGCAAGGACATACAGCGCCTCCAGGCGGTCTCCTGCGGCCGCCTCTAGAAGCGCTCGACTCTGGACTACATCGAGTGCCTGCATCTCGTGACGAGGCGCCCGGGGTGGAGTCACTAAACCTGCGACGTTGCGGTACACGATGCCCCACCGAACCGCTTGCACGAGGGCCCGGTGAAGTACGGCGTGAAGGTGTCGAACGGTCTGTGGCGAGAGGCCGGCCTCGAGCCGGTCTGCGTACAGGTTCTGGAGGTGTTGAGGAGTCAATTTTGCGAGAGTTACCTTCCCAATCTTCGGCTCCGCGTGCAGCCGCACGAGGCCTTCATAAGTGATGTAGGTTTTGGGACGAGCAGAGATTTTGACTCCTTCAAGCCAAGACCTGAGGTATTCACCCACAGTTTGCCGCTCGTCTATAGGCGGAACGCCCATGCGTTGTTTTTCTAAGGCGGCCGAAAGCTTGGCCACCGCTTCTTTTCTGGTTCTGCCGTAGAAGTACTTTCTTTCGCCGTTTGGTAATGACATCCGGGCGGTCCACCGCCCGTCCTTGCGCTTGAAAACGGAGCCTTCTCCGTTAGCTCTCTTGCTCAGCCTTCTGC
>Ga0247825_10001224_pt1 | contig 16827 bp, 14 predicted proteins | sample 13C_Vanillin_Day_FD_194413 | JGI IMG/M metagenome (GOLD analysis project Ga0247825, IMG submission 194413) | Soil microbial communities from agricultural site in Penn Yan, New York, United States - 13C_Vanillin_Day48 | ecosystem: Environmental > Terrestrial > Soil > Agricultural land | place... | reverse complement strand
GCGAGGTGAGCCGCGAGATGAGCGGCCGCTCGTGCAGGCCGAGGCCGAGGCCGTGGCAGAAGTTGAGCCCGAAGGCGTCCATCTCGCTCGCGAAGCCGATCTCCTCCGCCTTGGGCAGCGCGAGGGCGATCTTGTCGCTCGACATCCCGGGCTTGAGCAGCTCGATCGCCTTGTCCATCCACTCGCGCGCCTTGCGGTAGGCGGTGCGCTGCGCGCTGGTGGCGCGGCCGACGTTGAACGTTCGGTAATAGCAGGTGCGATAGCCCATGAACGACTGGATGACGTCGAAGAACGCCTGGTCGCCCGGGCGGATCAGCCGGTCGGTGAAGTTGTGCGGGTGCGGCGAGCAGCGCTCGCCGGAAATCGAGTTGATGGCCTCGACGCAGTCCGAGCCCATCTCGTAGAGCCGCTTGGTGGCGAGCGCGACGATCTGCGACTCGCTCAAGCCCGGCGTGAGCGCCTCGGCGATGTCCTGGTAGACGCCGTCCACCATCGCCGCCGCCATGTTGAGCAGCGTCAGCTCGTCGATGTTCTTCACCTCGCGCGCCTGCAGCATCACCTGCTGACCGTCGCGAACTTCGATACCCGCCTTCTGCAGTGCGAACAGCATCGGCGGTTCGACCACGTCGACGCCGAGCGGCATCCGTCCAACGCCTTCCTCGTCGAGGATGGCCTTGATTTCTTTTGCTGAATTCTCAAACAAAATCAAATCACCGCCCGTGGCTCCGCGCATGCCGAGCAGCCCCGCGCGGCAATGGTCGTCCTGCAGCCAGGGCGCGTGCAGCTTGTGGTGGCGTGCGGCGCTGCCGAAGTCCCAGATGTAGGGCTCGCCGTTGCCGGTGATGAGCGAATAGCGCGTGAGCTTGTCGCGCGCCCACTCGCCGATCACCGTGCTCGTGGTGTAGCGGATGTTGTGCTGATCGAAGGAAAGCAGCGCGCCGAGACCCGACTGCGCAAGCGCCGCGCGCACCCGCGCCAGGCGGTAGTCGTGCAGCCGGCGGAAGTTGACTCGCTCCTCGAAGTCGACCTGGGTGCGGCCCGGCGCCTGCAGCGGCCGGTCCCAGCGGTGGTGGGGGTCGATGTCGTCGGGGCGCGGCATGCGGAGCGGCGATTCTAGCCCTGGGCGAGCCGGCGCAGCGCGCCGGGGTCGAGCTTCACCCTTCCGGCCGCCTTCTCGATCTCGCCCCAGGTCGTCGCGTCCACGGGGACGCCATCGCGGCTGCGCTTCGCGCGGTATTCGCGCTCCGGATCGCCGGCGATGCGCACCTTGTCGAACCCGGGTGCGACCCGTCCCTGGCGCAGCCAGTCGAGGAATGCCCGCGTCTCGCGCTCGAAAGCGGGCGCGGTGCCCAGGCGCGCCGGGTCGATCAGGATCGTGAGCATGCCGTTCATGACGCGCTGCTTCGTGCTTTCCCCGTAGTGCCACGTGCCCCCGCCGGTAAGCGCGCCGCCGAGCAGTTCGCAGGCGAGCGCCATGCCCGAGCCCTTATGCTCGCCGAAGGGCAGCATCGCGCCGTAGGGCGGCACCACCGCGTAGCGCGGGTCGTCGGTCGGGCGCCCCCGGTCGTCGATGAGCCGCCCCGGCGGCACCTTCTCGCCCTTGTTGTGCGCGACGCGGAGCTTCCCCTGCGCCACCGCGCTCGTCGCGTAGTCGAGGATGAACGGCGCCTCGCCCGGGAGCGGCACGCCGATGCAGCAGGGGTTGGTGCCGAAGCGCGCGTCGCGACCGCCATAGGGCGCCACGCGCGCGTGGGAGATGACGTTGACGAAGTGGATCGAGACCAGCCCTTCGGCGACCGCCATCTCCGCCCAGTGGCCGATCCGCCCGAGGTGATGCGAGTTGGCGAGCGTCATGACGCAGGAGCCGTGGCGCTTCGCGCGCTCGATCGCCATCTGCATCGCCTCGCGGCCGATCGCCTGCCCGTAGCCCTTGCAGCCATCGAGCGCGAGGAGCGTGCCGGCGTCGAGCGTCGCCCGGGGATGCCGGTTCGCCTCCAGCCCGCCTTCGAGGAGCGCATCGACGTAGCGCGGGATCATGCCGATCCCGTGCGAGTCGTGGCCGAGCAGGTTGGCGGTCACCAGGTTCTCGGCCACCAGCCGCGCTTCGCCGGCGTCGCTGCCGCCGGCGCGGACGATGGCCTCGATCGCCCGGGTCAGCGGCTCGACCGGGAAGGTGAAAGCATCCGCCATGAGGGTGCGCAGTGTAATTTAGAATTTCCCCCGCATGTCGTCCCGCAAGAAACCCGAGGATCTTCGTTCGCACCGCTGGTACGGCGCCAAGGACCTGCGTTCCTTCGGGCACCGCTCGCGCACCGCGCAGATGGGCTACGAGCGCGGCGACTACGCGGGGAAGCCGGTCATCGCGATCATCAACACTTGGTCGGACATCAACCCCTGCCATACGCACTTCCGGAGCCGCGCCGAGGAGGTGAAGCGCGGCGTCTGGCAGGCGGGCGGCTTCCCGGTGGAAATGCCGGCCATCTCGCTCGCCGAGCCGATGCAGAAGCCGACCACCATGATGTACCGCAACCTGCTCGCCATGGAGTGCGAGGAGCTGCTGCGCTCGTACCCGGCCGATGGCGCGGTGCTGATGGGCGGCTGCGACAAGACCACGCCGGCGCTCCTCATGGGCGCGACGAGCATGAACCTGCCGGCGATCTACCTGCCGGCGGGGCCGATGCTCAACGGCCGCTGGCGGGCCGACACCCTGGGCTCGGGCTCCGACAGCTGGAAGTACTGGGCGGAGCTGCGCGCCGGCACCATCACCGAGCGCGACTGGCAGGAGATCGAGGACGGCATCGCGCGCTCGCCGGGCACGTGCATGACCATGGGCACCGCGGCGACCATGATGTCGATCGCCGAGGGCCTGGGATTCACCCTGCCGGGCGCCTCGTCCATCCCGGCGCCGGACTCCAACCACGCCAAGATGGCCACGCTCTCGGGCAAGCGCATCGTCGACATGGTGTGGGAAGACCTGAAGCCGAGAGATCTGTTGCAGAAGGAATCTTTTGACAACGCCATCGTGACCCTCATGGCCATGGGCGGCTCGACCAACGCGCTCATCCACCTCGTCGCCATGGCCGGACGCGCCGGCATCAAGCTGCCACTCGAGCGCTTCAACGAGTTCTCCGCCAGGACGCCGCTGCTGGCCAACGTGCGGCCCTCGGGCGACAAGTACCTGATGGAGGACTTCTACTACGCCGGGGGCTTGCGCGCGCTCCTTTCCGAGCTGAAGGACCTGCTGCACCTCGACGCACGCACCGTCAACGGCAAGACGCTCGGCGAGAACCTCGCAGGCGCGCGCATCTTCAATGAAGATGTCATTCGAAAAAGGGCAAACCCCTTGAAGGAATCCGGCGGCCTGGTGGTGCTGCGCGGCAACCTCGCGCCCGGCGGCGCGGTGATCAAGGCCGCTGCCACCAAGATCCACAAGCACGCGGGCAAAGCCGTGGTGTTCGACGACTACAATGACATGGCGGCGCGCATCGACCGCGACGATCTCGAGGTCGACGCGGACAGCGTGCTGGTGCTGCGCAATGCCGGACCGCTGGGTGGCCCCGGGATGCCCGAATGGGGCATGCTGCCGGTGCCGAAGAAGCTGCTGAAGCAGGGCGTGCGCGACATGGTGCGCATCTCGGATGCACGCATGAGCGGCACGAGCTACGGCTGTTGCGTGCTGCACGTGGCGCCGGAGGCCTTCATCGGCGGCCCGCTCGCGCTGGTGCGCAACGGCGACCTGATCGAGCTCGACGTGGAGCGGCGGGTGCTGGACCTGAAGGTCTCTGCCGAAGAAATGCAGAAGCGGAAAGCCGCCTGGAAGCCGCCGGCGCGCAAGTTCGAGCGCGGCTACGGCGCGATCTTCTCCCGGCACGTGAAGCAGGCCGACGAAGGCTGCGACTTCGATTTCCTCGAGGGCACGGAGCCGACGCCGGAGCCGGAGATCCACTGATGGAGCTGCCGCAGAACCCTTTCAAGCGCGCCCTCCGGGCGGGCAAGGCGCAGATCGGCCTTTGGTCGAGCCTGTCCTCCAACTACAGCGTCGAGGTCATCGCCGGCGCCGGCTTCGACTGGCTGCTGCTCGACACGGAGCATTCGCCCAACGACCTCGAGAGCCTGCTCACCCAGCTGCAGGCAGCCGCGCCTTACGCGACGCACCCGGTGGTGCGCGTGCCCTGGAACGACATGGTGGTAATCAAGCGGGTGCTCGACATCGGCGCGCAGTCGCTGCTCGTTCCCTATGTCTCGACTCCTGAGGAGGCTGCTGCCGCGGTTTCCTACGTCCGCTACCCGCCGGCCGGCGTACGCGGGGTCGCCGGCACCACGCGCGCGAGCCGCTTCGGCCGCGTGAAGGATTACGCCAAGCGCGCCCACGAGGAGATCTGCCTGCTGGTGCAGCTCGAGACGCAGCGCGCGCTCGACAATCTCGAGGCGATCTGCGCGGTCGATGGCATCGACGGCGCCTTCATCGGCCCCGCCGACCTGCACGCCTCGCTCGGGCACACCGGCGAGATCGCCAACCCCGAGGTCAAGCCGCTGATCGACGAGGCGATCCGGCGCATCCGCAAGTGCGCCCGCGCGCCGGGGATCCTGACGCCGAACGAGGCCGACGCGCGGCACTGGCTCGGCTGCGGCGCGCTGTTCGTCGCGGTCGGCGCCGACGTCGGCATCCTCGCGCGCGGCGCCGAATCCCTCGCTGCAAAATTCAAATCATGAAACCCGAGATCATCCTCACCGCCCAGGGCCATGCCGGCACCATGGCCACGCTGCAAAGCGAGTTCACCTGCCACAAGCTCTTCGCCGCACCGGACAAAGAACGGTTTTTTGAGGAGCATTCTTCGGTACGCGGGCTCGCCACCTTCGGCCCGCTTGCGGTCGACGGCAAGCTGATGGACGCGCTGCCCAAGCTCGAGATCGTCTCGAACTTCGGCGTCGGCGTGGACGCCATCAACCTGGCCGACGCGAAGGCGCGCGGCATCATCGTCACCAATACCCCCGATGTGCTGAACGACTGCGTCGCCGACACCGCGCTCGCGCTGGTGCTGATGACGCTGCGCAAATTCCCGCAGTCCGAGGCGTACCTGCGCGCCGGCAAGTGGGCTGCCGGTGGCCCGTATCCGCTCACCACCTCGGCGGGCGGCAAGACGCTCGGCATCCTGGGCCTCGGGCGGATCGGCGAGGCCATCGCCAGGCGCGCGGCGGCCTGCGGCATGAAGATCCGCTACCACAACCGCAGGAAGAAGGATGTCGCCTACCCCTACGATCCCGATCCCGTCACCCTGGCGAAGAATGCCGACGTACTGATGGTCGTGACCCCAGGCGGACCGGAGACCCAGCGCATGATCAGCGCCAGCGTGCTCGACGCCCTCGGCCCCGAGGGCTACCTGGTCAACATCGCGCGCGGCTCCGTGGTCGACGAGCCGGTGCTGCTGCGCTACCTGCAGGAGAAGCGCATTGCCGGTGCCGGCCTGGACGTGTTCGCCGACGAGCCGCGCGTGCCGCCGGCGTTCTTCGCCCTCGACAACGCCGTGCTCCTTCCCCATGTCGGGAGCGCCACCGTCGAGACGCGCAAGGCCATGGGCGACCTGCAAGTCGAGAACCTGCGGCGGCATTTTTCAGGGCAGCCGGTGTTGACCCGGGTGGTGTAGGATTTCGCGTCCAATCTAGGAAGATGAGGAGGAGGATTCAATGAAACGCAAATTACTGGCGCTCGCCGTGGGCGCCGTCATCGCAGCTCCTGCCGCAGCGCAGCAAGTGACCTTCATGACGGGACCCCAGGGTGGATCCTGGATCCCACTCGGCGGCGCGCTGAAGGGGATGTGGGAGAAGAGCGTCCCCGGCCTGCAGATCACCCAGACCCCCGGCGCCGGCATCGCCAACGTCGCGGGCATCCAGGCCGGCAAGGCGCAAATCGGTCTTGCCAACTCGAGTACCACGGTGGACGGCCTGGAAGGCCGCCCGCCCTACAAGGAGAAGGTCACCAAGGTATGCCAGGTGGCCAACCTCTATCCCCAGTACTTCCAGGTGGTGGCGCTGAAGGATGCGAAGGTCAACTCCTTCAAGGACCTCAAGGGCAAGGCGGTCGTGACGCAGCCCAAGGGCAATACCGGCGAGCTGCTGACCGACCTCGCGCTCAAGCTGAACGGCCTTAACTACCAGGCGCTGTCGAAGATCAATTTCCAGGCCGCCTATACGGACGCCGTCTCGATGATGAAGGACGGCCACGTGCAGGTCTTCACCCTGGGCACCACGGCGCCCGCCTCGGCGGTGATGGATCTCGCCAGCGCACGCGACATCACGCTCGTCCCGGTAGACGACGGCACGATGAACAAGCTCAAGGGAATGAACCCGGGGTACAACAAGCTCATCATCAAGGCCGGAACCTATCCGAAGCAGGACAAGGACGTACCGGTGATCGGCTACTCGACGCATATCGTGGCCGCCTGCGACCTGCCGGAGAACACCGTCTACCAGATGACCAAGGCGATGGCCTCCAACGTCGACGCAATGGCCGCGGTGGTCAAGGCGATCGACGGCATCAAGCCCAAGGACATGGCGCTCGACATCGGCGTGCCGTTCCACAAGGGCGCCACCAAGTTCTACAAAGAAGCCGGCGCGATGTAACGACCCCCTCCGGGGAAGGAGAAGGGGTTGCAGGAAGAAAACGCGGCGACAGCGCCGCGCACGAGCGTGCTCAGGATCGCGGTGGCGCTGATCGCCATCGCGATGTCGCTCTACCACATGTTCGTCGCCGCCTTCGGGCCCCCGGAGGCGCTGATTTTCCGCGGCACCCACCTGCTGTTCGCCCTGACGCTGGTTTTCCTCATCTACCCGTCGCGACCGGCGGGGGGTTGGGGATGGCGCTCGCTCGACGCGCTGCTGATGCTCGCCGGCTGGGGAATCGTGCTGCACATCTTCTTCAACTACGAGTACTACACCAACCGCATCATCTACATCGACGAGCTGACGCTGCAGGACAAGTTCTGGGCCATGACGGCGGTCCTGGTGGTGCTCGAAGGCACGCGCCGGGTGCTGGGATGGGCGCTTCCCCTGACCGCGCTGGGGTTCCTCACCTACGCCTTGAGTACCCAGGTCACGCTGCCGGTGCTGCTGGAGCAGCTGTACCTCTCGACCGAGGGCATTTTCGGCTCGACACTGGGCGTTTCGGCGTCCTACGTCATGCTGTTCGTCCTCTTCGGCGCGTTCATGGAGCGCAGCGGCACCGGCCAGCTGTTCATGGATTTCTCCATGTCGATCACCGGGCACTCGGCCGGCGGGCCCGGCAAGGTGGCGGTGGTGAGCTCGAGCCTGTTCGGCACCGTGTCGGGAAGCGCGGTGGCCAACGTGATGGTCGACGGGCCGATCACCATTCCGCTCATGAAGCGCACCGGCTTTCGCCCGCCGTTCGCGGCGGCGGTCGAGGCGGTGGCATCGACAGGCGGGCAGCTCATGCCGCCCATCATGGGCGCCGCGGCGTTCGTGATGGCGGAGTTCCTGGTCGTGCCGTATGCGCAGATCACGATCTGGGCCATCGTGCCGTCCTTCCTGTACTACCTGGCGGTGTTCTTCGCGGTGCACTTCGAGGCGAAGCGCCACAAGCTCGCCGGCGTGCCGAAGTCCGAGCTGCCGCGCCTGGGGGCCGTGATGCTCACCCGCGGGCACCTTTTCATCCCGATCCTCATCGTGCTGGTGGGGCTGATCGAGGGCTACTCCGCGCCGCTGTGCGCGCTTGCGGGCGCCCTCTCGTGCCTGCCGCTGGCAATGCTCAAGCGCACGACGCGTGCGGGCATCACCTGGCGCACCGTGCTCGAGGCGCTCGAGGAGGGCGCGAAGAACACGCTCGCCGTGGCGATGGCCTGCGCCAGCGCCGGCATCGTCATCGCCTGCGTCACCATCACCGGGCTGGGCATCGTCTTTACCCAGATCGTCGTGGCACTCGCTCAGGACACGCTGATCCTGGCGCTGATCCTCACCGCCTGCGCTGGAATCATCCTCGGCATGGGCATGCCCACCACGCCGGCATACATCATGATGGTCGCGCTTCTGGTGCCGGCCTTGATCAAGCTCGGCGTCGCCGGCTGTCCGTTGCCGGTGACGCCGGAGTGCAAGGCCGCCGTAACCCCGGCGGCGCACATGTTCGCCTTCTATTTCGCCATCCTTTCGGCCATCACCCCGCCGGTGGCGCTTGCCGTATTCGCCGCCGCCAGCCTGGCGAAGGCGGATATGTGGCAGTCAGGCTTCGCAGCGGTGCGCGCCGCGGCTCCCGCCTACATCGTGCCTTTCATGTTCGTCTATGAGCCCATGCTTCTGCTGATCGTCCAGGATTGGGGCAGCGAATGGCCGTTCGTCGTCTGGTCGGTGATCACCGCGTCGGTCGGCGTGATCTGCTTGGCCGGGAGCCTGTTCGGCTGGTTCTTCACCTATGCCCTGGCTTGGCAGCGCGTGCTGCTGTTCATTGCCGCGCTTTGCCTCATCAAGCCCGGCCTCATCACCGATGCCATCGGTATCGTGCTGCTGGCGGTCGTCAGCGTCGTGCAGCTCATCGCGCGCCGCCGGGTAGCGGCGGCGGCCGGGCCTGCCGGAAAACCCGCCGGCTAGCGCTCGTCGATCCGGCGGTACTCGCCTTCGATCACCGCGCCTTCGGCGCGCTCGATGTCGGCGGTGCCTTCCAGATTGCGCCGCCTCAGCTCACGGCGCACGTCCCGCGTGCGCCACCACAGCCAGCCGCCCAGCACGATGGCGACGGCGGCCGCCACCGCCAGGATCACGGAGGCGAAAATCAGAGCGGCGATCGTGAGCGCGATGGCGACCAGCACGCCGCCCAGGCGCTGCAGGAAGGTCAGGAGCATCCGTATTCGACCCCGCGGCGCGCCGCGGGTTCAGCCCTTCGCCGCCGACTGCGCCTGGCGCGTCTTGTCGAGCACGGTCATGGCCGTGGCAAGAAAGCCGGCGACGTCGCTTGCGCTGGTGGGAATGATGAGCGTATTGGAGGCCTTTGCCAGGTTGGCGAAGGCGTCGATGTACTGCTGCGCGACCTTCAGGTTCGCCGCCTCGAGGCCGCCCTTGTCGCCGATCGCCTCCGCCACGGCGCGCACGCCGGCGGCGGTAGCCTCGGCGATGACCCGGATCGCGGTCGCATCGCCCTGCGCCTTGTTGATGGCCGCCTGCTTCTCGCCTTCCGAGCGCAGCACCGCCGCCTGCTTCTCGCCGTCGGCGACGTTGATCTCCTGCTGGCGCTCGCCCTCGGATTTAGCGATCAGCGCGCGCTTCTCGCGCTCGGCGGTGATCTGCTGCTGCATGGAGCGCAGGATCGCCTCGGGCGGGGTCAGGCTCTTGATCTCGTAGCGCAGCACCTTGATGCCCCAGTTGCGCCCCGCCTCGTCGAGCGAGGCGACGATCTGGCGGTTGATCTCGTCGCGCGACTCGAAGGTCTTGTCGAGCTCCATCTTGCCGATCTCGCTGCGCAGGGTCGTCTGCGCGAGCTGCGAGATCGCGGCGATGTAGTTCGACGAGCCGTACGAAGCGAGCCGCGGGTCGGTCACCTGGTAGTACAGGATGCCGTCCACGCCGAGCTGCGTGTTGTCCTTGGTAATGCACACCTGCTCCGGAACGTCGAGCGGCACCTCCTTCAGCGAGTGCACGTAGGCGACGCGGTCGAGGAACGGGATGATCAGGTTGAGGCCCGGCTCGAGCGTGCCGTGGAAGCGGCCCAGCCGCTCGATCACCCAGGCGCTTTGCTGCGGCACGATGCGCACGCCCTCGACGACGAAGGCGATGGCGACGCCGATGAGCAGGATCCAGAACCAGTACGCCGACAGTGCCGGCACCATTGAAGCAGCGACAGCAGCCGCCACGGCGGCCGCGAGTTTCCAGAACATCTTTCCCCCTTATGCGGAACGGTTCTTCGCGACTTTGAGCGTGTTGCCATCGGCGGCGAGCACGTACACGGTGGCGCCCGGCTCCAGCGCCTCGGCACCCTCGACGCGCGCCTCCCAGCTCGCGCCGCGATAGCGCACCCGCGCGAGCCGCGCCGCGGCATCGATCCAGCTTTCGAAGCTTGCCGGCATGCCGGCGTCGATCGGCGCCATCTGCCCGGCGCGGTTCTTCGCCCGGTAGACGTGCACGCCATAAGTGCCGAGACCGGCGACCACGCAGGCGACGATGGCCTGCACCGCGAAAGGCTGGCCGAGGTAAGCGACCGCCGCAGCCCCGAATGCTGCCGCGCCGAACATCAGCAGGTAGAACGTGCCGCTGAGCAGCTCGGCGATCACCAGCAGCAGACCGAGAATCGCCCAGGCGAGCGCAGGATCCATGGCCGGAATGTGGCACGCGCGCGGGCGTCGCGCAACCGGACGCTAAAATCGACTGATGCTGGCCGAGGAGCTGATCGAGCTGCACCGCTCGCCCCGTGAGGTTGCGCCTTTCAGCGCGCGCTACCCCGGCCTGACCCCCGCCGCGGGCTACCAGGCGGCGCGGGCGCTGCACGAGTACCGGCTGGCGCAGGGCTGGAAGCCCGTGGGGCGCAAGATCGGCTTCACCAATCGCACGCTCTGGGCGCGCTATGGCGTGCACGAGCCCATGTGGGGCATGGTGTACGACCGTACGCTTCTTTTCTCAAACCAGTCTTCTTGTTCAGTATCCCTGGCGGGCTTGGTGCAGCCGCGCATCGAGCCGGAGATTTGCTTCAAGCTGAAGTCCGCGCCCCGCCCCGACCGGTTGCTGGAATCGATCGAATGGGTGGCGCACTCGGTCGAGATCGTGCGCTGCCACCACCCCGCCTGGAAAGTCACCATTTCCGACTGCACGGCGGACAACGGCCTGCATGGCCGGCTCGTGGTGGGGACGCCCCTGGCGGTCGAAAAAATACCGGATCTCATTGAGAAACTGCCCGCAGTCGAAGCCCTGCTCTTGCGCTCGGGCAAGCGGGTCGATCGCGGCACGGGCGCCAATGTCCTGGGCAGTCCGCTGCTCTCGCTCGGGCACCTCGTCGAGCTGCTAGCCCGCCAGCCCGGGGCGCCGCCGCTCGCCGCCGGCGAGATCGTCACCACCGGCGTCCTGACGGACGCCCACCCGGTCTCCCCCGGCGAAACCTGGAGCACGGAAATCACCGGCCTGCCGCTGCCCGGCCTGCGCATCACGTTCACATGAGGCCGCTCGACGGGATCACGGTGGTGGCGCTCGAGCAGGTCATCGCCGGGCCGTTCGCCACGCGCCAGCTCGCCGAGCTGGGCGCGCGCGTGATCAAGATCGAGCGCCCCGACGGCGGCGATCCGGCGCGCGCCTACGATCGCACGGTGAAGGGGCTCTCCTCGCATTTCGTGTGGGTGAACCGCTCCAAGGAAAGCCTGGCGCTCGACCTCAAGCGTCCCGAAGCGAAAGAGATCCTGGCGCGCCTGATGGAGAAGGCCGACGTGTTCCTGCAGAACCTGGCGCCCGGCGCGGTGGAGCGCCTGGGCCTCGGTGCTGGAGAGCTGAGGACGAAGCATCCCCGGCTCATCTGGTGCGGCATCTCGGGCTACGGCCCGGACGGCCCCTACGCGCACAAGAAGGCCTACGACCTGCTCGTGCAATGCGAGGCCGGGCTGCTCTCCGTGACCGGCACGCCCGAGTCGCCGGCAAAGGCCGGCATCCCGGCCGCCGACATCGCCGCCGGCATGTACGCGTTCTCCTCCATCCTCGCGGCCCTGGTGCGCCGCGGGCGCAGCGGCGAAGGCGCCACGATCGACGTCACGATGCTCGAGGCGCTCGGCGAATGGATGGGCTTTCCGGCGTACTTCACCGCCTACGGCGGGACCGCGCCGCCGCGCTCGGGCGCCTACCACGCCACCATCGTTCCCTACGGGCCGTTCCAGGCGGGCGACGGCCAGACGCTGTTCCTGAGCGTGCAGAACGAGCGCGAGTTCGCCGCTTTCTGCGACCAGGTACTCGGGAAACCCTCCCTGAGAGCCGACGAGCGCTTCTCCTCGGCCCCGGCGCGGGACCGCAACCGCGACGCGATGCACGCCGAGATCGACCTTGTTTTTTCGCAGTGGAAAACAGAGGAGATCATCCAGCGGCTCGAGGCGGCGGGGATCGCCAACGCGCGGCTGAACGACATGGGCGGGTTCTGGCGCCATCCGCAGCTCCAGGCGCGCGGCCGCTGGGAGAAGGTCGGCTCGCCCGCCGGCGAGATCGACGCGCTGCGCCCGCCGTTCAACCTGTCGCAGTTCTCGCCCCGGATGGACCCCATCCCGGCGCTGGGCGAGCATGGCCGGGCGATCCTGGCGGAGCTTGGCTACAGCGCGACCGAGATCGATCGCCTGGCGTCTGAAAAGGTGCTCTAGGCCTTCTTGCCCGGCTCGATGCCGGCGGCGCGCGCCAGATCGCGGTGCACGCGGGCGACACGCTCGACCTCCCCCTTGGCGGGGAAGCGCTCGTAGAAGCCCTCGTCGCGGAACTGCTTCGCCATTTCCCCCCACGGCGCGAGGCGGCTCTCCCAGCGCGCCACGCGGCCGGCTTCCGGCTCGGCGTCCTCGCGCGCGAGGTCGGCGCACACGCGCACCATGGCCTTGATGGTCACCGGCTTGGTGACCATGTAGTTGTCCTTCCCCCAGACCGTGTCGCCGAACACCGAGCGCGCCGCTTTGAAGAAATCGCGGATCACGGCGTAGTAGCGCGGCACCTCCTTGGAGCTGCCGCCGGCGAGCTGGATCGAGCGCCAGCGGCCGCGTACCCAGCGATGCAGCTCGTTGAAGAGCTCCGCCTGCAGCACCCACTTGTCGCGCTGGCTGCGCCCGCCCAGCCGGTTGATGCGGTAGCGCAGCGGGCTGTCGCCCTCGCTGTAGAGCTTCTCCACCAGGCGCGCCGCGAACTTGCGGTCGGGCGCGGCGAACGAGACGCGGTCGTACAGGTCGACGAGGTGGCTCTTGTTGATGCGCGTCGGGGTGGAGTTGATGATGACGAACATCTCGGTCGCAAAGTCCTCGCTGCGGCCGTCGAAGATGATGCAGGGCACGTTGATCGTGGCGGCGTCGTCCGGGCGCTCCTGCAGGTAGAACTGCAGCGCCGCCAGGCGGTGCTGGCCGTCGATGATCAGGTACTTGGAGGAGGGCTCGCTCACGCTGCCGATGCCGCCCTCGCCGCTCGAGCGGAAGCTCAGGCGCTCGGAGGTGAACAACAGCACCGTGCCCGGGATCGGCGGCTGCGTGACCGCGGTCTCGTAGAAGTTCTTCAGCTGCCTCACCTTGGAGCGCGAGAGCGAGCGCTGGAACGCCTCGTCGTTCCTCTCGATGCGGGCGATGAACCGCGCGATGTCGTCGTCGTGCGCGATGCGGCTCGGGGCGATCTCCTCCCCCTCGCCGTAGAAGCGGCTGATGAAGCGCACCTTCGCCAGCAGGTCCTTGGCCCGGTAGCTGACGAAGTAAAAGACGCCGTCCTTCTGGCGGATCTGCGTCGCTTGCATGGACGCTCCTAATTGGCCCGCCCCCCCGGCGGGCAGCACCGGGCGAATATACCCGAAAGGGATGGTTGGTTCAGGAGCCGTTCACGGGCAGGCCGGCAGCATCAGCGCCTGCAGGACCTCGGCGCTGCGCCGGTTCTGCACGAAAGCGACCACGCCCGACTCGGCGGCGCTCGCCCTCGGCAGCAGCGGCAGCTCGCGGCGCTGGGCCAGGCGGCCGTCCGCGCCGAAGCCGAACGGCCCCTGCCACTCCAAGACGACATAGTCGTGCGCGAGGATGCGGCCGCGATTTTCCCCGGCGTCCACCTTGCTCACCAGGCGATTCTGGTAGGCGGCGAGGTACAGGGCGGCCTGCCCGTGCTGCGCGCGGTCGACCAGGCGGGCCTGCGCCTCGACGTTCAGCCCGGCCGCTTTCGCGCCGCGGATGGCGAGCTCGATGCTCGCCTTCGCCGGCTGCGCGTTGATCTTCGCCACCGCCTCCTGGAAAGCCGGCGTTCCCCAGCCCCGGAAATCGCGCCCCTGCAGCATCACCTGGGGGGTATAGACGAGCGCAAGGCGCTGCAGCTGCGTGAGCTTGCGCTGCCGCAGGGAGAACTCGCGCTTGGCGTAGGGATCCTTCCAGCCGATGTAGTCCCAGTAGTCCACGTGCAGGGCCAGCGGCACGATGCGATCGGGCACGCCCCCTTGCGCGAGGCCGGAAAGCCACCGATCGGCCGGCGGGCAGCTGCTGCAACCCTCCGAGGTATAGAGCTCCACGAATGCCGCAGTGCGCTCGCCCGACTGCGCCGAGCACTGCATGGCATGCGCCGGCAGGGCCACGGTGAGGAGGAGAAGGGCGATCGCGAGCGGCATGGTCGTTGGTCGAAACGGCAGCGGCGGCCTTACGGCTCGCCACCATAATGCGCGCGGTGCGGCAATTATTCTTCTTCCTCGCCTCGCTCGCGTGGAACTTCGGCCTGGGGATGAGCTGGCTTGCCATCCCCCTGTACGCCTATTCCCAGGGCCTGTCGAACGCCGAGATCGGCGCATTGTTCGCTGCGCCCGTCTTCGCCCAGGTACCGCTGAACCTCGCCGGCGGCGCGTACACGGACCGCATCGGGGGGCGGCGCATCATGCTCGGCTCGTGCTGGGCGACGGTCGCCGCCGGCGGCTGCTTCATGGTTGCCGAGGGCTTCTGGATGCTTATGCTCGGCCAGGTCGTGCTGGTCGTCGCGCGCGCCGCCTTCTGGCCCGCGACCTGGGCGATGGCGACCGAGCTGCCCGGGGCGCGCGGGGTCCAGCTCGGCAAGCTGAACGCGGTCACCAACCTGGGCCAGATCGCGGGCACCGGGTTCTGCGGCTTCCTGCTCGCCGCCGCCGGCTACCAGGCGACCTTCGGGGTGCTTTCCGCCGCCGGGCTGCTCGCCTTCGCCGCGGGGTTGGCAACCGAAGGCCGCGCCGCCCGGGGCGGCCCGGGACGGCCGAACCTCCTCGGCGCCTATCTGCCGCTGCTCAAGGAACGCATCATCGGCTACGCGGTGATGTGCGCTTATCTCTCCGCGCTGCCCTTTTCCCTTTCGATCTCGTTCTACCCGCTGCTGCTCGCCCAGTACGGCTTCGGCGAGGAGAGCTCTGGGGTCCTGGTGGCGCTGCGCGCGGTAGGCTCCATTGCCGCCAGCCTGGTCGCTTCCCGCTTCGTGCGCAGCGGGCCGCAAACGCTTTGGCCGGTCTACTGTGGCATTGCCGTCGCGATCTCGGTGGCGCTGGTACCCACCATCAACCATGCCGTGCCGATCGGCTTGTGGATGCTGGTGGTCGGGGCCGGGTCCGCCGCGATGACCCTTTACTTCCAGATCACCATCTCGGAAGCGAGCCGCGTCGAGCAGCGCGGCTCGGCGCTCGCGCTGGGCGGCATGGGCTGGGCGGTCTCGCATTTCACCACCCCGCTCATCATGGGCTACCTCGCCGACCGCTACGGGCTCGTCACTGGCTTCTACGCGATCGGCGGCCTTGCGCTCGCCTGCGCCCTGGCGATCGCGTGGATGCGCGGCTGGGCCTTTGGCTCCCGATCGGGAGCCAAAAAGGGGGTCTAGGCGGCCTTGAACATGCCCGGCTCGAGGGAGTGGCGCTCGAGCAAGCGGTAGAACTCGGTGCGGTTGCGCCCGGCAAGGCGTGCCGCCTTGGTCACGTTGCCCCCGGTGATCTTGAGGATGCGCACCAGGTAGTCGCGCTCGAACGCCCGGCGCGCCTCGTCCAGCGGCGTCAGCGCCGTGTCGGCGACGTCGAGCGCCTGGCGCACCAGCGACTCCGGGATCACCTCGGTCGCCGCCAGCGCCACCGCCTGCTCGATCACGTTGAGGAGCTGCCGCACGTTGCCCGGCCAGGGCGCGGAGACGAGGATCTGCATCGCTTCGGGCGAGAAGGCGAGCCGGCCGCGGCGATAACGGGTGGCGAGGCGATTGAGGAATTCATTGGCGAGGAGCGGAATGTCTTCCCTGCGCTCGGCGAGCGCCGGGATGTAGAGCTTGACCACGTTGAGGCGGTAGTAGAGGTCCTCGCGGAACTCGCCCGAGGCGATCCGCTCCTCGAGCTTGCGGTGCGTCGCGGAGATCACGCGCACGTCGATGTCGTGCGATTCGTGCGAGCCCACCGGCCTGATCTTTCTTTCCTCCAAAGCCCTCAGAAGTTTGACTTGCAGCGACAACGGCATATCCCCGACCTCGTCGAGGAAGAGCGTGCCGCCCTGCGCGGCGGAAAAAAGCCCCCGCCGGTCGGCCACCGCCCCGGTAAAGGAGCCCTTCTTGTGCCCGAAGAGCTCCGATTCCAGCAGCCCCTCGGGGATCGCCCCGCAGTTCACCGCCACGAACGGGGCGCCTGAGCGCGGGCTCGCGCGGTGGATGGCGCGCGCAAGGAGCTCCTTCCCCGTGCCCGACTGCCCGAAGATGCACACGCTCGCATCCGATGCCGCCACGCGCCGCGCCTGCGCGAGCAAGTCCTCCATGCTGGAGGAACGCGTGATGAGCTCCGAGCGCCAGCTCTCCATCTCCCCCGCCGGGGGGCTCGACAGGCGCATCGCCTCGGCCACCGTGTCCAGCAGCACCTTCGGCTCGAAGGGCTTGGTCAGGAATGAAAAGACACCCCGGCGCGTGGCGGTCACCGCCTCTGGGATCGTCCCGTGCGCAGTCAGGATCAGCACCGGCAGCGAGGGCGAGTCGCGGTGGATCGCGTCAAACAGCGCCATCCCGTCCATGCCCTGCATGCGCAGGTCCGTCACCACCACCTGCGGGCGCGACACCGCCAGCGCCGCCAGCGCCGCCTCCCCCGACTCCACCGCCGTCACCGCATACCCCGCCGCGGTCAGCCGCATCGCGATCAGCTGCAGCAGATCCTTGTCGTCGTCGACCAGCAGGACC
>Ga0247825_10001223_pt1 | contig 16829 bp, 14 predicted proteins | sample 13C_Vanillin_Day_FD_194413 | JGI IMG/M metagenome (GOLD analysis project Ga0247825, IMG submission 194413) | Soil microbial communities from agricultural site in Penn Yan, New York, United States - 13C_Vanillin_Day48 | ecosystem: Environmental > Terrestrial > Soil > Agricultural land | place... | reverse complement strand
CCTACACAGCCGCCACCATCATCTACATCCTGGTCACGCTGGTCGTCGTGTTCGGCATGCGCTGGGTGGAAAAAAAGGTGGCGGTGCCGGGGCTCATCAGCGCCACCAATATCCCGCAGGCGGGACACTAACGGCGAGTGATCAGCGGGTAGCGGGTGGAGTGGAGAAACGCGATGAAAAACCACAGCGAACATAGCCAAGCGGCGGTCCCGCCTTTGAAATCCACCACCCGCGACCCGCAACCCGCGAGTCACTAGAAATGTTCTCCGGCTTCGACTTCGACGTCATCCAGCGCTCCGCCGGCTATCTGTTCCGGGAGGGCATGACGTTCACGCTGACACTGACCGCGATGGCGATGAGCGGCGGCATCGTGTTCGGCACGCTTTTGGCGATGATGCGGCTGTCGAGCCACGCGATCCTCAACGTGCCGGCCGCGGCCTACGTCAACCTGATGCGCTCGGTGCCGCTGGTGCTCGTGATCTTCTGGTTCTACTTCCTGGTCCCGTTCATCGGCGCCTGGGCCATCCGCTCGCCCACGCCGATCCACGTCGGCGCCTTCTGGTCGTCGGTCATTACGTTCACCCTGTTCGAAGCCGCGTATTACGCGGAGATCATGCGGGCCGGCATCCAGAGCGTGACGCGCGGACAGGTCGCGGCCGGCCAGGCGCTCGGGCTCAATTACTGGCAGAACATGGGACACATCGTGCTTCCGCAGGCATTCCGCAACATGCTGCCGGTACTGCTGACCCAGACGATCATCCTGTTCCAGGACACCTCGCTCGTGTACGTGCTGTCGATCACCGACTTCCTGGGCGCGGCCGCCAAGGTGGCGCAGCGCGACGGGCGGCTCATCGAGATGTACCTGTTCGTCGCGGTGGTGTACTTCGTCATCTCGTTCACGCTGTCCTACGGGGTAAAGCAGCTGCAGGCGCGCGTGGCGATCGTCAAATGACGCGAAACTCTATAATCGGGCCGCCAAGTCGCCAGGAGAAGCAACGGAAAGATTGAAGGGCGGAAATCTATTCACGATTCACGGGGCTGAGAAACATGCCGATGATCGAGTTCAGGAACGTGAGCAAGTGGTATAGCGCCTTCCAGGTGCTGAAGGACTGCACGACGAAGGTGGACCAGGGCGAGGTCGTGGTCGTGTGCGGCCCGTCCGGGTCGGGCAAGAGCACGCTCATCAAGTGCGTCAACGGGCTCGAGCCCTTCCAGCAGGGCGAGCTGATCGTCAACGGCGAGTCGGTCGGCAGCAAGGAAACGAATCTCCCGCGCCTGCGCTCGAAGATCGGCATGGTGTTCCAGAGCTTCGAGCTGTTCCCCCACATGCGCGTGATCGACAACATCAACCTGGCCCAGGTGAAGGTGCTCGGCCGCAGCCAGGAGGAGGCTACCGCCAAGTCCATGGCGCTGCTGCGGCGCGTCGGCATGGAAACGCACGCGCAGAAATTTCCCGGCCAGCTCTCGGGCGGGCAGCAGCAGCGCGTCGCGATCGCGCGGGGGCTGGCCATGGATCCCATCGCCATGCTGTTCGACGAGCCGACCTCGGCGCTCGACCCGGAGATGATCAACGAGGTGCTGGACGTCATGACCGAGCTCGCGAAGGAAGGCATGACCATGATGGTGGTGACGCACGAGATGGGGTTCGCCTCGCGCGTCTCTCACCGGGTCATCTTCATGGACCGCGGCGAGATCGTGGAAGATGCGACGAAGGAGGATTTCTTCGGCAAGCCGCGGAGCGAGCGGGCGCAGCAGTTTTTGTCGAAGATATTGCACCACTGAGCTAGCCCTTTTACCGCAGAGGCGCAGAGAGAATCAAAATAAGAACAAAACGAACCGCCAAGCTCGCCAAGAGGAACAAGACATTAACCGCAGAGGCGCAGAGAGAATCAAAAAACTCCAAAACGAACCGCCGAGCTCGCCAAGAGATTCAAAACATAATCAAAGAGAAGCAGAACCCACGGGAAGAAAATAGGACGTGGATTTTTATACACCCTGACCGCCCTCGCGGCTCAGCGCCAACGCTCGACGACACCGCAGCTTGACTGATCCCGCAGGCGGGTCGAGACTGCAAGCGCATCGGTTAGCTGCAAATTCGGGCTCATCACGATGGAGAGGTGACATGGCCAATCCAGCCAGGAACACGATTTGCCTTTGGTACGATCGCGACGCCGAGGAAGCGGCGCGCTTCTACGCCAAGACCTTCCCCGATTCATCCGTAGGCGCGGTTCTCCTCGCGCCGGGAGACTTTCCGTCCGGAAAAAAGGGGGATGTACTGACGGTCGAGTTTACCGTGATCGGAATCCCGTGCCTCGGGCTCAACGGCGGCCCCGCATTCAAGCACAACGAAGCATTCTCGTTTCAAATCGCCACCGCCGACCAGACCGAGACCGATCGTTACTGGAACGCCATCGTCGGCAACGGCGGCCAAGAGAGCGCGTGCGGCTGGTGCAAGGACAAATGGGGTTTGTCCTGGCAGATTACGCCGATCGCCTTGACGAAAGCGATCAACGATCCCGATCGCGCTGCCGCCAAGCGCGCGTTCGATGCGATGATGGAGATGAAGAAGATCGACATCCGTGCAATCGAGGCGGCGCGTCGCGGTTGAGCACTCGTGACGTCCACCGCGTCAGCTCCCCCGAAATCGCGTCAGGCTCTCGGCCTTCTGGGTTGGGCGGCGCTCACGTTTACCGCAGCGGCCCTGGGTGCATTCGCGTCAGCGGACGCTCGCACCTTTTACGCTGAACTCGTGCGACCGTCCTGGGCGCCACCCGGCTGGGTATTCGGCCCTGTCTGGTCCACCCTCTATGCCTTGATGGCTTTATCCGCCTGGCTCGTGTGGCGGCGCCGTGGCTTCGCCGGCGCCCGCACGGCGCTTGTCTTGTTCATGGTGCAGCTGGCTGCGAATGCATTGTGGAGCTGGCTGTTCTTCGCCTGGCGCCAGGGAGCCCTGGCATTCGCCGAGGTGCTGATCCTGTGGTGCCTCATCGCCGCCACCATCGTTTCCTTTCAGCGCATCAGCACCCTGGCCTCGGTCCTGCTGTACCCCTACCTGGCCTGGACCACCTTCGCGGCAGCGTTGTCGTTTGCCACCTGGAGGCTTAATCCTGGCGTCCTGTGAAACACCCCCACTCCCCTTCTGTTCTTGTTCCTGCTCATTCTTTTTTTCCTTCTCTCGGCGCCTCGACGGTTCCTTTTGTTCTTTCTCTCTGCGCCGCTGCGGTAAACCTGGCCCTTCCCTTGTCCACGATCAACGCGCGCACATTCGTCTCATCAATCGCCGCAGGAACTCATCGCAGCGGCTGATCTGCTCCACGGTCACATACTCGTTCGGCTTGTGCGCCTGCAGAATCGAGCCCGGCCCGCAGACCACCGTCGGGATGCCGGCGGCGTGGAACTGCGAGGCCTCGGTCCCGAACGACACCTTCCCGATCTCGCCGCTGCCCGACAGTTCCTGGGCGAGTGCGACCACTTCGCTTTCCGGGCCGGTGTCGAGCACCGGGATCGCCGACAGTGGCTCGATCGTAAAGCCTGCCGCCGGGTGCACCGCACGCATCTCCGGCTCCAGGGTCTTTCGCACGTAATCCGTGAACTCCCGCAGCAGCTGCCCGGGATCGTCGCCCGGCAAATGGCGGAACTCGAAATCGAACAGGCACTCGTGCGGAATGACGTTGAGTGCCGTCCCGCCGCGCAGGACGCCGGTGTGGATCGTCGTATGCGCGACGTCGAAGCCGCGGTCGTAGGGCCCCCCGTCGCGATGGCGCCGCGCCAACTTCTTCAGGAAAGCCACCGCCTCGGCCGCGTACTCGACGGCGTTGACCCCGGCGGGCGCGTAGGCGGAATGCCCGGCCAGGCCGCGCACGGTGCAGCGGTAGCCCACCTTGCCCTTGTGCGCGATGACCGGCTGCATGCCGGTCGGCTCGCCGACGATGCACGAGCGCGGGTGCAATCCCGCGCGCCGCAGATCGCCGATCAGGCGCCGCACGCCGAGGCAGCCCACCTCCTCGTCATACGAGAAGGCGAGGTGCAGCGGCGTCTTCAGCCCGCGCTCCATGAATTCCGGCGCCAGCGCGAGCACGCAGGCGATGAAGCCTTTCATGTCCGACGCGCCGCGGCCGTAGAGCTTGCCGTCCTTCTCGATCAGTTGGAAGGGATCGGCGTCCCACGCCTGGCCCTCGGTCGGCACGACATCGGTGTGTCCCGACAGCGCGATGCCGTCTCCGCGCGGCCCGAGCGTGGCGAACACGTTCGCCTTGCGCCGGTCGTCGTCGTAAGTCATCCGGACATCGGGATCGAGCGGCGCCAGCGTCGCGCGCACGAAATCGATGAGCGCGAGATTCGAGTCGCGGCTCACCGTCGGAAACTCGATGAGCTTGCGCAGCATTGCGATGCTGGGCGACGACTGCGGGGATGCGTTCATGCGGCCGCCGAAGAGGGAAACGGTCGAGCATAGGTAGCGCTCCGGCCGGTGTCAAACCTGCGGGGTTTCTACGGTAGACTCGGCTCTGAGCGCGTGACGTGATCCTGCGTGACGTGATGACCATGACGTGATGCCGCGTGACAGGATGAGGCGAGTAATGGGACGGGCTTTGAGGATCGCCGGATCACGGATCACGGATCACCAATCGCGCTTCGCGGCGGCAGTGCTTGCCGTTGGCTGGCTGTCCGCCGCCGCGGCGGCCGACCTGAGCATCGGCCTGTCGGCCGACGTCACCACCTTCGACCCTCATTTCGTCGCGGCGCAGCCCAACCTGACCGCGCAGCATCACGTGTTCGATTCGCTGGTGCACGTGGACGCGCGCGGTCGCTCCATTCCTCAGCTGGCGACGTGGCGCACGCCCGATCCGCTCACCTGGGAGTTCACGCTGCGCAAGGGCGTGAAGTTTCACGACGGCTCGGAGCTCACCACCGAGGACGTGGCCTTCTCCCTCGAGCGGCCGCTCAGGATCAAGGGCAGCCCCGGCGGCTTCGTCACCTACGTGAAGTCCATCGTCGAGCGGCAGGTCGTCGACCGCTACACGATACGGCTGAAGACCGCGGCGCCGCACGGCGCAATGCTGCAGGATCTCGCCGAGGTGATGATCGTTTCAAAGCGGGCAGCGGAGAACGCGACGGGCGCCGATTTCGACAGTGGCAAGGCCGCCATCGGGACGGGCCCCTATCGACTCGTCCGCTTCGCGCGCGGCAACCGCATCGAGCTTGCACGGCACGACGCCTACTGGGGCGGCAAGCTGCCGTGGGAGCGCGTGGCGCTCATCATCGTGCCGGGCGACCCGGTGCGCACCGCCTCACTGCTTTCGGGCGCCCTCGACGCCATCGAGAATGTCCCTTCGGCCGACCTCGAGCGGCTGAAAAAGCATTCCGGCGTCCGCCTGGAGCGCGCCGTGTCCTGGCGGACCATTCTCCTGCACCTCGACCAGGCGCGCGACCGCCCACCCGGGGTGCTGTCGAAAGACGGCAAACCTCTGCCCCGCAACCCGCTCAAGGACGCGCGCGTGCGCCTGGCCTTGTCCAAGGCGATTCATCGGCAGGCCATCGCCGACCGCGTCATGGAAGGGCTGGCCGTACCCGCGGGAAACGTCGTCTCGCCGAGCATCTTCGGACACAATCCCGCGGTGCAGCCCGAGCCCTACGATCCGGAAGGTGCGCGCAGGCTGCTCACCGAGTCGGGATATCCCGACGGGTTCTCGGTGACGATCACGGCGCCCAACAATCGTTACGTCAACGACGAGCAGATCGCTCAGACGGTGGCGCAAATGTTCGCGCGCGTCGGCGTCCATGCCAAGGTCGCGGCCATGCCGGTCGCGGCCTATTTCGGCAAGGCGCGCCGGCGCGAATTCGGCATCGCGCTGCTGGGGTGGGGCTCCCTCGCCGCCGACATGTCGCTGCGCTCCCTCGCCGCCACCCCAAACCCGGACAAAGGCTATGGAGCGTGGAACTGGGCCGGTTATTCGAATGCCAAGTTGGACCGGCTGGTGGAGCAGTCGCTGCAAACCGTGGATCCGGCGAAGCGCGAGGCGGTCGCGCGGGAAGCTGCCGCGCTGGCCGCATCCGAGCTCGCGCTCATACCGCTGCATTACCAGGTCGCCACCTGGGCCATGAAGGCGTCGCTGACGTATGCGGCGCGGACGGACGAGTTCACGTTTGCGCATCATTTCAAGCCCCGGTGAGTCTCGTTATGGGTTATGGGTGAGGCACCCGCCGTCATGCTTTACGCATGACCCATGACCCATTACCCATTACGATTGAGGGATGGATAGCGGCGATAACCTCATTTACGACGTTGCGGTCGACGAGAACGTCATGGTTCCGATGCGCGACGGGGTGCGGCTCGCGACCGACCTCTACCGGCCCGCGCGCGACGGCAAGGCGGTCGCCGGCCGGTTTCCGGTCATCCTCGAGCGCACCCCCTACGGCAAGAAGCTCGTTTCCCGCACCGAGATCGATCGCGGCGAGCCCAAGGCGCGGCGCCGGCCCGACGTGGCAGCCTGGTTCGTTCGCCATGGCTACATCGTGGCCTACCAGGATTGCCGCGGACGCTTCGATTCCGAGGGGCAGTTCGTCAAGTATCTCGCCGAAGGTGAAGACGGCTACGACACGATTGCGTGGCTCGCGGCGCAGCCGTGGTGCGACGGACGCGTCGCGACCATGGGGCTTTCCTACGCCGCGCATACGCAAGTCGCCGCCGCGTGCCTCGCGCCGCCCGCGATGGCCGCGATGGTCGTGGACTCGGGCGGCTTCGCGAATGCCTACAGCAGCGGGATCCGCCAGGGCGGCGCGTTCGAGCTGAAGCAGGCAACGTGGGCATTCAAGTACGCCCGGGACAGCCCGCTGGCGTCAGATCCCGTCGTGCGGGCCGCGCTCGAGCGCGAGGATCTATTCGAGTGGTTCAAGGCCATGCCCTGGAAGCCGGGTCATTCGCCGCTACGCCGCGTGCCCGACTACGAGGACTACCTGTTCGAGCAGTGGACGCACGGCACCTTCGACGGCTACTGGCGCAAGCTTGGGATCTGGGCGCAGGGCTATTACGACCAGCTCGCCGACGTGCCGCAGGTTCACTTGTCGAGCTGGTACGACGCCTACATCGAGACGGCGACCGAGAATTACATGGCGCTGCGCAAGATGAAGCGCGGGCCGGTGCGGCTCATCATGGGACCGTGGACGCACGGAGACCGCGCCCTCACCTATTCCGGCGACGTGGATTTCGGGAGGGCGGCCACCATCGACGGCAACCTGGCGCCGAACTGGCGCGAGTTCCGGCTGCGGTGGTTCGACCACTGGCTGAAGAACGCGCGCAACGGCGTGGATACGGAACCGGCGGTGCGGCTGTTTCTCATGGGCGGCGGATCGGGGCGCCGCAACGCCGACGGCCGCATGGAGCACGGCGGGCGCTGGATCGCGGCGGAGGATTGGCCGGTGCCGGCCGCTCGCGTCACGCCTTACTATCTGCGGGCCGACGGCCGCCTGGACGTCGAGAAGGCGGCGGGCGATGAAACGGCGCTGAGCTACGACTTCGATCCGTGCAACCCGGTGCCGACCATCGGCGGCACGATCACTTCCGGCGAGCCGATCATGGTCGGCGGCGCGTTCGACCAGCGGGAGGAAGCCCGCTTCTTCGGCGTGCGGCATCCCGGTCTCCCGCTGGCGGCGCGGCACGATGTGCTCGTCTTCCAGAGCGAGCCGCTCGCCGAAGATGTCGCCGTGATCGGGACGGTCACGGCGCGCCTGCACGTCTCATCGAGTTGCCCGGACACGGATTTCACCCTCAAGCTGGTGGATGTGCATCCGCCCAACGAGGACTATCCGGACGGCTTCGCGATGAACCTCACCGACGGCATCCTGCGCTGTCGCTACCGCGACTCGTGGGAAAAGCCCGCCCTCTTGGAGCCGGGCAAGGTCTACGCGATCACGATCCGGGCGTTCGCGACCTGCAACCTGTTCAAGCGCGGCCACCGCATCCGGCTCGACATTTCCTCCAGCAATTTTCCCAAGTACGACGTCAATCCCAACACCGGCGAACCGGAGGGCCGGGCGAACCTGAGGCGCGTCGCCACGAACTCGGTGCACGTGGGCGGGAATCGCGCCTCGCATGTCGAGCTGGGCATCGTTCCGGTCGATTCACTCAGATTCCTGGGTGAAGAGTCATGAAGGCCGGGCCGTTGTTGTCGTCATTCCCGCGAAGCGGGGATCACGGATGTTGAGCTTCGCCGTTCGGCGCGCATTGCAGAGCCTCGCTGTGCTGCTGGCCATGTCCGCGCTGGTCTTCATCGGCGTGTACGCGATCGGCAACCCGGTGGACATCCTGATCAATCCACAGGCCGGACAGGCCGAAATCGCGGCTGCGACCCAGGCACTCGGCCTGGACCAGCCGCTGTGGCGGCAATACTGGAACTTCATCGCCGGCGCTTTCTCCGGCAGCCTCGGCAAGTCTTTCTCGGCAAATGTCCCCGCGGTCGACCTGATCCTCGAGCGCATGCCGGCGACCCTGGAGCTGGCGCTCGCCGCGATGGTCATCGCCGTCGTGCTCGGCATTCCCCTCGGCCTCTGGGCCGGGCTGAAGCCGGAATCCCTGTCGGGGCGGCTGATCATGGCCGGCTCCATACTCGGCTTCTCGCTGCCCACCTTCTGGGTGGGCGTGCTGCTCATCATGGTGTTCTCGGTCACCCTCGGCTGGCTGCCCCCGGTGGGACGCGGCCCGACCGTCGAAGTGCTGGGCATCCCGGTCAGCTTTCTGACCTGGGACGGGCTGCGCCACCTGTTCATGCCGGCGCTGAACCTGGCGCTGTTCCAGCTTTCGCTGCTGATCCGGCTGACGCGCGCCGGCACGCGCGAGGCCCTCTCGCAGGATTACGTGCGCCTGGCGCGCGCCAAGGGCCTGTCCATGCCGCGCGTGATGCGCGTTCACGTGCTGAAGAACATCCTGATCCCGATCGTCACGGTGACCGGGCTGGAATTCGGCTCGCTCATCGCCTTCGCGATCGTGACCGAGACGATCTTTTCGTGGCCCGGAATGGGCAAGCTGCTGATCGATTCGATCAACGTGCTCGACCGCCCCGTTATCGTCGCCTACCTGCTGATCGTGGTCGTCCTGTTCGTGCTGATCAACCTGGTCGTGGACCTGATCTACACGGCGCTCGACCCGCGCGTGCGATTGTCTGGCCGCCCGGTCTAGCTCATTGAAACGCCGATACACGATGAAGAAGCAACCGGTATCAGTGTTTTGCTCACGAGTGAGCACGCCTTTCCCAGCACAAGAACATCGCGACGATCGTCATCGCATGGATTTCCGAATTCATCGGCGTTCATCGGCGTTCATCGGCGGCTTGCTATGCAGTTCGCGGTAAGGGAATTCGCCGCGGGGTTTGTCGCCGATCGCCTGGCGGCAGCGGCGCTCGCTCTGATTGTTCTGATAGTGCTATCGGCGGCATTTGCGCCGTGGATCACGCCCCAGAATCCTTACGATCTGGCGCAGCTCGAGATACTGGATTCGAAGATGCCGCCCGGCACCCGGGCCACGGCAGGGTTCACCATGTGGCTCGGCAGCGACGAGCAGGGCCGCGACCTGCTTTCCGCCATTCTGCACGGGCTCCGCACCAGCCTGGCGGTCGGGGTGGTTTCCACGGTCGTCGCCCTGGCGATCGGCATGATCGTGGGACTTGTCTCGGCCTACGCGGGCGGGCGGCTCGATGCCTTCATCATGCGGCTGGTGGACCTGCAGCTTTCGTTCCCTTCCATCCTGATCGCGCTGGTCCTGCTCGCGGCCGTCGGACAGGGCGTGGACAAGATCGTGATCGCACTGGTGCTCGTGCAATGGGCGTATTACGCGCGCACGGTGCGCGGCGCAGCGCTGGTCGAGCATAGAAAGGAATACGTGGATGCGGCGCGCGTGATGGCTTTCAGCAGCGGACGCATCGTGCTGCGCCACATCATGCCCAACGTCCTGCCGGCGCTGGTCGTCGTCGCCACCGTGCAGATTGCGCACGCGATCGCGCTGGAGGCCACGCTCTCCTTTCTCGGGCTTGGCATGCCGATCACCTCGCCCTCCCTCGGACTCCTGATCTCGAACGGCTTCGCGCACCTGCTCTCCGGGCGGTACTGGATGAGCTTCTTTCCCGGCCTGGCGCTCCTGGTTACCATCGTGGCCATCAATCTGGCTGGCGATCGCCTGCGCGACGCGCTGAACCCGCGGCTGCAGAGCCACTTCGGAACGTAAGTCGAACCGCCAAGCGCGCCAAGAAAACCTCAACGGAAATCACGAATCTTTCAAAGGAAACCGCGATGTCTACAGATACTATTTCTGGAAGCTGCCTGTGCGGCTCGGTAAAGTTTGAGGCCAGGCCGCCGTACTCCGCGTTCCGCTATTGCCACTGCTCGCGGTGCCGCAAGGCTTCCGGCAGCGCGCATGCGGCGAACCTGTTCCTGCCGGAAGCGCAGTTCCAGTGGACGGCAGGCGAAGCCCTGGTCAAGCGCTATCCCCTGCCGGGCGCGAAGACTTTCGCCGTCTGGTTTTGCAGCCAGTGCGGAACTCGCCTGCCGCACCACATTCCGGCGCGCAGCGAATTTCTCATTCCCGCGGGGCTGCTGGAGCATGACCCCGGCATGCGGCCCGAGCACAGCATCTTCTGGGAGTCGAAGGCGCCGTGGTATGTCGAAACGCACGACCTGCCAAAATTCGCTGAAAGGCCGTGAACGCCATTCACCGCCCAGGCGCAGGGCATCTGCCAGCAGGTCGACTCACGACTCACTATTCACGATTCACGACTTTTGGACTGATCTGATCGCATGGCTAAAGCCAAGTCAACCGGCAAGAAACGCGTCAAGCGCACGCCCAGGAAAGCCGCGGCCGGCACGCGCGGCATCGGCCCCCACGATACCCGGCTCGACGTGACGTCAGGCGAGGTTGCGGACACCGTCCGCCGCATCGAGGACGAAGGCGGGGCCGTACTCGGGAGCTACCGGGAGCCGCTGGGCGGGAATGCCGTCATTCTGGCGTCACTGCCCATCAACAAGGTCGATCCGACCCCCTTCCAGCGCGATCTCTCGGAGGCGCATCACAAGAAGCTGGCCGGCGTCATGGACAAGACCGGCCTGTTTCTCGACCCGATCATCGCGATCACCGCGCCGAAGGAAGGCTTCTGGACGCCCAACGGCCGTCACCGGCTGGCGGCCATGACGCGCCTCGGCGCGAAGGCGATCGTGGCGCTCGTGGTCCCGAAGCGCGAAATCGCGTGGCAGATTCTCGCGCTCAACACCGAGAAGGCGCACAACCTGCGCGAGCGCTCGCTGGAGGTCATCCGGATCTACAAGGGCCTGCTCGAGGAGGATGGGTCCCGGCCCGAAACCGATTTTGCCTTCTACCTCGAGGAATCGGCGCTGGTGACCCTCGGCCTGTGCTACGAGAAGAAAGGCAACTTTGCCGGCGGCGCCTATTCACCCATCCTGCGCCGGCTCAAGACGTTCTCCGACGAGCCGATCCGGAAGGCGATCAAGGAGCACGAAGAGCACGCCGGGAAAGTATTCGAGCTGGAAGAGATCGTTGCCGGCGTCGTCGCGAAGCTGAAGGCGCGCGGGCTGATGAGCCCCTACCTGCGCGCGTTCGTGGTGGCCCGCATCAATCCGCTGCGATGGATCAAGGGCGACCCGCCGCCGCTGGAAGAGGTGCTGAAGACGATGCGCGAACGCGCGGCGAAGTTCAACACGGAAAAGGTGAAGCAGGAAGACCTTGCGACGGCAGGCGGCGCGCCGGACGAATAGGCCGGACGCCTGGTTGGCGCGCCGTTCGGGCCCGCGCAGCGTCGCGTTGGCGCAGGCTGTCAGAAACGCCAGCGCAGTCCGGCGCTGATCTGAAGCTCATTGTCAGCGGCGGCATCATGGTCCGGCTGGCGACGCCAGGCAAGCCCGGCAGACCATGCCGTGTCGCGATTGAACGGCCGCGTGTATATCAGATCGGCTCTCACTTCCCGTCCATCGGGCCGCAGCGATATTCCACGCGACTCCATGACCGGAGTTCCGCCCGCATCCACCCCATACGGCGCCAACATTTGCATGGTTCCGCTCGTGATCCGCATTGGCTGCGAGAGCGTCATTGTGACGCGGTCCCCTGTGCCAAATGCCTCGCGAAGCGACACGAACGCCGTGTATGCGGTGCTTCGGGCGTCCGAATACCCGGATACCAGAGAAGGTGCTGTATTCGCCGACCCGGCGGTATACCCGGAGGTATATTGCGCTCCGATCGTAAGTCGCGACCAGGCCATGAATGCGGCGCCCAGACTGACAACGTTTGTCTCACCAGTGCCGGCATAGCCAAGAGCACCCGAGTGTGATGCGCCGAGCACGGAGTTCTCCTCCTGCAACCGTCCAAAACTGAGCGTCCAGACCGTCGATTTCGCTTCGGCCGAAACCTCGGCCACCGTCATATACTGCTGGCGCCCCGAGTTTTGAGGCACGCCGTCGGCGGTTGCAATCCGCTCGTCCGCAACGAGCATTCCCAGTCTCATCCGGACGGGCCCCCAGAGGGGCATGCCAAAGCCGGAGTGCATGTGCTGCTTGGCCAGCGAGAAAAAAGGATTGAACAACGCGCTCCCGAGGTGGGTTTCACCACGGCGCGCCAAATCGCCGGCCAACCCGAATGAGTGGCCGCCCATGCCGGACAGCCCAAGAAACACTTCCCGTCCATCACCATCTATTGCCGATAGTACGTAGGCGCCCCGCTCGCCCGCCTGCTGCCCCAAGGCAAGCTGTGTCACCTCCGAACGCTGCATGAATCGGAAACCGATGCTACCCCTGGCATAATTGACCGTATCAGCACTGTCGAGTGACGCCAGGACAGGAGCGAGGCTGTTGCCTGTGGCCCCATAACGCCGCACCGAAGGCGCCAAGTCCACGGCATAGTCTCGACCATAGTCGTCAAATCCAGAAACCTTCAGCAGGGATACATTCCGCGCCGAAAGCAGCGCGCCACCGGCCGCCGGAGAAGATGTCAGTGCCGTTCCGGCAAGAAGCACCTGCGTCCCGCTGGCGGTCGGGAACGCGAGCTGTCCGACCGGCTCCTGCGCACGGGACAAATTCAGCAAGCCGTGGCCGTACACCGGATCGACGCCGGGTGCGCCGAGATCAGTGGCCGTCGCGAGGAGAATCGAAGCAACCTGGCGCGCCGTGAGGAAGGGCCAGCCACTTTTGATCAGAGCAGCGGCCCCGGTCACATAGGGCGTCGCCATCGACGTTCCGCTTAATACCTCGTAGGTCGCCTGACCACCGTCTGCGAACGTCGAGAACACGTAGACGCCCGGGGCAACGAGATAAAAGTTACGAGTGTCGCCCGCGCGGTTGGAAAAGCCAGCGATAACGTTGTTTGAATCCACCGCGCCCACTGCCAGTATTTGGCCATTTGCCCATGACTCCTTGGCATAGCGGGCCGGCCAGCCCGGATCCGTCCCCCCATTGTTACCGGCGGCCGCTGCGATGACCATTCCGCCGTTGATCGAAGTTATCGCGTTGCGCAGCGACGCTTCGATGTTCACAGACGGGCTTGACGAACCGAGCGAGAGATTCATCGCGAAGGGCTTCTTGTCCTCGGGAACTGCGGCAGAATTCCTCCGGTTCGCTGCGACCTGAATACCGCGGGCGATGCCATCACTGGTGCCGAAACCGAAATTGTTGAGCACGCGGATCGGCATGAGGTAAGCCTGATACGCCGCTCCGAACATTCCGGATTGAGCAGGATTGTTCTTGCCTGCACCCAGTATTCCGGCTACGTGCGTCCCGTGGCCATTGCCATCGAACGCGTTTTGGGAACCATCGAAGACGTTATAGCCCGGCAGCACCCGCCCCGCGAATTCCGGATGGGAAGTATGAAGGCCGGTATCAACGATTACGATCGTTACATTCGCCCCGGTAACCGGTGCTGGTCGGTTGTGCGCCGCCTGAGCATTGATTTGATAGACGCCCGGACTGTTGAACTCTTCTTGGGTCGTCTGGGCGAAACTCGATGGTATTGCGGCTGCGGCGGCCAGAGCTACCAACGTGCGGATAATCGTTTCTCCGTTTCTGTTCTTCATTTTGGCCGCCTCCCTGTGCCAGTGTCATACGATACCCCTGTTCGCTTTCGGCTGGAACAGCCGGAGTGTCAATGGCTGCAAAGAGCTTCTGGCAGGGGCAATGGTGCGAGGACGTGCGCCAAAATCTCGCGTCACGGTTATGCAGCCACCAACCGGGATGCGCTGCAGCCAGACTGGGCTGGACGTAGATACAGCTTGAATCGTTTGGCGTGGAATATTTTTGCTATTGAACCTGTATCCCGACCTCCTTGACGACCTTACGATAGCGCTCCGCGTCCTTCTTCACCCGCGCGTGAAACTGCGTCGGCGGCATGCCGATCGTCTCCGCGCCGCCGACGGTGGCGTAGCGCTCCTTCACATCCGGGTACTTCAGCATCTCCGCAGACACCTGGTAGATCCGGTCCACGATCGCCTTCGGCGTGCCCTTGGGTGCGAAGAGGCCCACCCAGATGGACGCATCCACCCCGGGTATGCCGGCTTCCTGCGCCGTCGGCCAGTCCTGCGCCTGCGCCGTGCGCTTGGCGGTCGTGATGCCGATGACCTTCACGCGCTTGGCTTGCAGGTGCGGAAGCACTCCCGGCAGCCCCGCCGCCGTGAACGTCACTTCGTTCGTCGCGACGGCCGAAACGGCGGGCGCGCCGCCCTTGTAAGGAACGTGCAGCGCCTTGATGCCCGCCGCGTGCACCAGCCACTCCTGCGCAAGGTGATTCACCGAACCGGTGCCGGGCGATCCGAACGTCAGCTTCCCCGGAGCCGCCTTTGCCGCGGCAACCAGATCCTTGAGGCTGTTGATCGGAGACTTGATGTTGACCACCACCAGCGTCGGCGCGTCGCTGACCATGACGATCGAGGTGAAATCGCGGTCCAGCTCGAACGGCACGCCTTTGAATACGAACGGGCTCACCGCGAACTCGCCGGTATGCGCCGACAACAGCGTATAGCCGTCCGCGGTGGCGCGCGCCGCGATGCCGGTCGCGATGAAGCCGTTCCCGCCGGGCCGGTTGTCCACCACGAACTGCCAGCCGAGCTTCTCCTGGATCTTGTTGGTCAGGATGCGCGTGGACGTGTCCACCACCCCGCCCGGCGCGTAGGGAACAAGCACGCGGATCGGCTTGGTCGGGTACTCCTGCGCCGCGGCGCCCGCCACTGCGCACCAGGCCGCAAGAACTGCTATCAGAACGGACCTCATGTTTCTCCTCCTGTTGTTGGGCTTCTCTCGGTGCCTTCGCGAAAAACGCGGCTCACGGCGGTCAGAACAGGTCCTTCCACTTCTTTCGGGTTTTTTCCTGCAATTCCTTGCTGGCTTCCGCGACCTCCGGAAAATCGTGCAGGTGGTCGTAGGGCCGGCAGGCGTCGATGATCGCCTTCGAATTGTAGGATGCGTTGTACTGGTAGGCGACGAACATCGGGTCGTTCTTCGACCCCATCCCCCGCTGGATGATGTCGATGTCGACGACCGGATCGGTGCGGGTGGCGACCGCCCACATCACTTCCTGGAGGTTGGAGGGGTCGATGTCCTCGTCCACCACCACCGAGTAGCGCGACATGTACGCGCCCACGCCGCACTGGTTCAGGATGTGTCCGGCCTGCTTTGCGTGCCCGGCGTAGCGCTGCTTGATCGCCACCACGTTGAACATCCGCGCGCCGCCGATTTCGTGCGCCCAGACCGCATGCACGTCGGGCACCCCGGCCGCGACCAGCGCATCGAACAGCAACGCCGAGCGCATGACCGCCTTGGAATAGGAATAGTCGTTGGGCGGCTTGGCCGGCGGGCTGCCCACGATGATGGGATCGTTGCGGTAGTACACCCGCTCGATGGTGACGGCCGGCGCCTTGTGCTCCTTGCCTCCCGGGTAATAGCCGTGGAACTCGCCGAACGGCCCTTCGACGCGCATGTCGCCGGGATGCGCCCAGCCTTCGAGCACCAGCTCCGACGCCGCGGGAAATGGCAGCCCGGTGAGCTGTCCTTTCACCACCGCGACCGGCTCGCGCAGTATCGCGCCCATATAGTTGTACTCGCACATGCCGAACGGCACCTCGATTCCCGAGATCAGGTAGCCGAGCGGATCGCAGCCGCACACGATGACCACGGGGAAGGGCTTGCCCGCCTTCATTGTCTTGTCGTACTGAATGGCGCCGTGCTTGCCCGGCACCATATCGAGGCCGACGTGGTTGCGGTCGTGGACCTGGACGCGGTAAGTGCCGACGTTCACCCAGTCGGAATCGAAATCCTTCGTCACCACGCAGCAGCCGGTGCCGATGTAGCGCCCGCCGTCCTTCTCGTGCCAGAACGGCGACGGGAAGGCGTCGAGGTTCACCTTGCCGTCGCTCTGGACGTTCTCGAGCACCGGCCCCTTGTCCACCGTCACGGGGGCGAACTGCCCCGCTTCCGACTGCCAGTCGCGTGGTTTTCCGCGCAGCTTCTGCACGAGGCCGTGATGGGATTTCTCCACGCCGATCCTGAGCAGCGAGGACAGTTTGCCGGGACTGCTCGTGCTGCAGGTCAGGACGCGAAAGCCTCTCGGATAGCCGGCGATTTCGTCAAAGAGCAGCGCAGGCGGCGCGTCCTTCCTGACGTTGAGCTCGCTGATGGCGCCGAGCTCCAGGTTCCAGTCGGCGCCGCGGACGTCCCTCACCTCGCCGAGCGTCCTCGCCTCATCCAGCCAGGCGCGGAGGTCGAGCGGGTTGCCCTTGTCTGAACGTTTCACGCTCTCGCTCGCTCGTTATGGGTTATGGGTTATGAGTTATGGGATATGGGTTATGGGTTATGGG
>Ga0247825_10001222_pt1 | contig 16830 bp, 15 predicted proteins | sample 13C_Vanillin_Day_FD_194413 | JGI IMG/M metagenome (GOLD analysis project Ga0247825, IMG submission 194413) | Soil microbial communities from agricultural site in Penn Yan, New York, United States - 13C_Vanillin_Day48 | ecosystem: Environmental > Terrestrial > Soil > Agricultural land | place... | reverse complement strand
CCGATGGAGAGGACCGCGCAGTTGTTCTCGAAGTGGAAGTTGTTGGCCAGCAGGAGGTCGACGGTGCGGGCGCGATCGCAGATGACGGCTCGATCGAAGGAGTAGTCTCCGATGTCCGGCTCCAGGGCGCGCGCCGGCTTGGAGTCCTGCGGCTTGCGAGCGATGACTCCCTTGGGCTTGCCATGGACCACCCCCCAGCGATCCCACATCCTCTCGAACTCTCCTCGAGGGAGCATGCCCGCCAGGCCGTGCTTGAAGACGAGGATGCACAGCGAAAGGATCACGAGCCAGAAGGGGAGGAGCAGCAAGGAGGAGTGCTCCCCAATCACTGGGGTCCCGATGAGTCCCAAGAAGAGGAGCCCGACGAAGAGTGCAGCCTTGGCCTTGCTGCCTCTCTTCTTACGGGCGAGCTCGTAGTAGAGGTGCTCGACCCCCCACTTCACCTGCCCGTTCGCGGATACGGCGTCGATCGCCTTCTTGAACGCTATGTCGGTGAAGGGATCGTTCTCGCGCGGCTCGAAGGCGAACCGGCCATGGCACTGCTTGCAGGTTTTGGTGTCCTTGCGCTCGGGGTACGTCGAGTCCGTGTTGCAACGGATGCAGATCATGCCCCACCTCCCGGCCGGCGCCCGCGGCCATCCACGAACACCCGCATCCATGCCTCCAGCATGGCGAGCGCCCACAGCTTCTCACCGATGCGCCGGCGTCGCGTCTCGTCGGGCTGGTCTTGCCCCTGGCGCAGGCGCGAGACGTAGTCCTCCCGGAACATGCCTCGCTGCTTCACCGCCGAGGGCCCTAGCAGCTCCTCCATGAGCGGCGCCAGCGGGCCCAGCACCCAGTCCGTGGCGGGGACGCTCATGCCGAACTTCCGCCGCCAGACGATCTCGTCCGGGAGCTTGTTCTGCAGCGCCAGCTTGAGGACGTACTTCTCACAGGCCCCATGGAGCTTGAGCCGCGGGGGCAGGGCGAAGGAGGCCGTGGCCAGCTCCCGGTCGAACAGCGGCACCCGCATGTCCAGCGCCCACGCGTTGGCGATCCGCTCGGCGCGCGGGAGGATGTTCTGCGAGCCCTTGAGCGCGATGTCCGCCAGGCGCACCCGGTTCAGGAAGTGGGGGTTCTCCGGGCTGCCCAGGTAGGGCCGCAGGAGGGCTCGCCGCTGGCCGGGTCCGCCGACCTGCGCGCGGAACTCCGGGGTATAGAGCGCGTCCTCCAGCCCGTAGAAGCGGTGGTAGGAGCGCAGGTAGAGCTCCTCCGGCTCCTCCGGCGAGTCCTCGTACAGGCCGCCGAAGACCTCCGCGGCCACCATGGGCTTGGAGGTCCACCCGCCAAAGAGCTGGTCGCCGCCCTCGCCGTTGAAGACCGCCGAGAGGCCCGCCTGCCGCGCCGCCCGGCCGAGCAGGAACTGGGGCCCGGTCACCGCGTCCCCGAACGGCAGGTCCAGCTTCCAGACGAGCTCCATCAGCGCCTTGCCCACATCCTCGCCGGAGGACTTCACCCAGGTGAGCGGGATCTCCAGCATCCGTGACACCTGCTCGGCCTGCTCGCGCTCCACGCTCCGCTCGCCGAAGTCGAGGCTGAAGGCCTGGACCTTGACGCCCGCCTCCTTGAGCCAGACGGCTACTCCGGAGGAGTCGATGCCGCCCGAGAGGTAGAGGGCCACCTCGGGCTCGCCGTTGAGCCGCCGCTCCACCGCCTTGCGGCAGAGGGTGCGCACGCGCTTCACCGCCGTGGCCTGATCCTCGAGCGCGGGATCGATCTGCTCGCGCAGGGTGAAGTACGGCGTGGAGGAGGAGAGCTGGCCGCCCTCGAAGACGCCGAGGTGGCCGGGCAGCAGGCGCTTCACGCCCCGCAGGGGCACGCTCTCGCCGGGGACGAAGGAGAAGGTGAGGTACTTGTGGATGGCGGCCGGATCCAGCGCTGCCTCGAAGCCCGGCACGGCGAGGAGCTGCTTCAGCTCGCTGGCGAAGTACAGCACGCCACCCTGGACCGCGTAGTAGAGCGAGCGGACGCCAAAGGGATCCCGCGCGAGGGTCAGCCGCCGCCGCTCGCCGTCCCACCAGGCGCAGGCGAAGGCACCGTCTAGATCATCGAGCGCGGAGCCCCCCGCGGAGAGCCGCGAGAAGAGGGCCTCCACGGGCGAAGGGGCGGGCGGGGCCAGCGTCCCGGCGCAGGCGACGAGGTGAGGGCCCTGGCGGAGGATGGAGGAGGATTTGCCGGGCCGGCCTCCCCACCAGCGGTAGCCGAGCCCTACACCCGGCGCGTGGACGGTATCAGTGCGGTCGCCGCGGTAGTCGATCGTGCCGAGCATCGCGGTGAGGATCTCGGGGGAGGCCTCTCCGACGTAGCCGCAGATTCCGCTCATGTGCCCACCTGCGTAGCAAGGAGGTCCGCGAACGTCTCGCGGCGAGTGGTGAGGACGGCCTGACCCTGATCGACCACAACCTCGGCGGGCCTGGGGCGGTTCAGGAAGTGGCTCGACATGGCGTAACCGTAGGCGCCCACGTCGCGCAGGGCCAGGAGATCCCCGGGCACGAGCGGTGGCAGCTGGCAGTTGCGCGCCAGGTAGTCCCGCGAGTGGGTCGTGTTGCCGCACACGTCGGTGGGGAGCTCGAGCGCGGGGGCTCGGGGGGCCACCGCCTCGACGCGATGGTGAGGGTAGTAGACGCTCTCCACCACGACATTGCCCACCGTGGTGTCCACGCCGACGTAGCGCCGCCCACCGCGCTCCTTCACCGAGATGACCTTGACGAGCAGCGAGCCCGCCTCGGCGACCAGCACCCTCCCGGGCTCGATCACCAGCCGGATCCTCCGGCCCCGGCGAGCCGAGAGCTCCTCCATCCGGCGAGCCACCTCACGGCCCAGCGCGGAGAGGTCCAACGGCTCTTGTCCCTCGCGGTAGGGCACACCGAAGCCGCCGCCCGCGTCGAGCTCCTCCAGGTCCGGGAGGAGCTCCGAGGAGGCCATCATCCGGTCGAAGCACGCGAGGAACCGCGCCAGGGAGCGGTTGTTGGTGCCCGCGTAGATGTGGAGGCCGACGAGCCTGACCCCAGCCTTCCGTGCAATCTCCAGGGCCTCGGGGAGCTCTTCCGGATCGACGCCGATGCGGTTGGGGCGGGACGGATCATCCACGAGGAGGCGCAGGCCCACGGCCCCGCCCGGGGCGCGCGCGGCGAAGTCCCGGAGCTGATCGACCGAGTCCAGGTTGAGGCGGACGCGGTGGCTGAGGAGGAAGTCCAGGTCCGCCGCATCGAGGTTCGTGCCGCTGTAGATGATGCGATGGGCGGGCACGCCCGCCTGGAGTGCGGCGAAGGCGTCACCTGGAGTGTTGGCGTGGATCCCCGCCCCCAGCGCGTGCAGCAGACGTACCAGGTGGCGGTTCTTGTTGCAGACGATGGCGTAGTGGAAGTCGACGGGCGAGTAGGGGAAGGCCTCGATGAAACTCCGCCAGGCGGCACGGACCTGCTCGGCGTCGTAGACGTAGAGCGGGCTGCCATACGTCTCCACCAGAAGCGCGGCACGGTCCGCCGTGGGCTCTCGGACGGTCATCTCCAGGATCTCCGGTCTCGGCGTGGCGAGGGACAGTATCGGCGCCGCCCGGAGCCGCGCAAGGCAGTCCAGGCGTTAAAGGCGCGTAAAGACTGGGCTGGAGGGGAGCGCCGCAGTTTTCGCGAGCGGAAATGCAAAAGAAATCCGGAGGTGGCTTCCAAGAAGACAGACAAAGCCGTTGTCCCCCGTTTCTCTGCAGGTCCCGATTTCACCCCCCCAAGGAGCAGCACGCATGAAGCGGTCTATACACATGAAGTTCCTCTCGGCATCCATGGCGTTCCTGACGTTCAGCACTTTTGGCGTGGGCTGCGGCCCTGGCGACACCGGCAGCAACACCCCTGAGTCCATGGCCCGCCAGCAGGCTCTCTCCGGCCGTGAGCTGTACAAGGGCATGATCTTCGGCGTGGGCCCCGGCGCCGCCTTCTTCGACGAGATCTGGCAGCGTCCAGACATCCAGGCCCAGCTGGCCAGGCCCGAGCTGCTGGCCAAGCGCGAGCAGGCCGCGGAGCGCCTCGCCACGAAGATCCATGAGATGGACCCCGTCTTCTTCGACCGCTTCTCGCAGGACCTGCGCAGCGGCAACCATCTGGTCATCGACCGGCTGCTCACCGAGACCAAGGACCGGACCCACGCCGCCGCCCAGGCTCTCGGCAAGGAGGCCGGGGTTGACATCTCCGCCAACGCGGTCGCCGCGCCCGGGGCGGAGCCCGTGGTCTATGTGGAGACCGCTGTGGCCGTGGTGGTCGCGGCCATCGTCTTCATCGTCATCACCGCGATTGACGTGACGCCGGTGGCCGAGGGCTCTCAGGCCAGCGCGTTGCGCCGCGACGCCTGGGTGGACGCCCTGGCGAACAAGAGCTTCGACGCTCAGTAGCGCTGCCGTACTGGGGGCTCCCATCGACAGCATGGTGGGGCCCCCCCTTTCACCTCCCTCCGCAGAGACACGCCTGTGACCGCCAACACCTCTCCTCCCGACGCCCTCCGGGCGCGCCGGCTGGGCCTGCTCGCCCTGGGGCTCATCACCGGCTGGTCCATCGTGGCCGCCTATGCCCTGCACTCGGCCCTGCCCTACAACCCCATCAAGCTGCCCTTCGAGGATCGCGTCGATGTGAAGTTGGTGCTGCCCGAAGGCTGGGCGTTCTTCACTCGCGACCCGCGCGATGAGCGGATGATGCCCTTCCAGCGTGGCGAGCACGGCGGGTGGGTCGCGGCGAACAAGACGCCCAACTTCCAGCCGCAGAACTCCTTTGGCATCGACCGGGCGGCACGGGCCCAGGGCGTGGAGCTGGGCCTGCTGTTGGATGGAGTGCGCGGCGAGGAGCGCCTGTCCTGTGAAGAGGACCCGCTGGTGTGCCTGGAGCGCGCGCCCGTGGCCCAGGCTCGCAACACCAGCCCGCGCCCCTCGCTCTGTGGCCAGGTCGGGCTCGTCTTCCAGAAGGCCGTGCCCTGGGCGTGGGCCCGCTCTAGCAAGGACAAGAAGATCATCATGCCCTCGAAGGTGATGAGGATGGACATCCAATGCTGACCCAACTCGGAAGCCGCGCGAGCGCCTGGGTGTCGGGCCCCGCTCCCTGGAGCAATGTCTACGGCCTGGCCCGGACCCTGATGGCCCTGGGCACGGGTGGAACGCTGCTCTTCAGTCACTCCTCGACGCTGTTCCGGCCTGCGGTGGGCATCTCCGATGTCCCCATCTGCCAGGGCATCCGGCAGGCCTCCCTGTTCTGCGTGATGCCCGCGGGCTGGCTGGAGGTGTCGCGCTGGTTGGCGGTGCTGTTGCTGCTGGTGATCGCCTCGGGCTGGCGCCCCCGATTCACCGGCATTCTCCACTGGTGGGTGTCGATCAGCCTGGTCTGGTCCGGCGTGCTGACGGACGGAGGAGATCAGATCGCCTCGATCCTCTCGCTCCTGCTCGTGCCGATGACGCTGACGGATGGGCGCAAGTGGCACTGGGATCCGCCGCCGGAGAACAGCAGCGAGTCGTCCCGGCTCATCGCCCTGTCCTCCTGGGTGCTCCTCCGCGGGCAGGTGGCCTTCATCTACCTGCACGCCTCCGTGGGGAAGTTCAAGGTGCCGGAGTGGGTGGATGGGACGGCGCTCTACTACTGGCTGCTGGATCCCAGCATCGGCGCGCCGGGCTGGCTGGCCAACCTGATGTATCCGGTGCTGAGCAGCCCCCTGGTGGCGGTGATGACCTGGTCGGTCCTCGTCCTGGAGTTCTGGCTCGCGCTGGGACTGGTGTTGAGCCGGCGCGCCCGCAAGGTGCTGCTGCCCTTGGGGATCTCCTTCCACGTGGGCATCGTGCTCTTCCACGGGCTGGTCAGCTTCGTGCTCATTATGTTCGGCGCCCTCGTCCTCCTGCTGCGGCCCTTCGATGAGCACTTCCGCTTCGAGTGGCTCCGGTCCCGGATGCCCCAGTGGTTCCGGGGCCCTGCACAAGCGGCTCCCCTGGAGGTCGCCTCTTCGGCTCCAGGCCATTCGTAAGCGCAGTCTCTCTCTCTCGAACAAGGAGCACTCCATGAAGCTGTCAATCCCATCCAAGCTGACCGTGGCCGCCATGGCCCTCTTGAGCATCACCTCTCTCGGCGCGGGCTGCGGTGGCACGCAGGAGGAGGCCGCTGCCTCTCCTCCGGACGTCCAGGCTCGCCAGCAGTCACTCTCCGGCCGCGAGCTCTACAAAGGCATGTTCTTCGGCGTGGGGCCCGCTGCGCGACACTTCGACGACATCTGGCAGCACCCGAAGTTCCAGGCCGGGCTGTCCCGGCCCGAGGTGAGGCAGCAGCGCGAGCGGACTGCGGAGCGCCTCGTCGCGAAGCTCGAGGCGGCGGATCCGGCCTTCTTCGATCGGTTCTCGCGGGACCTGCGCAGCCGCGATCACCTCACCATCGACCGGCTGGTCGCCACGGCGCAGGAGAAGACCGTGGCCGCGGTTGCCGCCCTCCGCCAGGAGGACGGGCTGGGGGAGCAAGGGAGGGGCAGCGCCATCGCGGCGGAGCAGCCCGGGGTCATCGTCGTCGTGGACGTCCTCGTGGAGCAGACCGTAGAGGTGACCACCCAGTACTGGCTCTTCCCGGGGCCGCCGCCCATGGCCGACGTCAACGGGCTGTTCCGTGACGAGTGGGTGGACAGCCTGGTGAACAAGAGCTTCGGCGTGCAGTAGTCACTCCCTGCCGTACACTACGCCCAACCTCATCTCTTCTTTTCTCGCAGAGATTTTGGCTGGCTGCCGTCGATGTCGGTGAAGCCGTATTCCATGGCCAGCTCGGCGACGACCAGCGGCTTGCCGGTCTTCTCCATCAGCTTGAGATCCGTGGCGAGTGCCGCCACGGCCCGCCCGGTGAAGACAGGGGACTCGGCGCCTTCGGTGTTGTAGGGGAACTCGCCGCGCAGGACGCGCTCTGTCTTCACCACGCCGGGCCAGAGTGAGACAGATGCTACTCCGTGTGGCTTGAAGTCATGCGCCATGTCCGAGGTGAGCCGATCCACCCCCGCCTTTCCCACACCGTAGGCGACGTTGAGCGCGTACACACGCGCGCCGAAGGACGAGACGTTGGCCACGAGCCGCGGGCTGCTCTGCCCCGCACCCGCCGCGAGCAGCAGCGGCGCGGCGAACACCGAGGCCACGTAGTGCGAGCGCAGCCCCACGCGGTGGATGTCGTCCCAGACCGAGAGCGGCAGCTCCCAGAAGGGCACGCCGTAGACCTTGCCTGCGGGCACGGCGAAGGCGTTGTTCACCAGGATATCAAGCCGCCCCTGCTCGGCCTTCACCTGTGCGAAGAGCGCCTCCACGTCCTCGTCCACGGCATGGTCACACCGCACGGCGATCCCAAGGCCGCCCGCGCGCGTCACGGCCTCCGCGGTCTCCTGGATGCTGCCGCCCAGCGGGTGCGCGTTGCCCTCGAGGGTGCGGCCGGTGACGTAGACCGTCGCGCCCGCCTCGCCAAGCCCGACTGCGATCCCCTTGCCGACCCCCCGGCTGGCGCCGGTCACCACTGCGATTCGTCCCTGAAGCTTCATGGGCAGAAGAAGCTATGAGGCCCCGGCCCTTTTTCCAAGGCGCCAACTGCCCCTCCAGTCAAAACCCACAAGCTGTATGGGGGCCTGGCCAGGTGGCTTGGACTCTTCACGCCGATTGCCCCGCGCTGTTCGGTCACCGCGCTGAGCGCCCGCTAATCTCTGGGAAGCGCTCGTAGAAAAGATCCGGCTCGTTGCCGGGTAGCGTTGTTGCAGACGAGTTGCATTCCTGCGGCGAGTGGAGGTGGAGCAGTTGGCGTGCTGTGAGCCGGCAGGAGTCGGCTTGCAGATGACGCACTGGTCCACTCGGAGCCTTGCGGTAGTGGCACGCCACAGGGGCATCGCCCCCACTCGGAAGACGCCCGCAGCGCGGCGCCGCCGAAGAGCAAGCGGTGTGCCGCACTCCGGTGACGTGAGCGCGCGTGCCGGGAGAGCAGCCAGCCGCCTCATGAGTCGGAGCCAGGGCGGTGCTGGAGAATTGCTGTCAGCGGGTGGGTAGAATCGACCCCCTATGAGCAAGGTCACCCCTCCAGGACAGCCCACTCCGGCCGCGACTCCAGTACCGAAGCAGGACGCGCCGGTGCGAAACACGGTGGTTCCGCGCAGCGTCGCCACGGACCCTGCGGCCGCAGCCCACCCCACGGCCGCGAGCCTCTTCGAGGCGAGGACGCCGTCGCCGGTGGATGAGAAGCTCGCCCGGCTGCGGGACCTGATGCGCGGCCACACGGACCGAGGCGAGGAAGGGCAGATCCTCAACCTGTTCCGCTCTGCCTCGGCGGGGGAGCTCAATGAGCTGCTGGGCCGCATGCCGCGCAACGAGCTGCACGATCTCATGGGCGACATGGACGACCATCTGTTCGGCCCCAAGAACCGCGCCGCGTTCCTCAAGCTCCTGTCGAACGAGCGCCTCGGCGAGCTGAACACCAGCAGCCGGGCCAAGATCGTCCACGCCTTGCAGTACAGTGCGACCGGCGCCGACGAAGAAGGGGCGGTGCGTGACATCTTCCTGGGGACGAAGGGCGCCGCGCTCACCGCGCTCAAGAACGCCATCGATGCTGGCGGCGACTACCGCGACCTGCAGCAGCTCGTCTTCCACGACATCGACGATGGGAAGATCCGCTCGCAGCTGTTGAATCACTTCCGCGAGCAGGCTCAGCCCACTGACCAGGTGAAGGTGTTGAGCGACATCGACGACACCTTCTATGCGAACCTCAAGGATGACAGGTACCCAGGCAAGACGGTGTACCCCGGGGTGAAGGCGTTCTACGCCGAGCTCGACAAGGGAGGTGGAGCTACCGCCGACGCCGAGGGCGATCTCACGTTCATCTCCGCCCGGCCGTACGACCGCGCGGGCATCGGCGAGGGCATCACCCGCTCCATGCTCGAGAAGAACGGAGTGCAGCAGGCGACGGTGCTCTCGGGTGACTTCCTCCACCTCATCGGCAACTCGAACATCGCTGACAAGAAGTTCGACAACTGGGAGCAGTACCGGTCGCTCTTCCCGGAGTATAAGAGCGTCTTCATCGGCGACAGCGGGCAGGGCGACGCCATCTTCGGAGCCAAGGCGGTGGCCACGGCGCCCTCCGAGATGAAGGCCGTCTTCATCCACAACGTCACCAACATGGGCGACGACGAGCGCAAGCAGATGGCCCAGAAGGGCGTCTTCGTGTTCGACACCTATGTGGGGGCGGCGACCGAGGCCTTCCGCCGCGGGCTCATCACCCGCGAGGGCCTCGAGCGCGTGGCCTTCGCCACGTCCAACGAGCTGGATCTGGTGCGCTTCGACTCGGTCGAGCAGCGAGCGGCGCGAGAGGCCGAGCTCGATCGCGACCTGGCCGAGATGCGCTCCATCGTCCCCGAGTAGAGCGCACGCATCCTCATCAAGATCGAGGCAGTCACTGCATGCCAATTCCGCAGCGGCGCAGCCTGCTCAGGGCTCGCCGATCAGCTCGCGCTGAGCAATGGCCGCCAGATCCGCCAGTATTTGCCGGTCCTCGGGCCCGAACTGGCGAGGCCGGTGGTCATAGACGCACAGCGTCCCCACGGCGTAGCCCGTGCGCGTACGCAGGGGGATGCCCGCGTAGGAGCGGAAGTGGAGCTCCGAGAAGAGCACGTTGCCGCCGAACTGCGCATCCTGGTGGGCGTCCGGGATGATCATCTCGCCGTCCTCGAGGATGGTGTGCGCGCACAGCGAGGCGTCGCGCGGGAGGGAGCTCAGGCCGCCATCGCGGTTCGAGCCCTTGCACACCGCCCGGTCCCGATAGACGAGGTTCACCGACGAGAGCGGAACGTCGAGGCTTCGCGCCGCGATGCGCGCGATGCGATCGAAGCGCTCCTCGCGCCCGAGCTCGGGCACCCCGAGCTTCAGAACCGCCTCAAGCCGGCCGGGCTCGTCTGCCGGCCGGGCCGCCGGAGCCCAGCGCGACAAGGTGCGCAGCAGCCAGGCGCGCGCCTTGGTGCGCACATGCGCGGAGCTGAAGGGCCGCAGCAGCAGGTCGGTGCCATCCTCCGCCAGACAGGCCTCGAGCTGCTCCGCGTGGGCCGCGTCCGCCATCAGGACGATGGGGATGCCCTGGGCCTGGGGGCCTACCATGCGGCGCACCTGGCGGGAGAACTTCAGCCCATCCTGCAAGCCTGGACTGTGCTCGATGAGGACGAGGGCCGGGGGGGCACGCTCCAGGAGCTGACCGATCTCCTCGGCATTGCCCAGCCGCGTGGTGTGCAGCCCGTCCGCGCGGAGGGCTTCCTGGACCTGCTCGGCTGTCTTGTCGTGAGGGATGGCCAGCAGCACATGTTTTCCCCGAAGCTCCTGAGCCAGCTCCTTGGCCTCCTCGGCGGGGGACGGCATGGGGCGCTTCGGAGCGGATGAGGACGTGGTGAGCTCGAGGAGCTGGCCCTCGGCGGCGGCGAAGATCTCCAGGGAGGAGCCCTGCCGCGCCGCCCGCTCCCGGGCCGCCGCCACCACCGCATCCAGCTGGTCGTCCGAGCGCATCGGATCATGGTGGAACAAGGCGAGGCGCTTCACCTCTGCGTCACACGCCATGTCCACCACGTACTCCACGGTGCTGTGCCCCCAGCCGATGCGGTCAGGGTACTCGGCCGCGGTGTACTGGGCGTCATGCACGAGGAGATCCACCCCACGGATGAACTCGGCGTGCTGGGTGTCCGCCTGGTGGTGCCATGCCTCGGTGTGGGTGCGGCCGCAAGCCTGGGTGCGGCCGTTGGGCTCATGGTCGGTGACGTAGGCGAAGGACACTCCGCCCACCTCGATCCGGTACCCGAGGGTGAGCGCCGGGTGGTTGAGGTAGCGGGTGGTGATGTGCGCCTCTCCCAGGGCGAGCGTCTGCTCGAGCAGCTCGTGATAGCGCAGGGTGGCGCTGAGCGACTCGAGGGAGACAGGGAAGTAGGAGTACTGCATCTGCCCGGCGAGCGTCTGCTTCAGCTCGGTGCCCATGCCCTTGGGGGCATAGATGTCCCACTCATTGCCGGGGACGAAGATGGGCGCGAAGAACGGCAGCCCCTGGATGTGATCCCAGTGGGTATGGCCGATGAACAGGTGTCCGCGCACGGGCTTCTTTCCCGAGGCCATGAGCGCCTGCCCCAGCGCCTGGGCGCCCGTGCCGCAGTCGAGCACCAGCAGGGTTCCATCTGGCATGCGGACCTCGACGCACGAGGTGTTGCCGCCATAGCGCAGCGTGGTAGGGCCGGGTTTTGGCAAGGAGCCTCGGGTACCCCAGAACCGGATGTGCATGCGAGTGGCCTCCCTGGACGGCCGCTCTGGGCGGGCGCCCCCGGCCTATTCTGCCCGATTAGCGGCCCGGATGTGTCACGCTGCATCCTGCTGGTGGTAGGCTCAGTCCCCCGAGCCCGGGAAGATCTCATTGTAGTCCGATTCCTGCATCCGTGTCGTGAGCGGCCGGTAGCTCACGCCGTTGTAGGTGCAGCTCGTGTAGAAGGGGCCCGAGCTCCCCTGCGAGGTGCAGAACTGCGAGCACCGGCCAACGAATCGCAGGGGCGCACACTGCGGCGAGCCCGAGCCAGACTCCATGGCTCCACAGGCCCGGGTGAGGTAGCGGTTCTCGTTGCTGACGGACCGATCGACACCGAAGAAGAGGCTGTTCGGGGTGAAGAGGCTCCCAAAGAAGCAGGCCTCGCGAACGTCGAAGAGCACCAGCTCGCCCGGGGTGAAGGGGATGGCGTGGCCCCATGCGTTCAGCCCCAGGACTGAGATGTTGACGTGGCGCCCGAAGCGGTTGACATGGGCGAGCAGGCAGGCTGTGACGACCTGCTGCTCGTTGGAGTTGATCGATTGGCCGTTGGCCCAATCCGGTGCGAGCCCCAGCCCTCCTTGCCATGTATAGGTCCGCCCGTTCCGAGGATTCGTGAACGAGCGGTTCTGCCCGGTCGGCACGGCGCAGCGGACGACATACGTCATCAGAATGTCGGCTTGGCCGGGATTCTGGTTGAACCAGCTCACGAAGGCCGTGGCGGACAGGCCGTTGGCGGATAGGCCGTTGGCGGACAGGCCGTTGGCGGACACGCCGTTGGCGGACACGCCGTTGGCGGACACGCCGTTGTGGGAGCTGAGCTCCTGGGTCTGGCTGTCCAACTCCAGGGATTCGGCGGGAGACTCCGCAGGGCCACAGCCTGAGGCGCTCACCCATAGACAGAGCGTTGCGAGCCCTGCGCGGCCCCACGAGTTCACCCCTAGGCTCTGGACGGTGCGGTGGTCTTCGGTCATGGGCGCGCGCTTCATGGGGGACTCCTTTGAGAGGGTGTCCGTGGATTGTCGGAGGGCGAGGACGGAGGTTCTTTCGGGCTCCCCTCGTGTGTTGTTTCCAGGGCGCGAGCTGCGTGAGGTGGCTGACAGCCCAGAGCTCCTGGGTTCAGTTTCGGATAGAACTCGTTGCCAGGCAGGCAAAGCCTGGCCGAGCCGGTCGGTGGACCAAGGACCTGCCAATGGCGATGGATCTGCGAATTGCCTCGTACAACACCGCCTGGAGCGGAGCCTGGGCCACCGAGCTCATTACTTCAGGGATCGGCTTCCACTCGCGTGCGCTGCAGGCGCAGCCAGTCCGGCTGCCGGAGCTGGAAGACCGGACTCCGATGCCGTCGGAGACCGAGCCTTCCGATCACCTGCCAATCGCCGCGCGGCTGATGCGCACCTGATCCGCTGCATGATCACGCCGCAGTGTCAGCGTCAGGTGCGGTCTCCTTCATCTGATCGACAAAGCTCTTCCAGTCGTCGTCACCGATCTGCCCGCTCGCCAGGACGACCATCTGGTGGTCGATGAAGATGTAGAAGGGCGCGGCGTGCCGGGGGTTGAGCCGATCGCGCGCAGCGGGCTCCAGGAAGATCACATGATCCAGCAACGCTGAGCCCTCGAGCAGCGGCGAGATGTCGTGCCTGGAGTCTGCGGGGACGATCCACAGGCCGACGCCAGCTCTGTGGATCGACGGAAGGATTTGCACGAGCTCGGGAACGGTCCCACGGCACTTTGGGCATCCGCTGGACAGGAACAGCAGGACAGCGGCCTGTCCCGCGAGCTCTGCGGAGGTAACGTGCCGGCCGTCTACCCGCGCCCTTCCCTCGAACGCCGGGACGATCTGCCCGAGCGGGAGGGTGAAGGGTGGCTCGACAGCCCCCGAGCGTCGCGTCAGGCGCAGCAGGGACGCGATTCGACGCAGGTTCGTTGAGATCAGGAAGGCGAGCACGGCGGCGCCAGCCAGAAGAAGCCAGGCGCCCGGACCGAGGGAGGCTGTCGGCGGCCCCATGAGAAGCCAGGCCACGCAGGCCGCGATCAGCAGCAGATTGCGGGCGAGGTCCCAAGCCGAGATCGGATGGTCTCCAGCGCCGAAGCAGTTGCAGCTCACCGTCTGTCTCTGGACGAGGGCGACGAGCAGTACAGCCGAGAACGCCAGGAACATCGCAAGGGCTGCGGCCATGCCGCGATGGGCGGCTGTGCCACCGGCGATGATGGCCAGCGCGACGAGGAACTCCGAGGCCGAGATAGCTGCGGCAGCGTGTCGGCTCCAGCGGGCGCGGAGGTGGACAAGCGTCTCGAGGGTCTCGGCGAAGCTGCTGATAGCGCGCGCCTTTCCGGCCGCCGAAGCCAGGAGCACGACGAAGATGTAGAGGCGGCAGGCCTCGGAGAGATAGGCGGCCGTCATTCGAACTCGCTGGCCTCCCATACTGGCTCCAGCCCGTCTTGGCCGCGCCGGCGACGCCGCGCTCCACTGCGAGTGGCGAGGATCGCGTCGAACCAGTCATCCTCCAGGCTGCGCCGCACGCCGCCACCGAGGACGCTGCGCAGGCTGCGGGCAATCGCCCAGGCGAGGTCCTCGGTCGCCTCGTCGCGGCGGATCGGCAACCCGAGAGCCGCCATGTCGTCGCGGGTGAGGGCGTAGGTATGGGAGTGGTGGCCGAAGAGGAGCTGATCGGCGATGCCAGCCCTCCGCGCCTCCGGCTCATGGGCCATGTGCAGGGAGAGCAGCTCCGCGCAGATGCCACGGGCCTCGAGAATGGAGCGGTAGAAGGACGTCAGGGTCGTCGGGAAGATGTTCTCGCTCAGCACCGACAGAGCTTGCCGCTTGGCCTCGCCCGCCTTGAGGCCGAACCAGTCCCTGGCCATCTGGCTGAACAGCCGCACGTCCTCCGAGGAGATGGAGTTTGGCCCCGCTCCCTGGCCGGACGCGGAGGCCTGTAGCTGGGGATCGATGGGTGAGAAGACGGCGACAGGCCCGGCGATGATCTCCCGAGCGGCCAGCGCCGTGATGGTCCCAGAGGACTCGCAGCGGTGCGGCACGATGAAGGAGAGGTGATCAGTGAACTCGTGCAGCAGCAAGGCGATGCGTCGGGCCGCGTTCACCATGCCCCCCTTGCAGTAGAACACTACGTCCAGCCGTGCGGGACGCCGGAGGCTGCGGAGGGTGTCGTAGAGCTCGGGCAGCAGATCGAGCTCGAGGTGGGAGGCTGCGAAGACCAGCACCGTGCTGCCCCGTCGCGCTTCGAGCTCCTCGATGTGGCGGCGGATGTTCAAGCAGCCCGCTCCCGCGCCCGCGCCCCTTCCACCAGGCACATCGCCAGGGCACCCGTCATGTCCAGCTCCGGCACCAGCTCCTCGATGAACAGGAACTGCCCGACCGGATTGTTCTCCAGGAAGACGTGCTCACCCTGTGGAGTGACGATGAGATCGATGGCTCCGTAGTTCAAGCCGTAGCTGCGCACCAGCTCCAGACAGCGGCGCTCGATCTCCGGTGGCAGGCGCTCGGCCGCGTAGCGGATCTCCGCCGAGAAGTCTCGATAGTCGGTCGCTGTGCGCGGGTCGTCCTGGGAGTCGATTCGCGCGGCGAACACACGGTCGACGATCACGGTCACGCGCAGCTCGTAGCGCTTGGGCACGTGCTGCTGGAAGAAGCAGGGCAGCTCTACCACTGCATCGAGCGCCTCCTCGTGCTCGTCCGTGATGCGGGTGGTGGGGAGGGCTCCAGCGATGCGCTCCTCGGGGGCGACCTCTGCGGCGGCCAGTGAGGACGAAGAGAGCGCCTTGAAGATGATGTCTCCGCCCATCTTCGCGCGGAAGGCATCGACATCGCCACGACGGTTGGTGACCAGGGATGGCGGCACGGAGAAGCCCAGGCGGGCGGCGCGCAGCAATTGCTCTCCCTTCCAGCTCGCCCCGCGCAGGGCGACCGGGTGGCTCATCCAGTAGCAGTCGAGGGAGTAGAGCAGGCTGAACAGCACGTGCTCCATCTCTCCCTCGGCGTAGGCCTGCTCCTGTGGCGCCAGGTCCGCCGAGAGGAAGCTGAAGCTCGCCTTCTTGCGCATCCAGACGGCGCCGATCTCGGAGACGGACAGGGCATCACCGGTGAGGAGGTGGGTGAGCTCACCTTCCCAGCGCCCGCGTGCGAACTCCAGGGTCAGGGCGAAGTGCTTGGGGAATTCGTCGAGGTTCAGCCGGAAGGGAGCGCCGCCAGCGGCCGCGAGCTTCGCCGAGACGATGTCGGCATGGAGGTCAGCTTGGTTCGTGACGATCAGAACGCGCTTGGGCATCTGGCGGGGCAGGTCGTCCGTCAGGGGGGGGAGAGGTGTATCGGGGCCAGCTCCGGGCCGGCACGAGACGTGTCGCAACGGCCCCCGAGAGACTCGGAGGCCGCGGCGAAGGCGCCGACTAGCACCAGACGCCACCGTCATTGTTGTAGCGGGTGCCGTAACGGTAGTTGCCGATTCCCTGGGGGTCCGTGCACCCGGCCACCGAGACGCCTTCACGGGCCTTCCACTTGGCGGCCTTCTCCTTCTCCGTCTCCGTCTCCTTCTTGGCGGCCAGCTTGAACGCGAAGACCTTCTTGTCGTTGTCCATGAAGTGATCCTCTTGAGCAGAAGTGGAGCGGCGCGATGCTCACCGAGCCGCAGCGTCGTACGGCGACGCCGCCGCGGAGGTTGGCATTGGATATGGGTGAAAATCAAGGATAGAAAGGAATCAAGGAAAGGGTCTCTCTGAGGGTGTGGACACGCGGAACCAACACTCGTCTTGCGCGCCGCCTTCTGGCCCTTCTCTGGCCAGAGGGCGAGCCGGTGCTGAAGCTGCGTGTGGTGTTGGCGATGGCGATGATCGCCGTCGCCAAGCTGATCAGCATCGGCGCGCCGCTCATCTACAAGCAGATCATCGATGCCCTCTCGGGGGCCGCGCTGGTGATGGTGCCGGCAGCCCTGATCGCCGCCTACGGTGTGGCGCAAGTCGGCGGTCAGATGGCTGGGGAGCTGCGGCAGCTCGTCCTCGCGCCCGTCGTCCAGCGCGCCATCCGTCTGACTGCCCTCGAGGCGTTCAGGCACCTACATGCGCTGTCGATGCGCTTCCACCTCGACAGGCAGACCGGTGGGCTGTCACGAGCGGTGGAGCGCGGCATCACCGGCATGGAATTCCTGCTGGAGCTGATCCTCTTCAGCGTCTTGCCAACGCTCCTGGAGCTGGCGCTGATCGCGGCGGTGCTCTGGCACTTCTATAGCGCCGGGTTCGCGGTCACGACCCTGGCGGCCGTCCTCTGCTACCTGGGCTTCACCCTCGCGATGACACGCTGGCAGGTGCGCCTGCGGAGGGAGATGAACACCCTGGACGTCGCCGCCAGCATCAAGGCCACCGATAGCCTGCTCAATTACGAGACGGTGAAGTATTTCGGTGCCGAGGCGCACGAGGCAGAGCGCTTCGACCAGGCAAAGCGTGACCATGAGTCGGCCGCGCTCCGCAGCCAGTCGCTGCAGGCGATGCTCAGCAT
>Ga0247825_10001221_pt1 | contig 16833 bp, 17 predicted proteins | sample 13C_Vanillin_Day_FD_194413 | JGI IMG/M metagenome (GOLD analysis project Ga0247825, IMG submission 194413) | Soil microbial communities from agricultural site in Penn Yan, New York, United States - 13C_Vanillin_Day48 | ecosystem: Environmental > Terrestrial > Soil > Agricultural land | place... | reverse complement strand
GATGGTCGAATGGCCGGGCCGCTGCGCCCAGTGCAACAAGGAAATCGCCGACTGGGCCGACGCTGGCCTGCTTGAGCGGCGATGGGTCCACAAGACCTGCTACGCAGCGGCACGCAGTGACGCCGCCAACAAGGGCGCTGAGCTTGCAGAGTTGAAGTCCCCTGCAGAGCGCGGCACTCACCTCGAGATGCCAATGTTGATCTTTCTGCTGATGTTCCACTTCGGCCTCGGCGGCGCCGTTGCGGGTTGGATCATGCTCGACCAGGGCAAGTCAGAGAGCCTTGCGGTCGCGCTGATGGTCGTCGGCATCGTCATCCCGGTAATCGGCATCGCCGGCGTGGCGGTGAACATCATCTCCCGCCGCCGCATCGAGCTGATCCGGCAGGACCTCGACGCTGTTGGGGGCTGGCGGCCGGGCCGATAGCGATGACGCCCCTCCTGCACGGCAGTCACGTCTTCAACCTCCAGGCGTGGCACTTCGAACCGACGGTGATCGCGGGCACGTTCATCGTCGTCAGCTTCTACGCGTACGGCCTCATGTCCATCCGCGAAGCCTTCGTGCCCTGGAAGGCGCTGGCGTTCCTCCTGGGCGTCACGCTGATGTTCCTCTCGCTCGCCTCGCCGCTGGACGTGGGCGCCGACAGACTGCTCTCGCTGCACATGCTGCAGCACGTGTTCCTGACGACAATCGGGCCGCCTCTCGTGCTCCTGGGGCTACCTGACGCGATGCTGCGACCGGTCTTCAGCAATCCCTCTGCCCTGAGGGCCGGCAAGCTCCTGTTCCATCCCGTAACCACGGGTGCGATCTTCATCGTCAACATGTGGTTCTGGCATGTGCCCCCGGTCTACGACCTGGCGGTGACCAACCTCGAGGTACATGTCGTTATGCACTTTGCCTTCATGGGCAGCGGGCTGCTGTTCTGGTGGCCGGTGATCCAGCCCTCGAGCCTGCTGCCCCGCGTCGGCGATGGCGCCCGTCTGCTCTACCTTTTCGCGACGGGCATGCCGATGGCGCTGCTGGCGATGCTTTTCTTCGCGAGCAACGGCGTCATCTACGACTACTACGAGCAGCCGGATTGGCTCTGGGGTATCTCGCCGATGGACGACCAGCAGATTGCCGGCCTAGTGATGGGCGCGCTGGGCGAAGCGGCGAGCTTCGCGGCGATCACCCTCCTCTTTTTCCGCTTCCTCGACCGGGAGGAGGCGGAGGCGGAGGCGCGGACTCAGGGCCGCGCAGACGTTGTATAAGCATCTGGCCAATCACCGTGCCCGCAATGGCGCCACCGAAGGCGATGACCAGATCGAGGCCGCTGGGCGCGCCAGCAACGCGCGCAAGGGCGAAGGCGCCCATCGCGACCAGGGCAGAAACGGCCCAACTAACCCAACGATCCATTGGACGCAGTATAGCCTTCAGGGTCTTTACAGATGATCGCGCCGTTGCTAACGTTCACCTGCAATTGAAGGGTGTTGCAACGGTTTGCATCTAGGCGGGCTTCAGTCATGATCGATGGGTCTTGGATCTTCCTGGGAATCGGTGGCGGAACAGGGGTTTTTGCCGCCGCGTTGGCGCTGGGCCTCAGACACGGGATCGATTGGGACCACATTGCCGCAATCACCGACATCACCAGCGCTTCAACGGCCGCCGCTACCGACGAGGAGGAGAGTTGGCTCCTTGGTGAGCCTGGGGTGATGCTTACAGACGAAAGTCACCATCACTCACATAGCCATGCGGCCGGGCACATCCACGAATCCGAAGGGCATGGCTCGTCCTCTCTCGACGCGCGGGGAGGCGCCGGCACGATGACGCTTGCGCGACCGCAGGCACGCATCGAAGTCCTGACGCACCGCCTGCCCGAGACGCATCGCCAGGGCATCTGGCTCGGTTCCCTGTACGCCATCGGCCATGCAACCGTTGTGGTAATCCTTGGTGTCATCGCCATCGTTGCAGCCGGCTTCCTGCCTTCATGGGTCGATCCCGTGATGGAGAAGGTTGTCGGCATTACGCTAATTTTCCTCGCCGCCTATCTCTTCTACTCGGTCTATCGCTATTACCAGGGCGGCGGCGAATTCAAGTTACGAAGTCGATGGATGTTGATCTTCGCAGGAGCAAAAAACGCCTGGAACTGGATTCGCTCTCGTACCGGCAACCATGAGCACGCTCACGTGACGCCGCAGCAATACAACGCCAGGACGGCCTACGGCATCGGAGTCATCCATGGTATCGGCGCCGAGACCGGCACGCAGGCCTTGATCATCGCCACCGCGGTGGGGGCGTCGAGCACCAGTACGTCGGTTGCGGCACTGCTCTTCTTCGTCCTCGGGTTGCTGATATCGAACACGGCGGTGACTGTGATGTCCACCGTCGGGTTCGGGTCGGCACAGAGGCGCCAGGTCATTTACGTCGCGGCAGGTCTCGTAGCAGCCATCTTTAGCCTGGTGGTGGGAGTAACGTTCTTGTTCGAATCGACAAGCCTGTTGCCCGACCTCGACCCCTACTTCCGCTGGATCGGCGGACCGGACTAACAGCCCTGGTCCTTACACCCTGGCCACGATCACGGGCACGGGTGACCGTCCGAGGGTCGCCATAGCGGTACTGCCCATGATGGCGTGCTTGCGGGCTCCCTGGCCGTGGGTGGACATGGCGATGGCGTCGGCATCGAGGTCGCGTGCCTTTTCGAGGATGGCCGTGTCTACACCACCACCACGCGGGATCTCTCGAGTCGCCAGTTCGACGTCCAGCGATGCCGGCAGGAGTGCGCGCTGACGCTGCATCGTCGCTTCGAAGGCCTGCATCTCGGCCGCGTTGTCGGTGCCGCCGGGCGCGTGCTCGTGGACGAAGAACAGCGTTAGCTTGAATTTGCCGCCTTCCAGCAGCGGAGCCAGCGCCCTGAGGACGTTGCTCGAATCTTCGGAGCAGTCCGTCGTCGCCAGGAGACGGTAAGCGTCGCCCGCAGTCTGCGGGCCGAGGATCTCTGGTCCGGTGAGCATCACGGGCGTCTCCGCCTTGCCGAGGACTCCCAGCGCGACGCTGCCGTGCAGCAGGCTGGCAATGACGCCCTTGCCCCGAGTGTTCATGGCCAGTAGCGAAGCATTGCGCGCTTTGCGCAGGATCGCCGCGGTAACGTCCTCATCCTTGCCGGGGCTTTCGATCACCGCATTGCCGGCGAGGCCTTCACGCTGCAGTTCGCGCTCGAGCTCCGCCTTCAGGCGCTCCCTGCCCTGGGCGACTGCCGCATCAGAGCCGCCATCGAGGTCGCTGTCCTCAACGATGCGCATGACCTCGAGGCCGGCGCCGATTGCGCCGGCGATGCGGCCGGCGTGTGCGACGGCACGCAGCGAATGCGCAGAGCCGTCTGTTGTGACAATTACTGGCTTCACGTCGCTCATGTGTTTACCCCTCGCTTAGTGCCCAGCCGCCGCGTGGTCGAGTTCGCCGGGTTGGGATGGTGGTGGCGGCGGATTCTTGCTCGTGACGATAAGCGAAAGCCCTATCGCACCAATGAGCACCGCAAAGATGACGCCGAGGGAGAGGTAAATCGGCATATGGTAGACCTCTTCGGTGAGCATCTTCAGGCCCACAAAGACCAGGACGATGGCAAGGCCGGCCTTGAGGTAGATAAACCGGTGCATGGCGCCGGCGAGCAGGAAGTAGAGCACTCGCATACCGAGGATGGCGAACGCGTTCGAGGTGAAAACGATGAATGGATCGTCGGTTACCGCGAACACAGCCGGGATCGAGTCGACCGCGAAGACGATGTCGGTTGTCTCGATGGTGACCAGCACCGCGAGCAGCGGCGTCGCCATGAGGACGCCGGCCTGGCGTGTGAAGAAGTTCGACCCGTGGTACTCGGACGAAACGGGGATTAGCCGCCGCATCAGCTTGAGGACGAAGTTGTTCTCAGGATGCACCTCGACTTCGCCACCGAACGCCATGCGCGCACCGGTGAACACCAGGAAGGCGCCGAAGACGTAGATCATCCAGTGGAACGTCTCCAAGAGGCTGGCGCCGGCGGCGATGAACAGGATCCTGAAGACGACGGCGCCGATGATGCCCCAAGCCAGCACGCGATGCTGATAGGCCGCAGGCACCGAGAAGTACCCGAAGATCAGCGCGAAGACGAAGATGTTGTCAACGGAGAGCGCACGCTCGATGACATAGCCGGCGATGTACTCACCGGCCGCATCGCTGCCGTGCCAGGCATAGATGACGCCAGCGAAGCCCACGCCCAGAATCGTCCAGGCGATTGACCAGTAGAAAGCTTCCTTGATACCGATTTCATGAGCTTCGCGGTGGAAGACCAGCAGGTCCAACGCGAGAAAGACAAAGATCAGGGCGATAAACGCCGGCCAGACCCAAAGATCAACTTCCACTAAAGGTAACCCCCAGCTGATGTTTCATCAGCCGAAGGTCTGGCCCGCACATTGGCCCGCGTCACCGGCCTCGCAATACGAGACGGATTGTCGATGACGCTGTTAGGGGTTACTCCCCTTCGGTTACTCCAGCTTACTCTGCACCTGACGCTGCGAACAATGCGCGCGACGCAGCAGACATCTGTGAGCGGCCTCCTCCAATCGCGACAGAAGTCTCACCACCCGAAACCTGGGCATTGCATTCGTGAGCGTTGACACGAAACCCCCTTCGCATATGATCACGAAGAAGAGCCTTTACTTATGTCCGACACTCCTACGAGTCCGCCTACTGCCGCCATCCTCACCCTCGGGTGCAAGCTGAACATCGCCGACTCTGAGGCGATGGCGCGGCAGCTGAGAGACGCCGGCTGGCGCGTTACCGACCGCGTTGAGGCAGACGCGGATGCCGTCATCGTCAACACGTGCTCCGTGACCCACACCGCCGACCGCAAGTCGGCGCACCTCGTCAATGTCGCCCGGCGAATGGCGCCCGGCGCAACAGTCGCGCTCACGGGATGCCTGCTGGAGACGGCGACTCCTGAGCGCATCGACAGCCTCGGAGCCGGCCTCGTGTACCGCCAGCAGGAGCAGGCAGGGCTCGTTCAGCACCTCATCGAGCTTCAGCCTGACCCAACGGCAGACGTTGTCGTCCCGAAGGTCCATAAAGCCTTCAAGACACGCGCCTTTATCTCGACGCAGGAAGGCTGCAACGATGTCTGCGCCTTCTGCATCATCCCGAAGACCCGTGGGCGCGAGCGCTCGAAGACAATCGCACGGGTGGTCGATGAGGTGCAGAAACGCGAAGCCGAGGGTGTGAACGAAATCGTGATCACCGGCACCCAACTCGGCCACTACGGCAGCGATCTCGGCATCCGGCTGCACGACCTCATGCGCGCACTGCTGTCCGAGACCAGCGTGCCGCGCATCCGCATGTCCTCCGTCCAGCCGCAGGACCTCACCGACGAGCTGATCGACCTCTGGTCGGATCCACGCCTCTGCCGGCACTTCCACCTCGCGCTTCAGAGCGGTAGCGGAGGCGTGCTCCAGCGCATGCGGCGGCGCTACAGCCAAGACGAGTTCCGCACCGCCGTCCGGCGCCTGCGCGACGCAGTCCCCGCTGTCGCGATCACCACCGACGTAATCGTCGGATTCCCGGGGGAGACCGACGCGGAGTTCGAGGAGAGCCTCGAGTTTTGCCGGGAGATGGCGTTTGCGGGCATTCACGTATTCCCGTACTCACAGCGCATCGGTACCGTCGCGTTCAAGCTGCCCGGGCAGGTTGCCGACGCCGTCAAAAAGCAGCGCGTGCATCGCCTGATCGACCTTGCCAGCGAGATGTCGCATCGCTACCGGGACCGCTTCTTCGGCGCCACAGACACCACTCTCTGGGAAAGGCGGGGCGAGGATGGCCTCTGGGAAGGACTCACAGACACCTACGTGCGAGTTCGGGCACGCTCAGACGCAGACCTTTCGAACACCCTCACAGCCGTAAGGTTCACGGCACAAGGCGAGGACGGGCTCCTCGCGGAGGTACTGGCATGATCATGTTCAACCGCGTCGTCCTTATCATCTTGTGTCTGCTGCTGATCGCGGCGGCCGTCGCCATCATCGTCCTCACCTGGACGATCCCGAACCGCACGATCAACTGGCTCGCGGACGCCGTGCAGTGGATGGACGACAACGATGGCGACCTCGAAAAGGCGCTGCTCACGACGGTCAGCGCGTCGATTGGGCTCATCGCGACGATCGTGCTGCTCATCGAGCTGATCCCTCGTCGCGGGCCCGGCGTGAAGGTCTCCGGCCTCAACCGCGGCAACGCCACGCTCTCGACCGCCGCCATTGGCCAGCGCATCGAAGAGGCGGTTTGCCAGGTGCCCAACGTGGCTGAGGTCCGCGCCAATGTGACTTCGAAGAAGAACGGCGTCCTGCTCGCCCTCGACCTCCAGGTGAGCCCGGACGCGAACCTGGCGACCGTTACGGATGAGGCCTGCCAGGTCGCGGAGGACGTGCTCGAGAACCGTGTCCACGTTTCGCTGCTCAAGCCGCCGACCGCGCGCCTGCACTATCGCGAACTGCGTCTGCAGGGCCGCAACGGCTCCCGCCGGCCGGTGACTGCCCCTTCAACGCCGATCTCTCCACCTGTGGAGGCCGGCATCAGCGCACCCGTCGTGGTTGCCCCTGCTCGCAGTGCGGCCGCGGTAACGTCGCCGCCGGCAGACGAACCGGACATTCCTGAGCCCATGGCGTACGACGACAACACGCCGCCCACGGAGCCTGTCAGCGATAATGGCGCCGAGGAGAAAACCAGCTAGATGCCCAAACGCCTCCCCGCCCTTACCGCCGAGCACCTGCCCTCTCTGATCGAGAGCATTCTCTTTGTCGCCGAAGAACCGGTCGAGGTGTCGCTCCTGGCCCAGGCCCTGCGACGTCCTGCAGAGGAGATCGAAGGCGCGCTGGCAGAGCTGGAGCAGCGCTGCATGCTCGGGGGCACCCGTGTCCAGCGCACCGGCGAACTCGTACAGCTCGTGACCAACCCCGAGGCCGGCCCTTATGTCGAGCGCTTCCTCGGCCTCGAAAGCCGCCAGCGCATCTCCGGCGCCGCCCTCGAAGCGCTGGCAATCATCGGCTACAAGCAGCCGCTGACTCGCGCCGGCGTCGAGCAGATCCGGGGCGTGAACTCGGACGCCGCGATCGCGTCCCTGATCGCGCGTGGGCTCATCGAAGAGGTGGGCAAAGCCCCGGGCCCGGGCCGTCCTGCTCTGCTCGGCACAACGATGCGTTTCCTCGAGCACTTCGGTCTTTCTAACCCTACCGACCTGCCACCGCTCGCCTCTAACGAAATGGCCGAAGCCCTCGGCCTCCACGCCGTGGACGATGGCGATGACGAGGAAGAGGACTTCGAGGACGAAGACCTGGCGGAGGATGAACCCGCCGAGGACGAGAGCGAAGAGCCCGTCACCAGCGCATGACCGTCGCCCTTTGCCGCCTCACGCTGCGGCTGCCTGAAAACAGTTCACTCAAAGGCAAGCGGATGGTCGTGAAGTCTATCCAGCAGCGCCTGCACAACCGGTTCAACGTCAGCGTCGCCGAGGTCGAGCACAACGATAAGTGGCAGCTTGCGGGCATCCACATCGTCGCCGTCGCGAACAATGCGACCCATGCCACCGAGGTCATCGACAAGGCGGTCGACTACATCCAGCATCTCCGCCTCGACGTCGAGATCATCGAAGAGGACACCGAGCTGCTGGACTAATCAAGGGCCGCCTCATCTCTGCTAGACTCTCGGCTCACGAGCGAGTTGCGGAGGTGCACACGATGAGCGATCAGAGCAGTGTCTTCGTCGGGGCAGCGGCGGCTGGATCCCGGACGCGGGGAGGCCTGTACCGAAAGCGTCCAGGCGATGACGCCTGGGAGCAGGTCGCGGGCGGCTTGCCCCATGACACACAGGTGCAGGCGATCACCGTCCACCCTGCCGACTCACGAAAAATCTACGCCGGCACGCACACCGGGCCGTTCAGGAGCACTGATGGCGGCGACACGTGGCAGGCGCTGGCGCTACCCGAACCCGGGCTGCAGGTATGGTCCATCCTCGTCCACCCGTCGCAGCCCGAAACGCTCTACGCCGGAACTTCGCCCGTGGGTGTATTTCGTAGCGACGACGGTGGCAACAAGTGGCGGAAGCTGATGTCTCAGTCCTCGCCCGACCGCGTCAAGATGGCGTTTCCCTGCCGCGTCATGCGCCTCGCCGCGGACCCGGCCAACCCTGATGAGCTGTACGCGACGCTCGAAGTCGGCGGCGTCATGCGCAGCCTCAATGGCGGCGAGTCCTGGGAAGACTGCAGCACCGGCCTGATCGATCTCGCCAACCGGCCGCACCTCAAGAGCATGCTCCAGAGCGACACGGACATCGAGGGCATGATGGACGGACACGCGTTGTGCGTCAGCGGCGCGCAGGCGGGCACCATCTTCCTGGCGGTGCGCATGGGGCTCTTCCGCAGCGCCGACCGCGGCGTCAGCTGGGAGGACATGGAGGTTGGGCGTTTCTCGCCTCTGACCTACAGCCGTGACGTCCGCGTTTCGCCGCAGGAACCGCGGACCCTCTATGCGTGCTTCAGTCCCGCCGCCCGCAGCGAAGACGGCTCGGTGTACCGAAGCCACGACCTCGGCGAGACGTGGACGCGCTTCGACCACGGCATCAAGGCCGAGGCGACGATGATGGCCGTGGCGCTGCACCTCCAGGACCCGGAGCAGGTCCACTGCGTGAGCAGAAGCGGCCAGGTGTTCAGCACTACCGACGGCGGCGCCAGCTGGTCGGAGGCTCCGCTGCCGGAGGGTGTCCGGGACGTTTACGCGGTGGCGTGCACTTAGCCGTAGCGCGAGACAAGCCCCGCATCGCGGGGCAACACCACCGAGGTGCGGAAAGCTCGGGGACGTGGGCTAACAGAGTTTTAACGCCTGCATAACACCTTCGCACGCGAATAGGCCTAAGCTGCGGCGCATGGAACGCATCCTCGTCCTGCTGGCCGCTCTGGCTGTGCTCGGTGTCGCGTTCGGCGTGCTGGAGCGACTTTGGCCATCGGTGCGCGGGCAGCGGTTTCTGCTGCGGCGCAAGGGCTTCTTCACCGACGCCGCCTGGTGGATGTTCACGCCCACCGTCGGCAAGCTGTTCAGCGGAGTCGTGGTCGCCGTGTCGATCCTGGCGCTGGCCGGCATCCTCGGCATCGGCATCACCGTCGAACACCTGCGCGGCCTCTCAGAACGTGACACGACCATCGGACGCTGGCCCCTCGGCGTGCAGCTGCTCGCGTTCCTGCTCCTGGCGGACCTCCTGGCTTACGCCCAGCACCGTGCGTTCCACACCTTCGGCCGGCTGTGGCCCATCCACGCCGTACACCACTCATCGACCGTGGTCGACTGGCTTTCGTCGGTGCGCGTCCATCCGGTTAACGATGCACTCGGCAGCGTGGTGGTCGCCGCCCCTTTGCTCCTATTGGGCTTCAGCCCGGCAACCCTCGGCGCCTACCTGCCGTTCCTGACCCTGTATGCGATCATGCTGCACGCGAATGTGGGCTGGGACTTCGGACCCCTGCGCTACGTGGTCGCCAGCCCGGCGTACCACCGCTGGCATCACAGCGCCGAACCCGAGGCGATCAACAAGAACTTCTCGGGGCTCTTCCCCTTCGTCGACATGATCTTCTGCACCATGTACTTCCCGAGGGACCGTCAGGCGCAGAATTTTGGCGTCGTCGGCGAGACGGTGCCGGAGGGATTCATCGGCCAGATGATGTACCCCTTCCGACCGAAGAAGCAGCCAGCGCCATCTACGACGCCAATGGCCATCGAGACTGGCGTAGCCCGCATCCGCCCTGCGCGCGCGCCAACCGCTCTGAAGGGGCCGGTCCCGTGACACCGGCCCCTTCCTCGTGGTTCACGGTTCACGGTTCACGGGAGATTGAACTTCCCTGACGCAAATGTGACGGGGCGCCCCGCCGTGCGCCCCGTCACATCGATAGCCCTGCACAGCGTCAGCGTTCTGACGCTGCCGTTGCCTTATTGCGGAAGGCGGTAGGTGTAATCGTTGTACTGCCAGTTGCCGCCGGCGAGGGTCCAGAGGCGCACGTAAACGGTCTCACCGGTGCGCGGGAAGCCGCTCAGGGTGACCTGTGTATTCGTGCCCATCGAGGCGCCGAGCATGTTGTTCGAACCGACCGAGGTGCCAACGTACAGGTAGTACTGCTGGACGCCGCTGACCGCGCTCCAACGGAAGGTCTGGCTCGTGCCCAGTGTGGCGCCGTTGGTCGGGCTGATCATCGAAGCCTTCGTGACCACGGGCGTCGATGTCGGAGGCGGCGTCGTTGTGCCGCCACCCGTGGAGCCGCCGGTCGAGCCACCGCTGCTGGTACCGCCGCCGCTGGTGCCATCGGTGCTGGTGGAGAAGTCAGTAACCCAGTACCACTTGTATGGCGAGTTGGCGTTGTACACGCGCGCAATGCCGATCTGGCGATAGCTGCCGTTGAGCATGTTGGCGTTGTGGCCGGAGGAGTTGCGCCACATCTCGAACGCCTCAGCGGCGGTGTCCTTCACCGTACCCGCGGCGATGTTCTCGCCGTTCTGCGGGAGGCCGTCGCACTGGGCGACGCGCGTCCCGACGGAGCGTCCGAGGGAGTCGGTGTGCGAGAAGTAGCTCTTCGCCGCCATGTCGGTCGCGTGCCAGGCGGCTGCCCGGCTCAGGTTGGTCGAAGTTGTCAGGGCGCTGCGGCCGTTCTGAGCGCGGTAGTTATTGATCAAAGTGAGGAAGGCCTGTTCCTCGCTATCGAGGCCGGCGCTGCTGACGGTGCAGTTGGTCAGCGCTTCGGCCGGACGGGCGCCGCCGCCACCAGCCTGCAACGCGACGGCGACCGCCGCGGCTACGAGAGTGCCCAGTAGAATTCGAGACAGTTTTGGCATCTGCTGCCTACCTCCTTGTTGTCACGCAGAAGCGCCCGGCATCACTGCCGATCAACGCTCAACGCGCATAACCAGGTCGCAGCTTCCGTGTGGTGTGTCGCGGGCCCGCCCGAGCCCATTCGATGCACGGCATCGCGCGCGGAATTAGATCGTCGTGTGGTAGGTGTAGTCCTGGTACAGCCAGCCACCGGCTGAGAGCGTCCACACACGCACGTAAATCGTCGCGCCGATGGGTAGACCTCCAACCCAGGCGTTCGTCCAGAGACCCAGCGACGCGTCGTAGTACTCCTTCGAACCCGGCACTGAGCCGATCTCCAGCCAGTACTCCCATGCGCCGGCGGCAGGACTGAGGGTGAGGTTCATGCCGGAAGCAGACACGTAGCCGGACACCGGCGATGCGATGCCCGCGCGAGCCGTGGTCGAATAGCTCACAGGCACCAGCGGCGCCGAGGCTGCCACCCATGCTGCGCCCCAGCCGTCGGTGCCATCGTGGGTCGACGAGAAGTCGGTTGCCCAGTACCAGCCGTACGGGGAAGACGCGCTGTACACGCGGGCGATGCCGATCTGGCGGTAGCTTGCCTGGAGCATGTTCGCGTTGTGGCCCGGGGACGTGCGCCAGAGCTCAAACGCCCCGCCCGCGGTACTGAGTACGGTGCCTGAAGCGAGGTTCTCGCCATTCCATGGGAGCCCGCCACAGTCGCGGATACGCACGTCGTAGGCGCGTCCGAGCGAATCGGTGTGGGACCAGCGGCCGGATGTCGCGAGGTCCGTCGCCATCCAGGTGGCGGAGCGGTTGAGGTTGGTCGACACGCTTAGCGGCGCAAGCCCGTACTGGGCGCGATAGCCGTTGATGGTGGTGAGGAAGGCCTGCTCTTCGGCGTCGAGACTGGCGTCATAGACGTCACAGGCGTAGAGGGCCTGTGCGGGCTGGACGCCCTGAGAGAGCTGGCTGGTGAGGATGAGTGCGGCGGCGACAAGTGCGCCGCCCAGCAGGCGAGACAAAGGCAGGGTAAACGGCATGAGCATGCCCACCTCCTTGCTTCGAGAGCGAACGTTGCGTTCGCCAAGCCCGTCCGACGGCTTGTTCCCTCTCCCTTCTTATCGGCAGCCGCCGTGCGTCCTTGACGCGCGCACACCAACGCCCAACCGCCGCTCTTTCTCAACGGTCCAGCGCTTCGACGCTCTCGCCGCTCCGAACACGCCCCGGTGTTCGGCACGGCAATACGCCTGGCCAGTGGCAGCTTCCGTGGGAACTCGTCTCTGAGGGCCGCCCGACTCTCAGGACGTTGATGATTGCTGGCCCGATCCGGCTCGGCAAAAAGGAAGGCGAGACTAAGGTCTCGCCCCTCTAAACTCTGGTTACACGCGTATTCTCAACGCGATGGCGCAGGTTAGCCTTTCGGTGCGTCGACTGTCAATGCTCCTGCTGCAGCAAATTGTGCCGCGCGTTCCCTGGTTTCTGCGACCTTGTGAGACGGGATCGGCTTCGGTCCGCCGAGGCCGTACGCGTAAAGGGTGATCTCCGCCGCTTCCTCCACGGTCATGTTGGCACGGATGGCGCCGCCCAGCGACTCCGCGAACGTGAGCACGCCGTGGTTCTCGAGCAGCAGGCCCTTGATGCTGTCGTAGCTGTCCAGGACGCCCGCGATGTTGTTGATCGACTCATCGGAGCCGCGCGGCCCGTATCCCGCGAGCGGCACACCGTCCACCATGCCATTGCGCACGAGGGCTTCGTAAGCGCCCGGGATCGACTTGCCGGCAACGGCAAAGCCCGTCGCGAAGGGCGAGTGTGTGTGCACGACGCTGTGGAAGTCGGGCCGCTTACGGTACACGATGCCGTGCATCTGAATGATCTCAGCCCCGACCGGGGCGACGGTGCCCTCGATGAGGGTGCCGTCCAGGGCGAACAGGGCAATGTTCTCAGGCTGCATCGTGGCGAGGGAGCCGCCGGCCGTGAGCAGGAAGGCGTCCTGGCCGGGCACCCGCATGCTGACGTTTCCGTGGAGGCTCTTGGTCATAATGCCGGTGGCCACCAGCTGCTGCGTCGCTTCGATGACCTCCTTGCGATGGTTCGAGAGGTTGGCGGTCGTCATGGAAGCATCCTCCTGACTATTCGAGCGGCAAGAAGGTCTTCCATGCCGTCTCAGAGGCGTCTGGGTTCATCCCAGACATCAGAGCGGAATCACCGGCTCTCAGATTCGCGTGAAAGCTGCTAGCCTATCGGTGCAGGCAGCACGTCCGCTGCCACGCCAGTATCGGAACGCGGACGGACCGCGTCAAGCAATCGGGGAGTCGAAGCCAGCTTGAAAGGCGTTATCCTCGCCCTCGCAGTCATGTTCGCGGCCGCTGCCGGCGTTGCCGCTTTAGCCATCGCCTTCGGCGCCTTTGCGGGTAGCGAAGGCGACGGCATCGAACGCGAGCCCTTGACCATCGTTGCCGCCAACGGCACCACAGCGCGCCTCAAGATCGAGATCGCGGACACGTCCGAAGAGCGCTCTGTGGGCCTCAGCGGCCGCACCGAAATCCCGAACGACACCGGCATGCTCTTCACCGGCCTCACGCGCAACGGCGGCTTCTGGATGAAGGACACCCTCGTTGACCTTTCCGTCGCCTTCATCGACAAGTGCGGCGCCATCGTCCACATCGAGGACATGGAAGCGAACACGACGGAGAACCACAACTCGCCCACTCCGTACCTCTTCGGCCTCGAGACGCCGAAGGGCTGGTTCCAGCGCAACGGCATCACCGCTGGCGACATTGTCAGCGTCCCGGAAGAGCATCGGCAGCCAGGCTGCTAGGGCGTGCGCGCGAGCGGGCGTACTGGCAGAGATGAGGCCGCCGACCCGCCAATCAGAGTCAGACGCGGCTCATGGACGTCCTGGCGTTACGGACCCGTGCTGGTTAGACGCTGATTGGCACCAGGTCTCGCTCCTCGTCGCGCGCCGGTCGAGGCGGACGGCGGGCCATCCAGAGCAGGACGGCTGACACCATGTACGTGAACCCGAAGGTGCCGTAGACGATCGTGTAGGCGCCGGTGAGGTCATAGGACAGCGAGGCGCACAGAGGACCGAGGCCGAGCGCCGCCATGTTGAACGGCGACGTGACCCCAGCGATGCGCCCGTAGGACTCCCGGCCGTAGTACTGGGCCAGCACCATGTTCACCAGCGTGCCCTCGCCGCGGGCGATCAGGCCGTATAGCGCCGCGACCGTCAGGGCTGCGGGCGCGCCCACATTGGGCAGCATCGCCCACATGCAGAAGCCGCTGAGCACCATGGCGAAGGTCAGCAGCAGGCGTTCCGAGAAGCGCTCGACGAGGAAGCCCCAGATGATACTCGCGACGGCGCCGAAGAAGGCGAAGAGGCTGATCGCGGCGGCCGCGGTCGTCGAAGAAAAGCCCTTGTCCTGGTAGTAGGCGACGAGGTGGAAGCTCACGGAGCCATTCGCCAGCGTGCCGATGAACATGCCCGCCACAATCAGCCACAGCGCCTTCGTGCGCACTGCCTCCGCGACGGTCCAGCTGAACTCCGCCGCTCTTAAGGGCTTGCCGGTGCTCTCCTCGATCGCCTCGGGCGGGTCGCCGTCGGGCAGGAGCCCCATTTCCTCGGGACGCCGCCGGTAGACCATCGCCGCGGGCACGACGAACAGTGTGAGCATGAGGATGGGGAAGACGATGAAGATGGTGCGCCAACCGGGACCATTTATCAGCGGTTGTGCGATCAGCGCGCCGATGCTGCCGCCGAGCGGGATCGCCATCGAAAGCAGGCCGAAGGCGCGACCGCGCATGCGGCGGAACCAGTTCACTGCCAGCGATTGGGAGACGACACCGCCCACCATGTTGCTGCCGAACGACCGCGCCAGGATGTACGAGACGTAGAAGAGCACCAGGGAGTGCATCTGCGACATCAGGAGCAGCGATGCTACGACGACGATTGCGCCCAACGGCGCTATGTACCGCGGGCCGTAACGGTCGACCAGCATGCCGGAGATCGGGGCGACGAGGCCGCCCGACAGGGTGCCAAGGGTGATGGCGCCGGAGACTTCGGTCCGGCTCCAACCGGTCTCGTCCGTCAGGGGCTTGAGGATGACGCTGAAAAACACCTGGCTGGTCATGCCGCCGACCAGGAAGGCCCCGACCATCGCCACGCCGATGACGTACCAGCCGTAGAAGACGCCGCCCGTTCGTGCTCTCAGCCCGCCTGCTGACACCGCGCCAGCATAGCGCAGGAACAGTTACCGATTAATTACCAACACCTAAGCGACCGCCACTTCGACAGGCTCCGGGCAAGCAGTCAGGCCCTCAGGACAGCCCTTCGTCAGCTCACGACAGTCAATCGGCCTCAGGGATTCCCTATCGTGTGTGGCCGCGCAATTCATTGCGCACGTGACTGAGAAATCCCCCTTCTTCACTTCACGGCCGAAGGTCTGCTACCCGAAGGTCACGATTACCAGGGCCAGCGTCAGCATGGCGGCGCCTGCCAGCTCCGCCGGCGCCAGTCGTTCGCGGAAGAATCGTCGCGCGATGGCGAAGCTGAACAAGAGCTCGACCAGCCCCAGCGTGCGTACATTCGCCGCAGGCTCGATCGTGAAGGCCGTGAACCAGCCCGCCGATGCCGCCGCGCCCATGAATCCCGCCAGCATCGACGTGCGCCAGACGCCGCCGAGCGCCACCAGCACGGCCCGGTTCGTCCAGGCCAGCCATCCGCCGAGCACCAGCACCTGCACCGACATCGCCCACACAAGTGTGTACGCCGCCGCCAGCGTGTACGGAGTGTCCGTCAATTCCAGCGCGGCGCCCCGATAACCGACGGCCGCCAGCGCAAAGCCGGCGCCTGACGCGACGCCGAGGAAGGCGGTCCAGCTCGTCCAGCCCTGGACGATGCTAGCGAGGCGTCGCTGCGGGTCGACAGGCGAGAGCATGAGGACGCCCAGGGTTGCGAGGATTACGGCAATGATGGTGGTGAGCGACGTGGGGTCGCCCAGAAATGCGGCGCCGAAGATCGCGACCTGAATCAGCTCCGTCTTCGAGTACGCGACGCCGACGGCGAAGTTGCGCTCGTGCATGACCCGCAGGAGGAGCGCCGTCGCCGCAATCTGGCAGACGCCGCCCTCCGTCACCCATGCCACGAAGGCGAGGTTGACGCCGGGCACAGGGTCGCCCGTGATCGCGAGGACGATGCCGAAGTAGATAAGCGCGAAGGGGAGGCCGAAGAGAAAACGGACGAGGGTCGCGCCGAGAGTGCCGAGGTCGGTGACGAGGTGGCGCTGGGCAGCGTTGCGCAGAGTCTGAGCGAAGGCCGCCCAGACGGTAAGAACGATCCAGAGCCATCCGGGCGCCATGCGGGATGACGGTAGCAGAGATCAGATATCAGATAACAGGCTTCGGGCCGGGGCTGGATAGCCCGGCTAGATCGGTACCTGTGGCGAAGCCTGGTTACGCTTGCGCCGGTGCCGGCATCTCCGTGTTGTGGGGTAGGCCGCGCGGCAGGGCCGAGACCTTCTTCAGGAGCTCATGCTCCGGCGCTGAGAGGTCGATGGGATCGCCGTAGGGCTGGGGGTAGTCAACGCCGGTGTGCCAGTAGACCTCGACGATGTTCTCTTCGGGGTCGCGGAAGTAGCAACCGAAGGCGTTGCCGTGGCTTACGGTGCGCTCGATCTTGAGCCCTGCTTCGTTGATCTTGAGGTAGAACTCCTTGAGGTCGTGCAGCGAGCCGCAGGTGAAGGAAATCTGCTGGGCGTTCGTCTTCTGACCGCCCTGCGCCTGGGCGAGGGCGATCTCGTGGTGCTCCTCGTCGGGGCGCGCTGAGAGGAAGACGATACGAGGCAGGCCGACGTCCGTGACGGTGAGACCGAGGAAGTTCGAGTAGAAGTCGACCATCTTCGGCATGTCTTCGACGTAGAGACCGACGTGCCCGAGACCAGTTACACGAGGCATGGCACCCCTCCCGCAATGGATTGTTAAACAAAGTATATCGCGGG
>Ga0247825_10001220_pt1 | contig 16836 bp, 16 predicted proteins | sample 13C_Vanillin_Day_FD_194413 | JGI IMG/M metagenome (GOLD analysis project Ga0247825, IMG submission 194413) | Soil microbial communities from agricultural site in Penn Yan, New York, United States - 13C_Vanillin_Day48 | ecosystem: Environmental > Terrestrial > Soil > Agricultural land | place... | reverse complement strand
TGGCCTCGCCACCGGCGTGGCCCGGCTGCTCCAGGAGGGCGCGGAGGTCGTTCGCGCCGTCGCCACGTTCACGGAGCTCGCCGCCGCCTCGGGCCGGACGCTCGTGCTCGCCGAGCCGCCGGACCTGCCGCCGCCCGACGAGACGGTCGACGTGCTCGGCGGGCAATCGATCCCGGGGCTCAGCCTCGTGGATCGCTTCGAATACCGGATGGCCGGTCGGCCCGGCTGGGCGCAGGGGCGGCCGAGCGGCGATCCGCGCGTGCAGCTCTGGCTGCGGTTCCGCGACGGCCTCGAGGTCACCGCGCACGTGCGCGCACGACCGGCTTCGGGGTGGCTCGCGTGTCGGGTGAGCACGCGATACGTCATCGGCGGCTACCACGAGGAGGACTTCGAGGTCTGGGACTCGCGCTCCGTAGGGACCAAGAGCCGGCGGCGACGCGCCAAACGGCTCTCTCCGCCGGCGCGTCGTGGCCACGTCCGGGACCATGGTCCGATGGACATGAGTCCCGGCCGTCGCCATCGTGAGGCATGAGCAGCCATCCGAAGGTCACCTCGCGCCGGCCCGGCCGGCCGCCCACGAGCGACATGGTCTGGATTCCCGGTGGGACGTTCACGATGGGCTCCAACGATCACTACCCGGAGGAGGCGCCGGCCCGCGAGGTCACCGTGGACGGATTCTGGATGGACAAGTACACGATCACCAACGGCCAGTTCCGGCGCTTCGTCGAGGCCACCGGCCACGTGACGGTGGCCGAGCACACGCCGCGCGCCGCCGACTATCCGGGCGCCCGACCCGAGTTGCTCGTTCCCGCCTCGGTCGTGTTTCGCAAGCCCAAGCATCCCGTCGACCTCCGCAATCACTACAACTGGTGGGCCTACGTCCCCGGCGCCGACTGGCAGCATCCGGATGGTCCGGAGAGCTCGATCAAGGACCGCGCGCGGCATCCGGTCCTGCACGTCGCCTATGACGATGCCGTCGCCTACGCCGGCTGGACGGGCAAGGTCCTGCCGACCGAGGCCGAGTGGGAGTTCGCGGCCCGCGGCGGGCTGGAGGGCGCGTTCTACGCCTGGGGCGACGAGTTCGCGCCCCGCGGGCGCCAGATGGCGAACACCTGGCAGGGCGCGTTCCCGTGGGAGAACCTCGTGATCGACGGCTACGAGGCCACGGCGCCGGTCGGGCGGTTCCCCCCCAACGGGTACGGCCTGTACGACATGATCGGCAACGTCTGGGAATGGACGACCGACTGGTACGAGGACCATCGAGAAGCGATCGTCTCGTGCTGCGCGAGCGTGAATCCGCGCGGCGGCGAGCGCGAGCACAGCTACGACCCGAGTACCCCCGACGTTCACATCCCCCGCAAGGTGATCAAGGGCGGCTCGTTTCTGTGCGCGCCGAACTACTGCCGACGCTACCGCCCGGCCGCGCGCATGGCGCAGGCCGTCGACACCTCGACCTGTCACCTCGGCATTCGCCTGATCGTCAGGTCGCGGCCGGACGCGTCCGGCCCGAACGGCCTGACCGGAGACTCCTGATCATGAGACGCGCCACGGCCGGGTTCGTGACCGGCCTCGGCTGGCTGGCGATGGCCGCCGTCGCCGGCGCCGAGGTGTTCGTCTATCCCAAGCCGGGCGTCGGGCAGGACCAGATGCGGCGGGACCAGTACGAGTGCCACACGTGGGCGACGACGCAGACCGGGTTCGATCCCTCGCAGCCGATCGCTGCCGCCGCCCCGGCCCCGCAGCATGGCGGGGCGGTGCGCGGCGGCGCGGGCGGCGCGGCGGTCGGTGCGATCGGCGGCGCCATCGCTGGTGATGCCGGCAAGGGCGCGGCGATCGGCGCCGGGGTCGGGGCTGCCGTCGGGCTGCTGCGACAGGGCGCGCACAACCGCCAGGCGGCGAGCGTCGCCGCGCAGACGCAGGCGCAGCAGCAGAGCAACGTCGACCGCTACGAGCGCTCGTACGCCGCCTGCATGGCCGGGCGTGGCTATCAGGTGCGCTGACGCCGCCGAGAGGAGCGCCCATGAAGTGGCCGGGGATCGTGCCGTTCGCGGTCGCGCTGATTGCCGTCGCCGGCGGCGAGCCGGGCCTGGCGCAGACGTCGAGTCCGGAGCCGTCGGCGAAGCCGGTCGAGCCGAGCGATGACACCCCGGGCGCGTCGGCCCCGTTCGCGCTGACGCGGGCGTCGATCCAGGCCCAGCGGCAGGCCATCGTCGGCGAGGCGATGGATCTCGACCCCCGGCAGGCCCAGGCGTTCTGGGCGCTCTATCGCGAGTACCGGCTCGCGATGGGGAAGGTCAACGATCGCTACGTGAGCCTGCTCACGCGGTATCTCGACAGCTACCCCGACCTCCCGGACGCGGTGGCCGGACAGCTGCTCGACGAGTCGCTCAGCATCGAGGAGGCGCGCACCCAGGTGCGGCGACAGTACCTGTCGCGCTTCCGCAAGGTGCTCCCCGATCGACAGGTCGCCCGCTTCTTCCAGGTCGAGAACAAGCTGGATGCCGTCGTCAACGCCGAGCTCGCGCAGCGCGTGCCGCTGGTCGAGTGAGATGCGTTCCCGCCGGCGGTCCGCGGCCCTGATCGCGCTGACGCTCGCGCTCGCGGCCGGCTGGTCGCCGGTCACCGCGCAGTCGCCCAGCGTCGGCGAGGTCTTCCGGGAGGTGGCGCCCTCCGTTCTCGTGGTCCGGGCCCGCGGGCACGAGGCCGGCCGGGACGGCGGCGAGGTGACGTTCACCGAGACGGGCGCGGGCGTGCTCGTCACGCCCGACGGCAAGGTGATGACGGCGGCCCACGTCGTGCACACCATGGACACCGTCACCGTGGAGACCGTCGGCGGCGAGCGCATCCCGGCCCGGGTGGTGGCCTCCGAGCCGGCCGCCGATCTCTCGCTGCTCCAGCTCGACCACGTGCCGGCCGGCCTGCGGGCTGCCCGCATGGCGGACTCCGACGGTGTGCGGGTCGGCGACCAGGTGCTCGTGGTCGGCGCGCCCTACGGGCTGAGCTACTCGCTCAGCGTGGGCTGGATCAGCGCCCGGTGGGCCCCCAACACGGTGTACCCGGCGATGCCGCTGGCCGAGTTCTTCCAGACCGACGCGGTCATCAACACCGGGAACTCGGGCGGGCCCATGTTCAGCCTGAAAGGCGAGGTCGTCGGCGTCGTGAGCCACAACATCTCCCAGAGCGGTGGCAGCGAGGGGCTCGGCTTCGTCGTGACGATGAACACCGCCCGGCAGCTGCTGCTTGAGCAGCGCTCGATCTGGAGTGGTCTGGAGGGGCAGCTGCTGACCGAGGAACTCGCCGACCTGTTCAACATTCCGACCCGGGTCCTCGGCTACCTCGTCAAGACGGTGGCCAAGGACTCGCCGGCGGGGGCGATGGGGCTGCGCGGCGGCACCCGGACCGTCACCGTCGATGGCCGGGCGCTGACGATCGGCGGCGACATCGTGCTCGAGGTGGCCGGCATTCCGGTGAATTCGGCGGCGGATCTCGGGAAGATCCGCGAGCGCATGCGGCAGCTCGCCGCCGGGGCGCCGTTCACCGCCCGCGTGCTCCGGGGCGGCCAGCTCCTCGAGCTGACCGGCCGTGTGCCGAACTGACGACGCAACAGGAGGAGGAAGTCGATGTTGAGGAAGTGGTTGTCCATCCCCGTGGTAGTCGTCATCTGTGCGCTCACGGTCGTCGGGTGTCGCTCACTGACGGGGCGATCGTTCGGCCAGCAGTGGGACGACAAGACCATCACGAGCCAGGTGAAGAGCAAGCTCACGACCGAGAGGTTCGGGAACCTCTTCTCGACCAGCGTGGGCACACACTACGGCGTCGTGTATCTCAGCGGCACCGTCCACAACCCGGAACAGCGGGCGGAGGCGGAGCGGATCGCCAGTCGGGTCAACGGCGTCAAGCGTGTGGTCAACGACATCGTCGTCGTCGTCCCGCGGGACGCGACGGTGGCCGGGACACCCGCCGGGCTCAGTCCGGCGGCGAGCCCGGCCTCGCCGAGCGCCCCGGCGCCCACGCGATAGCCCCGGTCCGCGCCCGGCGGGGCCGGCCCGCCGGGCGTGGGCTCACCACCACCCCAAGGAGGCGAGGAATGCCGACCCGGAGCTGGTCCCTGCGTGCGATGGGCGTCGTGTCTCTGCTCGGTCTCGCGGCCTGCGCCTCCGGCGGCGCGGAGACGACCGGTCGCGCCGGCACGACCGCTGTCGGTGAGCCGGTCGCCGTGACCGACGTGAAGAGCGTGGCTGGGCGCTGGGCCGGGTTGATGGACCTGCCGGGCGGCGGCCGCGACATCCAGTACCTCGAGGTCACGGTGCGAGAAGACGGCACCTACCAGGCGACGTCGGCCCGCACCATCGGGGTGATGGACGCGCAGGGCACCATCGTGCCGCGCGACGGCCGCCTCGTGATCCAGGGGGCCAGTGGCGCCCGCGGCACCGCGACCCTGTACTCTCGCCAGGGCCAGCCGACGCTCATGGTCGACATGACCGCGGCGAACCAGAGCCGGACGACGGCGCGCCTGCAGCCCCAGCGGTGACGATGCGCGCACGTTGACGGGATGCAGACGGAGCGGGGAGCGTACGCGCTCGAACTCGCAGCTGGGTGGTGACGTTCACGAGCTGGCTCAGCGCCTACGGCGCGGGGAAACCGACTGGCGCTGAACGAGGAGGCCGCCCGCCACGCGGCGGAGGCGGAGCGGCACTTCCGCGAGGGCCAGACGGCAGACCAGCACGGCGACACCTACGTGCTCGACAGCGTCGTCTTCGGCAGCGTGCTCTTCTTCGCCGGCATCTCCCAGCAGCTCCGGCGGCGCTCGATGCGCCTGATCGTGGTCGTTGTCGCGGGGGTGCTGTGCCTGGCCGGACTCGTCGCCCTCCTGCGCCTGCCGGTCGCCTGAGGGTCAGCCGTGCCGGTGGCCGTGCTCGTAGTGGGCGCCCAGCAGGTCGGCGCCGAAGTCGTTGCGCGGATCGTGCCAGACGGAGTGGATGTGGTTCGCCTCGTTCTGGGTGTTGTCGAGCTCGATGAGCACGGTCGGGCCGTGGATCCGGTAGTAGTGGGCGCCGGCGTCGAGCGGCCCCGCCCACGCGAAGTGCAGGCGCTCGAGCCCGGCCTCGCGCAGCCGGCGCAGCTCCTCGTCGGCGATCTCCGCGCGCATGTTCCGCGCGTACTCCTCGACGAGCCTCAGCAGCATCGCCCGCTGCGCCGGCGTCAGCTCGGCGGCTGGAATCCCGGCGGGGGCGGCGAGCGCCTCCCGGCGGCCGGGCCCGGAGACGATGTCGCCCAGGGATCGGTCGGCGATGACCATGCGGCGGCGCTGCGGCGCGTCCACGCCCTGCGCCAGCGTGCGCGCGAGATCCTGCTCGCGCGCCAGTGCGCGCAGACCCTGCAGGGGACCCGAGCGCACCTCGGCCGGGTTTGCGCCGAGGAAGGCCGGCGTCACCGCCACGGGCTTGCCGGGCACGAGCGTGAAGTTGAGCGAGAGGTGATGGCCCTCCAGGCGCCAGCCCCAGGGGGCGGTGGCGCCGGGGGTGCCGAAGACGCTCACCGCGTAGTTGTCGGGATCGCGCATCAGCGCGCCGAACGTCTCGAGCTGGCGCAGCGCCCCCTCGAGCCGGATGACGTCGACGGCCTTCGCGTAGCCCACCTCGCTCAGGCTCGCCTTCATCAGCTCGTGGGCCGCCGCCCGGGCGGGAGCCGCCATGTCCCTGAACGCCAGACCCTCCCGGCGGCGCGGGACGTAGCCCCAGTTGAAGCGTTCCTTGTCGCCGAAGACGAAGAGCGCGCGCCGACGGGCGTCGGCGGCGAGCGCCGACAGGAACGCGGTCGCCGCCGCGGCCATCGCCGCCCGGCCACCGTCGGTGACCTGGGCGCTGGGCGGGCCCGCCCAGCGCCCAGGTGATGCCGGCCGCCGCCGCGCCGTGCAGCAGCCGGCGGCGGCCGATCCCGGCGCGTCCGCTCGCGCTCAGGAGTACTTCACGGTGCAGCCGTAGGCTCGGGTCACCGGCGTCTTCACCGGCTGGCCGGCAGCCACGCTCTGCAGGGCTGTGCGGACGTAGTTCTGGGCGCCCGGCACGTCGGCGCGTCGCGTGGTCGGCCTGTCGTCGATGGCGCCGGCGTAGACGAGCATGCCCGCCGGGTCGACCACGTACATGTGCGGCGTGTTGGTGGCGCCGTACATCCGGCCCACGACGCCGGTGGGGTCGAGCAGCACGGCGCTCGGGCTCGCGTTGCGCTTCACGGTCAGCTCGTCGGCCTGGCTCGGGCTCACGTGGCCCTGCGTGCCCGGCGAGGACGAGATGATCGTGAGCCAGGTGACGCCCTGCTCGGTCGCGTCCTTCTGCAGCGTCTGCATGTTGCCGGTGTCGTAGTGCTTGCGCACGTACGGGCAGTCGTGGTTCGTCCACTCGAGCACGACGATCCGGCCCCGGTAGTCGGCCAGGCTCACGCCCTTGCCGGTGGTGGCGCCGGCGGTGAAGGCGGGGGCCGGCGCGCCGACCTTGGCCGCAGCCCACGCGGAGTGCGGTGCCAGCAGACCGCGGGGGGCGACCACGGTGAGGCCGGTGCCGGCCAGGAACGCGCGACGGGTGAGGTGGGGCGTGGCCATGAGTCCTCCTTCGTGTTCGGGGTCGCGCATCAGATCTTTTCGGTTGCGTCGAGCACGAGGCGCTCGCTCAGGATCTGCGGCAGCACGGCCGGCTCGCCGCCCTCGCCGGCCGGGTAGAGCAGGTAGAGCGGGACGCCGCTGCGCCCGAACCGGTCGAGCACGCCGGTGATGACAGGGTCGCGGCGGGTCCAGTCGGCCTTGAGAGTCACCACCCCCTTGCGCGCGAACGCCTCGGTGACGGCGCTCGACCGCAGGGCCACCCGCTCGTTGACGAGGCAGGTGATGCACCAGGCCGCCGTGACGTTCACGAACACAGGGGTGCCAGCCGCGCGCAGCTCGGCCAGTCGCGTCGAATTGAACGGCTCCCAGCCGGCGTCGCGCACGCTCGCCGCCGGCCCGCGCTCGGCCGGGCCGGCATCGAGCGCCGCCGCGCCGACCGCGCCGAGGGCGAGGGCCAGCGCCACCCCGGCCGCCGCGCGCCGTCCGCGCGCGCCGGCGCTGCGCGAGACCTGGTAGAGCCAGGCCGCGAACGCGATCGCGACCAGTCCGCCCAGCGCGGCCGCCACGCCGGTTGGGCCGGTCTGCTGGGTGACGACCCAGACGAGCCAGGCCACCGAGGCGTAGAGCGGGAACGCCAGGAGCCGCTCGAGCTGCACCATCCAGGGACCGGGGCGCGGCAGCGCGCGCCGCCACGACGGCACCAGCGTCAGCACCAGGTACGGCAGCGCCAGGCCGAGGCCGAGCGCCTCGAAGACGAGCAGGGCCGAGGTCCACGGCTGCGTCAGCGCGTAACCGACCGCCGCCCCCATGAACGGCGCCGTGCACGGCGTCGCCGCCACCGTGGCCAGCGCGCCGGTGAAGAACGTCCCGAGGTGTCCGGAACGGCCGGCGAGCGACCGGCCGGCCCCGGCCAGCCGCCCGCCCAGGACGACCACCCCCGACAGGCTGAGCGCCATCACGAACAGCACGTACGCCAGCAGGGTCACGAACAGCGGCGACTGCAGCTGGAAGCCCCAGCCGAGCCGCTGCCCGGCGGCGCGGAGCAGAATGAGCGCGCCCCCCACCAGGGCGAACGACACCAGCACGCCGGCCGTGTAGGCGACCCCGTGACCCCGCAGGCCGCTGCCGGCGTGGCGGACGAGGCCGAGCGCCTTCACGGAGAGCACGGGCAAGACGCACGGCATGAGGTTCAGCACGAGGCCGCCGGCGAGCGCCAGTGCCATCGCCGCGAGCAGCGCCGGTGCGGCGCCGGCGGCGGCCGCCGGCTCGGCGCGGAGGGTCAGGGCGTGGCGCGCGAGACGGCCGTCCAGTCGCTCGGTCACCACGAGCACGCCCTCGATCGGCCCGGCCACCGCGTCCGGCAACGGTCCGCGCGCCACCGCCAGCGTGATGCCCTCCGCGCTCGTGCGCGACGCCTGCGGCGCGGCGTGATCGATGACACCCCAGCGCGCGGGATAGAACCACACCTCCGATACGCGCTCGGCGGTGAGCCCCGACGCGGCCACGGAGAGCGTCACCCGCTCGGGCGTGGCGACGAAGGACGCCGGCCACGGGCTGGGCGCGGGCAGCGCCCGCCGCGCCGCCTCGATCAGCGGCGCCCCGCGGGGGTCGGGGGCCGGCGTGGTAGCGGCGACCGGCAAGCTCAGCTCGACCGGCGCCTCCTCGGGCACGCACGTCTTCTCGCAGACGACCCAGCTCGCCTGCCCGCGCAGGATGACGCGCCCACCCGGCGGCAGGTCTGCCGGCGCCGTCACCGGGATCGGCAGCACGACCGCGTTCGAATACCCGTAGCTCATGGCCGGTCCGACGGGAATGCGCTCCGGGTGGGGCCAGTGGATCTCGCCGGCCGTGAACCCGGCCGGCAGCGCCCACTCCACGCGCGGCGGCTCGCCGGAGTCGCCGGGGTTGACCCAGTACGTGTGCCAGCCGGGTGGGATCTGCTGCCGCAGCCCGAGCCAGAACGTCCGGCCGGGCGCGATCGACTGTCCATCGCTGAGCAGCTCGACGTGGACGAGCGGGGACGGCGGGCCGGCGGCCGCGAGCGCGGCCTGTGCGGTGCCCACGACCAGGGCCGTGACGAGAACGAGCCGGGCGAGGAGGCCACGCATCCCGCTCAGCATTGTCCCACACGACTTGACACGGACCGGCGTCGGGAGGATCGTGCCCGGCGATGACGATCCCGGTCGGGCTCAACGTGTGGTCGCGCCTGGTCGACACGACCTTCCCCTACCTCGATCGCACCGCGGCGCCGTTCGACTCGCTGTGGCTACCCGACCACGTTCAGTACGCCGACCACAAGGTGGCCGAGGGCTGGAGCCTGCTCACGTGGGCGCTGGCGCGCTATCCCGACAAGCGGTGCGGCCACGAGGTGCTCTGCAACAGCTTCCGCAACCCCGCGCACCTGGCCAAGATGGCCGCGACGGTGCAGGCGCTGTCGGGCGGCCGGCTCGTCCTTGGCATCGGCGCCGGCTGGAATGCCGAGGAGTACCACGCGTACGGTTGGCCCTGTCCGCCGACGAAGGTGCGCATCGCGCAGCTGGCCGAGGCGATCGAGCTGATCCGCGCGATGTGGACGCAGGCGCCGGCGCACTACACGGGCGAGCACTACCGGATCGACGGCGCCTACTGCGAGCCCCGGCCTCGGCCGTGCCCGCCGATCATGGTGGGCGGCCACGGGGACCGGTATCTTCTGCGGGTCGTCGCCCGGCACGCCGACTGGTGGAACTATCCCTTCCGCGGCCTCGACGTCTACGCCCAGAAGCAGGACGTCCTCAGGTCGCACTGCCGTGAGGTCGGCCGGGACTACGACGAGATCCAGCAGGTGGTCCGGGTCGGCATCCTCATCGGCGAGACCGAGCGTGAGGTGGAGCGCATCAAGGCGCGGCCCCAGACGCGGGCGCTCAGCGACATCCGGCTGATCGGCACTCCGGCGCAGGTGACGGAGACGCTGCTGGCCATTGTCGCGCAGGGCGCCCACCAGGTGACGGTCAACTTCGCCGACGTGCCGAGACCCGAGGGGACGTGGCTGTTCGCCGCGACCGTGCTTCCGCACCTGCGCAGCGCCTGATCCCGGCGTTCAGTCCTCGGCACGGGGGCAGGTCCAGCACACCGCCCACGCCCAGCCTCCGAGCGGGCCCGCGTAGACCTCCGAGACGTACAGGCGCGCGTAGTGGGGATTGCAGGCCATGAGGTCGCGCTCGTAGCGGGCGGCGCCGGGGCTGCGCCAGCAGTAGAACTCGTGCCGGTTGGGATGGTCGCAGAGGTGCTTCGGCCGTGTCGCGACGGCCCCCGGCCATGACCTGCCCGACTGATGCTCCACGGTGGAGAAACTGTGCGCTCGGCCCCCGGTCGCGTCAAGGCCGAAGTCAGAAGTGTCGCGGCTGGCGTCCCCCGCGTCAGTGTTGTATTTTTCGACAGCAGGGGAGGCACGAGCGCATGGCGATCGTCCAGACGGATCTGGCGGGATTGACGCTGCACGGCCGCGGCAAGGTCCGCGACATCTACGACCTCGGCGAGCACTTCCTCATCGTCGCCAGCGACCGCCTGTCGGCCTTCGACGTGGTGCTGCCCACGCCCATCCCGAACAAGGGCAAGGTCCTCACCCAGATGTCCGAGTTCTGGTTCGCGCACTTCGCCGATGTCGTGCCCAACCACCTGGTCTCGACGCGCCTGGACGACTTCCCGCCGGAGGTGCGGCGGCACCGCGAGCACGTACAGGGCCGCTCGATGCTGGTGCGCAAGGCGGCGGTCTTCCCGGTGGAGTGCGTGGTGCGGGGCTACCTGGCCGGCTCCGGGCTCAAGGAGTATCAGGCCACCGGCGCGGTGTGCGGGATCGAGCTGCCGCCCGGCCTGCGCGAGTCGGACCGCCTGCCCGAGCCGATCTTCACGCCGGCGACGAAGGCGGCGGCCGGCCTGCACGACGAGAACATCTCCGAGGCCGAGGCCGGCCGGCGGCTCGGCGCGGACACGATCCAGCGCCTGAAGGCGCTGTCCCTGGCGATCTACGGGCGCGCCGCCGACTACGCCGCCCGCCGCGGCGTCATCGTGTGCGACACGAAGTTCGAGTTCGGGCTCATCGACGGACGGATCGCTCTCGTGGACGAGGTGCTGACGCCCGACTCCTCGCGCTTCTGGCCGGCCGACCAGTACAGCCCCGGCAAGCCGCAGCCCTCCTACGACAAGCAGTTCGTGCGTGACTACCTCGAGCAGATCGGCTTCGACAAGCGGCCGCCCGGCCCGGCGCTGCCGCCCGACGTCGTCCGGGCGACGAGCGCCAAGTACGTGGAGGCACTCACCCGGCTCACCGGGCTTCCACTGCGCGACGCCTGATCCGGGGCGACGAGCTATCCTGAGCCGGTTGACGCGCCTTCCGGGGTTCCTCCGACGCCGCCCTCCGTTCACGCTGGCCCTCGTCGGCCTCGTGGTGGTGCTCACCGGTCTCACCGGGGCGGTCATCGGGGGACTCGCCTGGCGGGAGCAGCGGATCCGCTCGCGCGCGCTGCTCGACGCCGCCATGGCCCAGGCGGCGCGCCTCACGGCCGCCCACGCCGCCCGCGTGTTCGAGGACGCCGAGGCCACCGTCCGGCTCGGGCCCCTGCTGGTCGGGCAGCGCCAGCTCGACACCGGTGACGCCGGCGCACTCGAGCGCTACGTGCTGGCGGTGCTGCGCGCGCACGCGCACCTGAGCTGGGTGAGCTACGGCGACCGCGGCAACCGCTTCGTCGGTGCCTGGCGCGACGACCGGGGCCATGTCTATGTCAACCACAGCTTCCCGGTCGGCGACCGCATCCACCTGACGGAAGACCGCGTGCTGCCCGACGGGCGGCGCGAGGTGGTGCGGCGCTCCTCTGACCACAAGTACCGACCCTCCGAGCGGCCGTACTTCCGCGCGGCTGAGGCCCGCCGCGGCGTGGTGTGGACCGAGCCCTACGAGTTCTACGCGGGCGGCGGCCTGGGCATCACGTGCGCGGCGCCGCTGCTGGACGAGGCCGGCCGGGTGCGGGGCGTCTTCACCGTGGACTTCTCGCTCGACCGCCTGGCCGGCACCCTCGAGGATCTCGAGGTCTCGCCGCGCGGGCGGGTGTTCGTGGCGACCGGGCAGGGGACCGTCGTCATCGGGCGCCGCGGGTCGGGCGCGTCCCGGGCGGAGGTGATCGACGCCGAGCTCGCGGCCGCCACGGTCCAGCGGGCTGCGCTCGAGAAGGAGGCGACGTTCGAGTTCGACCATCACGACGAGGTCTACCTGGGCCGGGCGGTGCCGCTGGTGGCCGGCGACCTGAAGTGGCTGGTGGAGGTCGTCGTCCCCGAGCGCGACTACACCGAGCAGATCGACGCCGAGGGGCGGCTGGCCGCGCTGCTCGGGGTCCTGGCGCTCGGCTTCGCCCTTGTCGGCGGCATCGCGGTGGCGAGCTGGATCGCCCAGCCGCTGCGCGAGCTCGCCCAGCTGGCCCGGCGCATCCGCCAGGGGCACCTCGACGGGCGGGCGGTGCCGCGCAGCCGGGACGAGATCGGCGTGCTCGCCCGCGCCATGAACGACATGACCCAGGCGCTGCGCGACCGCGACTTCGTGCGCGAGACGCTGGGGCGCTACGTGAGCCCCGAGCTGGCCGCCGAGGTCCTGCGCGATCGCGAGGCGCTGCAGCTCGGCGGCGAGGTGCGCGAGGTGGCCATGCTGATGTCGGACCTGCGCGGTTTCTCCGAGCTGTCCGAGCGCCTGGGCCCGGCGGGGATGATCGGCCTGCTCAACCGTTACCTGGCCTGCATGACTCCGGTGATCCAGCAGCACCGCGGCGTCATCGACGAGTTCATCGGCGACGCGATCTTCGTGCTCTTCGGCGCGCCCTTCGGCCGCCCCGACGACGCCGAACGGGCGGTGCGCTGCGCCGCGGCGATGCAGCAGGCGCTGGCGGCGTTCAACACCGACGGGCGAGCGCACGCCCTGCCCGAGCTCAGCATGGGCATCGGTCTGCACGTCGGCGCCGTGGTCGCCGGCAACATCGGCGGCCCCGATCGCATGAAGTACGGCGTGGTCGGGCCCGCCGTCAACGTCACCGCGCGCATCCAGGCGCTGACCGCCGGCGGCGAGGTACTCCTCTCCGAGGCCCTGCTGGCGCGCGTGTCGTCGCTGGTGAGCGTGGCGCCGGGCCGACCGGAGCGGGTGAAGGGCGCCAGCGAGCCGATCACCGTGTATCGGCTCCTCGAAGTCAAGGCCGTCCGGTCGGCCTGAGATCGAGGGGCGCCACGGCTCCGCCGGGGCCTCCCCGAGCCGCTAACCCCGGTCGATCTTCTCGGCCTGGCGAACCAGCTCCGCGACCGAGCCGGCTCGCGTCTTGTCCATCACGCGGCCCCGGTGAAACTTCACCGTTTTCTCGCTGATGCCCAGCTCGGCGGCGATCTGCTTGTTGAGCAGCCCCCGCAGGACGAGGCGGAGGACGTCCCGCTCGCGGGGCGTCAGGGTGGCGAATCGTTCGCGGACGGCATCGCGCTCGGCCCGCTGCCGGCGTCCGGAGCGGTCGCGCTCCAGCGCCTCGTGGATGACGTCGAGCAGCTGCTGATCGCTGAACGGCTTCTGGAGGAAGTCGAAGGCGCCGGCCTTGAGCGCGCGCACGCTGGAGGTAACGTCGGCGTAGCCGCTGATGAAGATGATAGGGATCTCGCGTCCGGCCCGGGCGAGACTCTCCTGCACCTCGAGCCCGCTCAGCCCCGGCATGCGGAGATCGAGGACGACGCAGGCCGGACGATCCGGGAGCGGGCGTCCGATGAACTCGCTGGCGGCGCTGAACGTCTCGACCTGCAGGCCGTCGGAGCGCAGGAGCCGCTCGAGCGCGCGCCGCAACGACTCGTCGTCGTCGATGACGAAGACGATCGATTCGGCGGCGGTCGTCTCGCCCGCGCGCACGAGCGGGCCGCCTCGGGTCACGGTCTCGTCGGGACGTTGCGCGCGTCGATTGGTCATCGGCTTTAGGTGTCTCCGCGTGACTGCCCGCTCAGGATGCCAGAGCCAGAGCCCCGTCACAATCGGGGAATTCCCCGACACGACCCCGGCTCCCCGAGGGGAATAGGGCCAGGATCCCAGGAGACTGCGACCTTGGTCCAGGGCGCAGGCCCAAGGTCCAGCTTCCGTGTGGTGGCTGTGCGTGGTGTGGTACGCACGGACCGAGGCGCCGAGGAAGGGGGCTCGAGCCGATGCCGCAGCGACAGCTCACGGAACGCGGGCCGATCGTCGTGAACGACCCGCAGGAGCGACCGATGAGGGACGAGGGGCGGGAGCACGTGATGCCGTCGTGGAGCACGACGCAGGTGCTCGAGGAGCTCCAGGCGCGCCAGGCCCGCCTGGAGCAGCTGCTCGAGATCACGCACGAGCTCGCCCGGAGCCAGGCGCGGGAGGAGCTGCTGCTGCAACGCATCGCCGAGCGGGGGAGGCAGATCCTCGGCGCCGACGCCCTCGGCGTGCTCCTCCTGAGCGGCGACCGGTTCGTCGTGCGGGCGGCGGTGGGGGATGCCGGTGAGCTGTTCGGTGACGCCGGCCCCGCGCGGGCGCGCAGCGCCGCCGGCACGGCGACCCAGACCGGCGCGGCCGTCGTGATCCCCGACGCCGAGGGGGCGCGCACGATCCTGGCGGCGCCGCTGAGGGGTGGCTGGCAGGTGCTCGGCGTCCTGGCGGCGGCGAGGCCGGCGGCTCGGCCGTTCGCCGGCGAGGACGTGGCGGTCATGACGACGCTGTGCGCGCACGCGGGGACCGCGCTGGACAATGCCCGGCGCTACCGCGAGGTCCGCGAGGCGGACCGGCGGAAGGACGATTTCCTGGCGCGGCTCGCCCACGAGCTGCGCAATCCGCTGGCCCCCATCGTGCACGCCCTGCACCTCCTCGATCGCGTGGCCGTGCACGGACCGCAGGGCGTGCAGTTGCGGGAGATCATGGCCCGCCAGACCACACACCTCGGCAGCCTCGTCGACGACCTGCTCGATGTGTCGCGGATCCGGCTCGGCAAGCTGACCCTGCGGCCGCAGCCGCTCGATCTCCGGGACGTCGCCCGGCGAAGCTTCGAGGCCCTGCAGGTCTCCCGGAACGCCGAGCAGCACGACATCTCGCTGTCGATGGGGCCGGAGCCGGTCGTGGTCAACGGCGACCCGGCCCGGCTGGAGCAGGTGGTCGGCAACCTGCTGCAGAACGCGGTGAAGTACACGCCGCGCGGCGCGCCCATCCACCTCGCGGTCGAGCGGACGGCGCACGAGGCGATCCTGCGCGTGCAGGATCGCGGGATCGGCATCGACCCCGAGATGCTGCCGCGCATCTTCCAGATGTTCACGCAGGCCGATCGCTCGCTGGACCGCGCCCAGGGGGGCCTTGGACTCGGCCTGGCGCTCGTCCGGGCGCTGGTCGAGCGCCACGGCGGCAGTGTCACGGCCGAGAGCGCCGGGCTCGGTCACGGCAGCCTCTTCACGGTCCGCCTGCCCCTCAGCGCGTCGGTCCTGGTGCCGGTGGCCGGCGGCCCGCCGCGGCGGCGGCCGCGTCCGACCCGGATCCTGGTCATCGAGGACAACCCGGACGCGCGGGAGGCGCTCCGCGGAGTCCTGGAGATGGAAGGGCACCGGGTGGCGGCGGCCGTGGACGGCGCCGACGGCGTGGAGCTCGGCGCCGCCTTCCGGCCCGAGATCGCCTTCATCGACATCGCGCTGCCGGGGCTGGACGGATTCGAGGTCGCCCGTCGGCTCCGCGCCCACGAGGGAGGCAAGAGCATCGTGCTGGTCGCGGTCACCGGGCGCGGGCAGCCGGAGGACCGGCGGCAGGCGCACGCGGCGGGCTTCGACGCCTACCTGGTCAAGCCCGTCGTTCCCGAGCAGCTGTTCGAGCTGATCGGGCGGGTCCCGGCCGGAGAGTGGGACTAAGGTCCAGGTTCTTCCCGCCCACGGTCCATGGTTCGGTGGCGGGGATGGGGCGGGGATCGCGATCTCTGTCGGTGGTCCGGGCGCTCGTGGGACTGGTGCTGATCGCCGCGGTGCTGACGGCCCCCCAGGTCTGCACGGAGTTTCTGGAGGAATCCCGCTTTCCGGGTGAGCGTTACGGCCGGCTCCAGCACCGGGCCACGCTGGTCCCCGGTGTCCCGATCGTGTTCTCGGAGCTCGGTCGGGGCGACCTGGAGCTGTCGGCGCTGCCGGCCAGGGTGAGCGGCATCTGGCGCCCCGTGGCGGCCGAAGCGGTGGACGTGATCCGGAGCCTGCCGCCGGAGACGGAGGAGCTGGTCGTGATCGCCGGCCATGGCACGATCGGCGGCCGCGTCGTCGACCTCGTCGATCTCGGCGCGCAGGCCGGCGAGCTGGGCCGCGAGATCCTGGACGCCGCGCGCGCGGCCGCGCCGCCGCCGCCCCGCGAGGGGCGCAGCGCCGCCCTCTTCGACTGGCGTGAGCTGCGCCGCTGGGGCCTGGACGAGCGCCGGCTGCCGCCCACCTCGACGGTGTTCCCGGGCCAGTCGTTCTGGCAGCGCTACGGGACGATCATCGGGCTCACCGGTGTCAGCCTCCTCGAGTCCGCCCTGATCGTGGTGCTGCTGCTGCAGTGGCGCCGCCGCCGGTGGGCGGAGCGCTCCCTGACCGAGCGCCTGCGGTTCGAGGAGGTGCTCTCCGGACTGTACGCGCGCTTCGCGCTGCTGGAGGCCGGCGACCTGGAAGCCGAGAGCGAGCGCAGCCTGGCCGCGGTCGGCGAGTTCCTCGGCGTCGACCGGGCCAAGCTGGTGGCGCCGAGCGAGAAGACCGGCTTCCTGCGCATCCGCGGCTGGGCCCGCCCCGGCGTCGACCCCGGGCCGGCGGTGGTCTCCCTGCTCCGCTTTCCCTGGACGGGGGCGCGCCTGCGACGGGGCGAGGTCGTGAAGTTCTCCCGGCTCGAGGAGCTGCCGCCGGACGCCGCGGTCGACCGGACGACCTATGCGTCGATCGGCGCCCGTTCCCACATCAGCGTCCCGCTCCTCGCCGGCGATCTGGTGCTGGGCTCGATCGCCTTCACGACGGTGCTCGCCGAGCGCTCGTGGCCCGACGAGCTGGACCAGCGCCTGCAGCTCCTGGCCGGCGTGCTGGCCAACGTGCTGGCCCGGCGGCGCGCCGACGGCGCGCTGCGGGAGAGCCGCGCTCTCAGCGACGCCATCGTCCAGTCGCTGCCGGGCACGGTGGTGGTGGTCAACCGGTCGGGCACGATCATCGCGACGAATCACTGGTCGCGGGGGGCGGCCGTGGGCGTCGTGGCC
>Ga0247825_10001219_pt1 | contig 16839 bp, 6 predicted proteins | sample 13C_Vanillin_Day_FD_194413 | JGI IMG/M metagenome (GOLD analysis project Ga0247825, IMG submission 194413) | Soil microbial communities from agricultural site in Penn Yan, New York, United States - 13C_Vanillin_Day48 | ecosystem: Environmental > Terrestrial > Soil > Agricultural land | place... | reverse complement strand
GTGCCGTCGTTCACCAGGTAGCTGAAGCTGTCCGAGCCGTTGAAGTTGGCGTTCGGCGTGTAGGTGTAGCTGCCGTCGGCGTTGAACTCCAGCGTCCCGTTCGCCGTTCCGCCCACGAGGGCGTACGAGAGCGGGTCGCCCTCGACATCCGTGGCGCCGACCGAGGCCGAGAGAACGCCGTCCTCGTCGACCGAGGCGCTTGCGGCTTGCGCGACCGGGGCGTCGTTCACCGGAGTGACCGAAACCTGGAGGGTGGAACTGTCGAAGCCGCCCTGGCCGTCGGAGACGGTGTAGGTCGCTGCCGGCACTGCGCCTGCGTAGTTCGCGGCGGGCGTGAAGGTGTAAGCCCCGGTCGATGCGATCGTGAGCGTGCCCACGCCGCTGATGGTCGCGGTCTCGCCGGCGAGATACAGCGCCGGGTCGCCCGCCACCTGGAACTGCGTCACCGCGAGGGCATCGCCGTCCTCGTCGCTGGCATTCGCCAGCACGTTGCCGGAGATCGCAGTGTCTTCGCTGGTGCTGACCGCTTCGTCGCCATCCACCGGTGCTTCGTTGACGTTGGTGACCGCAACGGCAATCGCTTGCCGGTCGACCAGCGTGCCGTCGGAGACCTGGACCACCACGTCGTAGACGTTGTTGCCGTTCGCATCCGCCGGCGCCTCGAAGTTCGGCGCCGAGGCGAAAGCGAGCGCGCCGCTCGCGCTGTCGATGCTGAACAGGTCGGCGTCCGCGCCGCCGACGATCGAGAAGCCGAGCGTCGAGCCGGCATCGGGATCGGTCGCCGTGATGGTGGCGACGGTGGTGCCGTTCTCCGCCACGGAAGCCGTCGCGCTGATGCCGCCGCCACCGGAAGTAATCGTCGGCGCCTGGAACAGCTGGCCGTTGAATTCGAGCCGCTCGACGTTGCGGATCTGATCGCTGCCATCCGCGCCGCCGCCGTCGTGGGTGACGGTGATGATGTCGTCCGCGGTGTCGACCGTGCCGTTGTCGTCGATGCTGACCGAGTACGCGCTGCGGCTGCCCGCGAACACCGCGGTGTCCACGCCCGCGCCGCCATCGATGGTGTCGTTGCCGCCCGCGCCGGTCAGCCGGTTGGCGCCGGTGAAGCCCTTGAGGTCGTTGCCGAGATCGTTGCCGATGGCGTTGATCGTGCCGGCGCCGGTGAGCTCCAGGTCTTCGACGTTCGCGCCCAGGGTGTGCGAGACCGAGCTGCGCACCAGATCGTGCCCTTCGCCCGCCGCCTCCGTGGTGCGGTCGCTGGCGTTGTCCACCGTATAGGCGTCATCGCCGCCGAGACCGATCATGGTGTCCGCGCCGGTGAGCCCGTTGAGGCTGTCGTTGCCCGCGCCGCCGGTGATCGTGTTGCCAAGCGTGTTGCCGGTGCCGCTGAAGTTGCCGTCCCCGGCGTAGGTCAGGTTTTCGACCTGGTTGGCGAGCGTGTAGCTGTCCGCCGTCGTCACGACCGTGTCGCTGCCGCCGCCGGAGAGCTCGGTGATGACATCGCTCGAGCTCTCGACGTGATACGTGTCGTTGCCCGCGCCGCCCACCAGCGTGTCGTTGCCCGCGCCGCCGTTCAGCGTGTCGTTGCCGACGCTGCCGGTGATCCGGTTGTTGAGCTCGTTGCCGTTGCCGGTGAACGCGCCGCTGCCGGTGTAGGCAAGCTGCTCCACGTTGGCGTCCAGCGTGTAGCTGGTCAGGCTGGTCTGCACCACGTCGGTCGTGCCGCCGCCGGCGGCTTCCGTGACCACGTCGCCGGTGCTGTCCACCACGTACGTGTCGTTGCCCGCGCCGCCGATCATGGTGTCGTTGCCGCCCATGCCGTTCAGCACGTTGCTGCCGGCGCCGCCGGTGATCGCATTGTCGAGCTCGTTGCCGGTGCCGCTGACGGTCCCGCTGCTGGTGAGGACCAGGTCCTCGACGTTCGCCTGCAGCGTGTGGCTGACCGAGCTGCGCACCGTGTCGTGGCCCGCGTCCGCCGCCTCCGTCGCGACGTCGCCGGCGTTGTCCACGACGTAGGTGTCGTTGCCGCCGAGGCCGATCAGCGTGTCCGCGCCGGCGAGGCCGCTCAGGCTGTCGTTGCCGTCGCCGCCGGTGATGGTGTTGGCCATCGCGTTGCCGGTGCCGGTGAAGGCGCCGCTGCCGGCGAAGGTCAGGTTCTCCACGCCCGCGGCGGTGGAGCCCGCCTGCGTCAGGCTGTAGACGCTGGCGGTGGAAATCACCGTGTCCACGCCCGCGCTGGTGGCGGCGTCGACCACCACGTCGCCGGTTTCGTCGACGTGGTAAATGTCGGCGCCCAGGCCGCCCGCGAGGCGGTCGATGCCGCTGCCGCCGTCGAGCACGTTGTTGCCTTCGCTGCCGTTCAGCGTGTCGTTGCCCGCGAGGCCGCTCAGCGTGTCGTTGCCGTCGCCGCTGGTGATCAGGTTGTTGAGCTCGTTGCCGGTGCCGGTGAAGTCTCCGCTGCCCTCGTAGGTGAGCTGCTCGACGTTCGCTTCGAGCGTGTAGCTCGCGAGCGTGGTGCGCACCAGGTCGGTGCCGCCGTTGAGCGCCTCCACCACCAGGTCGCCGGCTTCGTCGATCAGGTAGACGTCGTTGTTGGTGCCGCCCTCGAGCCGGTCGAGGCCCTCGCCGCCGACCAGGGTGTCGTTGCCCGAGCCGCCTTGCAGGGTGTCGTTGCCGGCTTCGCCTTCCAGCAGGTCGTTGCCGGCGTTGCCGATGAGAATGTCCGCCGATGACGCGCCGCTCAGCGTGTCGTTGCCGCTGCCGCCGCGGATCGTGTTGCCGAAGGCGTTGCCCCGGCCCTTGAAGTTGCCGCTGCCCATAAATTCCAGGTTCTCCACGTGCACGTCCGCTTCGAGCGTGTACTCGAGGAGCGTCGTCTGTATGGTGTCGATGCCGTCGTCGCCGAGCTCGGTGACGTGGTCCTCGGCGTCGTCGACGAGGTAGACGTCGTCGCCCCTGCCGCCGACCATCGCGTCCGCCCCGACCCCGCCTTGCAGCGTGTCGTCGCCCAGTCCGCCGGAGAGCGAATCGGCGCCATCGCCGCCGCTCAGGTTGTCGTTGCCGTCGGCGCCGGTGATGCTGTTGTCGCCGCCGTTGCCGGTGCCGGTGAAGTTGCCGGTGCCGGTGTAGGTGAGGTCTTCGACGTTCTCCGCCAGCGTGAACGAGCCGAGCGCGGTGAGCACGGCATCGCGCCCGGCGTCGAGGTCCTCGCTGATGGTGTCGGTGCCGCTGTTGACGACATAGGTATCGTCACCCAGGCCGCCGGCCATGGCGTCGTTGCCGCTGCCGCCATCCAGCGTGTCGGCGCCTTCGCCGCCGTCGAGGCTGTCGTTGCTGGCGCCGCCGAGCAGCACGTCATCGCCCGCGCCGCCTTCCAGCGCGTCGACGCCGCCGTCGCCGTCCAGCCGGTCGTTGCCTTCGCCGCCGAGCAGCAGGTCGTCCTCCGTGTTGCCGGTGACCAGGTCGTTGCCGCTGCCGCCGTCGAGCGTGTCGTTGCCGCCGCCGCCCACCAGCGTGTCGTCGCCGCCTTCACCGAACAGCGTGTCGGCGGAAAGCCCGCCGCCGCCGGCCAGCGAGTCGTTGCCTTCGCCGCCGAGCAGCAGGTCGCTCTCGGTGCCGCCGTCGATCAGGTCGTTGCCGTCGCCGCCGACGATGGTGTCCGCGCCGCCGTCGCCGAACAGGCGATCGTCGCCTCCCAGGCCGTCGAACGCGTCGTTGGTCGCGCCGGCGCGCAGCTCGTCTTCTCCCTCGGTCGCGCCGATCGGATCGAGCGCAGGATCGCCGGTGATGCTGTTGCCGACGATGCCGGTGGCCGCCGAAGCCACTGCCTCCGGCGTGCCCTGGGCGTCGGTGTAGCTCGCCACCACGCGCAGAACGCCGTTGACTTCGCTCTCGCCGGGGGTGAATCGCGCCCCGCTGGCGACATCGGTCCAGCTCGCGCCGCCGTCGGTGGAAGCCTGCCAGGTGAAGGTGAAGCCGCCGTCGACCAGGCCGTCGTTGTCGGCGATGAGCTGCGTGGCGGTCAGCGCCTCGCCTTGCGTCGGCGTCATGTCGCTGATCGTCACCACGCCGGTGGGCGCGTCGTTGACGTTCTCCACTGCCTGCGTCGGCTGGGAAAACACTTCTTCCAGCACGCCGTTCTCGTCTTCGTACATGGCGCGCACGCGCAGCCGCGAGCCGACCTCGGCGTCGCCGGGGCGGAAGCTCTCGCCGGTGACGCGCATTTCCTCGCCGCCGGCGACCACCAGGATGTCAGTGAACACGCCCGACCCCGGCACCAGCTCGGCCTGCCACACGTAGCTGATCGGCCCGGTGATGGCGCCGCCCGACGAGGTGTTGTTCAGGTCGATGATGTCCGCCGCCGAGACCGTGAGCAGCTGGTCTTCGCTCGGCGTGTCGTCGTCGAGCGTGAGGAAGCGGAACTCGTCGGGCAGGATGTTGCCGTTGTCCTGGATGGTGAAGGTGGCATCCGCGAAGCGCACCTGCTCGATGTTGCGCAGGATGTCGGTGCCGTCGCGGCCCGCGACCGTGTCGGTGGTGATGAGCAGGAAGCTGCCGTCCTCGAGGAACACCACCTCGTTCAGGTAGTCCTGCACCAGCCCGGTGAACACCACGGTGTCGGTGTCGAAGACCTCGTTCGAGAACTTGATGTCGCGCTCGATCGACAGCTGCCCGGGATGGATCAGGCCGGCGAAGATGTCGGCCTGCACGTCGCGCATGTCGTGCGCGAGGTAGAGCAGGTTGCCGTCAGCGTCGTTGACGCCGATGTTGACGTCGAGCCAGGCGTCGCCGTCGATGATGTCGTTGCCGCCGCGGCCTTCCAGCAGGTCGCTGCCGCCGCCCCCCAGCATGATGTTGCCGGCGCTGAACGAGCTCACCGGCGTGATGCCGCCCAGCAGGTCCACGCCCGCGGTGCTGTCGAGCAGCTGCTGCAGCCCCGCGATCAGCGCGATGTTGGTGAGCACGCTGCCCTGCGCGCCGGCGGTCGCGATCACGCCCGCGTCCGCGTCGTCGCCGCGCAGCACGTCGCCGTGCGCGGAGCCCGAGATGCCTTCCACCTGCTCGAAGCGCGCCATGATGCCGGCGCTCGAGCGCGGCAGCGGCGCCTCGTCGAAGGCGCGGAACGTCATGTCGATGTTCACGCCGAAGGCGTCGTCCTTGAACGTGGCCCAGTCGAAGCCCGACATGCCGATGAAGCGCGTCTCGGAGCCGGGGCTGCCGATCATCACGTCGTCGCCGCCCTCGCCCACGAAGCGGTCGAGGGTGCCGTCGCCCATGAACACGTCGTTGCCGGCGACCAGGTCGTCGCCGCGCGGGTCGAAGTTGTCGCCCACGCCGCCGTCGGAAGTGCCGAACTGGATCCAGTCGTCGCCTTCGTTGCCGAAGATGACCTCGGTGCCGTTGCCGCCCATCACGAAGTCGTTGCCGACCCCGCCGAAGGCCTCGCCGGCGTCCTTGTTGATCAGCACGAAGTCGTTGCCGTGCCCCGCGATCACCAGGTTGATGCCGTTGCCGGCGCTGATCGCGTCGTGGCCGCCGTTGCCCTTGAGCACGTCGTCGCCGCCGATGTCGGTGATGATGTCGTTGCCCTCGCCGGCCTCGATGTTGTCGTTGCCGTAGCCGCCTTCGAGGCGGTCGTTGCCGCCGTCGCCCCAGATCGTGTCGTCGCCTTCGCTCGCGATGATGGTGTCGTCGGCCTCGGTGCCGCCCATCACCACGTGCTCATCGCCGGTGTAGCGCAGGTAGTGCTCGCCGCGGATCACCAGCGGCGTGAGCAGGCTGTCGCCGGTCGGATCGGCCTTGCCGTCCGCGCCCAGGCCGGTGAACTGCTGGGTCTGGTCGACTTCCAGGATCATGCCGGGCGCGGTGAACACCAGCGCCGGCAGGTGCTTGGTGTCGGTGTTCGCCATGATCAGCTTGGCGAACGAGTTGTTCTCGAGCTGCGACAGGAAGTTGAGGCCGGCGGTGCGGTCCAGGTAATAGAAGCGGTCGCCGTCCTGCAGCTTCTCGAGCTGCTCCTCGAACACGAAGTTGAAGGTCGAGCCGAGCATGCCGCCGAAGGGCATCTTCTCCTCGGCCAGGCCGCCGATCCACAGGTCGACGTTGTCGAGGCCGGTCGTGGTCGAGCCGTCGTCGCGCCGGTGCCAGTCGCCGGTGCTGTTGAGGAAGTCGAGACGGTCCGCGGGCGCAGCTTCCCCGCCGAACACCAGCGCAGCCGCAGCCGCGCGCTTCTCTTCCATGGTGTCGGCGTCGAGAATGGTCGCGTGTGTGCCGTAGGCGGCGATGAAGTTGACGAGCGACGCCGGATGCTTCAGGTGCTCGACGAACTCGGCCCAGCCCGCGTAGGGCTTGAGGTTCGAGTCGCCCGTGACCTGGTAGAACTGGCGGCGGGCCTCGTTCAGGGACGGAATTCCGGTGTCGCGGCCGCGCGCGATGTTGATCGCGGCGAGGTCGAGCGGCAGCCCGAGCAGGTTGTTGCGCAGCGCCTCGGTGACGAACTCGTCGATCTCGTTGCCCACCTGGCGCGTGACGCCGCGCACGATGGCGCCGGCGGCTTCCTCCGCGGTGGCGCCGCTCCCGGCAAAGGCGAGCGGGTTGAGGAACGCCTCGATCAGGCCGATCTCGCTCGACGCGTACTCCGGGTCGAGGCGGTCGATGGTCTCGGTCAGCATCGAGTGGCCGAAGCGATACACGGTGTGCGCGAACTCGGCGACGATCGACGGATCGAGGTCGGTGTCGTACACCTGGGTCGCGGCGAAGAACAGGTCCACCTGCGGCTGCACGGTGCGCGCGAACTCCTCGAACACCAGGTGCTGGTACTGCATCTCGGTGCCGAACTTGGCGGCCTGGAACAGGCGCTCGCCGTTCCAGTGCAGGGTGGAAAGGTCGGCCGGCAGCTCGGTCACCGGCTGCAGCAGCCATTCGTTCAGGAAGCTGACGTCGTTGGCCGCGAGCACCACGGCCTTGGTGTGCTCCACCAGCCGGTTGTGCTCCGAATGGAACACGTGGTGCACGGCGGTGAGGCCGATGTTTTCGTTCACCCGGCCGTCGCCGGCGATGTAATGCGCGTCGAGCAGCTCGTTGTCGTAGGCGAGGTTCTGCCCGGTGAACGGATTGACCGGCACGGCGTTGCCGGCCAGGTCGTCCGCGTCGGCCACCAGCTGGCCGCTCGCGTTGAACACCGGCACGGCGTTGTGCGCGATGTCGTTGAGGAACGCGTGGCCGGTGCGTACCGCATTGGCCAGGCTGATCGGCGCGGACGGGTTGCCTTCCGCCAGCGAGGTCGAGCCGTCCGGGTTTTGCATCACCACCTGGACGAAGCCGTTGGGCCCGCGGATGAACTGGCCGTAGTCGTCGGTCGCGAGCAGCGGCACGTTGTCGAAATCGGCGTCGGTCAGGTCGATGCCGAGCAGCTCGCGCGCCTGCGCCTTGACGTCCGCCCAGGTCGCCATGCCGCCCTGCGGCCCTCCGGTGATCAGCTTGCCGGTGGCGAGCGGCTTGCCCTCCACCATCTCGTAGCCGCGCAGGAACACCTGGTGCGACGGATGCGAGCTGTAGGTCTGGTTCTGGTCGACGAAAGGCGAAGTCGTGTTGGTGTGCTCGTGGATGTCGTCGGCGGTGCCGAGAATCCCGTCGGCGCCCGGCTGGTTGGTGGCGCGCGTCAGCACCATGAAATTGGTGTGGCCGCCCTCGACGTAGAGCGGATCATCGGGCTGCAGCGGAATGAAGATGGTGCCGCTGCCGCCCTTGCTGACCAGATCCAGGCCGTGGTCGAAGAACTGGCCGAAGAACGTCATCCACGCGTTGAACGGCGCGGACAGGCCGACGTCGGCGGCCTCGTTCGGGAAGAAGAACACCTCCTTGTCGTCGGCGGTGCCGAACTCGCCGTCGAGGCCGGGGCTGGTGACGACCTCGACCCCGTCCTTCAGCACGTCGTCGGCGGTGTGCAGCACGCCGTCGGCGCCCGCGTCATACGCCGCCGCATAAGCGGCGGGGTTGCTCGCGGTCTGGTCGACCAGCAGGTTGGAGATGGTGCGCGGGTCCGCGTCGGCGACGTCGCCGGGGTTTGCGTAGTCGGTGTTGGTGACGAGGCCGCCGGGCCCCGGGCCGTTCGCGTCGAACGAATCGCCGTCCTGCTCATCGCGGAACACCGGGTCAAGCACGCGCGGAAACAGGTTGTCGGCCGCGCCGAACTCGGTGCGCACCAGGTTGTTGTACTCGCCGGTCACGGTGCGCAGGCCGAAGGGCACGCGCGAGTTCGGCAGGATGTCGCCCAGGCCCTCGCCGGCCGCGTGGCGTTCCGAGATCTTGATCTGGTCGAGGATGAAGTCGAGGTCGCCGCGGATCAGCTGGAAGCCGATGCCGCTGTCGGCGGTGACCGAGACGTCGTGCGGCGCCGCCGCCGGCGCGGGCGCGGCGCCGTCCGCCACCGGCGCGCTCGGCGCCGAGAACGCCATCTCCAGCACGCCGCGCGCGTCGGCGTAGATCGCCATCGCGCGGATCACGAGGCCGGCCTCGGCCTGCGTGACCGTGAAGGTCTGGCCGGTGGCGCGGGTGGGCTCCTCCGCGAGGACGGTCTCGATGTCGGTGAAGATGCCGCTGCCCGGGGTGAGCTCGACCTGCCACACATAGGTGACCGGGCCGGTGATCACGCCGCCGGGGTTGTTGGCGTCGGTCACGCCGGCTGCCGATACGCGCAGCTGCTGGCCCGTGGCCGGCGCGCTCACCGGGTTGCCCTCGAGGTCGAGGATGGTGAGCTGCCCGGCAGGGCCGGCGTTGGCGCTGCCGCCGGGCAGATCCACCGCCTGGTCGGCGAACTGCAGGCGCTCGATACCGGTGAGGCGGTCGCTGCCTTCACCGCCGGCCACGGTGTGCGTGACCGTGGTGGTGCCGTCTTCCGCCGTGGCGACGGTGTAGTTCGCGCGCACGTCGCGGTAGAGGGCGGTGTCGTAGTTGAAGCCCGCGCTGTCGCGCAGCTCGCGCACGATCTCGAGCTGGGTGGGATTGATCGCGCCCGACAGCATGTCGGGCACCAGCTCCTTGAGGCTGTCCACGCTGCGGATCTCGACGCTGTGGTCGTTGCGGTCGCGCACGCTGACGCGCACGTTGAGCCACTGGTCGCCGTCGATCAGGTCGTCGCCGCCGCGGCCCTCGATGATGTCGCTGCCGCCGCCGCCGAGGATGATGTTGCCGCCGCCGAAGGCGGCGACGCCGTCGCCGAGGAATTGCTGCAGGCCGTCGATCAGCGCCGGGTTCTGCAGCAGGCTGCCGAGGAAGCCGCCGTGGTTGATGATGGTGAGCGCGTCCACGTCGGTGCCGCGCAGCACGTCGCCGAAATGCGAGCCCGACAGGCCCTCGGTCTCCTCGAAGCGGTCGAGCACCGAGTGGCTGGAAGCGGGCAGCGGCGCCTCGTCGAAGGCGCGCAGGTTCATGTCGACGGTCACGCCGACACGGTCGTTCTTGTAGGTCACCCAGTCGTAGCCCGAGGCGCCTTCCATGCGGTCCTCGGCGTCCGAGCCGACGAAGATGTCGTCGCCGCCTTCGCCGATGAATTCGTCGAAGCCGCCGCCGCCCACGAACACGTCGTGGCCGGCGATCGAGTCCTCGGCGAACGGGTCGAAGTTGTCTCCCGGGGCGCCGTCCTGCGCGCCGATCTCCATCCAGTCGTTGCCTTCCCCGCCCATCATCTGCAGGTTGGTCTTGGCGCCGAGGATGAAGTCGTCGCCTTCGCCGGCGAACACCTCGGATACGTCCTCGCCGGTAATGATGAAATCCTTGCCGGTGCCGCCGATCAGCAGGTTGAGGCCATTGCCGCCGTGCAGCACGTCGTTGCCTTCGGCGCCCTGCAGCAGGTCGTCGCCGCCGGCGTCGACGATGATGTCGTCGCCCGCGCCGCCCTCGAGGATGTCATTGCCGTACCCGCCTTCCAGACGGTCGTTGCCCCCGTCCCCCCACAGCGTGTCGTCGCCCTCGCTGGCGATCATCACGTCGTCGCCTTCGGTGCCGCCGAGCACCACGTGCTGATCCCCCGTGTACTTGAGGTAGTGGTCGTCGCGCTGAACCAGGTCGAAGTACGGGTTGTCGTCGGTCGGATCGTCGCTGCCGAGCCCTTCGTTGTATTGCCGCGTCTGGTCGACCTCGAGGATGTAGCCCGGGGTCGAGAAGATGTCCGCCGGCAGGCGGGTGACGTCGGTGTGCGCCATCACCAGCTTGGCGAACGAGTTGTTCTCGAGCTCGGTGAGGAAGTTGGTGCCGGCAAGGCGCCCGAGGTAGTAGAGGCGGTCGCCGTTCTGCAGCGACTCCATCTGCGTCTCGAACACGAAGTTGAAGGTCGAGCCGAGCATGCCGCCGAAGGGCATCTTTTCCTCGGCCAGGCCGCCGATCCAGAAGTCGACCAGGTTGAGGCCGGTCTCGACCCCGGCCCAGGCGCCGGTGCCGTGCAGGAAGTCGAGGCGGTCTTCGGGCGCACCTTCCCCGCCGAGCACCAGGGCCGCCGCCGCGGCGCGCTTGTCCGCGAGGCTGGCCGCGCCGGTGACGCTGGCATGCGTGCCGTAGGCGGCGATGAAGTTGAAGATCGAGGCCTCGTACTTCAGGTAGCCGGAAAAGTCGGCCCAGCTCTCGTAGGGCTTGAGCTGGCTGTCCTGCGTCATCTCGAAGAACGCGCGCCGCGCGTCGTTCAGGGACGGAATTCCGGTGTCGCGGCCGCGCGCGATGTTGATCGCGGCGAGGTCGAGCGGCAGGCCGAGCAGGTTGTTGCGCACCGCCTCGGTGACGAACTCGTCGATCTCGTTGCCGGCCTGGCGCGTGACGCCGCGCACGATGGCGCCGGCGGCCTGCTCCGGGGTGAGCGTGCCGTTCTGGTCGAAGGCGAGCGGGTTGAGGAACGCCTTGATCAGGCCGATCTCGCTCGAGACGAAATTTGGATCGAGCCGGTCGATGGTCTCGGTCAGCATCGAGTGGCCGAAGCGGTACACGGTGTGCGCGAACTCGGCCACGATCGAGGGGTCGATGGTGGCGTCGAAGCCGTTCGGCGCGAGGAACACGTCGACGTTGGGCTGGATCTTGCGCGCGAACTCCTCGAACACCAGGTGCTGGTACTGCATCTCGGTGCCGACCTTGGCGGCCTGGAACAGGCGCTCGCCGTTCCACACCAGCGTCGAGGGATCGGCCGGCAGTTCGCCGACCGGCTCGAGCAGGTAGCCGTTGATCAGCGCCAGGTCCCCGCTCGCGAGGACGGTGGCCTTGGTGTCGTCGACCAGCCGGTTGTGCTCGGCGTGGAACACGTGGTGCACGGCGGTGAGGCCGATGTTCTCGTTGACGCGCCCGTCGCCGGCGATGAAGTGCCGGTCGAGCAGCTCGTCGTCGTAGAAGCCGCTGCCCGGCGCATTGCCGACGTCGCTGTCGGCATCCGCGCTCAGCAGGGTTCCGGAAGAGTTGCGCGGCGCGGCGCTGTGCGCGATGTCGTCGAGGAAGGCGTGGCCGGTGCGTACCGCATTGGCGAGGCTGACCGGCGCGAGCGGGTCGCCTTCCACCAGCGTGCCATCCTGCATCACCACCTGCACGAAACCGTTCGGGCCGCGGATGAACATGCCGTACGGGTCGGTCGCGAGCAGCGGCACGTTGCCGACGTCGGCGTCGGTCAGGTCGATGCCGAGCAGCTCGCGCGCCTGCGCCTTGACCTGGCCCCAGTTCGCCATGCCGCCATTGGCTCCGCCGGTGATCAGCTTGCCGGTGGCGACCGGCTGGCCGTCGTCGTTCAGCGCATATTGGCGCAGGAATACCTGGTGCGACGGGTGCGAAGAGTAGGTTTGGTTCTGGTCGACGAAGGGCGAAGTGGTATTGGTGTGCTCGTGCACGTCGTCCGCGGTGCCGAGGATCCCGTCGGCGCCGGGCTGGTTGGTGGCGCGCGTCAGCACCATGAAATTGGTATGGCCGCCCTCGACGTAGAGCGGGTCGTCGGGCTGCAGCGGGATGAAGATCGTGCCGTTGCCGCCCTTGGCGACGAGGTCAAGGCCGTGGTCGAAGAACTGGCCGAAGAACGTCATCCACGAGTTGAAGGGCGCCGACAGGCCGACGTCGGGCGCGGAGTTGGGGATGAAGAACACTTCCTTGTCGTCGGCGGTGCCGAACTCGCCGTCGAGGCCGGGGCTGGTGACCAGCGTGCCGGTGTCGTCTTCGGTGCCGAGGACGCCGTCTTCGCCGGCGGCGGCCGCGACCGCGGCGGGGTTGTCCGCGGTCTGGTCGACGAGGGCGTTGGAGATCTCGCGCGGCTGCGAGTCGAACACGAAGCCGCTGGTCTGCGTATAGGAGGTCGGCGTGCCGATGGTCATCGGGCCGAACGGGCCGTCGAGGTCGACGCTCACCGGCTGCGCCGGGCGGAAGTACGGGTCGAGCAGGCGCGGGAACAGGTTGTCGGCGGCGCCGAACTGGCTTTGGCCGAACACCAGGTTGTTGAAGCTGCCGTCGACCGTGCGCAGGCCGAAAGGCACCTGCGAATTCGGCAGCAGCGAGCGCAGCGGCGTGCCGGCCGCGTGCTGCTCGGCGATGAGAATCTGTTCCAGGATGAATCTAAGGTCCGCGCCGTTCAACTTGATCACGTGCAATCCCCCAATGAAATGTGAGCTGCTGTTTTGTGCGAGCGTGCAAATGCTATTGGCGCGTGTCATTTGTCACGCTTAGGTGAAGTACGAAATTACCTACCGGGAGACACCCCAGTCGGCGGTAGGCGACGGTAGGGTCGGTCGCCGAATGGGGTGTTTCCCTACCAGCCCCGCCGCGGGCGCGTCGGTAAGCTTTGCCGCCTCGCACTTTCATTTCCATCAGGAGAGGCCAATGGCGGAGAGCAAGCCGGCGCAAGCGGCGCCGAAGATCGAATACGTGGACGTACCCGGGATTTCCGAGACCTACGCCGACACCGTGCGCGGCATGATGTTCGACGGCCAGAGCGTGCGCCTCGAGCTGTGCGTGACGCGCATGAACGAGCCGGCGAAGGGCAGCCGCGAGCTCACCGGCAGGCGCCAGACCGCGGCGCGCGTGGTGCTGCCGCTGAGCGCGGCGCTCGAGCTGTCGACCAAGCTCGGCCGCATGATGACCACGCTCGCCAAGCGCGGCGCCGAGAACAAGGCAAAACAGGCGCAAGCCAAGGCGCCGGAAGCCGCCAAGCGCGCGTAGGCGTGCGCTTTCTTTTCGTCCACCAGAATTTCCCGGCGCAGTACCGGCATCTCGCGCTGCAGCTGGCGGCGCTGGGACACGAAGTGGCGGCGATCGGCGAGAAGGCGAATGCCTTGCGCCAGCGCACGCGCGTGCCGGGAATCCGGCTGCTCGGCTACGAGCTGCCGGCGCCGCTGCCCGCCGATCCGCTGGGCGCCGCCATCGCCCGCGGGCGCGCCGCGGCGGACGCCGCGGCGGTGCTGCGCCGCGATGGATTCATGCCCGACGTGGTGCTCGCGCATCCCGGCTGGGGCGAGGCCACCTTCCTCAAGGACGTGTTCGCGGCGGCGAAGCTCGTCATCTATTGCGAGTTCTTCTATCGCGCGAGCGGCGCCGACGTCGGCTTCGACCCGGAATTCCCGCCGCGCCCCGAGAGCCTGGCGCAGCTGCGCCTGCGCAACGCGCCGTTCCTGATCGCGCTCGACGCGGCCGACCAAGGGATCGCGCCCACGCGCTGGCAGAAGCAGCAGTTCCCGGCGCGCCACGCCTCGCAGATCGCCGTGGTGCACGACGGCATCGATACCGGCGCGGTCAAACCCGATGCCGGCGCGCGACTCGCGGTTTGCGGAATGGAGCTCGGCCCGCAGGACGAGGTGGTGACCTACGTCGCGCGCAACCTCGAGCCTTACCGCGGCTTCCACAGCTTCATGCGCGCGATCCCGGAAATCCAGCGCCGCCGCCCGAACGCGAAGATCGTGGTGGTGGGCGGCGATGCGGTGAGCTACTCGCCGCGCCTGCCGCCGGGAGAGACCTATCGGGCGCGCCTGGTGAAGGAGCTGGGCGACGCGATCGATTATTCGCGCGTGCTGATGCCGGGACAGCTGCCGTACGCCGACTATCTGCGCCTGCTGCAGATTTCAGCCGCGCACGTCTATCTGACCTATCCGTTCGTGCTGTCGTGGTCGATGCTGGAAGCGATGTCGGCCGGCGCCCTGGTCGTCGGCTCGCGCACGCCGCCGGTCGAAGAGGTGATCGCCCACGGCGACAACGGGCTGCTCGCCGATTTTTTCTCTCCCCGCGACATCGCCGCCCAGGTCGAGCGCGCGCTCGCGGAGCGCGGCGCCATGCAAGCGATGCGCAGCCGCGCGCGCGAGTCGATGCTTGAGCGCTACGCTCTCAAGCGCTGCCTTCAGCAGCAGCTCGCGCTTCTCGGCGCACCAAGCCGCAGGCCCGTCGCCGTCGCATAAACGCGACAAGCGTAGACGTTCGACGGCACCGCCCTTGCTCAGGTAAGGGTATGAGCGCGAACCACGCTTTAGCGGTCCGAGCTGAGGATCTTGCGGATCGACGCCTGCAGGTCGCTGTACAGCACCGCGTCGTCATCCTCCACGAACACGGCCCAGGGCATCTCGATGCCCTTGCGCTTGCCTTTGGGCACGAGCTTGAAATGGTCGCGCGTAACGATCAGAAAATACGGCTTCCCGCGAATCCTGATTGCCATTCGCATTTGCACATCGGTATCAACGGACACGACCGCGAAGGGGAGCAAGCCATGTTCCTAGTTCGCCCGGACCATGCCTGTGGCGTGAAGGCGATTCCGGGAAGGCAACGGTGAGTACTTCATACGATGAGAGCCGATCTTTACCGACGCGCTTTCAGCCGTGCCCTGGAAATTTCGGGCAGCCGTGAACGCCTCGCCGCCTATCTCGGCACCGAGCCCGAGCGCCTCGACGACTGGCTCGCGGGCAAGGGCAAGCCTCCGGTGGCGGCTTTGCAAGCGCTCGCGCGCCTGCTCAAGCATAAGTTGCTGCTGGAATGCGAGCGTCCCAAGCGGCGCGGGCGCCGCTAAGGCGCTCTCGGCGGCAGTTTCGCGCCCTGCGGGGTGATGTTTTCGGTCTGGTCGGCCCAGACGAAGATATCGCCGAACTCGGTCTCGACGGTGTAACGCAAGCGGCCGTGCAGCAGATACTCCTCCGTGACGCGTCCCTGCCGCACTACTCCGGTGGGCGTCGTGAATCGAACGATCTTCGCCTGCATTGCCGGCGTCTCGGATTGCAAGCGTCGTGCCCGAGCGGCGCAGCGTTATTGCGACGTTCGGAAATTCCCCGGGTGATGCTTGAGCGCTTAAGCCCAGAACGAGGCGTTGCTGCTAAGAGCAGCTTTACTCATTGCTGCTGGCGGGCTGGTGGTAGGCCGGCGCCGGTGGTGAGCGGGATGCGCGTCCAGCTCACCACCGGCGAGCCCCAGACTTCGATGCGCCGCACGCCGGGCAGCGGCTCGTCGTCGCGGTGGAGATGCGTGTCGCCGTGAATCAGCACCACCCGGCCGGGCATGCGGGCGCCGAGCTCGCTCAAGGTTTCGCGCAGCGACGCGAAGCCGTCGCGAGGCAGGGTGAAGAACGGGTTCGCCTGCATGAACACCATCAGCCCGTTCTTGCCTCGCGCATCGTCCGCGGCGCCGCGCAGGAATGAAAGCACCGCCGCCATGCGCGCACCGTGCTCGGCATGGCGTACGTTGTTGTCGTGGCCGGGGACGTTGAGCGCGACGAATACCCAGCCGTTCGCCTCCCAGCGCCGGTGCTCGCAGAACGCGCGCGGCGTCTCGCAGAAGATCTCGCGCCAGCGCCGCAGGCGCGCGAGCGGATCCTTGCAGTCCTTCCATTCGTTGTCGCCCGGCAGCAGGATGAAGCGGTGGCGGATGCGCGCGAACTGCGCCTTGCGCTCGAGCAGCCAGGCATCGGTGCAGGCGAGGCTGCTCGAGCCGATGTCGCCGACGTGCACCACGAACTCGAGCGCCTGCGCGTTGATCTGGTCGATCACCACCTCGAGGCGCGCGACCTCGGCCTCGGTGTAAGGCGCGTCGCCCAGCACGCCGAAGGCAGGTTCGGCAGAAGGCGGAAGCTGCGCACAGCCGGCAACCAGAAGCAAAAACAGGGACAGACCCTGATTAGATTCCGTAGGCTTTCCGCAGAAGCGAGAGCGGGTGGGCTTTCTCGGCGCTGCCGGCATCGTCGCCCATGCCCTGCAGGATGTGGCGCGCGGCGATCGGGCAGTCGGAGCTGATGTATGAAGGTTGCGGCGCGGCCATTTGCCTGAATACCGGCCGTCCGATCTTCATCGAGTTGTCGAAGTACTCGGTCTTCACGCCCCAGGTGCCGTCGTGGCCCGAGCAGCGCTCGACCGTCGTCACCTTGGTGCCGGGAATGGCCTCGAGCATCTCGCGCGTCTTCTGGCCCACGTTCTGCACGCGCGAATGGCAGGGGATGTGGTACGAGACCTTGCCCAGGGTTTGCGTGAAATCCGTCCTGAGGAGCCCGTCCTTCTTTCGAAGAACAAAGTACTCGAACGGGTCGAACATCGCGTCGCGCACCGCCGCGGTGTCGGGGTCCGGGACCATGAGCGGCAGCTCCTGCTTGAACATCAGCGTGCACGACGGCACCGGCGTGAGGATCGCGTAGCCCGCCCTGGCCAAGGGCGCGAGCACCGGGAGGTTCTTCTTTTTCAGCGCATCGACGCCCTCCAGGTCGCCGAGCTCGAGCTTCGGCATGCCGCAGCACGCCTCCTGCTCGACCACCACGTAGGGAATCTCGTTGTGCGCGAGGATCGCGAGCAGGTCGTGGCCCAGCCCCGGCTCGTTGTAGTTCACGTAGCAGGTGGAGAAGATCGCCACCTTGCCCGGCGTGTTCTTGCC
>Ga0247825_10001218_pt1 | contig 16841 bp, 18 predicted proteins | sample 13C_Vanillin_Day_FD_194413 | JGI IMG/M metagenome (GOLD analysis project Ga0247825, IMG submission 194413) | Soil microbial communities from agricultural site in Penn Yan, New York, United States - 13C_Vanillin_Day48 | ecosystem: Environmental > Terrestrial > Soil > Agricultural land | place... | reverse complement strand
CGCTGTGCGGATGGCCGCGGGTGTCGAGGCGGCTCCACCCGTTGAACCCGATCGTGTCCACAATCAACGTGTCACCGTCCCACCTGGCGATCGATTCGCCGAACCAGGTCGGGTTGGGCTCGGCGGAGTGCGCGTCCTTGAACGGCACAACGTGGAACCAGGTACCCATCTCGAACAGGAACGCGACGTGCCGGTCGGTCTGCATGATCTGGATCGGAAACGGTCCGTTGAATGAGCGCGTCAGCCCGTACGGCATGCACATGCCCGTGTAGTCGCCGTCCTTTTCCGGGTCGTAGCTCTTGATGTTCTCGACGCCGGCCGGTGTGAAGGGCAGCGGCCCCGCGCCTTTCTGCTGCGCGGTGCTCCGGGCCGAGAGGCTCATGTCGGGGACGTAGGGGTGATCCCACACCCCATTGAAATCGGGGCGGCCGTTTGTCAGCCGCGGCGCGGTACCGATCGGAGCGTTGCGGCTGCCGGGTGTTGACCCTTCGCCTGGAACGCCTGATCCGACTGTCCCGAGCGTGGATCCCACCGGAACACTCTGCTGCTGGGCTCGCGTCACACCTGCGAGCAGCACGACCAGGACCGCAATTCCCGTCACAATCCGCCGGGAAGAAATCAGAGTAGAACTCATAGCGCCTCGATTATACGGGCGGCGTGGTTGCCCGTGCCTGTCAAACTGGCCTAAGATAAGGGTTTGCGCGTGTTGGGCACCCAGGCAACCTAGGCTACCCAGCAACCCAGGCAACCCAGCATGTTCGAATCGCTCAGCACCAGGATCCAGGACGCGTTTCAGTCGTTGCGCGGCGAGGTCCGGCTGACCGAGGAGCACGTCGAGACCGCGCTTCGTGAGATTCGGCTGGCACTGCTCGAGGCGGACGTCAATTTCAAGGTCGTCAAGGCGTTCATCGACCGCGTCCGCGACCGGGCGATGGACCAGGCGGTCCTCAAGAGCCTGACACCGGATCAGCAGGTCATCAAGATTGTGCGCGACGAGCTGCTCGCGCTGTTTGGTGACGCTGAGGGTGGGCTGCGCAAGGATGCGCCGACGCCACGAGTCGTCCTGCTTCTCGGCCTCCAGGGATCGGGCAAGACGACGACCTCGGGGAAGCTTGGTGTCTGGCTGAAACGTCAGGGCAGGCATCCGCTGATGGTGTCCACGGACGTGCGGCGCCCGGCGGCGATCCAGCAGTTGTCGGTGGTCGGGGAGCAGGCCGATGTCAGCGTGTTTGCCCCGGAGACGATGGAGCCGGTCGCGCGCGCGACGGGCGCGCTCGCCGAGGCGCGAAACAAGGGTTTCGACACGGTCATTGTCGACACGGCCGGGCGGCTGCATATCGACGACGACCTGATGGACGAGCTGCAGGCGATCAAGGACGCCGTGCGGCCGTCGGACCTGCTGTACGTCGCGGACGCGATGACAGGGCAGGACGCGATCAAGAGCGCCGGCGAGTTCAACCGGCGCGTCGGCGTGACAGGTGTCGTGCTGACGAAGCTGGACGGCGATGCGCGTGGCGGCGCGGCGCTCTCGGTGGTCTCGGTCGTCGGTGTGCCGATAGCGTTTGTCGGCAGCGGTGAGCGTCTCGAGGATCTCGAGCTCTTTCACCCCGATCGGATCGTGTCGCGCATGCTCGGCATGGGCGATGTGCTGTCGCTCATTGAAAAAGCCGAACAGGCCATCGACCAGGACGAGGCCGAGCAGCTCGAAGAGAAGCTGCGGAAGAACGCGTTCACGCTGGACGACTTCCGCAAGCAGCTGAAGACGATCCGGCGGATGGGGCCGCTCGAAAGCGTGCTCGGCATGCTGCCGGGAATGGGCAATCTGAAGCTGACGGGCGAGAACCGTCCGGATGAAAAGCAGATGGGCCGCATCGAGGCAATCATCAGCTCGATGACGGCGGCGGAACGGCAGAACGACAAGATCATCAACGGCAGCCGCCGCAAGCGGATTGCCGGCGGCAGCGGGACCTCGGTCGAGGAAGTCAATCGTCTGCTGAAGCAGTTCAACGAGATGAAGCGCGTGCTGCAGATGATCGGGCAGGGCGGCCTGCCGGCGATGAAGGGCATGAAGGGGATGAAGCTGCCGCCGATGCCGCAAGGTGGGGGCGGGTTCTCGGCACCGGGCAAGAAGCGCAAGAAGGGCGGGCCGTGGGGCCTGATTAAAACGAGGTAGCGATGTTATCGATTCGTATGACGCGGATGGGCTCGAAGAAGAAGCCGTACTTCCGCCTGGTGGTCACCGAAGGGCGCTCGGCGCTGCAGAGCAGCTTCGTCGAGAATCTCGGCACCTACAATCCGCGCGTGAAGCCGGCGAAGGTCGAGATCAACCGCGAGCGCGTGCAGTACTGGCTGAAGAAGGGCGCCAGGCCGTCCGACTCGGTTCGCACGCTGCTGGCCCGGCACGTGACGCGCGACCTCTCTGCCGCGGCCGAGCCCGTGGTTGCGCAGTAATGTCAGCCGATGGCGCCAGCCCGCTGCGGACGGTCGTTGAGGTGATCGCCCGCGCGCTGGTGGACAAACCGGATTCGGTGCGGGTTGCCGAAACCGAACGACGCGGCATGACGGTCCTCGAGCTGACGACAGCGCCCGGGGACATGGGGAAGATCATCGGGCGGCAGGGACGGACGGCCGCAGCGCTGCGCACGCTGGTGGCGTTGACGGCGGAGAAACACGGGAAGCGGGCGCAGCTGGACATACGGGACTGAGGTTTGCGCTGGGACGACATGGTGCTGGTTGGGCGAATCGCGCGGCCGCACGGTGTTCGCGGCCAGGTAATCGTCAATCCCGAAACCGATTTCGTTGACGATCGGTTTGTGAGCGGCGCGACGATGTGGGTGCGATCCAGCCAGGGCGAAGAAGCGCTGACGATCGCGTCGGCGCGTGTGCAGAACGGTCGTCCGGTGATCGCGTTCGACGGCTTCGCCAGCATCGAAGATGTCGAGCGTCTTGCCGGCCTCGAGCTGCGGATTCCGGAAGAATCGCTCCAGGCGCTCGGCGAGGGCACGTATTACCAGCATCAGCTGGTGGGATGCGCGGTGGAGACCGTTGACGGCTTACTCATCGGCGAGGTGAGCCGCGTTGACGGGGGAGCGGGAGGCAGCCTCCTGACCGTGCGCGGAGCGCAGGGCGAGGTGCTCATTCCGTTCGCCCAGCATATCTGCGTGGACGTTGACGTCGAGGGGCGGCGCATCCGGATCGATCCGCCGGAGGGGTTGCTGGAACTGAACGAAAAGGGATCGTGATCAAGTTCGACGTCGTCACGATTTTTCCGCGGATGGTGCTCGCGGGACTGGCGGAGGGCGTGGTCAGCCGCGGAATCGTGCGCGGGCTGATCGACCTGGCCGTGCACGATCTGCGCGATCACACGGCCGATCGGCACCGCAGCGTGGACGACGTGCCGTACGGCGGCGGGCCGGGGATGGTCATGAAGCCGGAGCCGCTGGCGCGCGCGGTCGAGGACATCGGTGCGAAGCGCGGGACGCCCGACGCGGTGGTACTGCTGACGCCGCAGGGTCGGCCATTCCGGCAGGCCGAAGCGGCGCGGATGAGCCGGCTCTCGCATATCGTGCTGCTGTGCGGCCGATACGAGGGGATGGACGAGCGCGTGCGGGAGCTGGTCGCGACCGACGAACTGTCCATCGGCGACTATGTGCTGAGCGGCGGGGAACTGCCGGCGCTGGTCATCATCGACGCCATCAGCCGGCTGATTCCCGGTGTGGTCGGCGATGAACAGTCGGTGGAGCAGGAGTCGTTTGCCGGTGGCGTGCTCGATTATCCGCACTACACCAGGCCGGCCGAATTCGCCGGGCTGAAGGTGCCGGACGTGCTGTTGTCGGGGCACCACGCGGACGTTCGCCGATGGCGCCGGAAAACGGCGCTGGCGCGAACGCTCGAGCGGCGGCCGGAGTTGCTGGACGACGCGGCGCTCGATGATGACGATCGCGCGCTGCTGAAGGAAATCAAGAACGGAAAGTAGCAAGTAACAAGTGGCACGTGGCAAGTAAGTGAACAAGTGACTTGCCCACTTATGTGTAACTTGTGACTTGGCAGTTGCAACTTGCAGGAGACGAGACAATGAGTGCGATTGAGCTGGTCGAGAAGTCACAGCTGGCTGAACGGCCTGCGATGAAGTCCGGAGACACGGTGCGTGTCCACGTCAAGGTGCGGGAAGGCGACAAGGAGCGCATCCAGATCTTCGAAGGAATCGTGATCGGGCTGCATCGCGGCGGGGCGCGCTCGTCGTTCACCGTCCGCAAGGTCTCGTTCGGGCAAGGTGTGGAGCGTATCTTCCCGCTCCATTCGCCGACGATCGCGAAAGTCGACCTCGTGCGCTCGGCCCGCGTCCGCCGGGCCAAGCTGTACTTCCTCCGCGAGCTGAAGGGCAAGGCCGCGAGGATGAAAGAAACGAAGAAGGCTTGAAATCCCAAAGGGCTCTTGGGATTTGGGATTTGAATCATGGTTCGGGTACGAGCCATGCGGACCCTCGAGAACGCCATGCGGCGCTGGGGGTTCTATCGTGTTGCCGGATGCGACGAAGTGGGACGCGGCTGCCTGGCCGGTCCCGTCGTCGCCGGCGCGGTCATCCTCGATCCGGACCGCTACATTCCCCGCCTTGCCGACTCCAAGACCGTCACGGCGCTCGAGCGTGAACGCCTCTACGACTTGATCACGCGCAAGGCGCTGGCGTGGTCGGTGGCCGCCGTGCAGCCGGAGGAAATCGACGTGCTGAACATTCACCGCGCGTCGCTGGAGGCGATGCGCCGTGCGGTCATGGCGATTGCCCCGCTGCCGGACATGATCATCGTTGACGCGTTCCGTATTCCCGATCTGCAGATCGCCCAGCGCGGCGTGCCGAAGGGTGACCGGCGATGTGCGGCGATAGCCGCCGCCTCGATCGTTGCCAAGGTCACCCGCGATCGCGAAATGCTCGTTCAGCATGCCAGCGATCCACGGTATGGCTACGCGCACCACAAGGGATATGCCACGGCCGAGCATCTGGCCGCTGTCGCGCGCTACGGTTACTCGCCGCTGCACCGCCGATCGTTCAAGCCACAGAGCAGCCTGTTTGATACGATGGAGCTCCCACCCCCTGCTGAATTCGAGTGACGGCACGTCGCGTACCTGGCCGCGTGTCATGAGGGGCGTTCACCGTGTCCATTGATCGCGAAACGGCGCTTCGACAGGCAGAGAAGCTGCAGCGCGAGGGCAAGCTCGATCTCGCCATCGCTGCGTACGCGCGCCTGGTCGAGGCGCAGCCGCGTGACTGGAACACCATTAATACGCTGGGCGATCTGTACCTGCGCGCCGGCGACGTGGATCGCGGTGTCGCGCAGTTCGTGCAGATCGCGGATCACCTCTTCAGTGAGGGTTTCTTCCCCAAAGCCGCCGCGCTCTACAAGAAGACGCTGAAGGCGAAGCCGGACCACGAGCACACGCTGCTGCGGCTGGCCGAGATTGCCGGCGGACAGGAACTGCTGGCCGACGCGCGGGCCTATCTACGCAAGTTGTGGGAGTTGCGCAGCGAACGCGGCGATGAACGGGGAGCGGCGGAGTGTCTGGTTCGTCTGGCGTCGCTGCCGCAGGCGGACGCCGAGACGATATTGACGGCTGCGCGCGTGTCGAGAGCGCTCGGCGACAACGAGCAGGCGGCGTCGCTGTTCCGGGGCGCCGCGGGAGAGCTGCAAAAGGCTGGGCGCGACGCCGCCGCGCTGGAGGCGCTGGCGCAGGTCATGTCGCTCCAGCCCACCGACACGGCGCTGCGCCGCGAACTGGTGGGGCGGTACGTGACAGCGGGGCAGCTGGATCAGGTCGGAGCGCTCCTCGACGCCGAAACGGCGGGCAGCGAGCCCGACCTGCTGCTTGCGCTCGGCCAGATCGAGCTGTCCAGAAAGGATGATGCGGCGGCGTGCGCAACGCTGACGAGGTTCATCACCGTCGCAACCGAGCGTTCGCCGGAGGTGTTGCGTCTTGCTGGCGAGCTCGGCCGTGCCGGAGATGCACAGCGTGCCTTTATGCTGAGTGAGATCGTCGTGGACGACGCCGTACTGAGAGGGGACTGGGACAGGGCCATCGACGTGTTGCAACAATTCCTCGTGCATGGGCCGCACCTACCAGCACTGGTGAAGCTCGTGCAAGTTGCCGGCGACGCCGGTCACGAGGACGTTCTGCAGGAGTCGCGCGAGAGACTGGCAGACGCGTACCTCGAAAACGGACAGGGTCCGGACGCGCAGTCCGTTGCGGAGGTCTTGTTCGAGGGCGCGCCGGAGTCGGCGGTCCACGCGGCGCGACTGCGCCGCGCGATGGAAATGACCGGTGTCGAGGATCCTGACGCAGCCGTGCAGGCGATACGCGCCCGGCTCTTCCCGGCATCAGTCGTTGTCGCCGCGCCGGCGGCCGAGCCGGACATCGCCGTGACGGTGGAGGAAATCGAAATAGAAGCCGAGACGGCCGCATTCACGATCCACGGAGTGGACGACGATCTGCTCGATCTTGGCCCCGCTCCCGAGTTGGAGAGCCCACCGGAGGTCCTGCGCGTCAACGAGCGGGCGAACCAGCCCGCGGAGATCGACCTCAGCGACGCCCTTGCCGCGCTCGGCGGGTCGTCCGTGGCGTCTACCGCAGGCCGGCCGCAAGCGGGCGCAAGTCTCGAAGCCATCTTCGAGGCAATGCGGCCGCGCGGTGCCGATTACCGGACCGTTGCCGAGGGCGCCGAGCTCTACGAACGCGGATTGCGGCGTCTGGAGGACGGCGAAATCCGGGACGGTCTCGCCGATCTCGCCGAGGCCGCGCGAGTTCCGGCGTTTCGTTTTCCAGCCGCGTCCCGGCTTGGGCGCGAGTACGTCGCCCGCGGACACGCGCACGCGGGGATCGAATGGCTCGAGCGGGCCGCGGAAATGCCCGCCCCGACTCGAGACGCCGGGCTCGCGGTTCTATACGACCTCGGCGTGGCGCTCAACGGCGTTGGCGAGAGCACGCGGGCGCTGGCCGTGATGATGGAACTCGAAGCGGACGAGCCGAACTACCGCGACGTCCGGCAGCGGCTCCAGGTGCTGGCACGCGCCGAGGAAGAGCGGCGCGGATGATCCGGCTGCTCCTGATCATCTTCTTCCTGGAAGTCGGTCTCGTGCTCGCCGTGGCGCCGTGGTCGGCATACTGGGAGCGGAACTATTTCGCCGGGGTGATCCCGATACTCGATGCCGTGATTACGAACGCCTTCTTTCGCGGCGCTGTCTCCGGGCTGGGGCTGGTCAACCTTGCTGCGGCGATCGCCGAACTGCGATCGCTGCTGTCGGCTCGGCGCACGCACAGACAGGTCGTTTCGATTCATCAGTCGCCAGTCATCGAGGAATGAGGTCGCGATGCGTCCCGTGATCTGCATGATCACGGACGGGCGGTTGACCGCCGCCCGCGATCGGGACGCGCTCGTCGAGCGTGTCGCGTCGGCCGCCCGCGCCGGCGTGGACCTGATTCAAATCCGTGAGCACGCGATTGACGATCGGGCGCTGGCTGCCGTCGTCAGCGACTGCGCCCGCGCGGTTCGTGAAACTCGCGCGCGCGTACTCGTCAACGATCGCCTGGACGTCGCGCTGGCCGCCGGCGCCCACGGCGTGCACCTGAAGAGCGCTTCATATGCGGCGGCGCGCGTCCGCGCCGTGGCGCCTGCGGGCTTCCTTATCGGCAGGTCCGTCCATAGCGTGGACGATGCGATTCGCGCTGGCACGGCGGTTGACTACCTGATTTTTGGAACGGTGTTTCGAACGTCGTCCAAGCCGTCGCAGATGCCGGCGGGCCCGGCGGCGTTGGCCGATGTCGTTCGCGCGACGCCGATACCTGTACTCGCAGTGGGCGGCGTAACAGCCGCGACTGCTGGCCTGATCGCCGAAACCGGGACTGCAGGTGTGGCGGCGATCAGCCCATTTGCCGAATGCGCCACGGTCCTGCTGCCGTCAGTCGTGGACGCGCTCACGCGTGCGTTTGACGCACCGCAAAACCGGACCCTAACATGACGAGTGTGGAAGGCGCGCTCCGTACACCGCTCGTCGACTACTTCCGGCGCGGTGAGGCCCCCGTCGATGTCCGCATGCTGGCCGCGCGCGGAGTGCTGGCGCCGCGCGCGCACGAGCAGCTGGAACTGCTGGTCCTTCTGCTGAAGGATTCGGACACCGGCGTCGCGGAAGCCGCGGCGGCGACGCTGGACTCGATTCCGGCGGATGCGCTGGGAGCGTTTCTCGCCAGGGCCGACGTCAGTGCCGAGCTGCGGTCGTTCTTTGCCGCCCGCGGCGTGGCCGCGACGGCCGCTGCTGCGGCGCCGGGCGATGAGCCGCTGATCGATACGGCACCGGAACCGCCGCCCGCGCCGGAGAACGAAGACTCACAGTCCACACTGCAACGGATCGCCGCGATGACCATCGCCCAGCGTATCGGCCTGGCAATGAAAGGCTCGCGTGAGGAACGGGCGATCCTCATCCGCGACCCCAACAAGATCGTTGCCGTGGCGGTGCTGAGCAGCCCGAAGATGACCGAGACCGAGATCGAGAGCGTCGCCAAGATGGCGAGCATCTCGGATGAGATTCTCCGCATGATCGCCAACAACCGGGCGTGGACGAAGCGCTACGGGATTATCGCGGCGCTCGCCCGCAATCCGAAGACGCCGGTGGCGATTTCGATGAATCTGCTCGCGCGGCTGTCGGAAAAGGACCTGCGGTCTATTTCCGCGGACCGGAATGTCCCGGAGGTGCTGCGGATTACGGCTCGACAGAAGATTGTCTTGAACAAGTAGCGCTACGCTTTCTCCTTCTCCTTCCTTCTCCGTTTTCTCCCCACTTTTCCACTTTTCAACTTTTCCACTTTTCCACTTCTTGTGTTCCCCCATTCCCTGGCCATCTCCGCCAGCCCCTCCATATACACGTGCGCCCTGGAGCGCGCCGCTTCATCGGGCAGAGATTTGAGCAGCTCGATCGCGTGGGCGAAATCGTTGTCGATTGTGCGGCGGGATGTCTTGAAGTAGATCTGACGGATTTCCGCCAGGGCGGAGGCGGCATCCGGCGCGCCCCTGGTCACTGCCTTCAGCGGCACGAAGCCGGAGGGTCCGCGATCGTCACCCACGTGAGACCCGATTCCGCCGCAGCATCCCGCGGAGCTCCACCAGACCCCTCGTATTCAGGATGTCGTCGGGCGCAGCCCACGCGCGACGCGCCATGTGCACGCCCCAGCGAAGGTTTGTCAACGCCGGGACCGAGTGCGCATCGGTGGAGACGACGAGGCGGACGCCGCGCTCACGCGCGAGCCTGGCGTGCGCATCGTTCAGATCGAGGCGCGCCGTCTGCGCGTTGATTTCGAGCGCCACGCCAAGGCGCGCCGCGGCGCCGGTCAGGAGGTCCATGTTGACTCGCGCCGGCTCCCGTCTGAGGAGCAGGCGGCCGGTCGGGTGTCCGAGCACATCGACCCATGGACATTCGATCGCGCGCAGCAGGCGCTCGGTCATCTGCGCCTCATCCTGCGCGAAATGAGAGTGGACCGAGGCGACCACCCAGTCCAGCTGCGCGAGGCAGTCGTGCGACAGATCGAGCGTGCCGTCGGCGAGGATGTCGCACTCGATGCCGGCCAGCAGGGTCAGTCCTTCGTAACGGCCGTTGAGCGCGCGGACGCCCGCGGCGTGCTCCAGCGCACGCGATTCGTTGAGGCCGTTCGACATCGCCATCGCTTTGCTGTGATCGGTGATGGCGATGTATTCGTGCCCGAGTCGCTGCGCCGCTGCGGCCATGCTCTCCAGGTCGTCGCGTCCGTCCGTCGCCGTGGTGTGCATGTGCAGATCGCCGCGCAGATCGCCCAGCGTGACGAGGTGCGGCAGGGCACCCCGGCTTGCCGCTTCGATCTCGCCGCGGTTTTCCCGCAGTTCCGGCGCAACCCAGTCCAGCCCGAGGGCCTCGTAAATGCCTTCCTCCGAGTCGCCGGCGATGCGGCTGTCGTCGTCCACCCGATAGAGGCCGTACTCGTTGAGCTTGAGCCCGCGCTGAACCGCGCGATCGCGAATCACGATGTTGTGGGCTTTCGAGCCGGTGAAATACTGCATGGCCGCACCGCGGCTCTCGAGCGGGACCAGGCGGAGATCCGCTTGATAGCCGCCGTGCAGCCGGACGCTCGACTTCGTGTCGCCGTGGCCGAGCACGCGCTCGACACGCGGATGCTGCAGCAGCATCTCCATCAGGACCGGTTCGCCGCCCACGGCGAGGATGTCGATGTCGCCGCAGGTCTCGCAGCCGCGCCGCACGCTGCCCACCGGGATGAAGTCGACCGCGGGCGCGCGTTCGCTCAGGTAGGTCACGAGTTCGGCCGACACCGCTGCGGTATCGGCGAGCAGATGGCGCCCGGTGTCCTTTTCCCGCTCTTCAATCGCCTTGAGGATCAGCGCCTCCTTCTTCGCCCCCATGCCTTTGAGCGACCGCAGCCGGCCGTCGCGGGCGGCGGCCGCCAACGCGTCCATCGAGGCGATGTTCAGGGCGGAGTAGAGCAGCGCCACCGTCTTCGGCCCGACTCCCTGCAGACGCAGCAGTTCAAGAATGGTCTGAGGAAACTCAGCCAGCAGCTCCTGGTGATAGGCGGAGGCTCCCGATCCGGCCAGCTCGCGAATCCGGGCAGCCAGGTCCTTTCCGATACCAGGGATTTCGCGGAGTTGCTGATCCTCGAGGCGTGCGACGGCGTCCGGCCAGGCGGCGATTGTCTCGCTGGCGGATCGGTATGCGCGAATCTTGAATGCGTTCTCGCCTTTGATCTCGAGCAGGTCGGCGATTTCGCCGAGCACCTGCGCGACGGCCCGATTATCCACGCACCAGCCCGTGCTGCTCGAAGGTGTAGTCGAGGACGCTGGCTCCGCCCGAAGCGAGCGCGTCGGCGATTTCCGTCCGCCGGTCCGGCGGGCCGAAGCAGAACAGGCATCCGCCTCCTCCGGCGCCGCACACTTTCGCCGCTGTCGCTCCCGCCCCGGTTGCGCGGGCGATCAGCTGATCGATTGCCGGCGTCGTCACGCCGGGCGCAAGCCGTTTTCGGTTCTGCCATTCGTCGGCGATGGCCGCACCGACGCTGTCCCAGTTGCCACCTACCAGCGCGTCGCGCATCACCGCGGCCGTGTCGCGAATCCGTTCAAAACAATCAAAGATATGGCGATCGCCGTCCACGTGTTTCTTCGTGATTTCCCAGTTGTTGGTGCCCGAGTTGCGTGGTTCGCCGGTGTAGCAGAGGACGATGCGGCGCTGCAGTTCTTTCAGGTCCACGTCGAGCGGCACCCGCCGCACACCGTCCACCTCGAGCTCGAGTGCCGCGATGCCGCCGTAGAGTGCCGGGCGGTAATCCTGCAGTCCGGTGGGCACATTGATCGCCTGCGCCTCGATGTTCATGGCGATCTGCAGCAGTGCTTCAGGTTCGTAATGCACGCGGCGCCAGTCGGCCAGCGCGGCGCACACCGCCACATTCAGCGCCGACGACCCGGCGATCCCGGCCCCCGCCGGCGACTGACTATTCGTCGTCAGCGTGATCCCGTGCCCTTCGAAGAAGTGCACCAGGAGTGAGAGCAGCCGCAGGCGCTTCTCGGTCCGAAGGTCCTGCCATCTGGCCGCCTCGACGGTCGTTGACGTGTCGTCGGACTGGATGACGATGAGATCGTCCGAACGCGTGACGAGTCGAGCGCTGGCGCGCAGGCTGATGGCCGCGTTCAGCGTCTGGGCGCCGGGGTGGAACAGGTAGAGAGGCCAGATGTCGATCGTGCCGCCCGCGAGATCGATGCGTGTCGGGGCAGAGGTCGCGATGTTCATCGAGACGGCATTATAGAACCCAGCCGGGTGGGTCCTGACTCAAGCTGCAGTCGCCGCCACACGCGCGCGGGCAAAGTCATCGATGCTGGTCAGCTTGACCCCGTACGTTTTCCTGTTCTCGTCCATTGGCACAGGGGAGTCGAACATCTCGAGCGATGCGGCAAGGCCCCAAACCGGCTGCGGAACACCGGGAATCGGTTCGCCTGGTGCCACGCTGCGGATTGGAATCGGCTTCCCGCCGGCGCGCTCGTAGGCAGCTACGACGTCGCGCAGGGTCACGGCGTCGGGCCCGCCCAATACGAGCGTCGAGTTCCGCGCCGCCGGAGTGAATACAGCAGCGGCGGCGAACGCTGCAAGGTCTCGTTCTGCGATGAAGGCGTGCCGACGCGTGGATTGACCGACGAGGGTCACCGGCTGGCCCGAAAAGGCGGCGGATTCGATCAGCATCGGAAACCATACGTCCATGAACGCGTTGGGCTGCAGAATCGTGTGCGCCATCTCACTCTCGCGCAGGATGCGCTCCACGACAGCTTTCACTCTGAACAGAGGAACCGGACTGTGTTCCGAGGCGCTCAAGGTCGACGTGAACACGAGATGCTCAACGCCGGCGCGGCGAGCGGCGGCGATGAGGTTCTGGTTGCCCGCCAGGTCGACGTTTTCAATAGTGTCGGTCCCGGTTTTCGACACGCTGGCCGTCGTGACAACCGCCCGCACTCCCGCGCAGGCGCGGTCGAGACTGTCGCGGTCGAGCAGATCCCCGGTCGCCACGGCCGTGCTGCTGATCGGAGCCGCCGCGCTTCCGGGTCGGACGAGCACTCGAACCTCTTCGCCGCGTGTGAGCAGTTCCGCGGTGATCTTGCGGCCAAGCGATCCCGTAGCGCCGACGACCAGGATCATGTGCTGCCTCCAGGACCGGTAGTTTATGGCACCGGGCAGGGCGATCGTTCGTATCATGCTCACGGAGGGTCGGATGCGCGTGACGGTGCTGCTCGGTGGACTTGTCGCCGCGCTGGCGAGTGCGGTCGCGCAATCGACGCCGGCGTTCGAGGTCGCGACCGTCAAGCCGAGTGGGCCCGATAGTCCACCCATTTCGCTTCAAAGGCAGCCTGGCGGCCGGCTGGTGACGTCCAACACGTCGGTCGCTTTTCTCGTGAGCTGGGCGTATGGTCTGGACGAGAGCCGGGTGTACGGATTGCCCAGAGGCGCTGACTCCGCGCGCTTCGACATCATCGCGAAGGCCCCGGTCGACAATCTCCGTGCCGGCGAGCTGCAGGGAATGATGCGCACCCTGCTCGCCGTGCGGTTCGGACTGACGGCGCATACCGAACAGCGGAACCTCACGTCGTACGTCCTCGTGACGGACCGTGACGCATTGAAAATCGGACTGAAGGTCCCCCCGGAGCCACCCGATCCGGATCCATTCGCGATGACCGCGGCCGGCGTGCTGACAGGACGCCGGGTCACGATGGACATGCTCGCGAAGGCTCTCTCCAGTCAGCTGTCGGCACCAGTCGAGAACGGCACACGGGTCGCTGGCAGCTTCGATTTCACGCTGCAGTGGCAACCTGACGGAGCTCCGATCGGAAGCGCGGCGACGCGGCCGTCGCTGTTTACGGCGATTCGGGAGCAGCTTGGGCTGCGACTCGACGTGCGTCGCACTCGTGTGGAAGTGATCGTCATTGACCATTTATCGCTGACACCGACCCCCGATTAGCACTGTTCTCTATAATGGTTCGGTGCCCTCGGCCATCCGCCGCGAGATCGGTCAGCTGCTGATCGGCAGTCTCGCCGGTTCGACCATCAGCCCCGAAATTCGATCCGTGGCGCGGGAGTTCTCGCTCGGCGGCGTGACCCTGTTCTCGCGAAACATCGAAGCGCCCGAGCAGGTCGCGGAGCTGTCGATCGACCTGCAGACGCTGGCGTCGGACCTGCCGTTGTGGGCCGCCGTCGATCAGGAGGGCGGGCGCGTGGCGCGGCTGCGGAAGCCGTTCACCGAATGGCCGCCGATGGCGGTGCTCGGGCGCAGCGGGAGCATGGATCTCGCGGCCCGCTTTGCCGCCGCGCTGGCCACGGAGCTGAGGGCGGTTGGCATCACGCTCGATTACGCTCCGGTGCTCGATATCCACACCAATCCGAAGAACCCGGTCATCGGCGATCGCGCGCTGGCCGAGGATGCGGAGCTGGTGGGCCGCCTTGGAACGGCGATCGTGCGTGGTCTGCAGGACAACGGCGTGGCGGCGTGCGGCAAACACTTTCCGGGGCACGGCGATACGTCGGTCGACTCCCACCTCGAGCTGCCGCTGGTAGAGCATCCGCCGGACCGGATCCGCAGGGTTGAAGCCGTGCCGTTCCGCGAGGCGATTCATTCGGGTGTGGCGTTCATCATGACCGCGCACGTGCTCGTGCCGGCGCTGGACGAGGAGCGGCCCGCGACGCTGTCGCCGAAAATCGTACAGGCCATCCTGCGCGACGAGCTCGGTTTCACCGGCGTGATCCTGAGCGATGACCTGGAGATGAAGGCGATTGCGAAGTCGTATGCAGTGCCGGAGGCGGCCGTGCAGGCGATCGCCGCTGGCTGCGACGGCCTGCTGATTTGCAGCGGCGACGTCGAGGTGCAGGCGGCGACGCTGGAGGCCCTGGTGCACGCGGTCGAGGACGGACGCATTTCGTACAAGCGCGTTGAAGACGCCTTGAAGCGCCTGCGGCAGGCCAAGGAACGATTTCTGGCCGCGCCGGTCGGGTCGCTTCGCGCCGCGCGCCTGCAGCACGTGCTCGGCTGCGACGCCCACCAGCGCATCGCCGAGGAGATGTCGCGCTTCCTGTGAGCCGCCGACTGCCAGCCGCCCTCACACCTGGCGATCGCATCGCCGTCGTGTCGCCGGGAAGCGCGTTCGCCCGCAGTGAATTCGACGCCGGCGTCGCGGAGCTCCGGCGGCTCGGCTTCGTTCCCGTGTATGACGAAACTGTCTTCGCCCGCGAGGCGGGCTACCTGGCCGGTACGCCTGAACTGCGAGCGGGCTCCTTTCTACGCTTCTGGCGCGATCCCGATATCCGCGCGCTGATTGCCACGCGCGGCGGCTATGGCAGCGTGCAGCTGTTGCCATTGCTCGATCGCGCCGCCATGGTCGCCACTCCGAAGCTGTTCATCGGCTACAGCGACAACACCTCGATCCTGTCGTGGCTGACGTGTCAGTGCGGGATCACGGCGCTGCACGGCCCGATGCTGGATCGGCGGCTGTCGCGAGGTCCGGCGGGCTACGACGAGAGCTCGTTCATGGCGTTGGCGCAGGGAGGCGCCGGCCTGACGCTGGCGCCGGATGGGCTGCTGGTGTTTCAGGACGGTGAAGCCGTGGGCCGGCTTCTCGGTGGGACGCTCACGCAGCTCGCCGCGTCGCTTGGCACACCGTACGCGTTCGATCCCCCACCGGGTTCGATCCTGTTCATCGAGGACGTCAACGAGCGCCCGTACCGGATCGATCGCATGCTGACGCAGCTGCAGCTGAGCGGGGTGCTGGGGCGGGCCTCCGGGATTGTCTTCGGCGAGATGCGATCCTGCGACGAAGAGGGTGGCAAGGTATCCGCCCGTGGCGTCATCCAGCGGCTCATGCAGAAGTTCCCGGGTCCGGTCGTGTACGGGTTTCCGTCCGGTCACACCGCGGGTCCGTGCTGGACCCTGCCGCTCGGCGTTCAGGTGCGTCTGACCACGCGGCCGCATCCCGCTCTGCTGGTGGAGGAAGCGCCAGTTGGCTGAACGCAGGCGGATACACCTGATAGGAATCTGCGGAACCGCCATGGCGACGCTGGCGGCGCTGCTCAAGAGCCGTGGTCACGATGTGCGCGGATCCGATCAGAACGTTTATCCGCCGATGAGCGACTTTCTCGCGGCGGAGCAGATCCCGACGGTCAGCGGCTACGACGCGGCGAACATCACGACCGGCGTGGACCTGGTCGTCGTTGGCAACGCCATCTCGCGCGGCAATCCCGAGCTCGAAGCCGTACTCGAGCGCAAGATTCGCTATTGCTCGCTTCCGGAAGTCATCCGCGACCAATTCCTCTGGGGAGCTGAATCGGTTGTCGTCGCCGGCACGCATGGCAAGACGACGACCACCTCGCTGACGGCATGGCTGCTGACGCATGGAAAGCTGGACCCGACGGTGCTCGTCGGCGGGATCGCGTTGAACTTCGGGGCGGATGGTTCGAGCTACCGGGTTGGGAACGGGCGGCACTTCGTCATCGAGGGCGACGAGTACGACAGCGCGTTTTTCGACAAGACGGCAAAGTTTCTGAAGTACCTGCCGGATGTCGCGATTATCAACAACATCGAGTTCGACCACGCCGACATTTACGCGGACATCGACGAGGTGCGGCTGGCGTTCCGGCGGCTGGCCAACCTGGTCCCGCGCAACGGCCTGCTGCTCCTCGGGACTGACAGTCCCGACGCCGCGGCGCTCGAGGCCACGGCGGTCAGCCCGGTCGAAACCTTCGGTTTGAACGACGGCGCCGTCTGGCAGGCGCATGATCTGCGCACGCGCGATGGCGTCACCCATTTCGACGTCCGGCGGCGGGGCGAGCCGTACGGGACATTCGACTCGCCGCTGCTCGGCATCCACAACGTTCGCAATGCGCTCGCCGCGATTGCCGTCGGCGCCAGGGCCGGACTGGGACCCGACCAGCTGGCGGCGGGACTGCGTGCGTTCAAGGGAATCAAACGGCGGCTCGAGGTGGTCGGCGTGGCGCGCGGCGTGACGGTCCTCGATGACTTCGCTCACCATCCGACGGCGGTGTTCGAGACGCTGTCCGCGTTGCGGAGCGGCTATCCGGATCGGCGGATCTGGGCGGTCTTCGAACCTCGTTCCGCCTCGTCGTGCCGCCGCGTCTTTCAGGAGGCGTTCGCGGCGGCATTCGGAGCCGCCGACGAGGTCGTCGTCGCCGCGGTTTTCCGGTCCTCGCTGCCGGAGGCGGAGCGGCTGGATGCCGATCGACTCGTCGCCGATCTGCGCGCACGTGGCGCACGGGCGCGGCACATTCCTGACA
>Ga0247825_10001217_pt1 | contig 16850 bp, 16 predicted proteins | sample 13C_Vanillin_Day_FD_194413 | JGI IMG/M metagenome (GOLD analysis project Ga0247825, IMG submission 194413) | Soil microbial communities from agricultural site in Penn Yan, New York, United States - 13C_Vanillin_Day48 | ecosystem: Environmental > Terrestrial > Soil > Agricultural land | place... | reverse complement strand
CGGCAGGATGCGGGCCAGGGTCGGACCGCCTGGGATGATCGAGCCGTACGTCTGCATCGGGACTCCGTACCGTCCCCGCCTTGTCATGCATTGTCGTGTACGGCATGTATCTGAACGAGCTCACCGTCACGCCTTGATCAGTCGCGAACGCAACCGAGCCTCCAGGTGGATCGCCGCATCGAGAGGCAAGCCGGCTCCATCGATAAGCGCCCGCTTCGCCGCGCGGAGCGCATTCACCGGCTGGGCCAACAGCCGAAGCGCCATCGCCTCGACCGCGTCATCGAGCGCATCGACCGCAACAACCTGGTGGATGAGCCCGTATTCCATCGCCCTTGCGGCGTCGACAGGCTCAGCGTTCATGAGCATATCCAGCGCCCGTCCGCGCCCAACCGTCCGTGGCAACGTCTGCGAACCCCCGGCAGTCGGCACGTACCCCAAATGCGTCTCCGGCAGCCCCATCCGGGCATCCTCCGCGGCAATACGAAAGTCGCACAGCAGCGCCAGCTCGCACCCGGCCCCCAGTGCGTACCCGTGAATCGCGGCGATCGTCGGCTGCCCCAGATGTGCGATGCGGCCCCACAGATCGCGCTCCAGCCGAGCCCGCCGCGCCTCCGTAAACGAAGGCGCCGTGCCGAACTCCGTCAGGTCGGCCCCCGCCGAGAACGCCCGCTCCCCAGCCCCCCGAAACACAACGACGCGCACATCGTCGTCAACCTCAACCGCATCGAACGCTAGCCACAAAGCATCGCGCGTCGCGAGGTCGATAGCGTTCAGCACCTCGGGCCGGTTCAGGGTAAGGAAGGCGACGTTGTCGCGCACCACATAAGCAAGCGTCAAGTGGTTACCTCGGCGAGGTCTACACCCAGTCCGGCTTGCGCAGCTGGCTCTTCGTCTTGCGCTCCATTGTCTTCGCGAGGTCCTCGTTGATCTTCGTCGTCAGGACCTTCATCTCCTGGCTCGTGACGCGCATCTCGTCCGACTTCCACCGCCGGATGCGTGCACGGTCCGTGTCGCTCAGGTTCGTCTCTTCGATCACGCGGCCGATGATGTGGGACATCAGGTTCCAGGCTTCGTCGTTGTCGAGTTCTACCTTCATTATTCGGAACCCTCCCTTGAAGAGACATACCAGCCCTTGCGCCTGATCAAGCGCTCCGTGCGCTCGTCAAGGATGCTGCCCAGCGTCTCGTTCATCGACACCGTGAGGTCCGCCATGTCGCCCGTGCCGTCGACGTGGTCGCCTCGCCAGCGCCGCACAGCGTCCTTCGCTTCGTCTGACAGATCGACCTGGTCGATGACCTGGGATACCACCAGGGTCATGATTGACCACGCCTCGTCCGTTTCAAGGATTACCTGCATGCGTGCTCCCCCTCCTCAAATGAGTGAGTGTAATCATAACGGTTTCGATTCTACAGAACAGATGAAGTGCGGACTGCGTCACCGGCCGTCGAAGCGACCTTCACGCTTCTCAAGAAACGCCTGCAGCCCCTCGGCCCGGTCACGCGTTGTTTGCAGGATCACCGACAGGTCGAGCTCGTAGCGCAGGCCCTGGTCCAGCGGCAATTCGAGGCCGTTGTGCACGAGTTCCTTCGCGTATCGCAACGCCAGCGGACCATTCGCCACAATGCGCTGGGCGAGCGCCTCCGTCTCCGTGGCCAGCGACGCCGGCGGGAACACGCGGCTGACAAGCCCTGCCCTGTACGCCGCTTCCGCGTCCAGCTCGTCGCCCAGCAGAAGCAACGAAGCCGCGACCGAGCGCCCAACGGCGCGAGGCAGTCGCTGGCTACCGCCTGCCAGGGGAAGGCTGCCCGACGCCACATCCGGCAAGGAGAAGCGCGCGTCTTCGGCGACGATGCGGATGTCGCAGGCCAGCGCCAGCTCCAGCCCGGCGCCCAGCACGGCGCCCTGGAGCGACGCGAGCACCGGCATCGGCAGCGACGCCAGACAGCCGAATGGGTCTGCGTTCGCCAAAGGGTCCTTGAGGAGCCCCTCTCGCGTCGCCTCGTCCCAACCAGCACAGAAGTCGGCGCCGTCCGCGGTCAGGACGACCAGGGCAACCCCCTCAGCATCCGATATCGCTTCGCAGGCGGACGTGAGGTCTCGCAACATGCGTGCATCGATGCGGTTGCCGGCATCCGGTCGCGCCAGGACAAGCCGGGCGACGGATCCATCGATGCGCAGGCGCAGTGCTTCGTACTTCGCTGCCACGGTCGCAGGGTACCACCGACTTCAACCTCAAACCTCGAACTTCGAACTTCAAAACAGGAGGTGCTGAAGGACGAGGAACCACCCGGTATGCCTTTTCGTTACGGTTTTACAGTTGAGTGATGGCGAAAGGCCTGCGTAAGATAGTTCAGACGTATGTCAAACCGACCTCGCCAGCCGGCGAATGCCCCCCGACCTCGAGCCTCGAGACCGTCACTCAAGAGCCAGTTGCTCATGGTGTTCGGCATCCTCGCGTTGGCCGGCGGCGCCTTTTACACGGCGCTCGTTGTGGTGACTCAGATCGACCACATCTTCTTCCCAGACTCTGAGATCCGTCTCGGTGGCGGCTTCGGAGGTCTCCCGGGCATCGACGCCGGTGGCAACTCCGGCAAGAACGAGACCGGCGGCCGGCGCATCAACATCCTCGTCATGGGCATGGACCGCCGTCCCCACGAAGGCGACACCGTGACGCGCACCGACACGATGTTCGTGCTCACCATCGACCCCGTCAGTGACACCGCTCGTGGTCTGGCGATGCCTCGCGACCTCTACGTCGACATCCCTACGGGAGACGGCAACCGGTCGTTCAAGGACCGCATCAACACCGCGTACGAGCACGGCGAGGCCGCGAAGCTCCCCGGCGGCGGCGCCGGCACGGTCAAACGCACGGTCGAGAAGCTCCTCGGCATCCCAATCGACCACTACGTCCTCATCGACTTCGAAGGCTTCAAGAACGCGGTCAACCTGCTCGGTGGCATTGACGTCGATGTCACGGAGCCGGGCGTCGACGACCCCTTCTACTCGGAGACGGAGCGTCTGGGCGACTACTACCCCTGCGTCTTCAAGCCCGGCTTCTATCACATGGACGGCAGTCAGGCCCTCTGTTACTCGCGCACGCGCCGCAACTCCAGCGACCTGGAGCGCATCCTGCGCCAGCAGGCCGTTATCTTCGCCATGATGGACAAGGCCAAGGAACTAAACTTCCTTACCTCTCCTTCCAACATGGTCAACCTGTGGAAGGAATACAAGGACAACGTAAAGACCGACATTAGCGACCTCCAGGTGCCCGGCTACGCGGAGCTGGCTGCCGACCTTGACGAAGGCTCGCTGGCCTTCCTGACTATGGGCGCGGCGACAACCCCCTTTACCACCCGCGAAGGCGCCGCGGTGCTCCTTCCCTCCGAAGCCGGCATCAAGCAGTTGGTCGAGGCCTTTATGTCCGACAGCCAGCTCATCCAGGAGAAGGCCTTCATTCAGGTCCAGAACGGCACTAATGAGGCCGACCTCGCCAAGGACGCCGTCAACTACCTCTCCGGCCTCGGCGTGCCTCTAGCTCAGCTCGAAGCCGTCGAAAATGGCCCGAACGCATCCCAGACAGAGATCATCGTATACACCGGCAAGGACTACACGGCCCGTCGCCTCGCCGGCTGGCTCGAAATCCCCGAAGCCCGCATCCGCGTCGCCAACGACGCCGACTGGACCCTCAACCCGGCGGGCTGGGACATCATTGTGTTCCTGGCCAACGACGCGAAGCTTGAAGTCGCAACGCGGTAGGGGCGGCCAGGTCGCGCCTATTCTCTCCAGAATGGATTGTCGTAGTTCCGATCAAATCGCGGCTTTGCCGGATTTCTCCCGCGAGCGTTGAAGCTTGCACCCCCCTTGTTCCGTTTTTCCTTGGGAACGGCGGGCGGCGGTAGTACCTTCCCGGGCGAGTTGCTCGACGCCAACAACGAGTCGCTAGCGGATTCAACCGCACGAGCCTCGGGAGCTAGTTTCGAAGAGCGGTCTCGGCCATCCAGCACTTCGTTGAAGCAGGCCAACAGTTCCGCGTACGTGGCATGTCGAACATGGCAACGGTCACAAGGCTCGCTCGGCATTTCGATATCAAACTACGTCCGGGTACACGACCTCAGTCTTCAACCCCGCAGTCGCCAGGCGCGACTCGTACGCCTTGGGAGCGTCTTCGACGGTAAAGCTGTGCGTGACGACCTGACGCAGGTCCGTCAGCTTCGGTAGCAGCTTCAGGGCCTTCTCGTACTGGGCGATTGTCGCGTTCTGCGAACCCGTCAGCACCAGCTCGTTGTAGTGGATCAGGTTGGGGTCCAGGTCGAGCACCGAGTTAGGCGGGAAGCCGCCGAAGAGGTTGATCGCCCCCTGCTTGCGCACGCCGTGCAGTGCCGGCGCGACCGCGGGGATTGCGCCGGTGGTCACCGACGCAACGTCGGCGCCCTCACCGTCCGTCAGCTCTTTTACGCGCGCCACGACGTCGGTCGACATCGGGTCGATGGTCTCGATCGCGCCCAGCTTGCGGGCCATGCCTCGACGCTCTTCGTCCGGCTCGCTGACGATGACGTTGGCGTTGAGGGCCTGCGCCACCACCAGGTGCATGAGGCCCATAGGACCCCCGCCCACCAGCAGCATCGTCATGCCCGGCTCCACGCCCAGCAGGTCCATCGAGTTGAATACGCAGGCCGTGGGCTCGAGCAGCGAGGCCAGCGGCAGCGGCAGGCTATCCGGCAGGCGGAAGATGTGGCCGAGGCGGACGATGGGCTCCGGGAGGAGCACGTACTCCCCGAGGCCGCCGTTCTCGTCGTAGCCCAGGGTAATGCGCTTCGGGCAGCGGTTGCGCTTGCCTACGCGACAGAACCGGCAGGACCCGCACGCAATGATCGGGCACAGCGACACGCGGTCGCCCGCCTTCCAATCGCTCACGCCGCTACCGACGTCCGCGATCACACCAGAAATCTCGTGCCCGGGGACAACACCCTGCCTGGCGTACTTCTCGCCCTTGAACACGCGGACATCGGAGAAGCACAGGCCCGTGGCGGCCGAGCGGAGAAGGATCTCGCCGGGGCCCGCCTGGGGCGTCGGCACGTCCTCGACGACGACTTCGCCCGGTCCCTTGAAGACGCAGGCCCTCACAGGACTAGGACTTCTTCGTGCGGCCCCGGGCCGGCGGCTTGGCGTCGTCCTTCTTTGCGGTCGTACGGCGTCGCGGGGCGGGCTTCTCCTCGGCCTTGGCCTCGGTAGCGGCGCCAGCTGCAGCGGCGACATTTGAGGCGGTCGCGAGGTTGAAGCGCTTGAGTAGGCGCGACTTGCTGCGGGCGGCAGCGTTCTTGTGGATGATTCCCTGCTGCGCGGCCTTGTCCAACGCACTCACCGCGGCTCGCACAGACTCTTCGGCCGTCGCCGCGTCGTCAGAAATAGACGCGAGGGCGTGCGTTAGCGTCGTGCGGGTTTTGCTCTTGATGGAGCGGTTGCGGTCGCGGCGAACGAGTGATTGCCGCCAGCGCTTGAGAGCGGACTTGCTGTGAGCCAAGGTTGGTCTCCTCGCGTTCGGGTTAGCTACAAGGCATCGTAATCGAAGCTGGGTTCCTGTGTCGAGCGCGGGCGAGGTTCACACGGTCGACGCGGAGGTTCACGGTTTGCGGTCAGACGGTGGAATTGATCGCCCTCGAATCGTGGCGTGCAACATCGACTACGACGCTGTAGCGCTCACCAACCGTGGACTGTAAACCGCGAACTGTTACGCCGCGTCCAGCCCGTGGTTCAGCAGCACGTGCTGGAAGCCCTTGCACACGCGCTCGAAGCTCATTGGCATCACCGGGTAGCGGGCGATGACCAGCGAAGCCTCCTGGTAGTCGTCCTTGCAGCCGAGCACCGTCGCCCGCTGAATGATCTCGCCGCCGACCTTCTCCGCGTACTTGGCTGAGATCTCGAAGTACACGCTGGCGGTGATCCGCTTACCTAGATGCTGGTCGAACGCGCTGATCGACGGGCTGATGTTGATCTCGAAGTTCTGCCCCGCCAGCGACACCGTCACACGGGCGTTCTCCTCCCCGATCACCCGCTCCCAGAGCGTCGGGTATTCCGATCCTGCTGCTGTGTAGGAGGGCTTGAACAAACCCACCTGCAGTACTGCCAGCGCTGTATCGATCTCGAGCGGTTGTACGACGGTGCGACAGCACATATTCATGCGCCTCCTTGCCGGGCCAAGTTCTACTTAACAAGTTACGCCTAATCGATATACGTACGATTACAACAGAGGGACGTACAAGTTACGGTTCACTTTCGCCTTCATCGTTTGAGGCCAAATCGCGTGCTATCGTCAGCCAATGAGGCGTGACGATGGGCTGTTCGGGCCGGAGGCCGAAGACGGAGACACAGCCTCCTTTTCGCCGGGCCGGTTCGCCACACGCAGCCTGGCTCTCGCCGCCCTGATCGTCGCGGCGGGCTTCCTCGGCAGCCGCCTCCTGGGCCTCCTGCGCAGCGTGATCATCGCCGAGGCCTTCGGCACTGAGCCGGAGCTCGACGCCTACTGGGTCGCCTTCCGCCTGCCGGACCTCGTGTTCCAACTCCTCGCCGGCGCCACCCTAGCCAGCGCCTTCATCCCGACCTTCGCCGCGGTCAGCACGCGGGAAGGCGAAGCGGCAGCCTGGCGACTGGCCAGCTCCGTCCTCAACCTACTGCTGGGGGCAACCGTCGTGTTTGCAGTCGTTGCCTTCTTCCTAGCCCCCGTGCTGGTGCCGGTCCTGGCGCCCGGCCTTGGCGAGGCCACAGGGCAGGAAGAGGAGCTAACCGACCTCGCCATCGACATGACCCGCCTGATGCTCCTCTCAGCCGTGGTCTTTTCTGTGAGTGGCATGTTCATGGGCATCCTCAACGCCCGCCGCCACTTCCTCACGCCTGCCCTGGCGCCGATGGTCTACAACCTTTCGATCATCGTTGCTGCCCTCGTCTCCGATGACGTCTACGGCCTCGCCGTTGGCGTGGTCGTAGGCTCCCTGATCCACCTGCTCATCCAGCTGCCCGAATTGCGCTTCGCCGGCATGGCGTACCGCCTCGTGGCCGACTGGCGTGATACCGCCGTGCGCGAGGTCGCTCGCCTCATGGGCCCCCGCGTCCTCGGGCTCGCGGCGACCCAGGTCAACTTCTACTTCATTGGCATCTTCTTCGCCTCCACCCTCAGCGCCGGGGCGATCAGCGCCCTCAGCTTCGCTTGGCTGATCACCATGACGCCCATGGGGGTCATCGGCATGGCGATATCGACCGCCGCGTTCCCCACGCTGGCGGAGCAGGCTGCGCGCCGCGACGTACTGCTGGCATCGACCCTGAGGAGCGCACTGCGGCTGATCATCTTCCTCAGCCTGCCTATCGGCGCCGGCACCGCCCTCCTCGCCCGGCCGCTTGTGGTCGTTCTTCTGCAGCGCGGCGCCTTCGACACGGCGTCGACCGACCTCACCGCCGATGCGCTGATCTTCTTCGCTCCGGCCCTCTTCGCCCACAGCGGCATCGAGATCCTCAGTCGCGGCTACTACGCCACAGGCGATACCAGGACACCCGTGGCCTTCGCCGTGACCGCGATGCTGATAAACCTCGTGCTGTCGGCACTGCTTGTGGACGCGATGGAGCTGCAAGGCCTCGCCCTCGCCCTATCGATCGCAACAGCGCTGGAGTTCCTCCTGCTCCTCGTCGCCCTGCGACAGCGCATACCGATACTCATGGAGGACCACCTCCTGCGCGGTCTCTGGCGCATGGCAGTCGCTACGGGCGCAATGGCGCTCGTCGTAGCCGCGAGCGTAGTCGCCCTCGTCGAGGGAGCCGGGCTGGACCCCGATCGCACCCTCGATGCGCTCCTCATCCTCATCGGCGGTGGCGCCACAGGGGTGCTGGCGTACTTCGGGTGCGCGCACCTTCTCGGCCTCGATGAGCCGGCCATCCTCCTGCGAAGAGTGTCCGCGATGCTCGGCCGCCCTGTCCGGCGCGCTACCTAGTGACCGAAACCCGCCTACTCAACTAAACTGTATCTGTATGGAAATTTACTGGCTCGGACACGGCTGCTTTCGCCTTCGCGGCAAGGAAGCCACCGTCCTCACAGACCCCTGCACACCCGCCACCGGCTACAAGATCGGCAAAATCCCGGCCGATATCGTGACTATTAGTCGCGACAATCCCATCAACAACAACCGTGACGCAGTCCAGGGTGATCCGCGGTTCATCCACCGCCCCGGCGAGTACGAAGTCGCCGGCGTCATGGTCACCGCTATCAACACGGACGAGAGCGCGCGCGAGGACGGCTACAGCAAGAACGTGGCCTACGTCGCGGACATCGACGACATTCGTGTCTGCCACCTCGGCGACATCCAGACGGTGCCGGCCGGCGACGAGCTGGAAGAGCTCACCTCCGACATCTTGCTGGTGCCCGTAGGCGGCGGCAGCGTCCTGGACGCCGAAAAGGCCGCCCAGATCGTCACCCTCCTCGAGCCCAAGATCGTCATCCCCATGCTCTACAAAACCGACGCGGCGACCGCCAAAGACCTGCAACCCATCGACCGCTTCATCAAGGAGATGGGCTCTGAAGCCAAGGCCGCCGAAGGCCGTCTCAGCATCACCCGCGGCGGTCTCCCCCACGACACCACCCTCGTCCTCCTGAACTACCGCGGCTAGGCACGCTTGCCGGCTGACGCGTAACCCCTCAAAGACGTAGCTGCAGACCTTCAGGTCTGCCTCGCCGGCGTACGCTGGCTCACGAGCTCAACGACCATCGTCCCGGTGGCCGAGGCTGGGAAGCCTCGGCCACCGGGCTATCGCAGGCACATTGTCCGTCTGTCCCAGGATCGTGCAGTGCTTCGCCAGGCACCGCCGAGGTTAGGAAACCTCGGCGGCGCGACTATTGGGGGTGTGGGAGAAGGTCCGCTTACGGACTGCGCTCCTCAATGCCACCACCGTCGTATGCCCGTGGGATGGGATGAGCGCTACGGCAGGTAGCCGAGCGGGTTGACGATCCGGCCGCCGACGTGCACTTCGAAATGGAGATGCTCGCCCGTCGAGTAACCCGTCGTACCGCTGTTGCCCAGGTACTGTCCCTGCGCAACCACCTGCCCGACACTCACGCCGATCTTCGATAGATGTGCGTACAGCGTCTGCATGCCGTTGCCATGGTCCACGACCACGTAGAGGCCGTAGGAGCAGCAGCTGTTGCCACCGGCGAAGGTGACGACACCGCCTGCTGCTGCTGCGATGGCCGAACCGCGGCCGTTGAAGAGGTCGATGTCGATGCCCAACGGGTGGTTCGGGCCGTAGTAGCTGGAGATCGGGCCGCTTACCGGCCAGATGAAGCCGGAGTTCGAGCGAGGCCCGCCCGCGGTGCCAGGTGTGCGGTTGCCGGAGTTGCTACCGGAGCCACTGCCGCCTGAGCTCGGGCTCGGTGCCTCAATGATGACGACAGGGGCGAAGCGCACCGGGCTGGGGATGAGAAGTTCGTCACCAATACCAAGCGAATCGGCGTCTGACATGCCGTTGGCTGCCGTGATGTCTTGTACGGAGACACCGTACCTGTCTGCGATCTCGGACAGGGTGTCGGCGTTGAGGATGAGATGGATCGCGCCGTTGTGCCGGGGCACGCGGATCTTCTGGCCTGGCTGCAGGATGTCCTCTTCGTCGACGATGTCGGGCTTGTTGCTCGCGACCAGCAAATCGTGCGGAGCGTAATCGCCCTCAGGATTTGCCTTGAGGTGGGGGAAAAGACCGGCGATGCGAGAAAGCGTGTCCCCCGCCTGGATTGTGTACACGCAGTAGAGCTCGCTGTGAGAGGTGTCGCAACCGCCCGGAAGCTCCGGCGTTTCGTCCTCCTCCGCCTTCAGCGAAGAGGCGGTAGTTCCCGGCGCGCTGGAGCCGAGCGGGTTGAGGACAGAGTTCGAGGCGAGGCCGGCGCTTTCCGTGGTGCCGGTGCGATCGGCGAGGCCGGCGCCTCCGATGGTTTGATTGGCTGCGCGGGCAGTCGCCGGTGCGCCTGTGTTTGCCGCCGCATTCGTCTGTGCTGCTTGCACGGCGGTCTGGGACTGCACCTGGGCAACGATGGCGCCGGAGTAGGTAAGGCCATCCGCCGGGTTGATAAACCCGCTGGCACGCGACGCGCCGCGATTTGGCATGAAGCTAGCGTAGAAGGCCGCTGAAATAACGAGCGCGATGATTACAGCGTGAAAGAGTGGCCTTCGTATCCGCTTGCTGGTTTGCCTGGGCGTGTGACCCGCCGGACGGGTCTGGGGTCGTGGCCGAGGATGACCATTGGGCGTTACCGAAATACGAGTTACCTCCGCTGGCTGCTGGTCTGGCGCTAGCCGGCGCCTTCACCCCTGTGCCTTGGCGTAAGTTCTGGCGCATTCTACACGAGGATTTCGAGCATTCTATTACAGAAGCATTTCAAAACCTGAGAAATTCGCAGGTTTTGTTGATGATTCGGAATCATCTATCCCTTGTGACCCCAAGCACAAATTGCGACCGAACCCCCTTGCGTTAACTTCCCGCATATGCTTCAGCCGCACAAAGAGTCCGCAGATGTCCCGGACTGCGCCAAGACACCGTCAAGATGGGTCGCCGGCCAAGAAGAGAGGCCGGTCAAGAAAACCGGCCTCGCAGCTCGCTATGAACTATGCACTTCCCCCGGCTACCCGTCCGCCTTCAGGTTCGCCAAAAACTCCGCGTTGTCGTGGTACTTGCCCATGTAGTCCAACAGGCGCTCGGTGGCCTCGGTGGGGTTGGGGCTGTTCGAGCTGATCATCGAGCTCATGCGCCTGACGAGGAACACCTTCGCCAGCACCTCCGGCTCCAGGAGCAGCTCCTCCCGACGGGTACCGCTGCGGGCGATGTCGATTGCGGGGAAGACGCGGCGCTCGGCCATGCGGCGCTCCAGGTGGAGCTCCATGTTGCCGGTGCCCTTGAACTCCTCGTAAATCACCTCATCCATGCGGCTACCCGTGTCGATCAGACACGTGGCGATGATCGTCAGGCTGCCGCCCTCGTCCGTGTTACGGGCGGCGCCGAAGAAGCGCTTCGGCGGGTAAAGGGCGATGGGGTCCACACCACCGGACAGCGTGCGGCCTGACGGCGGCATCGACAGGTTGTAGGCGCGGGTCATGCGGGTGATGCTGTCGAGGAGGATGACGACGTCCTTGCCGCCCTCCACGAGGCGCTTGGCGCGCTCCAGCGCCATCTCGGCGACGTGGGCGTGGTCCTCGACGGGCTCGTCGAACGTCGACGCCACCACCTCGCCGTCCACACTGCGACGCATGTCCGTAACCTCTTCCGGTCGCTCACCGATGAGCAAGACCATGAGGTGGATATCGTCGTAATTGTGCGTGATGCCGTTGGCGATGTCCTTGATGATGAAGGTCTTGCCGGCCTTGGGTGGCGAAACGATCAGACCGCGCTGACCGCGCCCGATCGGCGCGATCAGGTTGATGATTCGCTGCGACAGGCGGTCGGACGAGGTCTCGAGGTCGATGAGGACGTCGGGGAACACCGCGGTCAGCTGCTCGAAGTGAGGCCGGCGCTTCGCGACCTCAGGCTCGAGGCCGTTGACCGTCTCGACGCGGATCAGGCTGTAGTACTTCTCCGTGTCCTTCGGCGCGCGAACGGTACCCGTAACGTAGTCGCCGGTACGAAGACCAAAGCGGCGGACCTGGGACTGGGAAACGTAAACGTCGTTGATGGAAGCGAGGTAGTTCTCGTTCAGGCGGAGGAAGCCGTAGCCGCCCTCGTCCAGAATCTCCAGCACACCAGCGCGGAAGACCTGTCCCTCTCGCTCTGCCTGGTTCTCCAGGATGCGATAGACGAAGTCATGCTTGCGCTTGTTGTACTGGCCGAACTCCAGACCCATTCGCGTGGCGAGATCTTCGAGATCGTCTCGCGAAAGGCGTTCCAGAGTGGCAACGTCAAAGCGGCTCTGTTCTACAGATGTCATAGAGTATTCCGTGTGCCTGAATGAATGCGGTGGGACAGCTGGATGCGCTGTCGTGGCCGGACGGCCTCAGCGGGAGATAAGAATATCATTTCCTTCCATAAACGCAACGACTTGGCGCTAGACCGGCGCATACTTGCGCGAGTCAGCTAGGAACCGCTCGATACCTGTGTCTGTCAAAGGATGTTTGATCATCGCTTGCATCACCGAAAAGGGGATGGTGGCAATGTGCGCGCCGGCGAGCGCTGCCTGTGTCACGTGCTGAGGTCCGCGGATGCTGGCGGCCAAAACCTGCGCCGGCAGGTTATACCTATCGAATATCTCGACAGAATCACGCACAACCTCCATACCGTCTAACCCTATATCGTCAAGACGGCCCACGAACGGGCTGACGTACGTACATCCCGCCAGCGCCGCCATCAGCGCCTGGTTCGCCGTAAACACCAGCGTCATGTTGATCTTGATGCCTTCCTTGGCGAGCGTCGAAGCCGCTTCGAGACCGTTAGCGTCGATCGCGATCTTCACGACCACGTCCTTGTGCCACGAAGCGATCTGCCGTCCTTCTTCCAGGAGTCCCGCGACGTCTCTCGAGGTACATTCGGCCGAAACAGGGCCCTGCACCACCTCACATATCTCGACGACGCGGTCGCGGTAGCTCTTACCGCTCACCTTGGCCATCAGCGATGGGTTGGTGGTAACGCCCGCGAGCACGCCCATCCGATGGACTTCGCGAATCTCATCAATGTCGGCGGTATCGAGGAATAGGCGCATCCTGCGGGTCTCCCTTCTATGTAACGGATTCAGAACGTCGCGGGTTAATACGCGGCGCAAAAAGCCATGCTCAAATCATCGGCCGATGGGCGTTACGAATGAGATCGCTCGCCCTCGATACTCATCAACCAGAAGCTGCAACTGGTTCGCCGGTGCTTACTTCGCTCACCGTCGTCTCATTCGCTCGCGTTCGAGCGGCGTGCACCAATTCTCGAAATAGTGGGTGAGGCCGGTCCGGACGCGACCGAAACTCGGGATGAAACTGCGTGCCCACCATGAATGGATGGTCGCGAATCTCACACACCTCGACCAGGCTGCCGTCCGGCGAAGTGCCACTCGCGACCAGCCCAAACTCGGCCAGACGCTCGCGGTAGGCGTTGTTGAACTCGTACCGGTGGCGGTGGCGCTCGCGGATGTCGTCTACACCGTAGGCGATCTGGGCCTTACTACCCGGGATCAAATGACAGGGGTAGGAACCGAGGCGCATGGTGCCGCCCTTGTCCTCGATGCCCTGCTGCTCTGAGAGCATGCTGATCACAGGATGCGGCGTCTCCGGGTCGAACTCCGTGGAGTTCACGGCGCCGGTACCAAAGGCGGTGCGGGCAGCTTCAACGACCATGACCTGCATGCCCAGGCAGAGACCGAGGTATGGCACATTGTTCGTGCGTGCCCAGTGCGCCGCCTCCACCTTGCCCTCGATGCCTCGTTCGCCGAACCCTCCAGGCACCACGACGGCATCGACTCCGCGCAACCTGGACTCCACGTTCGAAGCGTCGATCTCCTCAGAGTGGATCCAAAGGATTTCGATTTCAGTGTCGTAAGCAGCGCCGGCGTGGATCAACGATTCCTTGACCGAGAGGTAGGCATCGCGCAACTCGACATACTTGCCAACGATTGCCACCTTCAGGTGGTGCTGTGGATGCATCATGCGGTCGACGAGCCGGCGCCAGTCCGCGAGATCGGGAGCGGTCGCCTCCACCATTTTCATGCGCTCGACGACGATGTCACCCAAGCCGGCGTCCTGCAGTAGGGTTGGCACCTCGTAGATGCTGCGCACGGTCGGCACGCTGACGACGGCGCGACGCTCCACGTCGCAGAACAGCGCGATCTTGTCGCGCGTTTCCACAGTGACGGGCTGGTCGCTCCGACAGAGGATGACGTCCGGCTGGATACCCATGCGCCGCAGCTCCTGCACGGAGTGCTGCGTCGGTTTCGTCTTCAGCTCACCCGTCGCCCCGATGTAGGGCAGGTAGGTGACGTGAATCGAAAGCGTGTCCTCTGGCGCCTCTTCGCGGCGGATCTGGCGGATCGCTTCCAGGAATACCTGGCCTTCGATGTCGCCGACGGTGCCACCGACCTCGATGATCACGGCCTGTGCGCCCGTGATCCGGCCGATGCCGCGAATGCGCGTCTTGATCTCCTGCGTCAGGTGAGGGACAGCCTGGATGGTGCCGCCGAGGAAGTCGCCCCGACGTTCTTTCTGGATTACCGCGTTGTATACCTGTCCCATGCTCAGGGAGCTGGCGCGGGTCAGATCCTCGTCGATAAAGCGCTCGTAGTGGCCCAGGTCGAGGTCCGTCTCGGCACCGTCCGCGGTGACGAAGACCTCGCCGTGCTGATAGGGCGACATAGTGCCCGGGTCGACGTTGAGATAGGGGTCCAGCTTCTGGATGGAGACAGTGACGTGCCGGCTCTTGAGGATGCGTCCGAGGGCCGCTGTAGTAATGCCTTTACCAACAGAGCTAACCACTCCGCCGGTTACGAAGATGTACTTTGGCATGGGTCCCTTTAGAGGGGGATGAAGTTCGCCAATCGCCTGTCCGCCACAGGCAGGCCGTTGCGATGAGGCCCACATCAATTTTAGGGATGCGCCCTCGAGGGTGTCAATGACACGATCCACGCAACGGCATGCGCAGTAGAGCAGTTTCTGCCCACGATTAAGGGATTTGCCTCAGCGGTACTGGCTTCTTCCCTATTGTCCCGCACCGGCAAATTGCCGTTCACTCCATATGAAGGGGTCCTCCAATCACAGGTGGAGGTTCCAATGGTTACTTTTCGTCCAATCCACCTTGAAGCAGATCGCGAATTCATCCTGGAAGTACGTGTCCAGACGCTCTTCCAGGACGAGACTCCCTGGGCGCGGTCGCCCGGCTTGCCGAGCTATCGCCGTTGGTATCTCAGCTCCCGTCACCCCGATCAATTCTTCAAACTCATGGCACGCTCCTTGCGTGACCCGCGCACGATTGCGGACGTGGTCGAGGTTGACGGCACCGCCGCCGGCTTCGTATGGGCGACCTTCGTCGACGTGCCGGAGTCCGACTTCACCTACCTGGAACTGCGGGCGATGGGTTTGCGGCCGGAGTTTCAGCGCCAGGGCCTCGGTCGTGTCACCGCCGCGCATGTCGACGAGGTCGCGATCGAGCGCGGCGCCGATGCCGCGCGGTCATTTTCCGGCACCGAGAACGAGGCTTCGATCGCGTTCCACCGCTCCCTGGGCTTCGAGCCGATCGAAATTCGCTACGAGAAGCTCTACAAGCCTCGTGTCGAGGAAGACGTCTGAGCCTGTAGCACAACGCGAAGCTTTGCTACGATCCCGTCGTGAACTACGACGAGGACGACGAGGATCTGCAGGAAGAGCTGCCCGAACGTGCGACGCCGCTCCTGGCGATCGTGCGCATCATCTCCGTCCTCGGTATGGCGTTCGGCGTCTCCCTGGGCATCTTCCTCGCCCTCGGCTTCTGGTGGATCCCATCGCTAATCGCCTTCGCCTGCGCCGTTCCCTTCTTCGTGCTCATGCGCTACATGGAGAAGCACGCGGGGAACTGAGTTCACAGTTCACAGTTCACAGTTCACAGTTCTCTGAGCCTCTCGGGATACCGTAGCCGCGATGATCCCCATCTCGGCGACGGGCGCGCACGATAGTCCGTGCGGCTTGGCTGGCCGTCCAGAGTAAGCACAAATCGTAGCTGCAGACCTTCAGGTCTGCTTCACGTAGCGCGTAGTGGCCAAGAGGCACTGTCCGAAAGCAGACCTGAAGGTCTGCAGCTACGTCGAACCGTGAACCGTGAACCGTGAACCGTGAACTGATAACCTTCCCGCCATGAGAGCAGAGATCGTCTCCATCGGCACGGAAATCCTCCTCGGCGAAATCATCGACACCAACAGCGCCTACATTGCCGAACGGCTGCCCGCCCTCGGCATCGACGTGTACTTCAAGCACGTGGTCGGCGACAACCTTGGGCGCCTCGCCTCGGTTATCGGCGCCGCCCGCGAGCGCGCCGACATTGTCATCACCACCGGCGGCCTCGGTCCGACGGAGGACGACCTAACTCGGGAGGCCGTTGCCCTGGTCCACGGCGAGCAAACAGCAGTCGACTCGGAGCTCGAAGTGTGGCTGCGTGGCCTCTACCAGCGCCGCGGCGCCATCATGCCCGAGCGCAACATCAAGCAGACATGGCTCATCCCCTCCGCGCGCGCCATCCCCAACCCCCGCGGCACGGCGCCGGGCTGGTGGGTCGAGCGCGACGGCAAGATCGTGGTTTCGATGCCCGGACCCCCTTCGGAGATGAACCGCATGTGGGAGGAAGAAGTAGCGCCGGAGCTGCTCAAGCGCCACGACGGTACCGTCCTGATCAAGCGCACCCTCAAGACGGCCGGCATCGGCGAGAGCAACGTCGACGAGATCCTCAGCCCGCTCCTCAAGTCCGAGAACCCCTCGATCGGACTCTATGCCCGCGCGGACGGCGTCCACGTGCGCATGGGCGCCAAGGCCCCGACCCAAGAAGAAGCCCGCGCCCTCATCGCACCGATGGAGGCGAAGATGCGCGAGCTGCTCCACCCCTACGTCTGGGGCGCCGACGATGACACCTTCGAGAAGGTCCTCGGCGAAGTCCTCGCCGAGCGCGGCCTCACCCTCGCTGTTATGGAGTCCTGCACCGGAGGCCTCCTCGCCGACACAATCACCAATGTGCCCGGCAGCAGCCGCTACTTCCGCGGCGGCATCGTCGCCTACGCCACTGAGGTCAAGGAAGCGATGGGCGTGGACCCATCTGTGATCGCCAAGTACGGCGTCTACTCCGACGAAACCGCCATGGCGATGGCGAAGGCGATCCGCGAACGCCTCGGCGCGGACATCGGC
>Ga0247825_10001215_pt1 | contig 16852 bp, 15 predicted proteins | sample 13C_Vanillin_Day_FD_194413 | JGI IMG/M metagenome (GOLD analysis project Ga0247825, IMG submission 194413) | Soil microbial communities from agricultural site in Penn Yan, New York, United States - 13C_Vanillin_Day48 | ecosystem: Environmental > Terrestrial > Soil > Agricultural land | place... | reverse complement strand
GTAGTAATCATTTCCGCCAACTGCTTCGTCGTCTCGATACGCGTGAATTCCCCCTCCTAAAGTTGGAGATACAGACCAACGGGCAGCTCATGGATGAGGCAGCCTGGGAGGAATTGCGGCTGGAGGGACGCGTTGAACGCGTTCTGGTGTCGATCGATGCGGCCAGAGAGCCGACGTACAAGATTGTGAGGCGGGGCGGCACGCTACGCAGGCTGCTCAGGAACCTGCTCTTTCTTCGCCGCCTGCGCCGGGAGGGAAGGATCGGCTTTCTGCAACTCGACTACGTGGTGCAAGCGCTCAATTACCGCGAAATTCCGGAGGCGGTGGATCTTGCGCGTCGGCTGAGGGCAGATAGGATCTACTTTCAGCTACTGCGCAATTGGGGAACCTTTGCCGCTGCCGAATTCGATCGGCATAATATTGCGAATCCTGCCCATTCTGAGTACTACACCTTCCTCACTGTTCTGCGTGATCCGCGGCTCAACGGACAGGATGTCGATCTTGGGAACATGAAACCGTTCGTGGATGAGGCATGGCAGGTTTCCCGGTGTCCTTCAAACTCAAAGCTTCAGCTGGCCGAATACTGACGGCCGAACATCATCCATTCATCTGCCACACCGCCCCGTTGAGCGCGACGGCGTAGCCCGTCCAGGCGAGATAGGGGAGCATCAGCAGCCCCGCCGTCCGGTCGATGCGTCCGAACAGGCGCGCCGTCGCGGCAACCAGTGCGAGCAGCAGCACCGCATCGGCCAGCGCGAGTCCGACCCGATGCCAGCCGAAGAACAGGAAAGACCAGGCGCAGTTCACCGCGAGCTGGGTCCAGAACAAGGCCAGCGCCGGGTCGCGCCAGCCCGTCTTCTTCCATACCCGCCAGGCTGCGACGGCCATGGCCATGTAGAGCGCTGTCCAGACGATCGGGAAGGCCGCGTCCGGGGGCGTCCAGTCGGGCTTGGCCAGCTGCTCGTACCAGCCGCCCTTGCCTGCCTCGGTGACGAGGCCGCCCGCCATGCCGGTCAGGAGCGTCGCCGCGAGGCAGAGAAGCAGCGCCGTGCGCGGGCGGTTGAGCGCAGCGGCCGCGTTCATCGCCCTTCGCGGTGCCAGGCGAGGAGGGCGGTGCCGAGCAGCAGTGCAAGCGCCACGAAGCCGGGCAGGAGCGCCACCTGGTCGATCCCGGTGACGAGGTAGTCGCGGTTGGCCGCGATCCCGATCCAGCCGTTGCCGGAGGCCTCGCGGCCGGGCCGCACCTTGCGCAGCTCGGGCACGCCCGCGCCTTCGAGCCGCCGCACCGTGCCGCCGGTCTCCGCCGCGATCGGCGCGAGGATCTCCGGGGTCGAGCGCACGTCGGCGAGCTCGATGGGGTTGAGCGCCCCGCTCGCCGCGAAGGCGGTCAAAGGATCGTCGTCCACCCGGTAGAGCCCGACCTCCTCGGCCGGCAGGGTCGCGCTCCAGCGCCCGCCCCCGGCAGCCTCCAGGCGCAGCGTGCGGGTGGCTCCCGAAGGGGCGGTCACCTTCACCTCAGGCGCTTCCTCCGAGAGGCTGCGCCGCGTGATCTCGAGCTTGCCCGCATGCACGGCGGCGCGCAGGTCCTCCTCCTCGAGGTCCGGCTCCTTCATCAACCAATGGGCAAGGCGCCGCAACAGCTCGGCCTGCGGGCCGCCGCCCTCGAAGCCGCGCGACCATAGCCAGACATGGTCGCTCATGATCTGCGCGACGCGGCCCTCGCCATAGCGATCGAGCACCAGGAGCGGCCGCCCCTCGGTGCCGCTCATCACGGTGAAGCCGCGCGTGACGCCGACATCGACCAGGCGGAACCAGCGGCCCCATTGCGGTTCATCGCCGCCCGATCCGGGCAGGTCGGCGGTGACCGGATGCCGCCGGCCGAGATCGGTGACGCGCGGCTTGAAGCCGCCCTCGATGACCCGGCCCAAGGGCTCGGCCGGCAGCGCTTCGCCCAAGGGCGTGCGGTAGAGGGAGAAGCTCGAGGCGTAGCTGGGGCCGGTCGATTCCAGCAGCGCGCCGCCCTTGTCCACATAGGCCGCGATGTTCTCGTAGTAATAGCGCGGCAGCACGCCGCGCTGCCGATAGCGGTCGAAGATGATGAGGTCAAACTCGTCGAGCTTGACCTCGAACAGCTCGCGGATCGGGAAGGCGATCAGCGACAGCTCGCGGATCGGCGTGCCGTCCTGCTTCTCGGGCGGCCTGAGGATGGTGAAATGCACGAGGTCGACGGCCGGGTCCGCCTTGAGCAGGTTGCGCCAGGTCCGCTCGCCCGCATGCGGCTCGCCCGAAACCAGCAGGACCCGCAGGCGGTCGCGGACGCCGTTGACGACGACGACCGCGCGGTTGTTGGCGAGCGTCAGCTCGCCGTCCCGCGCAGACGCCTCGATCTCGAACACCGTCGGCCCGGCATGCTCCAGCATGAATTCGATGACGGCGTCCTCGCCGATGGCGAGGTCGGCGGTGCCGAGCGGCCGGCCGTCGCGTCGGATCGTGACCGCGGCCGGCCCATCCGCCACGCCCGGCATGTCGTCGACCCGCAGCACCATGCTCTGCTTCTGGCCGACGATCCCGTAGGTGGGGATCTCCTTGACGATGAGCCGGCGGTCGATCTCGCCCTCGCGGCCTGTCAGCAGCACATGGAAGGGCGCGGTCAGCTCCAGCGCCTCGGCGCTTTCGGGCGCGTCGTGGACCTGGCCGTCGGTGACCGCGATCACGCCCGCGATGCGCCGGCGCGGCACGTCGGTCAAGGCGCGCTCGAGCGCGGAGAAGAGCCGCGTCCCCTCGTCCTCTGCCGCCGCGTCGGTGCCGACCGCGTCGGCGATGCGCACCACCCGCACCTCCGTCCCCGGCAGCCGCCGCAGCTGCTGCTCCAGCTCGGCGACGGCCACCGCGGTTTCGTCCGCCCGGCCCTCGATGCGCTGGCTGGCCGATTCGTCGGCCACGATGACGGCGACGTCCGACAGGGGCTCGCGCCGCTCCTGCACCCAGCTCGGATTGGCCAGCGCCGCCAGGAGCGCAGCGAAGGCGAGCGCGCGCAGCACCGAGCCGCGCGCGCGCCGGAACAGGCCAAAGGCGACGAGCAGCGCGGCGGCGGCGGCGAGCGCGATCAGCAGCAGTATCGGGACGATCGGGTCGAGGGAGATGCTGGCGCCGTCGAACATCGCTACTGCCCCAGCCGCTCCAGAATGGCCGGCACATGCACCTGGTCGGCCTTGTAGTTGCCCGTGAGCGCGTACATGACGAGGTTGACCCCGAACCGGTAGGCGGCCTCGCGCTGCTCTTCGCCGCCGGGCACCACGGCGCTCAAGGGCCGGCCCGCCTCGTCGGTGGCCCAGGCGCCCGCCCAGTCGTTGCCGCCCAGGATCACCGAGGAGACGCCGTCATTCACGCGCCCCTCATTGACCTCCACCCAGAGCTGCCCGCCGGCGAAGCGGCCGGGGAAGTCCTGGATCAGATAGAAGGCCTTGGTCAACACATGGTCGGGCGGCACGGGCACGAGCGGAGGGATGTCGAGCCCGCGCGCCAGCTCGCGCAGGCGCTGCAGGCCCTGGCCGCCGGAGGCCTGGTCGCGGGTGTCGAACAGCACCATGCCCCCATTCTTCATGTACTCGTTGAGCTTGTGGATCGCGCGCTCGGACAGCGCCGGCTGGGAAGGATCCACGGGCCAGTAGAGCAGCGGGAAGAAAGCGAGGTCGTCGGCCTCGAGATCGACGCCGAGCGGACCCAGCTCCTCGGCCGCGGTGCGCCGGTTCAGCACGAGGCTGAGCCCGAAGAGCCCGGCTTGGCTGAGGCGGTCGAGCTCGTCGTTGCCGGAGCGCACATAGGCGAGCTTGGTCGCTGTCGTCGCGGCGAGCGCGAAGCCGTCCGGCCCCGCAAAGCTCTGCTCCTGCGCCATGACGGCGGCGGGGAGCAGCAGCAGCGGCAGGAGCGCGGCCGCAACCCGCGCGCGGCGCGGCGTGAGATAGCCGCGCAGGCCCAGCGACACCGCCATGTCGATCAGCAGCAGCACGAGGGCGGCGGTGAGCAGCCAGGGCATCAGCGCCCGCTCGGGCGCGCGCCCATAGCCCTCGACCGAGACTCCCGCCGGCAGCGCGGCCATCGCGGCCGAGTCGCGCACCAGCGGCCCGAGATTGAGGGCGCGCCGCGCGCCGTTCGCCCCGTAATAGCCGGGTGGGTGGCGCGGGCCGATCGCGCCCGGCCCGAACTCGGCGGATGGGATCGGCACGGCCGTGGTTGCCGCCTGCCCCAGTCGCCCGAAACCGTCCAGCGTCTCGATCGGCGCGAGCGCGCCTTGCGGGGCGTCGACCGCCACGCCCGCGCTCATCTCGACCACCCGGCGCAGCATGTCCACGAACAGGCCCGACAAAGCGAGGTTGGACCAGTCGGCATTGGCGGTTGTGTGGACCAGCGCGATCCAACCGTCGCCGCGCTTCTCGGCGGTGACCAGCGGCGTTCCGTCGGTCAGGCGCGCCCAGGTCTTGTGGCCGAGATCGATGGTGGGCTCCGCCAGCACCTGGCGCGAGACGGTGACGTCGGCGGGCACGGCCAGGCGCTTGAACGGGCTTTCCTCAGCGAACGGTGCGAGCTGCGCGGGCCGCTCCCAGGACAGCGCGCCGCCGAGCATGCGGTCGCCGGCGCGCAGCCGCACTGGCAAGAGGGTGTCGTTGGGCGCGTTCTCCGCCAGGCGCGGCCCGGCGAAGCGCAACAGCACGCCCCCGCGCTCGACCCAGTCGCCGAGGCTCGCCACTTCGCCTGCGGTCAACGCGCCGACATCGTCGAGGATGAGCACCGCCAGCTCGCGCTTGAGCAGCTCCTCGATGGTTCCGCGCCGCAGCTCGGAATAGGGCTCCAGCGCGCGCTCCACGTAGTAGAGGCCGGCGAGCAGCGGCTGCGCGCGCTCGGCCGCCGAGCCCGAGACGAGGCCCACGGGGCGCCGCCGCCAGCTCTCGTCGAGCAGCGCCACGGCCGCGGCGCTCGCCTCGTTCTCGATCGAGATTCGGGCAATGCGGTTGCGCAGCTCCAACGGCAGGTCGAGCGCGATCTCCGCCCCACGGGCACCGGCCGCGAACCGGCCCTCCGCCTCGGTGATGAGCGAGCCGTCCTCGGCGGTCACGCGCAGCCGAACCGGTGCTTCGGCCGCGGCAGCGGGCCTCGTCAGGCGCACGGCGAGCGGCCCCGCGCCTGGCTCCGGCGGCAGCAGGATGCGCGGCAGGTGGATGCGGTCTTCCGCCAGCACGGTGACCGAACCGTAGGCCGAGAGCCGCTCGGCGATCGCGGGCGCGCCGCCCTGGTCGAGCCCGTCGGCGATCCACAGCACGGTCCCGCCGGCCGCAAGGCCTGCCTTCGCCAGCCGCTCCAGGGCGGCCTGGCGGTCGGTCGGCCAAGGCCGCGGCTGCAGGGCTTCGACGACGCTGCGCGCCTCAGCGGCCGTGAGCAGGCCCGCAGGCGGCTCGGCCTCGCCCGGAGCGCGCGGGGCGGTCGGCACCAGCATCACGGCCCGCTCCTCGCGCTCGGCCTGCGCGAGCGCGTCGGAAATGGCCTGCCGCCGCTCCTCCCAGTGCCGCGCCGCAGCCCAGCCGTCGTCGAGGAAGAGGATCAGCGGCCCCTTGCCGGCGATGCCGCCCGGGTTGAGCAGCGGCTGCGCCAACGCGAGGATCACCAGCGCCGCCGCGAGAAGGCGCATCAGCAGGAGCCAGAGCGGGGTGCGGTCGGGCGTCTCCTCCTTCGGGTCGATGCCGAACAGAAGGCGCAGCGGCGGGAAGGCGATGCGCCGCGGCGCGGGCGGCGTCACCCGCAGCAGCCACCAAATGACCGGCAGCAAGGTGAGCGCGACGAGCAGCCAGGGCGCGGCGAAGGCGAGCGGGCCGAGAGTCAGCATCGGGCGCGCACCCCTCTCACGCTCCCCGCTCGCCGAGCACGACCCACAGGCCCAGCAGGGCGGGCTCGGCGGGCTGATCGGTGCGATGCGTGCTCATGCTCCAGCCGATGGCGCGGGCGAGGTCCTTCAGGGCGGCCTCATGTGCGAGGAAGCGGTCGAGATAGGCGCCGCGGATGCTTTCGGCGCGCGGGAACAGCAGCTCTCCCTCGCCTTCGAGGCCGGCAAAGCGCACCCGACCGGTGAAGGGCAGGCTGGATTCGACCGGATCCAGCACCCTGAGGAGATGCCCCTTGAGGCCGCCCTCGGCGAAGGGGCGGAACGCCGCGGAGACCTCCTCCACGGGGGAGAGGAAGTCCCCGCACAGCACGATCTGGCTGAAGCGCGGCAGCTCGCCCCGGCCCGGCAGCGAGGCGGGGTCGGGCTCGCGCAACAGCGCGAGCGCCATCTGTTCCATGGCGCGAAGGCTCGATGAGGGGCGCAGGCCCGAGCCCATGAGCGCGACCCGCTCGCCGCCCCGCAGCAGCAGGTTGGCGAGCGCCAAGAGGATCAGCTCGGCGCGCTCGCGCTTCTCCGGCAGGGTGGGAGCGGAGCGGTAGCGCATCGAGGCAGAGCCGTCCCGCCAGAGGAAGACGCTCTGCGCTGCCTCCCACTCGGTCTGGCGGATGAAGACGCGGTCGCTGCGCGCCGAGCGGCGCCAGTCGATGCGCTGGGGCGGGTCGCCCGGCTCATAGCTGCGGAACTGCCAGAACGCCTCTCCGAGGCCCGTTCGCCGGCGGCCATGCACCCCTTGCGCGACCGTGCTGGCGACCCGCTCGGCCGCGATCAGGAGCGCGGGCAGGCGGGCGGCGAGCCCTTCCGAGCGGGTGACGAGCGCCGTCGCGCGGGCTTCTGGCATGCCGCTGGCGGGCCCTATGCCAGCGGTTCGCATAGCCGGCCGATGACGTCGTCCATGGTGACGCCGTCGGCGCGGGCGGCGAAGCTCAAGGCCATGCGGTGGCGCAGCACCGGCCGCGCCAGCGCCAGCACGTCGTCGACCGAGGGCGCGAGGCGGCCCTCGATCAACGCGCGGGCACGCACGCCCAGCATCAGCGCCTGGCTGGCGCGCGGACCGGGACCCCAGGCGACGTGCTCGCGGATCTGCGGCTGGTCGGTCGATTCGCTGCGGCCGGACCGGACCAGCGCGAGGATGGCGTCAACGACCGTCTCGCCCACCGGGACCCGGCGGACCAGGCGCTGGGCGGCGAGCAGCTCCTCGGCGGTCATCACCTGCACCGCCTGCGACTCCTCCGGCCCGGTGGTGGCGATCAGCATGCGCCGCTCGGCATCGACGTCGGGATATCCCACCTCCACCATCATCAGGAAGCGGTCGAGCTGCGCCTCCGGCAGGGGGTAGGTGCCCTCATGCTCCAGCGGGTTCTGCGTCGCCAGCACATGGAAGGGTTGCGGCAGGTCGTGCGAGCGGCCCGATACCGTCACCCGCCGCTCCTGCATCGCCTGCAGCAGCGCGGACTGCGTGCGGGGGCTGGCGCGGTTGATCTCGTCGGCCATCAGGAGCTGGCTGAAGACCGGGCCTGGGATGAAGCGGAAGGAACGGCGCCCCGCCTCGCTCTCCTCCAGCACCTCCGAGCCCAGGATGTCGGCGGGCATGAGGTCCGGGGTGCACTGGATGCGGCGGTCCTCCAGCCCCAGGACTGTGCCCAGGGTTTCGACCAGCCGGGTCTTGGCGAGGCCCGGCACCCCGTAGAGCAGGGCGTGGCCGCCCGCCAGGAGGGTGATGAGGGTGTGCTCGATCACCTGTTGCTGGCCGAAGATGACTCGCGCGATGCTGTTGCGGACCTGGGCCAGGCGGTGGCCCAGGAGCTCGATCTCATGGGCCAGCTTCTCGCCGGAGTGGAGCGACTGGAACTGCGGATCGGTCATCGACAATGCGGCGTTCTCCCAATGGGGGCGGAGGCTTTCCTTGCGACCGAAAGACTGCGGACGGGTAGAGGAGCGATGCCCAAGCCGACGGCGCCTTTAAGCAAGATGGATGCGCCCGCACATGCCGACCAGCCTTCATCGGAGCGGAGGGTGATCGACTGCGGCGATCTCAACATGCGCATCGCTCGGGATGGGACTTGGTTTTATCATGGCTCACCGATCGGCCGCAAACCGCTGGTGCAGCTGTTCGCCTCGGTGCTGCGCCGGGAGGGGAACGGTGAGTATTGGCTCGTCACGCCGGCCGAACGGGGCCGGGTCGAGGTGGAGGACGCTCCCTTCGTCGCGGTGGAGCTGGCGGTGGAAGGCCGCGGCCGGGACCAGGCGCTGCGCTTCCGCACCAATCTGGACGAGTGGGCCGAGGCAGGGCCGCAGCGCCCGATCCGCATCGTTCCGGGCGATCCGAAGTCGGGGCCGCGCCCCTATGTGCTGGTGCGGGACGGGCTGGAGGCGCTGATCGCGCGGCCCGTCTTCTACGAGCTGGTGGCACTCGCCCAGCCCAAAGGCGAGGGCGCGCAGGAGATGGGGGTATGGAGCAAGGGAGCGTTCTTCCCGCTGTCGGCGCCGGAAGCCTCCGACTGACGCGGGCCGCGGTCGAGGCCTGTTTCCGGCGTCCCGCGCTGTCCGGCCCCGGCGTCGCGCCGCACGGCGAGGGCGAGCTCGGCGTCCGTGGCGATCACAACCTCAATCCTGGCTTCAGCCTCAGCGGCAGCTTCGCGCCGGCCGCGGTGCTGGTGCCGCTGATCGAGAGGGCGGAGGGCATCATGGTGCTGCTGACGCAGCGCACGCCGCATCTGCATGCCCATGCCGGGCAGGTCTCGTTCCCCGGCGGGCGGATCGATCCGGGGGACGCCGACGCCATCGCGGCCGCCTTGCGCGAGGCGGAGGAGGAGGTCGGCATCCCGCGTGGGCGCGTCGAGGTGATCGGCCGGCTCGACACCTACTGGACGCGCACGGGCTTCGAGATCGTGCCGGTGGTGGGGTTCGTCGATCCCGCCATCGAGCCTCGGCCCGACCCGTTCGAGGTCGCGGACATTTTCGAGGTGCCGCTCGATTTCCTCGCCGACGAAGCGAACCATCAGCGCCATTCGCGCGAGTTCCAGGGCAAGCTGCGCCATTTCTACGCCATGCTGTATGACCAGCGGACGATCTGGGGCGCCACGGCCGGCATGCTCGTCAATCTGGCCGAGATCTTGCGGGAGGCTCGGTGAGAGTCGTCTTGACCGTGCTGCTGCCTCTGTTGCTGCCGAGCCTGATCTATTTCGGCTATGTCGCGCTGGCGCGGGAAGGCACGCCGGAGGCCCACCAGGTGCCATGGGTGTGGCTCGCCGGCGCCGGCCTGCTGCTCGCCGTGATCGCCCTCGTCCTGGTCTCGAGCCTGGAAGGGGCGGAGCCCGGCGCGGTCTATCATCCGCCCCGCCAGGTGGACGGGCACATCGAGCCCGGCTATTTCGGGCCCGAGAAGGAGCAGCCCGCAGAGTGAGCCCGCCCCTTTCCCCTGGCGACCGGCTGCCGCCGCAGCCCTGGATGACGGCGCCGGAAACCCGCGCCGTGCTGCAGGCGCTGGCCGCGGGCGGCGCGGAGCTTCGCTTCGTCGGCGGCTGCGTGCGCGACGCGGTGCTCGGGCGCCCCATCGGCGACGTCGACATTGCCACGCCCGAGCCGCCGGACCTTGTCATGCGGCGGCTGGTCGATGCGGGGCTAAAGGCGATCCCGACCGGCATCGAGCACGGCACGGTGACGGCGGTGGCAAACGGGCGGCCGTTCGAGATCACCACGCTGCGGCGCGACGTCGAGAGTTTCGGGCGCCACGCGCGCATCGCCTTCACCGACGACTGGCGCGAGGACGCCGCGCGGCGCGACCTCACCTTCAACGCGCTCTCCTGCACGCCCGACGGAGTGCTGTTCGACTATTTCGGCGGGCTGCAGGACCTGGCCGCGGGGCGCGTGCGCTTCGTGGGCGATCCGCGCCTGCGCATCGCCGAAGATCGCCTGCGCCTTCTGCGCTTCTTCCGCTTCCTCGCCTGGTATGGGCGCGCGGGTCCCGACCCCGAGGGGCTTGCGGCCGCGGTCGAAGCCGCCCCCGCGCTGGCCCGCCTCTCGGGCGAACGCATTCAGGCGGAGATGCTGAAGCTGCTCGCGGCCCCCGATCCGGTGTGGGTATTGGGGCTGATGGGCGAGGGCGGGGTGCTTGCGCATGCCGTGCCGGCCGCCGTACGGCTGGAGCGGCTCGCGGCGCTGGTCGCGATCGAGCCCGTCGCCGGCCTTTCCCGCGACCCGGTGCTGCGGCTGGGCGCGCTCCTCCTCCCCGATCCTGCGGGCGCAGAGGGGGTGGCCGAGCGCTGGCGGCTCTCGAACGCCGACCGCGACCGCCTGCAAGCGATCGCCGCCCCCGAGCCCGTGCTCCGGCCCGACCTGCCGGCCGGCGGGCAGCGGCTATGCCTTTACCGGCTGAGAGAAGCGCGCTGGGCGGATCGGGTCCTGGTGAGTTGGGCCGACGCGCTCGCCGATGGCCGCGCGGGCGAGCCGGGGCCGTGGCTGGAGCTGCTGCACCTGCCCCGGCGCTGGCGCGCCCCGGAATTGCCGGTCAAGGGTCGCGACCTGGTGCGGCTCGGGCTGAAGCCGGGGCCCGAGGTCGGCGAACTCATCGGCGCGCTGGAGGCGTGGTGGATCGACCAGGATTTCGCGCCCGACCGCGAGGCGTGCCTGGAATGGGCGGCAGCACGATTGCCTGCTGACCGGCCTGGCCATTAGCGGCCACGAGCTCCAAGCAATCTCCGGATAGCGGTCCTGGCCAGCACGGGTCCATCACACCGCCCGAGGCTGTTGATAGAGGAACTGCATGGCCGGACAGGATTGGGCGAGGCTCGTGGTGCTTGCGGCCGTATGGAGCGGCAGCTTCCTCTGCGCGGAGATCGCGCTACGCGATTTCGGCCCGCTCACGATCGCGGCCGGTCGGGTCGCGCTCGGGGCCGGGTTCCTCGCCGCATGGATGATGAGCCGCGGCACCGCCTTTTTGCTCGAGCGCTGGCCCGCCTTTCTCATCATGGGCCTGCTCAACAATGCGGTCCCCTTTTCGCTCGTGTTCTGGGCGCAGCAGACGATCGACAGTGGCCTCGCCGCGATCCTTAACGCCACTACGCCCTTGTTTGCCGCTCTGCTTGCCGCGGGCGTGGGGCTGGAGCGCCTTACACCCATGCGGCTGGTGGGCCTCATCTTGGGTCTGGGCGGAGTGACCGTGCTGATGGGCCCGGAGGCTTGGCGGGGCGTCGACCAGACCCTCGTTGCGGAGGGTGCCGTGCTTCTCGCAACCCTCTTCTATGCGGTGGCGGGGCTATTCGGCAAACAAGCGCTGGCAGGCCTTTCGCCCGATGCGGCCGCCTGCGGGATGCTGCTGGGCAGCTCCGCAGTGCTGATCCCGGCCGCGCTTGCGCTCGAAGCGCCCTGGCGGGCCGACCCCGGGCCTGCCGGCATCTTGGCTGTCCTGGCCTTTGGGTTGTTCGGCGCCGCGCTCGCCTATGGGCTCTATTTCCGGATCCTGGCGAGCGCCGGGGCGATCAATCTGTTGCTGGTGACCTTCCTGCTGCCCGTGGGCGCGCTGGTCCTCGGGCTGCTGTTCCTGGGCGAGCAGGTGGACGCCGAAGAACTCATGGGGTTGGCGCTGATACTCCTTGGCCTGGTCGTGATCGACGGCCGCGCGGCCGCGCTGCTCACGGCCAGATGGCGACCGGCGGCAGCGACATCAGGATCGCCTCGACATTGCCGCCGGTCCTGAGCCCGAACACCGTGCCGCGGTCATAGAGCAGGTTGAACTCGACATAGCGGCCGCGCCGGATGAGCTGGTGCCGCCGCTGCTCCTCCGTCCATGGCCGGTCCTTGCGCTCGGCGACGATGGCGGGGTAGGCGGCCAGAAAGGCGCGGCCGACCTCCTGCGTGAAGGCGAAGTCCGCCTCCCAGTCGCCGCTGTCGAGATAGTCGTAGAAGATGCCGCCGGCCCCGCGCGGCTCGCCGCGGTGCTTGAGGAAGAAATACTCGTCGCACCAGGCCTTGAACCGCTCATGGTAGTCCGCGCCATGGCGGTCGCACGCCGCCTTCAGCGCGGCGTGGAAGTCGCGCGCGGCGGCCTCGTCGGGAAACATCGGCGTCAGGTCCGCGCCGCCCCCGAACCAGGCTTTGGAGGTGACGATGAAGCGCGTGTTCATATGCACCGCCGGCACCAGCGGGGAATGCATGTGCGCGACCAGCGAGATGCCGCTCGCCCAGAAGGCGCCGGCCGCTTCGGCCGCGCCCGGGATCTGCGCGCGGAACTCCTCGCTGAAGGCGCCATGCACGGTGGAGACGTTGACGCCGACCTTCTCGAACACGCGCCCGCGCATCACAGACATAACGCCGCCTCCGCCGCCGGGGCGATCCCACGGGGTGCGCTCGAAGCGCCCGGAGGGCCGCTCGGAGAGCGGGCCGCAATGGGCGGCCTCGATCGCTTCGAACGCCGCGCAGATCTCGCTTTGCAGCCGCTCGAACCAGGTGCGGGCGCGCTCCTTCCTCTCCTGCAACGGATCGGCGGTCATGGCGGAAATCCCTCGGTCTGTCGCAACGCCTCGCCCAGCACCATGGCCGCCGCGATCGCCACATTGAGCGAGCGCAGGCCGTGCCGCAGCGGCACCTTGATGCGCGCGTCGGCCCGGTGATGCACCTCTGCCGGCGCGCCGGCGCTCTCGCGGCCGAGCATGAGGATATCGTCGGAGGCAAAGCGGAATTGCGTGTAGCGGAGCTCGGCCGCGCGGGTCAACAGGACGAGCCGGCCCGGTCGCCTATCCTCGAGGAACCGCTCCCACGAGCCGTGGCGGCGGATCTTCACATGCTCCAGATAGTCCATATGCGCGCGCTTCAGGCGCCGGTCATCGAGGATGAATCCGAGCGGCTCGATCAGGTCGATCTCCACCCCAAGGCAAGCGCCGAGCCGGATCAGCGCGCCGGCGTTCTGCGGGATGTCGGGCTGGTAGAGGGCAAGGCGCATCGCTTGGCGAGCCTAGCCGCTCGGAGGCGCGGGGCGAAGGCCCGCTCTGCGGCAGGGTGACGCATCCCGGCGCCTGGGCCCGGCTCGCCATAGTCGCTTCCGGCTTCGCGCGGGGCCCCGCGCCGAGGCCCGTTGCGCTGCCGATCCGGGTGCGCTAAGAGGCGCGGCTCCGCGCGGTCTCGTGTCTCTTTGCCATCGGAGAGCAAACGGGTTCGCGGGCCGGCTGAGAAACGAAAGGGAACGGGCGTTCATGGTCCATGGTGCTGAGGCGGTCCGCGGCCAGGCCGGGGGACACGGCCATGGCGAAGGCGGGGGCTCCCGCCGCGACTTCCTGATCCTGGCGACCACGGCGGTTGGCGCGGTTGGCGCGGCTTCGGTGCTGTGGCCCTTCATCGATCAGATGAACCCGTCGGCCGACGTGCTGGCGCTCTCGACGGTGGAGGTTGACGTAGCGCCGATCGCGGTAGGGCAGGCGATCACGGTCAAGTGGCGCGGCAAGCCCGTCTTCATCCGCCACCGCACCGAAGAGGAGATCAAGGCGGCGCGATCGGTCGCGCTCTCCGAGTTGCGCGACCCGGAAGCCGACGAAGCGCGAGCGCAGCGGCCGGAATGGCTGATCCTGGTCGGCGTGTGCACGCATCTCGGCTGCATCCCGCTCGGGCAGAAGCCGTCCGACCCGCATGGCGACTATGGCGGCTGGTTCTGTCCGTGCCACGGCTCGCACTACGACACCTCCGGGCGGATCCGCCGCGGCCCCGCCCCGCAGAACCTGGTCGTACCCGATTACCTCTTTGCCAGCGACACGGTCGTGCGCATCGGCGAGGTCGGGCCCGCCGGAGGAGCTGCGGCATGAGCGCGCCCGTCTTCAAAAACCCGGTCGTCCGCTGGATCGATTACCGGATGCCGGTCTTCACCTTCCTCAATCACGAGCTGAACGAGTATCCCACCCCACGCAACCTCAGCTACTGGTGGAACTTCGGCTCGCTCGCCGGAATCATGCTGGTGACGATGATCGTCACCGGCATCGTGCTGGCGATGCACTACACCCCGCACACCGACTACGCCTTCCAATCGGTGGAGCGGATCATGCGCGACGTCAATTACGGGTGGCTGATCCGCTACCTGCATATGAACGGCGCGTCGATGTTCTTCATCGTCACCTTCATCCACATGTTCCGCGGGCTCTATTACGGTTCCTACAAGGCGCCGCGCGAGCTGTTGTGGATCCTCGGGGTGGTGATCCTCCTGATCATGATGGCGACGGCCTTTATGGGCTATGTGCTGCCCTGGGGGCAGATGAGCTTCTGGGGGGCGACCGTCATCACCAACTTGTTCTCGGCCATTCCGCTGGTCGGCGAGGACGTCGTCAGCTGGCTGTGGGGCGGCTTCGCGGTCGACAATCCGACCCTCAACCGCTTCTACTCCCTGCACTACCTCCTGCCCTTCGTCCTGGTAGGCGTGGTGGTGCTGCATCTGGTCGCGCTGCACCGCTTCGGCTCGAACAACCCGCTCGGGATTGACACCAAGGGACCGCAGGACACGCTGCCGTTCCATCCCTACTACACGGCCAAGGACATGTTCGGCCTGGGCGTCTTCCTGATCTTCTACGCCCTGGTGGTGTTCTTCGCGCCCAACCTGTTCGGCGAGCCGGACAACTACATCCCGGCCAACCCGCTCTCCACGCCGGCCCATATCGTGCCGGAATGGTATTTCCTGCCCTTCTACGCGATCTTGCGCGCGGTGCCGAACAAGCTGGGCGGCGTGGTCTTGATGTTCGCCTCGATCTTCGTGCTGTTCATCCTGCCCTGGCTCGACCGCTCGCCCGTGCGCAGCGCGCGGTTCCGGCCGATCTACAAGATCTTCTTCTGGATCCTCGTGGTGGACTGCGTGGTGCTGGGGGTGGTTGGCGCCAACCCGCCGGAAGGCAATTGGGTGGCGATCGGGCGCATCGCGACGATCTGGTACTTCGTGCATTTCATCATTCTGGTGCCGCTGCTGGCGCGGCTCGAGCGGCCGAGGCCGCTGCCGGCCAGCATCAGCCAGCCCGTCCTGGCGGGCGGCGGCTTTGCGCCCGCGGCGGCGCGCATGGACAAGGCCTGAGGGGGGCGGGAAGGTGCGCTGGAGCCTGTTCGGCGGCATCGCCGCCCTTTTGTTCTCCGCGGGCACGGCGCTTGCGGCCGAGGAGGTCGAGCTGCCGGAGCGGCACTGGTCGTTCGGCGGGTTGTTCGGCACCTTCGAGCGCGACGATGTACGGCGTGGATACGAGGTCTACCGGAACGTCTGCGCCGGATGCCATGGCCTGACCTTGATCCGGTATCGCGAGCTGGCCACGCTCGGCTACACGGATGACGAGATCAAGGCGCTCGCCGCCGAGCAGACCTACACCGACGGCCCCAACGACCAGGGCGAGATGTTCGAGCGCCCGGGCCTACCCTCGGACGCCTTCAAGGCGCCGTTCCCCAACGAGCAGGCCGCGCGCGTCGCCAACAACGGCGCCTACCCGCCCGACCTCTCGCTGCTGGTCGAGGCGCGTGCGGGCGGCGCCAACCACGTCTATGGCGTGCTGATCGGCTATGAGGAGCCGCCCGCCGACTTCCCGCTCAAGGAAGGGCAGTACTACAACAAATATTTCCCCGGCCATGTGATCGCCATGCCACCGCCCTTGGCGGACGGCGCGGTGAGCTATGCCGACGGCACGCAAGCGACGCTGCCGCAGATGGCGGCGGACGTGACCAGCTTCCTCGCCTGGACCGCCGAACCGACGCTCGAGGCGCGCAAGCGCATGGGCGTGAAGACGGTGCTTTTCCTGATCGTCTTCACCGGCCTACTATATGCCGTCAAGCGGAAGATCTGGCTTGGCGTGAAGCACTGACATTCGGGAGGCGGGACTGCGTTGAGCATGCCATCAGCAGTTCCCGGCCGTTCCGACGAGACCTCGCGCAGGCTCCTCTCGGAGGCCGTGCGCCATCACCGCGCCGGTGAGCTGGATCAGGCGATCGCCCTTTACGAGCGGCTGCTCAAATTCGTGCCCGATCTTGCGCCCGCGCACGCCAATCTCGGTGTCGCGCTCCGCGCGCGCGGACGATTGGAGGATGCCGAGGCGAGCTACCGCCGCGCGCTGGCGCTGGCGCCGGCGACGCCGGACGTGCTCTTCAATCTCGGCAACCTGAAACGCGACCAGGGCGCGCTGGCGGACGCCGCCGAGCAGTACCGGGCCGTGCTCGAGGCCGATCCCGCCCATGCCGCCGCGCACACCAATCTCGGGCTCGTGCTGCGCGATCAGGGACGCCTGGAGGAGGCGCTGGCCGAGCTCTCCTCGGTCGCCGCGGCGCAGAAGGACCGGCCCGAGCCGCAGCTCAATATCGGCCTCGTGCTGGCCGACATGAAACGCTGGGCGGACGCCGCCCGCGCCTGCCATAAGGCCCTCGCCCTCAATCCGCGCTATGCGGCTGCGCTCAGCCTGCTCGGCCAGTGCCTGCGCCAGCTCGGCCATGCCGAAGAGGCGGTGGGCTGCTGCCGGCGGGCGGTCGCGCTTGCCCCCGATCAGCCCGATGCGCATGCCGGCCTGGGTCACGGGCTGATCGCCGAGGGCTGGCTCGGCGAGGCGGCGATCAGCTTCGAGCAGGCTCTGGCGCTCGATCCCGACCATCTGCAGGCGCGGCTCGGCCGTGGCTATGTGCATCTGGTGCTGGGCCGCTGGGGCCCGGGGCTGGAGGATTACCGGCTGCGCTGGCGCACCCGCGAAGCGCGCCCGCGCCGGCTGCCGATGCCGGCCTGGGAAGGCGAGGACCTGGCCGGCCAGCGCATCCTGCTGTGGGCCGAGCAAGGCTTCGGCGACACCATCGCCGCCTCTCGCTTTGTCGCGCTGGTCAAGGCGCAAGGCGCCACGGTCTATCTGGAGTGCCCGCCGGCGCTGATGCGCCTCTTCCGGCCCCTGCCGGGGGTGGATCGGCTGATCACGGCGGGCACTCCAGATAGAC
>Ga0247825_10001214_pt1 | contig 16852 bp, 16 predicted proteins | sample 13C_Vanillin_Day_FD_194413 | JGI IMG/M metagenome (GOLD analysis project Ga0247825, IMG submission 194413) | Soil microbial communities from agricultural site in Penn Yan, New York, United States - 13C_Vanillin_Day48 | ecosystem: Environmental > Terrestrial > Soil > Agricultural land | place... | reverse complement strand
GCGTGAGCGTGCGCTCGCGAAGCGCGGGTCGTCGGGGCTCTTCTTCGACATGTCGAGCTAAGTCCCCGGAACGCCTCAACGGCGTTCCTTGAACTCCAGCCACGGCCCGAACTCCCAGCTTCTGATCCTCCGTTCCCGAATCGGGGAACCGGGAATCGGAGGTTGGGAGTTTTGTTTTTCAGCCGCAATGCCGATCAACTTTGACGGCACGGTGCCAATCGGAGAGGATTCCCGCCATGAGTGACGAGACGCTGGATCTGGAAGAGCTGTCCGCCGGCGATCGTCCGATCGCAGTTCCTGATGAGCTGCCGATCCTTCCGCTACGCGACACGGTGCTCTTCCCGAATTCGTTCATGCCGCTGGCCGTGGCTCGCGAAAGCTCTGTCCGACTGATTGACGAAGCCATCTCACAGGGGAAGTTGATCGGTGTCTTCACCCAGCGCGACGCCTCCGTCGAGGAGCCGCAGCAGTCCGACCTGTACGACGTCGGAACGGCGAGCCTGATTCACAAGATGTTCAAGTTGCCGGACGGCAGCCTCAGGCTCATCGTCCAGGGGCTCGAGCGGCTGCGCCTCGAAGAGGTCAAGGAAACCCAGCCCTACCTCCGCGCGCGCGTCACCCCAGCGGTCGAGGCCCTTCGCGAAGACGACCGTCTCGAGATCGACGCCCTACTGCGCAACATCAAGACGAACTTTCAGCAAGTCGTCTCGCTGTCGCCGCTGCTGTCGGACGATCTTCAGACGCTCGCGACAAACATCACCGAAGCCGGGCGCCTCGCCGACTTCATCGCCTCGAGCCTCACGACGATCGCCACCCCGATCAAGCAGGAAGTGCTCGAGACGCTCGACGTGCGCGCGCGGATGGACGCGTTGAACCGGATTCTGATCAAAGAGCTGGAGGTGCTGGAGCTCGGCTCGAAGATCCAGTCGCAGGTGCAGTCCGAAGTCGGCAAGAACCAGCGCGAGTACTTTCTGCGCGAACAGCTCAAGGCGATTCAGAAGGAACTGGGAGAAGGCGACGACCAGACCAAGGAGATCGAGGAGCTGCAGCAGAAGATTGACGCGTCCGGAATGCCCGACACGGTCAAGAAGGAGGCTCAGCGCGAGCTCGACCGCCTGGCCAAGATGCCTGTCGCCGCGGCCGAATACACGGTGTCGCGCACGTACCTGGACTGGCTGGTGACGCTGCCGTGGCAGAAACGCACCGATGAAGTAATCGACCTGCTCCGGACGAAGCAGACGCTGGACCACGATCACTCAGGGCTCGAGAAAGCGAAGGATCGCATCCTCGAGTACCTCGCCGTGCGGAAGCTGAATCCGGCCGTCAAGGGGCCGATCCTCTGCTTTGTCGGCCCTCCCGGCGTGGGCAAGACGTCACTGGCCCGGTCGATCGCACAGTCGCTCGGCCGGAAGTTCGTCCGCGTGTCGCTCGGAGGCATGCGTGACGAGGCCGAAATTCGCGGCCACCGCCGGACGTACATCGGGGCCCTGCCCGGACAGATCCTGCAGGGCATCCGCCGCGCTGAGTCGAGGAACCCTGTCTTCATCCTCGACGAGATCGACAAGCTCGGCTCCGACTTCCGAGGCGATCCAGCCTCGGCGCTGCTCGAGGTCCTGGACCCGGAACAGAACAGCACGTTCCGCGATCACTATCTCGACGTGCCGTTCGACCTCTCGGAAGTCCTGTTCATCACCACCGCGAACGTGCTCGATCCGGTTCCACCGGCTCTTCGGGACCGCATGGAGGTGCTGGAGATACCGGGCTACACCGAGGAAGAGAAACTGGCCATCGCCCGCGAGCATCTCGTGCAGAAACAGATCGCGAACCACGGGTTGACGGCGGAGCAGCTCACGATCACCGACGGCGCGCTGCGGGCCGTGATCCGTGGCTACACACGCGAGGCCGGCGTTCGCAACCTGGAGCGCGAGATTGCCGCGTTGTGCCGCAAGGCTGCGCGGAGGCGCGCCGAAGGCGATGAAAGCCCGCTCACGATCACTCCGACGATCGTCGTCGAGATGCTGGGCGCACCGACGTTCATCGACGAGGAGATTGAGGAACGGACGAAGGATCCGGGCGTCGCGATTGGACTGGCCTGGACGCCGGCCGGCGGAGACGTGCTCTTCATCGAGGCCTCACGGATGGCCGGCACGGCCACGTTGACGCTCACCGGGCAGCTCGGCGACGTGATGAAGGAATCGGCCCGCGCGGCGTTGTCGTGGTTCCGGGCACATGCGGCAGCCTACGGGGCCGACCCGGACTTCTTCAAGAATGCCGAGATCCACCTGCACGTCCCGTCGGGTGCGATTCCCAAGGACGGTCCCTCGGCAGGTGTCACCATTGCCACCGCACTGGCATCCGAGGTGACCCGCCGGGCAGTGCGTGGGGACATCGCGATGACCGGAGAGATCACGCTCTCGGGCCGCGTGCTCCCGGTTGGCGGCATCAAGGAGAAGGTGCTGGCCGCCAGGCGCGTCGGCATCCGCGAAGTGATCCTGCCGCGGCAGAACGAGAAGAACGTGAACGAAGACCTCACCGACGAACTGCGCCGCGACATGACGATCCACTATGTGCAGACCGTGGACGAGGTACTGCTGCTTGCGCTTCTTCCGGCGCAGAAATCACCAGGCGATCGCCGCGCCGGCCGGCGGGTGCAGCCGCCGGTCCAGTAACCGACGCCCGTTCAGCGACCGAGCAGCGCAATCCCACCGACGGTCTTGAGATCGATGATCTCGCCGTCGGCGATCATTCGGCGGATTGCTTCCACGGAGAACGGTCGCGGTTCGATGTCCTCATCCTCGTCGGGACTTGCGGTCTCCTCCGCCGTCGGCTCGCGCAGCCCGTCCGCCCGGAAGAAGTGCATCTCCTCGTCGCAGTAGCCGGGCGTTGGAAAGAACGACCCGAGCGGCGTGAGCGTCGAGGGGACGAGCCCGATCTCTTCCTGGCATTCGCGGCCGGCCGCAGCCGCCGCGTCCTCTCCGGCTTTCAGGCTTCCCGCCGGCAGTTCCCAGGCGAACCGGCCAATGGCGAACCGGTACTGGCGCACGAGCACCACTTCACCCTGGGCGGTCACTGGCACGATGACGACCGAGCCCGGGTGGCGGATGATTTCCGCCGTGAACTCCGCGCCGCTGGCCAGCGTGACCTTCTCGGTTTGAACGGTGAATATGCGTCCCTGGTAGATCCGGGTGATTTCGCGGGGAACAAGCGGTTCATTCGTCACGGTCGGCCCACCCTGGCAAGTCGTTCAAGACAGACATCAGATCCTCGGGGAGCGGCGCGATGAACTCGAGGCGGCGGCCGTCGCGCGGATGCTTGAAGACCAGCCGTGCCGCATGGAGGAAGGGGCGCTCGAGCCGCTGCACGGCGCGGATGTCGCCGGCGACGCGCCGGTGGACGCCGCCGTAGAGGGCGTCTCCGACGATCGGATGGCCGATCGCACTGAGGTGCACGCGGATCTGATGCGTGCGGCCGGTATGGATGGCCAACTGGCATAGCGTCAGTCCAGGCATGTGGTGGGCGCGAGTGATGCGTGTCACCGCCTCACGTGCGTGCTTTGCCCGCGAGGACATCTTCTGCCGGTTACCCGGGTCGCGGCCGATCGCCGCATCGATTCGCCGTCCGGCCTGCACCACACCCCAAACGAGCGCGATGTACTCCTTTTCGATTTCACGATCGTGAAACTGCCGGGAGAGTTCCTGGTGAGCCGCGTCGTTCTTTGCGATCACCATGACGCCTGACGTGCCGCGGTCGAGCCGGTGCACGATGCCCGGCCGCCGTTCACCGCCGATGCCGCTCAGATCGCTCATGTGGTGGAGCAATGCGTTCACCAGCGTGCCGGAGGAATGCCCAGCCCCCGGATGCACCACCATGCCCGCTGGCTTGTTCAGCACGGCAATGTCCGCATCCTGGTGAAGGATGTCCAGATCCAGCGCCTCGGCGGCGATCTCCGATGGTGCCGGCTCGGGAACCTCGACCTCGACGTGGTCGCCCTCGCGGACGATCGTGTTCGGCTTGAGCGCGACTGAGCCGCGAAGGCGGATGCAGCCGTCGGTGATCAACCGCTGAAGCTGCGCGCGCGAATGGTCTGCCAGCATCGAGACCAGCACGCGATCGAGCCGCTGCCCGTCGTAGTCGGCGGGGACGTCGAATTCGACCACGGCCTACGCCGCGACTCGTCGTCGCTTCGATGAGCTTTCCGGCGTTTGAGGCGATTGTCTGGACAGCCAGAACAGCATGAAGAGGCTGATCGGTGCGAGCACGACGGCGATGAACTGCGACGTTGACAGCACGCCGAAGACCGTGCCGCGCGGGTCGCCGCGATACATCTCGATGATGAATCGCGACACGGCGTACAGAAACATGTACAACCAGAACGTGCGGCCCGCGAACGCGCGCCCGCGGCGTTCCGTTGCCAGCAGCACGATGAGGATGATCAGCGCGGCGCCAGCCTCGTAGAGCTGCGTTGGGTGGAGCGGGATGCCAAGAGGAGTGCCGACATTGGCGTTGGCCAGCGGGTTCGTAAACGTGACCGCCCATGAAACGTCCGTCGGCTTGCCATAACAGCACCCCGCGGCCAGGCAGCCGAGCCGTCCCGTGATGTGGCCGAGCGCGATTCCGGGTGCCGCCACATCGCAGGTCGTCCAGAACGGCATGCGGTGCTTCATGACGTACCAGAAGCCCACGCCAACGGCGAGCAGGAAACCGCCGTAGAACACGCCGCCGAGCCGCGCCAGGTTGAGTAGATCCCGTGGACTCTTGAACTGGTCGAATTCGACCACCAGCAGGAGCAGCTTCGCGCCGACCAGCGCCGCGATGATGATGTAAATCCCGAGATCCAGAACGCGCTGCGGGTTCAGTCCCCGCTGGTTCGCCCGCCACATCGACAGGCGCAGCCCGATGAGGTACGAGACGGCGAGCAGGACGCCGTAGGTGTAGACGGTGAACGGGCCGAGCTTAAAGAGTTCTGGATACACGCATCCGCCCCAGGCCAAGCAGCTCGAGCACCATCAGCACGACGCCGATTGTGATGGCCGAGTCCGCAACATTGAACGCCCAGAAGTGCCAGTTCCCGCGGTACACATCGAAGAAGTCGAGCACGTACCCCATCGTGACGCGATCGATCAGGTTGCCGGCGGCCCCGCCGATGACCAGCGTCAGCCCCAATCGGGTCAACTGCTGGCGGTGATCGAGCGTTGCCGCGTATATCCCGAGGCCGATCAACGCCGCCATCGCCACGCAGGCCAGAAGTGCCGCCTTGAACGGGAAATCGACGCCGTTGAGAAAGCCGTACGCCGCGCCCGTGTTGTGGACGCGTGTGAGATCGAAGAAGCCTGGCACCACCGTGACGCTCTCGTGCAGCTCGAGACGGCTGCGAACAGCCGCCTTGACGAGCTGATCGAGCACGACCACCGTGGTGGCGACGATAACCTGAACGCGGCCTGACATCGATGTTTGATTATCGCGTCAGCGCGTCGTGGCAGCGATCACAGATGCCCGACCACTCCGGCTCGGTGCGCACGCTGGGGACGAAACGCCAGCACCGGGCGCACTTCACCCCGGGCGCCTTTTCGACGACCACACTCACTTCGTCCGCGCCGTCGGCGGCGCCCACGTGCAGGGCGACGTCGGAGACGTTGAACAGCATCGGCAGATGCCGCTGGTTGGCCTCGAGCAGCGAGGCCACAGGCCCGCTGGCCGTGATGACCACACGGGCGCCAAGCGCATTGCCGATGATCTTTTCCTTTCGCCTCTCTTCGAGAGCCGCGTTGACGGTTTCGCGAACCACGAGCAGACGCTCCCATGTGCCGGTGACGGAAGAGTCTGGAAGGGCAGCCACCTTCGGGAAGTCCGCGAGGTGCACCGACTCACAGCGCTGGCCTGGCAGATGGCGCCAGAGATCGTCTGCCGTCACGGGCAGGATCGGCGCGAGCAGCCTGGCCAGCCCGTCGCAGATGATGTACATCGCCGTCTGCGTCGAGCGCCGTTCGTGTGACTTCGCGTTGAGCGTGTACATCCGGTCCTTCGTCACATCCACATAGAACGCGCTCAGGTCCACCGTCAGCAGCGTGTTCAGTGTCTGCGCGACCGTCGAGAGGTCGTACTCGTCGTACGCACGCAGCATCCGCTCGGCGGCTTCTCCATACCGGGCGAGCGCGAAGCGGTCTACCGCGTCGAGCTGTTCGAGCGGGATGGAATCGGTGGCCGGATCGAAGTCGTACAGATTCGCCACGAGGATCCGGCACGTATTCCGCAGCTTGCGATAGACGTCAACGACGCGTGTGAGGATCTCCTTGCTGACACGGAGCTCTTCGGTGAACTCGCTCAGCGCGACCCACAGCCGGATGATTTCCGCCCCGCTCTCCTTGATGACGTCCTGCGGCGCAATGACGTTGCCGACCGACTTCGACATCTTGCGGCCTTCGAGGTCGATCAAGAACCCGTGCGTCAGCACCTGCCGGTACGGCGGGCGGCCGCGCGTGCCGAGCGCAATCAGCAGCGAGCTCTGGAACCAGCCGCGATGCTGATCGCTGCCTTCGAGATACATGTCTGCCGGCCATCCGAGCTCCGGCTGGCGTGCCAGCACGGCCTCGTGGCTCGAGCCGGAGTCGAACCAGACGTCGAGAATGTCGTACGCGCGTTCGAACGCCGTCCCGCCGCATGACGGGCATGCGAGTCCTGGCGTCAGGAACTCTTCGATTGGCCGCTCGTACCAGGCATCGGCGCCATACTGCTCGAAGACGGTCGCGGCCTTCTCGATCAGTCCGTGTGTCAGCACAGCTTCGCCGCACGCCGTGCAGTCGAGAGCAGGGATCGGCACGCCCCAGGCCCGCTGGCGCGAAATGCACCAGTCAGGACGGTTGCTCACCATGTTGAAGATCCGGTCGCGTCCCCAGCGCGGGATCCACTTCACCTGGTGATCGATCGCGTGCTGCGCTGCCTGACGCAGTGTTCGCGTCTGCCCGTCCTCACCCTGGATGACCGGGTCGCCGTCGAGGCGGACGAACCACTGCGATGTCGCGAGGAAGATCACCGGGTTGTGGCAGCGCCAGCAGTGGGGGTACTGGTGCGAGAACGTCTCTCGATGCCAGAGCCGGTGGCGCTCGTGAAGCGCCTGCTCGACGTTCTGGTTCGCGTCGAAGACACGCTGGCCTGCAAACAGTTCGACGGTGTCGAGAAACTGCCCGCCCGGGCCGATCGGTGCGTAGATCTCCAAGCCGTACTTCACGCCGGTCAGGTAGTCATCCGCGCCATGTCCTGGAGCGGTATGCACGACGCCGGTGCCTTGTTCGAGCGTGACGTAGTCGGCGAGGACACCGACCGAGTCCCGCTCGTAAAGGGGATGTTTGAAGCGAAGCCCCTCGAGCGCCCTGCCTTTCATACGCGCCAGCGGCCGTCCCAGCGGCTTCTTGACGATCTGCGCAACGGCCTCCGCGAGCTCCTCAGCGATGATGACGGCGCGGCCGTCCACGTCGTAGGCGGCGTAATCAAACTCAGGGTGAAACGCGACCGCCATGTTTGACGGGATCGTCCACGGCGTGGTCGTCCAGATCAGCACCGAGACATCGCGGCCAGCGAGTTCAGGGATGCGCGAGGCCACGTCCGGCGCACTCGCCGGGTTCAGCGGGAACTCGACGTAGATCGAGGGAGACGAATGGTCCGCGTATTCGACTTCGGCTTCCGCAAGAGCGGTACGGCAGTGAATGCACCAGTGGACCGGCTTCTTGCCCTTGTAGACCAGGCCATGCTCGACGTACTTCCCCAGCGCTCGCGCGATGTCCGCCTGATAGCGGTAGTCCATCGTCAGGTAGTAGTGCGGCCAGTCGCCGAAGACGAGGAGACGCTTGAACTCCTCGGTCATCACGTCGATGAAGCGCGCGGCGTACTCGCGGCAGGCGCGGCGGACGTCGGCGACCGACATGTCGCGCTTCTTCGCGCCGAGCTCCCGGTCGACCTTCAGCTCGATCGGCAGGCCGTGGCAGTCGTACCCGGGGATGTACGGCACATCGAAGCCGGCCATCGATCGGGACTTGATGACGATGTCCTTGAGAATCTTGTTGAGCGCGGTGCCGAGATGGATCCGGCCGTTGGCGTAGGGCGGACCGTCGTGGAACACGAACCGCGGCGCGCCGTGACGCTTCTCGCGAATCTGCCCGTACAGGTTCATGGCGTCCCAGCGGGCGATCGCTTCGGGCTCGGCCGTCTGGAGGTTGGCCTTCATCGGAAAACCTGTACGAGGCAGGTTTACCGTGTCTTTCCACTCGGGCATAAACCTCAATGTTATCCCGCCCCGCCTTCGCTAAAGCTACGGCATGGCAAGCTTTTGCCGGTCGGTCGCTGCGCGACCCGACTGTCAGCACTACTAGTCGGTCAGCAAAGCAGTCCGGCCTGGCCGGCACGCTATGATTTTTGGATGGGCGTTCGCGAGGAATTCCTGGACAACGGGCTGCGCGTGCTCGTGCAGGAAGAGCACACGGCGCCGCTGGCGTCGGTCTGGTGCTGGTATCGCGTCGGGTCGAAGGACGAACTTCCTGGCCTGACGGGAATCTCGCACTGGGTCGAGCACATGAACTTCAAGGGCACGACCAACATTCCCCGCGAGAAGGTCAAAGGGATCATCGAACAGTACGGCGGCTACTGGAACGGCTACACCTGGATCGATCAGACGACGTACACGGAAACCGCTACGCGCGATGCGCTCGACCACATGCTCTTCATCGAAGCTGAGCGGATGGCGAGCTGCCTCTACGACCCGGCCGACGTCGAATCCGAACGTACCGTCATCATCTCGGAGCTGCAAGGCGGAGAGAACGATCCGGAACAGCTGCTGGATCAGGAGCTGACCGCGGCGGCATTTCACGCCCACCCGTACCGGCATCCGACGATCGGCTGGCTCGGTGATCTGCAGACGATGACGCGCGATGACCTGTACGGCTATTACCGTCAGCACTACGTCCCGAACAACGCCACGCTGGTGATCGTTGGCGACGTCGACGCTGACGATGCGCTGAAGAGCGCCGCCCGCCGTTTCGGCAGTATTCCTGGGGGAGAGGTCTCGAAGCGACGCCGCACGCCGGAGCCTCAGCAGCTCGGCGAGCGGAGACTGACGGTTTCAAAAGAGGGAACCACCGCCTATCTCAAGGTGGGCTATCACGCGCCGGCGGCCACCGACCCGGACTTCTTTCCGCTGCTGGTGCTCGACAGCGTGTTGACCGGTGCGAAAGGGCTGAACCTCTGGGCCAGCTTCCGGACGCCGCCCCCGCAGCGAAGTGCTCGCCTGTATCAGGCGCTGGTCAACACCGGCCTGGCATCAGCGGTCAGCGGCGGACTTGTCCCGACACAGGAGCCCTTCCTCTACACGCTTTCTCTGACCGCGACCGACGGAACCAGCCTCGATGCCCTGGAGTCGGCGGTCCTCGAGGCGGTCGACCTCGTCCGTCGGCAAGGCGTCACGGAGCAGGAGCTTCGAAAGGCCAAGACCCAGCTCCGGGCACGGTTCGTGTTCGAGCAGGACAGCATCACGAATGTCGCGCATCAGCTCGGTTTCTTCGAGACGATCGCGAGCTGGCGCTATTTCCTCTCAATCGCCGATCGCATCCAGGCTGTGACACTTGAAGATGTCGCCAGGGCCGCTGCCGCGCGGCTGACGGCGTCGAATCGCGTCATCGGCCGTTTCGAACCGGTTTCCGGAGCCTCGTGATCACCCACCGCGGACTCTCGCCGACACGCCACGTCCTGGCCAACGGCCTGACCGTCCTCGCTAAGGAAACGCGGACGACGCCGGCCGTCACCATTTACGCGGGGTTTCATGCCGGCACTGCCTACGATCCGCCGGCCTGCGACGGGCTCGCGTTCTTCGTCTCGAAGACGCTCGATCGTGGAACTGCCTCGCGCACGGCGGATCAAATCGCCGAGGAGCTCGACAGCCGGGGCGTCACGTTGTCGATCTCCGTCAACCGTCACGCGATGTGGCTGGTGTGTACCTGTCTGACCGAGGACTTCGATCACGTGCTGTCGCTGATGGGTGACATCGCGATGCAGCCGGTGTTCCCCGCCGCCGAAGTCGAGACACGCCGTGGCGAGATCGTCACGCTCCTCCGGCAGGACCAGGACAATCCCGCGACCGTGGCGATGGAAACGCTGATGCGGACGCTGTACGGCGAGACGCATCCCTACGGGAGGCGCATGCGCGGAACGCTCGAGAGCGTCGAGCGCATGACACGCAACGATCTCCAGCAGTTTCATGCCCGTCGATTCGCGCCGCAGGCCATGTCGATCGCTCTTGTCGGAGATCTGGCCCCCGATCGGGCAGTTGCAGTGACGGAATCGGTGTTCGGCGGCTGGCAGAAGGCCCCGCCTGAAGACGTCGTCGTCAACGGCGCGCCGCCCGCTAACGGGAGGCGCGTCCAGGTCCTGCCGATGATGAACAAGGCGCAGGCCGACGTGGCGTACGGGTTCACCTCGATCCGGCGACAGGATCCGCAGTACTACGCCTACTGGCTGATGAACAACATCCTGGGGCAGTACGCGCTTGGCGGCCGTCTGGGGGACAGCATCCGCGAGCGGCAGGGGATGGCGTACTACACATTCAGTTCGCTCGACGCCAGCCTCGGTCCTGGTCCGCTGATTGTCCGCGCCGGCGTGAGTCCGGCGAACGTCGAGCGGGCCGTCGCATCCATCGACGAAGAGCTGGCGAAGCTGGCCGCGGAAGGGCCTACCGATCGTGAACTGGCGGAATCGAAGCAGTACCTGACCGGCTCGATGCCGCGCACGCTGGAGACCAACGCCGGCATTGCGACCTTCCTGCAGACGGCGGAGCTGTTCGGGCTTGGGCTCGACTACGACCTGCGTCAGGCGTCGCTGCTCGGCGAGGTGACTCTCGAGCAGGTGCATGCCGCGGCCCGTGCCGTCCTGGATCCCGCGCGCGCTGCCGTCGTCGTGGCGGGGCCCTATTCCGGTTCGCTGCAGTGAGCGCTCGGGATCCATCCACACCACGAACAGCCGCTGTCTTCTTTGATGTCGATTTCACGCTGATCTATCCAGGGCCGACGTTCCAGGGCGTGGGATACGAGCAGTTCTGCGCCCGGCATGGCATCAGCGTGAAGCGGTCCCGATTTGCGCACGCCGTGCGCGCGGCATCCACCATCCTCGACGCTCAGCAGGAGCACGTGTACGACGAGGAGATCTTCGTCCGCTACACACGCCGGATCATCGAAGGCATGGGCGGTACCGGGCCTTCACTCGACGCCTGTGCGCGCGAGATCTTTGCCGAGTGGGCGTCCTGCCATCACTTCCACATGTACGACGATGTCACTCCAGTACTCCGAGAGCTGGGTGCGCGCGGCGTCAAGATCGGGCTCATCTCGAACTCGCACCGATCGCTGGCCTCGTTCGAAGAACACTTCGAGCTCGATGGACTGATCAGCGCGGCCGTCTCATCGTCCGAGCACGGCTACCTGAAGCCGCATCCGAGCATCTTCGAGGCGGCGCTGAAGCTCGCGGGAGTCGAGGCGAAGGAGTCGGTCATGGTCGGCGACAGCTTCCCGCACGACATTGCCGGGGCGCTGAGTGTGGGCATGCGCGGGGTCCTGGTGCATCGCGCCGACGACCCGCCGGCGGCGACGCCAGCCAACGTGCCGGTGATCCACGACTTGTCCGACCTGCTTGCGATTCTCTAGGAGATCATCCCGGGGGCCAGCCGAAGCTGCGGCCGGCGAGCAGGTGGAGATGGATGTGAAACACCGTCTGGCCTGCGTCGCGATTGCAATTCAGGACCGTGCGGTACCCGCGCTCCGAATAGCCGTGCTTCTTCGCCAGCGCTGCCGCACACCGGAGCATGTTTCCGATCAGGGCATCGTCTGCCGGCGAGAGATCGTTGAGCGTCGCGATATGGCGTCGCGGCACGATGAGCAGGTGCAGCGGAGCCTGCGGGTTGATGTCCTTGAAGGCGACGACGTCCTGGCCTTCATGGACGAGGTGGCCGGGGATCTCGCCCGAGATGATCTTGCAGAACAGGCAATCGCTCATCGGCGTTGAATGATAACGGTACGCGCCAGGCCCTGCAGGTCGCTTCGTGTGCCGTGCACCTCGAGCGCATCGTAGTGTGAGGCCAGATCCCGCACGTCATCTTCCTGGCCGAACCCGAACTCCATGATCAGCCATCCGCCGGGAATGAGTCGCGTGGTCGCGGTCGCCAGGACGGCGTCGATATGCTGCAGCCCATCGGCGCCGCCGAACAACGCGACGTGCGGTTCCTGAAGCACGTCAGGCGAAAGCCCCCTTCGATCGACATCCCTGACATACGGCGGATTGGCGGCAATCACGTCGAAGTCACCCGCGACGTCGTCGAGATACGACGTGCAGACGAACTCGAGCCTGGTGTCGACGCCGTGACGCTGTGCGTTCCGCGCGGCAACCGCCAGCGCATCGGCCGATACGTCCGTCGCTACGCCAGTCACGTCATTGAGCTCGTGAGCAATCGCCACGGCAATGCAGCCGCACCCGGTGCCGATGTCGGCAAACCGCCGGCGCTGGCCCGAGCCATCGAGCCGTGCCACGGCTTCCTCGACGACGAGCTCGGTTTCCGGCCGGGGAACCAGGACCGCCGGCGTCACGAAAAGATCGAGGCCCCAGAATTCGCGCTCGCCGACGATGTACGCCGTCGGTTCGAATCGTGTGCGTCGCGCGATCCACTCCGAGAAAGCCGGTTCGAGCCCGGAGGGAACGGGATCGTTGTGGTGCAGCAGGATGTGCGCGCGGTCGCACTTCAGAATCGTTCGGGAGTAGACGTCGACGTCGACCGCGGCTTCGCGCGGATTGATACCCGCGCGTACCAACTCGTCTCGCGCCGCCGCCAATCGCTCGAACAGCGTCAAGGTTGTGGAGAGCCGGAGTTCGGGTCGGTGATCTGCTTCAGCTTTTCGGCGTTGTAATAGGACGTGACGTGGTCCACCAGCTCCCGGAGATTGCCGGCGAGGACGTCATCGAGCTGGTGCGTCGTGAAGTTGATCCGGTGATCGGTGATCCGGCTCTGGGGGAAGTTGTAGGTGCGGATCTTCTCCGATCGCTCCCCGGTGCCGACCTGCCCGCGCCGTTCCTTCGCGATCGCGTCCTGCTGCTTCTGCATCTCCATCTCGTAGAGACGCGCGCGCAACACTTTCATCGCCTTCGCCCGGTTCTTGATCTGTGATTTCTCGTCCTGCTGCGATACGACGAGCCCCGTCGGGAGGTGCGTCAGGCGAACCGCCGAGTACGTGGTGTTAACGCTCTGGCCGCCTGGGCCGCTGGAACAGAACGTATCGATCCGGAGGTCCTTGTCGTTGATCTGGACGTCCACGTCTTCCGCTTCCGGCAGCACCGCGACGGTTGCCGTCGAGGTGTGGACGCGGCCAGACGCTTCAGTCGCCGGGACGCGCTGGACCCGGTGAACGCCACTCTCGTACTTCAACTGGCTGTAGACGCCCCGCCCTTCGATTGAAGCGATGGCTTCCTTCAACCCGCCGGTGTCGCTCTCGCTGACCGACATCACGTCGAGTCTCCACCCCAGCCGCTCGGTATAGCGCTTGTACATGCGGAAGAGTTCGGCCGCGAACAGCGCTGCTTCTTCGCCGCCTGTGCCCGCGCGGATCTCGAGGATGACGTTCTTCTCGTCGTTCGGATCTTTCGGAACCAGGAGGATCTTGATCTCTTCGAGCAGCGTGTCCCTGCGAACCGCGAGGGTCTTCAGTTCGTCCTCGGCGAGCGCCCGCATGTCGGCATCCGACCCGCGGACGAGCTCTTCAGACCCGGCGATGTCGTGCAGGACGGTCTTGTACTCGCGGTATTTCTGGACCAGCGGCTCCATGTCGGCGAGCGCCTTGGCCGCCTTGCGGTATTCGACCGCATCCGACTGCACCTCGCTCGTGCCGAGCCGGTGCATCAGCTCTTCGTACCGCCGTTCGATGGTGGACAATTTGTCGAACACTGCTCTAGACCCGTCTTTTCATTATCCGCCGGACACGGGCGGCAGGAAGGCGACCTCGTCGCCCTCGTTTACGCGGGACGACATCTTCGAGTAGTCGGCGTTCACGGCCACCGACATGGTCCGCTCGTAATCACCCAGCGCAGGCATGTCCGCGACGAGCGATCTCCAGACCGTTTCCACGGTCGCCGGGGGCGCGACTTCCCGCACCAGCTCGCCGGAGCCGGCCAGGTCGCGCAGCCGCGCGAACAACCGGACCGTTACGCGCATGCGATCCGGTGCGCGTTCTCGCGCGCCGCCTCGTCGTCTGGATCCGCTGTGGCGCCCTCGATCCAGATGTCGCCGCCTTCGAAATGCTCGTGCTTCCAGATCGGCACGATCTGTTTGACGCGCTCTATCGTGTACCGGCACGCGGCGAAGGCGTGGGCGCGATGGGGCGACACGGCAACGATGACGATGCTGGCTTCTCCGAGCTCCAGGCGGCCCGTGCGGTGATGGACGCCGACGCGCGTGTCGCTCCAGGCCTGCAGGGCTTCATCCAGAATCCGCTGCAGCGCCCTGACGGCCAGCGGCTCGTACGCCTCGTATTCCAGGAATGAAACCGTGCGGCCCTGATTGTGGTTGCGCACCGTCCCGATGAATGAGGTGACGGCTCCATCGGCTCCGCTCGAGCCAACGATCTCGTCAATCAGGGGCTGGAGATGGAGTGGTGCGGATGTAACCGCCACGGCCGCCATACAGCCAGTTTAGCGCCTCCAGAAGTGATTCATCGGGCCGTTGCCTTCGCCGAGCTCGGGGGCATGGCGGATGGCTCCCGCGATGTACTCCTGAATCAACGGGATTGCGTCACGGACCGTACTGCCGGCGGCCAGGTGGGCGGTGAGGGCTGCCGCAAACGTGCACCCGGTCCCATGTGTATGCCGGCCGGGAACGCGTTCGTGACGGAAGTCGGTGAAGTCCCGCCCGTCGTACAGGACATCAACGATATCCGTGCTCGGGAAGTGCCCTCCCTTGATGACGACCAGCGACGGTCCGAGCGCATGAATCCGCCGTGCGGCTTCCTTCCGGTCCTCGTCAGTCGCGATCGTCATGCCCGACAGGCGTTCCGCTTCGGGAACGTTGGGCGTGACCACGAACGCGTTTCGCAGCAGCGCGGCCTTCATGGCTTCGACCGCGGCCTCGTCGGTCAGATCGTCGCCGCTCTTTGCCAGCATGACTGGATCCACGACAACGAAGGGGATATCGAAATCAGAGATGGCTCGAGCGACTGTCTCGACGATGGCGGCTGATGGCAGCATCCCGGTCTTGGCGGCATCTGCCCCGATGTCGAGGACGACCGCCTCGATCTGCTGACGGACCATCTCGGGGGGCAACGCCTCGAAGGACGTGACGCCGCGCGTGTTCTGCGCCGTTACCGCCGTAATCGCTGTGGTGCCGTAGACGCCGTGAGCGGCGAATGTCTTGAGATCGGCCTGGATTCCCGCGCCGGCGCCCGAATCGCTGCCCGCGATCGTCAGCGCCGTTCGCATCCCGTTATCGCGTGCCGATGACGCGCCAGAGTCCGGGTGTGATTCCCGCGGCCGCGACGAGCTTCACGAGATCGGCGAGCACGAAGGGATAAACGCCCGTGGCCAGCGCCGTCGCGAGGCCCACGGCAGCGCTCCCCGACTGCAGCTTTGCGAAGTAGGCAAGCCACACCGTTCCGCAGGCGTAGATGATCGCGAGGCCGACCAGCATCGCCGCCACCGAGCTGAGATACCGTCGCGCGAACTGATGCTCAGCCAGCGTGCCGACAACGAATGCGGCAAGCGGATAGGCCATGAGATAGCCACCCGTCGGTCCGATCAGGCGCAGTAGCCCCGGCGGCAGCGTCGCCGAGGTTGCAAACACTGGAAGGCCGGCGATGCCGGCTGCCAGGTAGAGCACCTGGCTTGCCAGTCCGAGGCGCGATCCGAGGACGAGCCCGCCGACGAGCACCACCATCGGCTGGAACGTAAACGGCACCTGCGTGAAGGGGAGAGGAAAACTGATCTGCGCTGCCGCCGCCGTGAGGACGGTGATGAACAGCACTGAGGCGGCGCGGATGGCGCGCTCCCCTCCGCGGTCCTCGACACGCGTGGCGACAACGTTCAGTAACGTGGCGGAATCAGCGGGCATTGCCGAATTGTACGCTTTACCGGCCGACAACCAGCACGTATTGGAAGGGGAGCGTCGCCCGGTCGAGGACCCGAAGGCCGGCCGCCTGCACTTCTGTTTCGACGACGGACCGGGCGAGACGCCGCTGCGGCTCGGGCCCAGGTCCCCCCTCGCCGGGCTTGTAGTTCACGATTCCGATCCGGCCGTCCGGCTTCAGCGAATCCGCCAGGTGCCGGAGGAACCTGACGCGGCTGTCGGCAGCCTCGACCTCCTGATAGACGTCGACGACGAGCACCGCGTCGAGGGTGCCCCTCGGAAGATTGGCATCCGTATCCGTGCCGCGCAGCGTCACGACGTTCCTCAGCCCCTCGCGATTGACGCGCCGTTTGATCGACTCGAGCATCGGCTGCTGAATGTCCTCGGCGTAGACGACGCCGCTATCGCCGACGCGGCGGGCCAGGCGTACGGTGAAGAAGCCGGACCCGGCGCCGATGTCCGCCACGGTGTCGCCGTCCGCGATCTTCAACGCGTCCATGACGAGATCGGGTTTCTGCCACGCGGCACGATCGGGGCTTTCGAGCAATCCGAGGTCGGTTGGCGAAAACAGCCGTCCCTGCGGAGCAGTCGCCGATGCGTCCTGCCCGGCCGGCGCATCCGCGAAGGCGGGCGTGTGCAGCTGAATAGCGAGCAGCACCAGACCGGCGCAGCAGGCGGTTCTGGCGCCTAAACCTGTCCTCACGGCTTCGAGCCCTCGTCGAC
>Ga0247825_10001212_pt1 | contig 16861 bp, 15 predicted proteins | sample 13C_Vanillin_Day_FD_194413 | JGI IMG/M metagenome (GOLD analysis project Ga0247825, IMG submission 194413) | Soil microbial communities from agricultural site in Penn Yan, New York, United States - 13C_Vanillin_Day48 | ecosystem: Environmental > Terrestrial > Soil > Agricultural land | place... | reverse complement strand
GTTGCAGCCCGCGGCGATCATGGAGGAAATCCACGCCGCGGGCTGCAACGGCGCCGCCTGCCATGCGCAGATGTACACCATGGGCACGGTGCTGCGGCACGGCAGCGCCGAGCAGAAGCAGAAATATCTGCCGGGCATCGCCGCCGGCGACCTGCGCCTGCAGGCGTTCGGCGTCACCGAGCCGACGTCCGGCACCGACACGCTGTCGCTCCGCACCACCGCGGTGAAGGACGGCAACAGCGGCTATGTCGTCAACGGCCAGAAGATCTGGACCTCGCGCGCCGAGCACTCCGACCTGATGCTGCTTCTCGCGCGCACCACGCCGCGCGAGCAGGCGAAGTCGCGCACCGACGGGCTGTCGGTGTTTCTGGTCGACATGCGCGCCGTGAAGGGCAAGGGCCTGACGATCCGCCCGATCCGCACGATGATGAATCACGCCACGACCGAAGTGTTCTTCGACAACATGGCGATTCCGGCGGACAGCCTGGTCGGCGAGGAGGGCAAAGGCTTCCGCTACATCCTCTCCGGCATGAACGCGGAGCGCATCCTGATCGCGTCGGAATGCATCGGCGATGCCAAATGGTTCATCGAGAAGGCGACCGCGTATGCCAAGGAGCGCGTGCTGTTCAGCCGGCCGATCGGCCAGAACCAGGGCGTGCAGTTCCCGATCGCGCGCTGCTACATGCAGATGCGCGCCGCCGAATTGATGGTCCACGAGGCGGCAAGGCTCTACGAAGCGGGCGCGGACTGCGGCGAGCAGGCCAATATGGCAAAGCAGTTGGCCGCCGAAGCGTCGTGGGCCGCGGCCGACATGTGCCTGCAGACCCATGGCGGCTTCGGCTTCGCCGAGGAATTCGACATCGAGCGCAAGTTCCGCGAGACGCGGCTCTATACGGTTGCGCCGATCTCGACCAACCTTGTGCTGTCGTACATCGCCGAGCACGTGCTGGGCCTGCCGAGGTCGTATTGAGCATGCCGCTTCCGCTCGAAGGCATCCTTGTCGTTTCGCTCGAGCAGGCGGTCGCCGCGCCGATGTGCTCGTGCCGGCTCGCCGACGCCGGCGCCCGCGTCATCAAGATCGAGCGGCCGGAGGGCGATTTCGCGCGCGGCTACGACGCGCTGGCGAACGGGCAGTCGAGCTATTTCGTCTGGCTCAACCGCGGCAAGGAGTCCGTGGTGATGGATCTCGGCAAGGCCGAGGACAAGGCGCTGCTCGAAGCCATGCTGGAGAAGGCCGACGTGTTCATCCAGAACCTCAAGCCCGGCTCGGTGGCCAAGCTCGGTTTTGCGCTCGATCGGCTGCGGCGCGATTATCCGAAATTGATCGTCTGCTCGGTGTCGGGCTACGGCGAGAGCGGGCCCTACGCGGAGCGCAAGGCCTACGACATGCTGATCCAGGCCGAGGCCGGCGTGGCCTCGGTGACCGGCGGGCCGGAGGCGCCGTCGCGGGTCGGCGTGTCGGTCTGCGATATCGCATCCGGCATGAACGCCTACGAGGCAATTCTCGAAGCCTTGATTGCGCGCGGCCGCACCGGACAGGGCGCGGCGATCTCGGTGTCGATGTTCGACGCCATGGCGGACTGGATGACGGTGCCGCTCCTGCAGCACGAGGGTGGCTCGCCGCCCAAACGCATCGGGCTCGCCCACACCTCGATCTCGCCCTACGGCGTGTTCAAGTCGAAGGACGGCGCCGACATTCTCATTTCGATCCAGAGCGACCGCGAATGGCGGATCCTTGCCGAGAAGGTCTTGGGCGACAGGGCGCTCGCGGCCGATCCGGACTTTGCTACCAACATCGAGCGGGTGAAGCGGCGCGCCGAAACCGACGGCAAGGTCGCCGCGGCATTCGGCAAGCTCGACGTGAAGGCGCTGGAGCAGAAGCTGGCCGATGCCGACATCGCCTTCGGCCGCGTCAACGGCCCGGCCGAGTTGGCGCGGCATCCGCATCTGCGCCGCATCACGCTCGGCTCGCCCAACGGCCCGCTGTCCTATCCGGCGCCCGCCGCGCAGCGCGACGGCGAGCCGCGGCGCTATGGGCCGGTGCCGGCGGTGGGCGAGCACAGCGCGAAAGTGCGTGCCGAGTTCGCAGCCAAAGCTGCTAAGGTTTGAACAACTTAAATTCCCGGGAGGACTGGAATGGAAATCGGATTCATCGGCCTCGGCAACATGGGCGGCCCGATGAGCCGTCGCCTGGTCGAGGCAGGCCACAAGCTCACGGTGTTCGACACGCGCAAGGAGGCGATGGACAAGCTGGTTGCGCTCGGCGCGCAGGCGGCAGGTTCGCCCGCCGACGTCGCTAGCCGCGTCGAGACCGTGATGACCAGTCTTCCTTCGCTCGACATCGGCATGAAGGTGGTCAACGGCGAGGACGGAATCACGCGCGGCAACCGCGTGCGCCGCTATATCGACCTGTCCACCACCGGCTCGCGGGCGGCGGTCAAGACCGCGGAAATTCTCAAAGCCCGCAGCATCGTGCAGATCGACTGCCCGGTGAGCGGCGGCGTGGCCGGCGCGGAAAAGGGCACGCTCGCCGTGATGGTGTCGGGACCGAAAGAAGACGTGGAGCTTGTGCAGCCGGCGCTCGAAGTGTTCGGCAAGGTGTTCTATTGCGGCGACAAGCCCGGCATGGCGCAGAGCATGAAGCTCGCCAACAATTTCCTCTCCGCGACCGGCATGGCGGCAAGCTCGGAAGCGATCGCAATGGGCGTGAAAGCCGGCCTCGATCCGGGCCTGATGTGCGACGTCATCAACGCCGGCAGCGGCATGAACACGGCGACGACGCAGAAGTTTCCCCGCTCGGTGCTGCCCGGCACGTTCGACTACGGCTTCGGCATGGCGCTGATGGTGAAGGACGTGCGGCTGTTTCTCGCCGAGGCCGAGGACTACGGGATTCCGCTCGAGGTCGCGAAAGCGGTCGGCAGCCTGTGGGAGGCCGCCATGAAAGAGAACGGCGAGCAGTCGGACTTCACCGAACTTGCAAAGACCGTCGAGAAGCGCGCCGGCGTGACCATGCGCGCGGCGAAGAAATAAGGGGCTGCCATGAGCGACGATATCTGGGAGGGCTTCGCCGTTCGCTATGCCGAGCACCAGCGCAAGGCCGCGGAGAACTACATCGGCGGCGATCCGCACGACGTGCTGCAGCCGCTCGACTATTTCGTCTGGGTGATCCGGAACGACAAGCGCACCTTCGTGGTCGACACCGGCTTCGACCAGCCGGTCGGCACCCGGCGCGGCCGCACCGTCATCACGCCGGTCGGCGAGGCGCTGAAGCGGTTCGGAGTCGACCCCGACACGGTCGAGGACGTCATTATCAGCCACATGCACTACGACCACTGCGGCAATGTCGATCTGTTCCCGCGTGCCCGCTACCACGTGCAGGACAAGGAGATGCAGGTCTGCACCGGCCGCTGCATGTGCCATCGGCAGCTCCGCTTCTCCTACGAGGAGGACTACGTGGTCTCGATGGTGCGCAAGCTGTTCGCCGGGCGCGTGACGTTTCACGACGGCGTGAGCGAGCTTGCCCCCGGCATCACGCTGCATCACGTCGGCGGCCACGCGATGGGCTTGCAGAGCATTCGCGTGAAGACCAAACGCGGTTTCGTGATGCTGGCGGCAGACGCGGTGCATCTCTATCCGCATCTCGACGAGGCGCGAATCTTCCCGACGACGTACAATCTCGCCGAAGTGCTGGAAGGCTATGAGACGCTGAAACGGCTTGCATCGTCGCGCAATCACATCGTGCCGGGGCACGATCCGGCGGTGATGAAGCTCTATCCGGCGGCGTCTTCGGCGCTGGCCGGTCTCGTTGTGCGCCTCGACGTCGATCCGAAAGTTTAGCAGCGTGTGTCCCGCACGCGGTGCAGCGCGAAGCGATGCACCGCAGATGCGGGACCGTACCAGACACCGCCTTTGCGAAGGTCCCGGATCAGCGGTGCACCGCTTCACTGCGTTACGCGCTGCACCGCATCCGGGACACGAGAGCTACACCAGCCCACACTCGTAGAACGCCTTCGCGTGATGGTCCGCGGACGCGTCCGAAAAGCAGCAGAACATTACGCGCTCGATCCTGTGATCCTCGGCGCCGAGCGCCGACACCGTCGTCCCGACCGCGATCCGCGCCGCGCGGTCGGCCGGAAAGCCATAGACGCCCGTCGAGATCGCCGAAAACGCGAGCGATCGCAGACGCCGCGCCGCCGCCAGCGCGATCGCCGCGCTGTAGCACCCGGCCAGGAGTTCGTCTTCGCCGTTGCCGCCGCCCTGCCAAACCGGCCCCACCGCATGAATGACGTTGAGGGCCGGCAGGCGATAGCCGCGCGTGATCTTGGCCGAGCCGGCTTCGCAGCCGTTGAGCGTTTTGCATTCCTCCAGCAGTTGCGGGCCTGCGGCACGATGGATCGCGCCGTCGACCCCGCCGCCGCCGAGCAGCGACGTGTTCGCCGCATTGACGATGGCGTCGACCGCGAGCGTGGTGATGTCGGCGACGACGATATCCAGTCGCGTCGATCCGGCCTCGGCCGTGAGAAGCGGGGACTGCATCCCGTCAATCTAGCCAGCACGCGAGCGGCTGAAAACCGTGCTTGACCCGACGGGACCGCCCGCGTTTGCTGTGATGACAGATAACCGGCGGCAAAAGCCGGGTCGATCCGGGAGGGACAACATGATTTTAGTTGCTGCCAGAATTGCGTTCGCAGCCGCGGTGGTGTCGGGCATCGCCGCTGCGTCGGCTGCCGCACAGGATGCCTGGCCGTCGCGGCCGATCCGCATCATGGTCGGCTTCGGCGCCGGGGGCGGCACCGACGTCGCGACCCGTATCGTTGCGGAGCCGCTCGGCGAAGTGCTCGGCCAGCGCGTCATCGTCGAGAACAAGCCCGGTGCGGGCGGCACCATCGCCGGCGATATCGTCGCGAAGGGCACGAAGGACGGCCATAACGCGCTGATGATCTCGACCGGCCACACGGTGGCGGCGGCGATGATCAAGGCGCAGGCCTACAACGCGGTGAAGGACTTTGCGCCGGTCGGCATCATCGCCAACTCGGCCATCGCCATCGTCGTGCAGAAGGACTTCCCGGCGACCGACCTGAAAGGCCTGATCGAGGTCATCAAAAAGGATCCGGGCAAATACAACTATGCGACCGTCGGCACCGGCTCGACGCAGCATCTCACCGCCGAGCTGTTCCGCCAGCGCGCCGATCTGAAGGCGCAGGCGGTGTCGTTCCGGACCACCGGCGAGGTGGTTACGGCGTTGCTGCGCAAGGACGTGGCTTACGCGGTCGATCTGGCGCATGCGGTGCGCGGTCAGGTCGCGGCGGGCGAACTCAGGCTGATCGCGGTCGCGACCGGGCGGCGCTTTCCGTCGCTCGCCGGCGTGCCGACCATGATCGAATCCGGCATGCCGGGCTTCGAGGTCAACGGCTGGTACGGCTTTGTCTATCCGGCGGGCGTGCCGGTCTACGTGATCACGAAATCGCACAAGGCGCTGACCGAGGTGCTGTCGCGCGATGCGGTCAGGAAGCAACTGGAGAACATCGGCGCGGAAGCCGCGCTGTCGTCGCCGGAGCAGTTCGGCAGGCTGATCGCCGAGGAGGTCGTCCGCTGGCGTGACGTGGCGAAGACCGCCGGGCTCGAGCCGCAATAGTGCTCCACCGTCATTCCGGGGCGCTTGCGAAGCAAGCGAACCCGGAATCCAGAACAGCATTCCGAATGCTTGACCGGATTCCGGGTCCGGCGCTGCGCGCCGTCCCGGAATGACAGCGGAGAACTACTGCGCCAACCGGTCGAGGCCCGCGGGCATCTCCTCGTCCCTCTCGGCGCGCATTTCCTCGCGCAGGTCGATGGTGCTGCGCTCGCCGATATCTTCGAAATGCTGGTCGAGAAACCGCCGGCCCGCCCGGCGGCCTGCGCGGTGCAGCATCTCGAAGAAATCGAAGTCGGTGTTGAGCCTGCTGGACGGCGTCAGCTTGCGGCCGATGAAACCCAGATCGATGCGGTGTACGTTGATGCGGCGGTATTCGCCCGGCCCAATCCCGCGTTTCAGTGCGCCGTCGTCGATCAGCCGCCGCACGAACTCGATGGCGCGGAATTCCGCGACCAGCGACGAGTTGAAGGTGATCTCGTTGACCCGGTTCATGATCTCCTGCGCCGAATGCGGCGTCGCCGCACGCACGACCGGATTGATCTGCACCACCAGCACGTCCTCGGTCTCGGTGGTGCGGAAGAACGGATAGATCGGCGGATTGGCGGTGTAGCCGCCGTCCCAGTAGGGCTCGCCGTCGATCTCGACCGCGCGGAATACATAGGGCAGCGCTGCCGAGGCCATCACGGCGTCGGCGTCGATCTTCTCGCGCGGGAACACCCGCAGACGCCCCGTGTGGACATTGGTTGCCGCGATGAACAGCGGCATGCCGCTCTTCTTCACCGCCTCGAAATCGACGAAGCGGACGATCAGGTCGCGCAACGGATTGATGTTGAGCGGATTGAGGTCGTAGGGCGACAGCGTGCGCGACATTGCATCGAAGAACGGCTGGAACGGCGTCACCGCGATCGGGATCAGCGAGAACAGCCGGTCGGAGATGGCGCGGTTGAGCTTCGACATGTCGCCGTCGCGGCTCGCGGCGCGCCAGAAGTCGGCAAGCCGCTTGCGCGCTTCCTCGGGCCCGCCGCGGGCGAGCCCGTCGGCCACCATCACGGCGTTGACCGCGCCGGCCGAGGTGCCGGACATGCCCTCGATCTCGATCCGCCCGTCGGCCAGCAACTCGTCCAGCACGCCCCAGGTGAACGCGCCATGCGCGCCGCCGCCCTGCAGCGCGAGGTTGATGCGCTTCTTGCCGTTGCTGCCGTTTGATTTGGGCCGACCGCTGTTGGATTTGCTCTTGCGCAAGGCCTGCGGAATGAGACTTATCACTGCGCGGTCCAGCCTCCGTCGATCGAGAGATTGGCGCCGGTGATCGAAGCGGCAGCGTCCGAGGTGAGATACAGCGCAAGCGAGGCCACCTGATCGACCGTGACGAACTGCTTGGTCGGCTGGGCGGCGAGCAGGACGTCGTTCTTGACCTGCTCCTCGGTCATGTTGCGCGCCTTCATGGTGTCCGGGATCTGTTTCGCCACCAGCGGCGTCCAGACGTAGCCCGGCGAGATGCAGTTCACCGTGATCCCGAAGGTCGCGAGCTCGAGCGCGATCGTCTTGGTCATGCCGGCGATCCCGTGTTTCGCCGACACGTAGGCGACCTTGAACGGCGAGGCGACCAGCGAATGCGCCGACGCCGTCATGATGATGCGGCCCCATTTGCGCGCCTTCATGCCGGGGACCGCGGCGCGGATCGTGTGGAACGCCGACGAGAGATTGATCGCGATGATCTGGTCCCATTTCTCGATCGGAAACTCCTCGATCGGCGCGACGTGCTGGATGCCGGCGTTGTTCACCAGAATGTCGCAGGAGCCGAGCTGCGTTTCCGCGGTCCTGATCATCTCGGCGATCTCGGCGGGCTTGGACATGTCGGCGGCCGAGTAGATCGCCTTCACGCCGAATTCCTTTTCGATGCCGGCACGTTCCTTCTCGATCTCGGCGGCGGGGCCGAAACCGTTGATCAGCACATGGGCGCCGTCCTTGGCGAAGGCGCGGGCGATGCCCAGCCCGATGCCCGACGTGGAGCCGGTGACGACTGCGGTTTTCCCTTTAAGCATTTGAGAAGCCTTGTGAAATGGTGGCGAGGCCGCCCCTTTGGCGGTTCCCGGAAGCAGGCCGTACGAAGGTGGCGATTGTGATGTTGCATTGCAACAATAAAATGAGCGGGTCGGAACCAGCCTCGAAGCCGGCGCGAGCATCTCGCCGGCACCTCAAGGTGCTCCCTGTCCGGGCGCATTCGAGGCTTGCCGCTGCTATGGTCGCAAGCCGCGCCGATCGAGCTTAAATCACCCGCATGCCGCAACCGGTTTTCCACGCCCCCGGCCACGATCACGAGCGCTGCACCGCTGATGCGCTCGCGCATGCCGAGGCGCTGTGCGCGCAGCGCTCGCAGCGGCTCACGCCGATCCGCCGCCAGGTGCTGGAGGTGCTGCTCGAAAGCCACAAGCCGCTCGGCGCCTACGAGATCATGGACCGGTCCGCCGTCGATGGAACGCGGCCGGCGCCGATCACCATCTACCGCGCGCTCGACTTTCTCCGCGACAATGGCTTGGTGCATCGCATCGAGAGCCGCAATGCCTTCGTCGCCTGCGTCAGCCAGCACGACCATGGTGAGATGGTGGTGTTCCTGATCTGCGAGCATTGCGGCGCGGTCGGCGAAGCGCCGTCGGCCGCGGTCGCCGATCAGCTCAAGTCCGCGGCGCGCGCCGCAGGATTTACGCCGAAGGCGCCGGTGATCGAGATCTCCGGCGTCTGCGCGCATTGCCATCAGCACGATCACGCGTGACCGATATTCCTGCAAGCCACACGCGGCCGCTCGACGCCGCCAGCATGGTGCTGGTGGTGTTCATCTGCCTGACCTGGGGCTTCAACCAGCCGGCGGTGAAGCTTGCGCTGCCGGACGTTCCGCCGCTGATCCAGTGCGCCATTCGCTCGAGCCTTGCCACCGTGATCGTGCTCGGCATCATGCGGCTGCGCGGCCTGCCGGTGACGGCGCGCGACGGCACGCTGGCGGCCGGCGTCGTCGCAGGCCTTCTGTTCGGCTTCGAGTTCCTGATGATCTACCGCGGCCTTCTCTACACCACCGCCTCGCGCGCGGTGCTGTTCATCTATCTCGCGCCGTTTTTCGTGGTGCTGGGAGCGCGCATTTTTCTCCCCGCCGACCGCTTCAACCTCATGCAATGGGCGGGGCTGCTGCTCGCCTTTGTCGGCATGATCGTGGCGTTCGGCGTGCCCGCGCCGGCGACCTCGCCGCACCAACTCATCGGCGATCTGATGATGGCGCTGGCGGCGCTGTTCTGGGCCGCGACCACGCTGGTCATCAAGGCGAGTGCGCTGTCGCGCATCTCGCCGGAAAAGACGCTGCTCTATCAACTGCTGGCCTGCGTGCCGATCGTGGGGTTCGGCGCGCTCGTGTTCGGCGAGCGGATCACCGCCATGCCGTCGGCGGTGGCGCTCGGCTCGCTCGCCTACCAGACCGTCGTGGTGGGGGCCACGTTCAGCCTGTGGTTCGCCCTGATCGTGAAGTTCTCGGCCAGCCGCCTGTCCGCCTTCACCTTCCTGACCCCGCTGTTCGGGGTGGCGGCCGGCCACCTGGTGCTGGGCGAGCCTTTGACCCCGGCTTTCGCGCTGGCCGTGGCGCTGGTGGCGGGGGGTCTCATACTCGTCAACCGGCCCCGTTAGGGCTATATCTCCCCCATCAGGAGAGAGAGTTCCATGCTTGACGCTGGAGTACAGCCGCGGCGCCAGTCGGTGGCGGTGAAAGTCGGGAATGTGACGGTCGGCGGCGGCGCCCCCATCGTGGTGCAGTCGATGACCAACACCGACACCGCGGATGTGGATTCGACCGTCCGCCAGGTGGCGGCGCTGGCCAATGCCGGTTCCGAGATCGTCCGCATCACCGTGGACCGCGACGAGGCCGCGGCCGCCGTGCCGAAGATCAAGGAGCGGCTGCTGAAGATCGGCTGCGAGGTGCCGATCGTCGGCGACTTCCACTACATCGGCCACAAGCTGCTCGCCGACCATCCCGGCTGCGCCGAGGCGCTGGACAAGTACCGCATCAATCCCGGCAATGTCGGCTTCAAGGACAAGAAGGACCGGCAGTTCTCCGCCATCGTCGAGATGGCGATCAGGCACAACAAGCCGGTGCGCATCGGCGCCAACTGGGGTTCGCTCGACCAGGAGCTGCTGACGCACCTGATGGACGAGAACTCGAAGTCCAACCAGCCGAAGGAGGCTCGCGAGATCACCCGCGAGGCGATGATCCAGTCGGCGCTGCTGTCGGCCGCGCGCGCAGAGGAGATCGGCCTGCCGCGCGACCGGATCATCCTGTCGGCGAAGGTGTCGTCGGTGCAGGACCTCGTGCTGGTCTATGCCGATCTCGGCAAGCGCTCCGACTACGCCATTCACCTGGGCCTCACCGAGGCCGGCATGGGGAGCAAGGGCATTGTCGCTTCCGCGTCGGCGCTTGGCATCCTGCTGCAGCAGGGCGTCGGCGACACCATCCGCGTGTCGCTGACCCCGGAGCCCGGCGGCGACCGTACGCTGGAGGTGAAGGTCGCGCAGGAAATCCTGCAGACCATGGGCTTCCGCACCTTCGTGCCGCTGGTCGCGGCGTGCCCCGGCTGCGGCCGCACCACCTCGACCACGTTCCAGGAGCTGGCCGGCTCGATCCAGTCGTTCATCCGCGAGTCGATGCCGGAGTGGAAGAAGAAGTATCCCGGCGTCGAAGGGCTCAACGTCGCGGTGATGGGCTGCATCGTCAACGGACCGGGCGAGTCAAAGCACGCCGACATCGGCATCTCGCTGCCCGGCACCGGCGAGGCGCCGGCCGCGCCTGTGTTCATCGACGGCAAGAAAGCGGTGACGCTGCGCGGCCCGACCGTGTCGCAGGATTTCCAGAAGCTGGTGATCGATTACATTGACCGGCGGTATGGTGTCGGCGGGGTGGGCCGGACAGCGGCGGAGTAGGGCGCGTGTAAAGTTGGATTGCGCGACGGCCAAGGCGCGCGGCGACAAGAGGGGAGGCGGGCCTTGTCGGCGGCATCGAACGGTTTCATCGAATTGGTTGCAAAGCACTATCAGTTCGCAGTTTTTGTCATCTCGATTTTTGCCGTAGCAATGGGAGTTTCCCGTTGGCTCGGAAAGACGCTCTGGCTTAATCGGGAAAATCTGCACCGCAAGAAACTTGGACTTCCGACGGCCTCACTGTTCGCTTCCGGCGGGAGTTCGGAGCAGTCCTTTACTTATACTGCTCTACTTCAAGGCGGCCTAGTCGGCCTTGGCATCCTTGGCATAGTGCTTTCATATGTCGTGCTCATGTTGGCTTTCTTCTATTTCATTGGCGACGTAGACGGCTGGCCTCGCGCTTTGAAAGGTACGGTCGGTTTGATGATCTATCCGGTTGGGATGCTTGGGTTCATAGTCCTCATTGCTATTGTTTTTTGTAAGGGGTCGAATTCGTTATTCCATTCCATTGCCATGTTCGTATTTGTTGTACTGTGCGTTGTTGCTGGATTATCCCCTGTTGGGCAGGGGAAGAGCATGGATGCATCCGTTGCGCTGACAATCCAGAGCATGGCGCTCGCGATTTTGTCGCTTTTTTTTTCTTATCTTGTCGGCATGGGAGAAGGAATCAAGAAAGCCGACCCAAGCCTTAACTATCCGCTCGTGAACTTTGTCCTAGTTCAAGGGGACAATCTCGATAAGGCGTTGCTCTACGAACGAACGGACTCAGACTACAGGCTTATCGCGCAAGACGGCTCCAATCGAATTGTGCCGGCTGTGAATGTAAGGGAAATTCGGATGCTGGAATCGCCGAGAGCGTAGGACGAAATGCTCTGTAGGATGGATTAAGCGCAGCGAAACTCATCAGCGTTCTGCCGCAGTATTGTCGGGTTTCACTCAAGCCAGCCACCTTAATTTCCACAATTCCGAACCGCATCCATGTTGTGTTGGCCGCCGTGTCCGGTTTCGGCATGGCGCCCTTGCGCGGCAAAGATTGCGTCGGCGGGCCGACAGCCGTAAACAGCGCCAACCACCAGCGCCGGCAGCGACCGGCAGATCAACAACAGGTGGTAAACGCTGGGCCAAGGACGCTTCGATGACGGTGATGCAGGTTGGGGCGGGCGCAGCGCCAAAGCGCTCGTTTCAGGAGGTCTGGGTCGTCAGCATCGGCCACGCCCTGACGCATTGGTACCCGGCGACGTTCTATCTGCTGCTGCCGCTCATCGGCTCCGAGCTTGGGCTGAGCTACACCGAGATCGGTTCGATCCTGACCTGCCAGTTCGCGGCCGGCGCGATCGCCAACATCCCCGGCGGGATTTTCGTCGATACGGTGCGCCGCAAGGGTCTGCTGATGGCCGTGTCGCTGTTCTGGGTCGGCTTTCCCTATCTGGTGATGGGGTACTCGCACGCCTACTGGATGATGCTGGCGTGCGCCACGATGGTCGGCATCGGCAACAACCTCTGGCATCCGACCGCGATCCCGTGGCTCGCCGGCCGCTTTCCCGAGCGCAAGGGCCTGGTGATGTCGTTTCACAGCATGGGCGCCAATGTGGGCGACGCGCTCGCGCCGCTCGCCGTCGGCGCTTTGCTCACGGTCCTGAGCTGGCGCGACGTGATGGTCCTCAACGTGGTGCCCGGCATCGTGATGTCGGTCCTGATCCTCACCTACATCGGGCGCATCTCGAACCGGACAAACGCCGCACCCGCGAGGAAGCCCGCCGGCGGCAGCGCACAGCGCCTTCGCGCGTTCGCCTCGCTGCTGACGGACCGCGCAGTGGTCACGTTGTCGGTCGGCTCGACCTTCCGCACCATGACGCAAAGCGCGCTGCTGACGTTTCTGCCGATCTATCTCGCGCGCGACATGGGCTATTCGCCGCTCTGGATCGGCTTGAGCATGTTTGCGCTCCAGGCCGCGGGTTTTGCCGCGGCGCCGATCGCAGGCCACCTGTCCGACACCATCGGCCCCCGGCAGGTCGTCACCTCCAGCATGACGATGACGGCCCTAATCCTTCTGGCGATGATCTTCGCCGGCGGAACGATCTGGTTCGTCGTTCTGATCGCCGTGCTGGGCTTCTTCCTGTTTGCGGTGCGCGCGGTGTTGCAGGCCTGGCTGCTCGATGCGACGCCGCCCGATCTGGCCGGCAGCGCCATCGGAATTCTGTTCGGGGCGCAGGCCGCAGGTGCGGCCATCGGCCCGATCTGCGCGGGCCTGCTCGCCGACCGTTACGGCATCATGGCCGCGTTCTATTTCCTCGCCGGCACGATCGTCATCGCCAATCTGATGATTTTTGTGACGCCGTCGGGGTTGACGAAGGGCCGCTAGTGTCGCGGTTCGGAAGTTTGCCTCAGCCCCAGACCTCGTCCGCAACCTCGACCACCAGCTCGAGCTTCCTCCGCTGCTCATCCGGTGTCAGCGCATTTCCCTTGATCGTGCTGGCAAATCCGCATTGCGGGCTGAGCGCAAGCTGGTCGAGCGGCGCGATACGGGCCGCCTCCTCGATCCGGCGCTTGAGCTCGTCTTTGGTTTCGAGCTTGCCCTTTTTGGTCGTGACCAGGCCCAGCACCGCGACCTTGCCCTTGGCGAGATACTTCAGTGGCGCGAACGTGCCGGCGCGCGGACTGTCGTACTCCAGAAACAGTGCGTCCACGTCGATCGCGCTGAACGCCAGCTCCGCCACCGGATCGTAGCCGCCTTCTGCGGCCCAGCTGCTTTCGTGGTTGCCGCGGCACATGTGCATGCCGACGACCATGTCGTCCGGCACGTCGCGCAGGCAGTCGTTCAGCAACTTGACGTAGGTCGCAGGCAGCGCGTCCGGGTCGTCGCCGCGTTTCACCACGCCGTCCCGCATTTGCGGATCGCACAGGAACGGCAGGTTGGTCTCGTCGATCTGCACATAGCGGCAGCCGGCCTGATGGAGCGCGGCGATTTCCTCGCGATAGACTTTCGCCAGGTCCGCAAAGAATTCTCCGATGTCCGGATAGGCACTCTTGTCGATGGCGGCGCGCCCGCCGCGAAAATGCAGGATGGTCGGCGACGGGATCGGCTGCTTGGCAACAAGCCCCGCCCGGTCGGCCAGCGGCTTGAGGGCGGCGAAATGATGGACCGCCAGCGGCTGGGTCCGCTTGAGCTTGCCTTTGACCACCACGCGCGGCGGCGCAAATTCGATGTCGCCTGCCTCGTTGTGGAACCGCGTCGGCAACGAGCCCTCGAAGCCCACGCCTTCGATGCGTTCGATGAAATCCATGAACCAGTGCCGGCGGCGCAGCTCGCCGTCGGTGCACACCTTGAGGCCGGCATCGCGCTGCAACGCCAGCGCATCCTCGATCGCGCGCGTTTCGATCGCCCACAGCTCGTCGGCGCTCACACGACCTTGTGCGCGGCCGTTGCGAGCCTCGTGGATGGCAGCAGGCCGCAGCAGGCTGCCGACGACTTCGGCCTTGAATGGAGGAGGCGCGGGTACGGTCACAGAGGAGTTCCTTTGTTTGGCTTGCTTGAGACTCTGCAGGAAGGCGGCTTCAATTTGCCGCCCCGACGAGTAAGATTGGACTGCCAGCCGGGAGGAAACAACATGAGCTCGCTCAGCAGCAAGCAGGGCCCGCGTTACCGCCACTCCGAGGGGGAATCCACGCCCTTCGAGACCATCGGCGTCGACAAGCTCACGCCGATCATCGGCGCCGAGATCAGCGGTGTCGATCTTGCGCAATCGCTCTCCAACCGGCAATTCGACGAAATCCACCGGGCGCTGGCCGAAAACCTCGTCATCTTCTTCCGCGACCAGCACATCACGCCGCAGCAGCATCTCGCCTTCGGCCGGCTGTTCGGCGAATTGCACATCCATCCCGCGGCGCCGCACGAGCCGGGCGAGCCCGCGCTGATGAAGATCTACGCCGACAAGGATTCGCCGCGCGCCAACGGCGAGGGCTGGCACACCGACGTGTCGTGCGACGTCGAGCCGCCGATGGGCTCGATCCTCTACATCAGGCAATGCCCGCCGCATGGCGGCGACACGCTGTTCGCCAGCATGTATGCGGCCTATGAGGCATTGTCGGACCGGATGAAGACTTATCTTGCGGGGCTCACCGCGCTGCACGACGGGGAATCGGTCTATCGAGGGCTCTACGCCAACACGGGCGTTGCCGACAAGCCGGCTTATCCGAGCGCCGAGCATCCGGTGGTGCGGACGCATCCGGTGACCGGCAAGAAGGCGCTCTACGTGAACCGCGGCTTCACCCGCCACATCATCGGCATCCCGCGCGACGAGAGCGACGCGATCCTTTCGTATCTCTACCAGCACGCGGAGAACCCGCTATTCCAGTGCCGCTTCCGCTGGACCGAGAACGCGATCGCGTTCTGGGACAATCGCTGCGCGCAGCACCGGGCGATGTGGGACTACTGGCCGCACACGCGCTCGGGCACGCGGGTGACGGTGCAGGGCGAGCGGCCGGTGTGAATGTTTAGATCGTAGGGTGGGCCAAGGCGCCGAAGCGCCGGGCCCACGCGCGAATTTGGCGTATTGATCGCGACAGAAGTTGGTGGGCACGCTTCGCTTTGCCCACCCTACAGCTCACCGCAAGATTTCCAGTGTCAGCGGCTTGAGCCTGTAATTGTTGCACGCGTTGAACAGGATCGGGCAGTTCGAGATCGCGACGATCTGCGGCATCAGCGCCTTCATGATCATGTGGTCGCCGGGCTTCCCCTTCGGCAGCCGGATCTCCCATTTGCCGTCGGCGTCGTAGGCCACCGTCATGAACACGTTGAAGCAGGCGTCGACGTTGAAGCTCCAGCGGTCCATGCCGTAGCCGCGGATTGCCTTCTCCAGGTTCTCCTGGCAGTTGGGCTGGCCCTTGCCCTTGTCGCCGTAGCGCATCGTGTTGAGATGCTCGGAGCAGTAGCCGCCGCCGCAATAGTTCTCGCCGGTCAGGTCCTCCTCGATCGCCCACATCGGCCGGGTGCGATTGCTGTACAAGGTGTGCGGCCTGGTGAACTTCCAGCTCAGATTGACGGCGCGGCTGCCGTGCATCGACAGAAGCTCGCGCGGATCGTCGCGGTTGAACGAGATCAGGTCGGCGACCTGCTCGCCCTCCGGCTGGGTCATCTTGAAGCGCTGACCCGCTTCGATCTCGAAGCTGATGTGGCCGGCCGGCGGCAGGGTCACCGGCTCGCCGGGCTTGAGAACGGCTGTGGCTTTGCTCATACGCGCCTGGTCCTTTGGGATTTTCCGTTTGTCACAATCTAATCACGTCACGTTGCCGGGCCGCTCGGTGTATCGATGATACACGCAGCTCTCGATTTGTTATTTATATCAACTGTAAATTGCAGCTTGGCAGAACAAACCCAATTGAGTAGCGCTGCAGCCAAGCCTTTGCCGCGCCGAAGCCTTTTGTGCCGCGCGGAGCAGCGGTTGCGGTGCAACTACGAACTCTTCAACGCGCTCGCCGCCATCGCGTAGCCGCCCATCGCGCCGTCGATGAAATGCACGTGGTTCGAATGCGTCGGCGACGGCGTGAAGCAGGTCATCATCGCCGCGCCCTGGCGGTGCGTGCCGTAGCGCAGGATGCCGCCTGCAGCACTGGCCTTGAGATGCTCCTCGATCTCGTCGGCCAGCGACAGCGTGCAGTCCAGCACCATGCGCAGCGAGTCATCGAACTTGCGAAAGTCCGAGTTGTCGATCAGCTCGCGGGTGTATTTCGCCGGGATGAAGCCCCCGACCCTGATGCCGAGGCGCATCACAACGAAAGCAAAGAACGTCCACATCAGAACCTTGATCCGGCGCAGCCACAACGCCTCGCCGGGCTTGCGCGAGGCGCGCGCCTCGAGCTCGAAGCCCTGTGGCGGCCAGGTGAGGCGGAGCTTCTGGCCGGGCACCGGGCGCGAGGCGTCCGGTGTCTTCTCGACGATCCGGGCGATGTCCTCGACTGCGGTGCGGAAGGCCTCCATGTCGGCCTCCGGCGCGGGCGCAACGACGAGCGAGAGCACGACGCCGCGTGACGAGGGGATCTCCTCGTAGCGGCACGACAGCCCGCTCAGGTCCGGCCGCGCGCCGGGCGCGGCAGCGGCGAACGCGATCTCGCCGCGTTTCATCGCCGCGTCGGCCCAGGCGATGCCGCCGCCGCCGAACATCGCAATTGAAATATTCTCCGACGGCGCATAGCGCGCGACACGCACGTCGAAGCCCCGGGCGCGGATGTCGGCGACGCGCACCATGCCGATGCGGAGCGCGAGATCGAGATCGT